>Ga0207714_1002193_pt1 | contig 12016 bp, 11 predicted proteins | sample PonA232FremontCA_2_FD_187270 | JGI IMG/M metagenome (GOLD analysis project Ga0207714, IMG submission 187270) | Marine sediment microbial community from Fremont, CA, USA - Pond A23 Sediment 2 (SPAdes) | ecosystem: Environmental > Aquatic > Marine > Unclassified | place: USA: Fremont, California... | reverse complement strand
ATGCCAGCGACACCCTGGCCCTTCCGGCCCCGGTCGTGCTGGACGGCATCGCCTCACAAATCATCGCCCACGGTGGGAAGGATGTCCAGGCAAAGTACAGCGCGTAAAGATATCGACCTCGAAGCCCGGCCGGGCCAGGCACTTGCTCATTTGCAGCACGGAGACGAGCTGTCCCGCGGTGTCCGGCGGGCCCAGTTCCGGCTCCACGGCTACGTAGCCGTGCGCGGAAATAATCAGTATCCGCCGACGTTCTTGCATATATGCCTCTCCTCTGGATGGAACGTATGCTCCGCCGTTTTGACCCTCCGGGAATGCAGATTGGAGGGTTATACGTTTGTATCAAGGGGGAGGTGTAGCAGGCGTTCGGCTGCGCGCCTATTCTATCGAGTATCCAAACAGGCAGGCATTGGGACAGTGGTCCCGCACGGCGCGGCGGATGCGGGGGAGTTGACTGTAGCGCGAATCGCGGTTCAGGTTCTCCAGGTCCGGCGTCTGGTCCACCGGCTCCACTCCCAGGTAGCCGCTGACCTCGTGCAGCACGTCCGCGGTCCGGCCCGTGATTTCCTCGTACCGGCACACGGATATCCGGCCGCGGTGCTGCCAGATGAGCCCGGCCAGGTAGTTCCATATAAGCGCCTGCCGCTCCACCCTATCTTCCACCGGAAAGTCAATATTCTCCCACCGCTCGTGCATGTCATCGTCTGTGACGTGAGCCTCCGGGATCTTCGTGCAGGCGGGCCGGTTCCACGAGGCAATGGTATAGACGGGATGGCGCAGGACGGCGATGGCGCGGAAGCCGTATTCCAGGATGCTCTGGAGCCGCACCAGGTAGGGCACGTTGACTTTGGAGGCGACGACCACTTCTTCGTCCACTTCCTTGTCCACCTCCTTCTGCTCCACGGTTACGCCGTCCTCGACCGGGTTGGTGGTCAGGCGGCCATCGCGGAACTTATTGGGCACAGGCCGGTTGTTCAGCAGGCGGTGCCGCACCAGGGCCATGTAGAGCGGGAGGTTGTCAACGTCATACAGCACTTCGTTAAGCGCCACCAGGTTCGGCAGTTCGTTCAGGAGCACGCAGAACAGGCTGGTGCCGCTGCGGTTGATGCCGGTAATGACGGCGTTTCGCGAGGGCCTGCCGTAGAGCCGGAGCAGCATCTGCGGGTCCTGTATCTCGACCGCCTCCCCTGTATTGGGGCCGGTCTCCTCGCCCTCCTGCACAGTATTCATCCCTTCATTCAGCTTCTCGCCCTGCGTCGTCACGCTCGATTCCTTTCTCCGCATTTGGAGTCGGTGTGCTGCGTGGCATCCGAGCATACTGCCTCGGTGGCCTTCTGTGCCACTGCGAGGTGAGACTGCGGCCCCGCGCCGCGGCCATCTGCCCCGCCCTTGCGTATTGTGTAGATGGCTGGTCGTGTGAACCACGGCTCTATAAGCTGCTTCAGTTCGGCGCGCGTATATTCGTGGACGTGGTAGGGATTGCTCCTCCCGTCGCCGCGGCGGGATTCCGCGTCCGGCGTCGAGAGGACCACCGCGCCGCCGGGAGCCAGCATATCGCGGGCGCGGCGGAGCAGCCCGGCCGGGTCCTCCAGGTGCTCCAGCAGTTCCATGGCCACGACGACATCGTATCCCTCCTCCGGCGTCACAAGCGCCGTCACGTCGCCCCGCACCCAGTCTATGTTGTCGGCGTCGAAGTACCGCCGTGCATACTCCAGCGTGAGGTCGTCGGTTTCCACGGCCGTCACCCGGCGGGCCCGCCGGGCCAGGTACCGCGCCCCGTAACCGGCCCCGCAGCCGGCATCCAGCACGCGGGCTCCGTCCAGGTGGAGCAGGTCCTCGACCAGTCCGTATCGCAGCATGGTGAACGCGAATATGCGCGCCTTGCAGTAGATGGTGCCAGGCAGCATACTCTCCCAGTAGTGTTTCAGACTCCGTCCGCGTCGGCTCAGCTCGCGGCCGAGCCGCCCGCCTCCGATGAGCCCGTGGAGGCCTCCGCACGTGATGTCCGGATGCTCCGCGCACCGCCGCATGGCGCCCTGCAGGATACGCTCCACCTCGGCCGGGGGCTGCAGCCCGGGTGGGGCCAGCAGCCGTCGGCGGCGTCGGTCATACACAAGGTAGGGGACGACCACGCCCCGCCTGCAGTTCCGCAGCGCCACGGAGCCGACGCGAAGTCCGCGGGCCAGCCCGCCTTCGCAGCTGGCCAGCGCCGCCCGCGCGCCGTCCTCCATGCTCTCCAGCGCCCGGTTCAGCCCCCGGCGCCCGTATGGACAGTGGCGCATCCAGCGCCGCTGTATCTTCCGTATGTCTTCGGTGGTCATCGATTCCCCTCCCCCGCCCGTATCCCGCCTTGCTTCGCGGTAGTGCCCGCCAGTTCCAGCAGGAGCCGCCTGACTTCGCCCACCTGGCGGCGTCGGGAGTAGTTGTCCGCCACGAAGCCGCGGTAGAATTGCGGCTTCCGCGGCGGCTCGCGCAGCATGTTCACGGCCTCATCGACCGTCGAGAACAGAAACTCGTCGGGATAGAATTCTCGCGCGCCGGGGAAATGGTGTATGACCGGTTTCAGGCCGCATGCCATGCCCTCGCAGATGCTGTATCCGAACGACTCGTGCATGCTGGTCGAGAGCAGATACGAGGCCCCGGCCAGCCATCCGGGCATGTCACTTACCCAGCCGTCGTGGCTTATCACCGCTTCGGCGTCGGTACGGCGGCAGAGGTGTTCCACGTAGCGGCGCAGCATCGGGTGCTGCCAGTCGCCTGCCATACTTATGGCCCGGTCCCCGGCGGCCTGGCGGAGTCGGACGGCAATCTGCAGGAGCAGCGGCAGGTTTTTGCGGTGGTTCAGGTGCGCCGCGAAGGCGATGTCGCCGGCCCCGCCGCCCCGCTGCGCCGGGCTGAATCGCTCCATATCAACGCCGTTGTGAATGACGTTGCTCTCCACCTCGACACCCGTAAAGCGCTCCGCGAACAGGTCCTTCATGTGGCTCGAGACAAAGAGGAGCCGGTCCACGACATCCCAGTTCACCTCCCCCGGGTGGGGCGTGAAGGCCTCGTAGCGGTGGAGCCGCACGATTACCTTCTTCCGACGCAGCACCGGGAAGCGGCGGGTCATGGCCACCGCCAGTTCATTGGCCCACTCCAGCCACACGATGTCCGCCCGGTTCAGCGGCAGGCGGTCGGAGAGCGAACTCAGCCGCACGTGGCTTGCCTCGAATTCCGGTGAGTCATCGATGCCCTCCACGATTCCGTCCAGGAAGGGGGTTAGGCCCTCCGGTTCCAGGAACAGGACCCTCACGGGGTCCCGCGCATCGGCGTCCTGCTGCCCTGCCGGCGCCGGCCGGTCCTCCCCCTGTTCGTGGCTCTCTCGGGCCCGGCCGGACATGTCGTGGAACCGCGGTCCGAGTGTGGAATCCGCGCTGCTGAGCTCGGTTGACACGTCTTGATCCTCCTTCCTGAGGCTGCCTGCGAAGCTGAGCCTGCGGCGAATACAGGTCGGTGCAAAGGCCATGCCACGGAAGTTTCACCGCCCGCGCAGGTAAGCCGGGCGCGCAGAGGTGTTCTGCGCTCGCCCATGGGTGCTGGAGGTCCGGCATAGGTGCGCCGCACGGCATCGAGACGGTAGCGTTCGCGTTGCAGAATTCAACGCGATGAGGATTTCTGCAACGCCGCGCTCCGTGGGGCGGTGGTGGTGACAGCCCGCAACGGCGGCGGAAAAGAATTTGCGGTAGGGATACGTGCGGAGCGCCGTTCCTCTAATGACGAGTGACGAGAGAGGTGAGCCATGCACGACAAAGACCCCACGGTGTCAGTCATCACACCCACGTTCAATCGGCCGCGGTACCTGCGCACGGCCGTTGAGAGCGTGGTAAACCAGACGCTGGAAGACTGGGAACTTCTGGTCGTCAATGACGGCGGCGAGGACGTGCGGCACGTCGTTGATGCCTTCTCGGACGACCGCATCCGCTACTTCCACCGGTCGCGCAACGAGGGCAAGGCCGCGTGCCTGAACGTGGCCCTGCGGCGGGCGCGGGGGCGATATGTCGCCTACCTCGACGATGACGACCTATGGTATCCGGACCACCTGGAGACGCTGGCGGGGGCGCTGGGGGACAATCCGGGCTACGGAGCGGCCTACTCCGACCCCTACGAGGTCTTCTACGTGAAGGGTCGGGGCGGACGTCGGTATCCGCTTCAGAAGCGGGCGCGGTTCTGCCGGCACTTCAGCCGTAATTACATGTTTATCTACAACCACGTGCTGCCGGTATGCCTGATGCACCGGAAGGAACTGGCGCTGCGGGCCGGGGGATACGACGAGGATGTGACGGTGCTCATCGACTGGAATATGAACCGGAAGCTGTGTTTCTACACCGATTTCCTGCACGTCCCGCGGTCCACCGGCGAGCACTACGTGACGTGCCAGGACAGCGACCGCATATCGGACCTGCAGCGCCGGGACATGGCCAGGTTCCGGCGGAACGTGCGCCGCATACGGGCCGACTTGCCCCCGGAGCCGTGGCCGCACGTGGCGCGGGTGGCAGTGTTGTTTCCGGTGCGGCGGTGGAACGAGCGGACGAAGGAGAGGCTGCAGTACTTCGCCGACAGGCTGGCCCACCCGCACCGGATGGCGCTGGTGTATCCGCCCGCGGGTCCCTCCGGCCCGCCTGATGATGCGGAAACGCAAGATATACTGTCGCTGTCCCACGTGCGGGAGCTCAGCGTCGGCGAGACCTGCTCTGAGCAGGAGATGTATGCCCGCGCCGCGGCGCGGGTGGAGGGCGATTATTACTACCTCGCCTCGCCGCGGGCAAATACGGACGGCCGGCACCGCATCATCCGCGCGCTAACTCATCTGCGGCGGGAGCGCAGCGCCCTTGCCGTGCGCTGGAGCGAGGAGGAGCGCTCCGGCCTGCCGGGGGACGTGTTCGTCCGGCGGTCCGCACTGCGCCGCGAATTGTTTCCCTATCCCGCCGCGCAGCCGCAGGTACACGTGGTGGGGCCGCACGAGCTGCCGACCGACCTGCAGGTGGACCGCTGGCTTATTGCCACGGAGCGCTGCCTGGAAGAGGGCGATCTGCAGCGGGCGCGGAAGTGCCTGGAGGTGGGGCGGGAGGTCGAGGAAGGCGGCATCGGGGACCCGCACGTGGCTCACCTGGAGGCGCGAATTGCCTTCCAAACCGGCGAATACGACCGCGCGGAGCCGCTGGCTGAGGAGCTCATGGAACGTGGATACGTGCCGGACAATGCGGTGCGCCTGGGCCGGATACACCGGGAGAGAGGTCAGTATGAGCAGGCGGCCCGCTGCTATCGGCACGCGCTGCAGGCCATCGGGCTGTCGCCGGGTGATCTGGAGGACGATATCTTTCCGGTCCTGTGCAGGGTGGACTGCGACGGCTACCGCGCTCTGCTGGGGCTGGGCGAGAGCCTGGCCGAGCTGGACCGCACCTCCGAGGCCTCCGCGTGTCTGCGCGCGGCAGCGGGACTGCGCGCGGACGCTGCGGAAGCATACGCGGCCTTCGGTGAGCTTCTGCTGCAGGAAGGCATGCTGCGGCAGGCCGAGGAGTCGTTCCACAGCGCGGTTGAGAATTCGCGGGGGGAGCTGAGAGGCCGGTCATTACGCGGGCTGGCAGGGGTGTGGCAGCGCCGCGGCGATACCGCAGAGGCGTGGAAGTGGGCTGCCAGAGCGGCCCATACCGCGCCGGAGGATGGGCGGAACGTGCGCCTGGCGGATGCATTTGGCCCGGAGCTGGAGGAATACGAGGAACTGGCGCGGTTGCACGAGCAGCACCTGGAATACTGTCCCGGCGACCTGGACTCGCTCCGCCGGCTGACCGCGCTGCATCACCGGCTGGGCAATTCTGGCGAGGCGCGGTCCTGTGCGCGGCGGCTTCATGTGCTCGCCAACGCGGACTCGGCTCCGGCGGCGGCAGAGCCGGCCGTGGAGGGGGGCGGGACCCGGTGAAGAGGCTGGCGGCGGCTTGCAGGTGAGCGCCGGATGCCTTACCTTTGCACCTGTAGGCACTGACGCGGGATAGTTACCCGGCTTACATGCATCATCCCTGCTTGCAGCCGGCTGTGCCGGCAGGCTTATCCGCCGGCGCGGCGGTGGACGAGACGCGCTTGCTCCGCCGAAGCTGGGCTGAATTTCAACCCTGTCGTTTCATCTGCGAGGATGTCTGGAAGGCGCGCGTATGTCCCGCAATACGTCCGACACATCCGGCGCCCGGTCCGGCCCGGAGGGTGAAGCTCCCCGCGGCCGGCTCCAGGACATGGCCCGGCTGGCACGGCCGCGGCATTGGATCAAGAACAGCATCGTGCTGCTGCCGGTCATCTTCGCCCGGCGCATGGCCGCCCCGTCGGCGTGGGGGAGCGCTGCGCTGGCCGCCCTCGCATTCTGCCTGGGGTCCGGCGCCGTCTACTCCATCAATGATGTGCTGGACCGGCGCGAGGACCGGGCCCATCCACTGAAAAAGAACAGACCGGTGGCTTCGGGGCGCATCTCGCCCCGGGTGGCGGTCGGTGAAGGAGCGGTGCTGAGTATGGCCGCGCTCGGAGTGGCGCTCGCGGCGGCCCCCGGCGTGGCCGTGGTGCTGCTGGCCTATCTGCTCCTGCAGACGGTCTATTCCGTCGGTCTGAAGCATGTGATGATACTGGACGTCATCACCATCGCGGTGGGTTTCGTGCTGCGGGCCAGCGCGGGCGCAGTGGCCATACGGGTGGCGGTCAGCCCGTGGCTGGTGGTCTGTGCGTTCACCGTTTGCCTGTTCATGGGATTCTGCAAGCGCCGGACGGAGGTGGCGACCCTGGAGGGGCACGGCAGTCCGGCCGACCATCGCCGCACGCTGCAGGGCTACACGCGGGAGCTGCTGCTGCACCTCATCACGCTCAGCGCCGCGGTGGCCATCGTCTCCTACCTGGGCTACGCCACCAGCGCCCGCACCGTGGAGCAGTTTGGGACGCCCTACCTGGCTTACACGCTGCCGGTGGTCGTGTACGGCATCTGCCGCTTCGCAATGCTGTCCATGGAAGCGCGCTATGCCGGCCCGACGGAGCTGATGCTGCGCGACAGGCCATTCCAGGTGGCGGTGGCGCTGTGGGTCGGGCTCGCCGCGGCCGTCGTCTTGTGGGGGGCGGAGCTGCAGAGCTGGCTGCCGGGTCCGGGTTGGTGAAGTCGAATGGAAGGCGGCCGGGGCCGCTGCGGAATTACACAGCGAGAAGCGAGGCGAAATATGGTCGAAGATTACGACCGCGAGTCGGAAGAACAGAATCTGCAGGCGTCCTGGGACGAGCTGGACGAGGACTACCTGGATACCTACCTGGTGTCGGGCGTAGAGGACCCCCGCATAAATCCACAGAGCATCCTGACCCGCGCACTGCTGATCGATACGCTGTGGCCGGATGAATATTCCGAGCTCATTGATGCTGAGCTGCGCTTCGGGGCGGTGCTGACGTGGATATGCAGGCGGATACAGGCTGACATCAGGCCGCCCGAACTGCTCTCGCAGATGCCCGTGGAAGGTGCCTGCCCCGAGCCCATACGACGGACTTTCCTGCGGCTGCGCTCGGCCGACTGCCCCGTGCCGGACTACATCTCCCTGGCACTCAGCGAGCTCGACCAGGGCGGCTCCCTGGCCGGGGCGGCGCTCGAGGTGTTCACGGGCATCTGGCGCGCGAGGCTGGAGGAATGCGAGGCGGAGCCAATAAGCGTGCTGGAACCGGGCTGCGGGTCGGCGAACGACTACCGCGCCATCCGCTCGTGTGGACTCCCACCCTTCCTTCGCTATGCCGGCTACGACATCGCCCCCGCCAATATCCGGAACGCGCGGGAGCGGTTTCCGGAAGTGGACTTTTCCGTGGACAGCATCATGGATAGTGACGTGCGGGACGACGGGTTCGACTACAGCTTCGTGCACGACGTGTTCGAGCATCTGTCGTTGGAAGCGCTTGAGGATGCCCTCTCGGAGGTGCTGAGGACCACGAGGGAGGAGGCATGGCTGCATTTCTTCAATGCCGAGGACCGCGAGGAGCATCTGGTACAGCCGACCGAGCGCTACTACAGGAACCTGCTGAGCGTGCCCCGGCTGGTGGAGAGCCTGGAGGAGCAGGGTGCGGCGGTGGAAGTCATCTACATTCCGGACCTGCTGGAGAGCAAGTTCGGGCTGGGCGAATGCTTCCACAACCAGGAGGCGGTGACTCTGCTGGCCCGGCCGGGAGCAGGGTCGTGAGCGTTCCGGTTCCGTACCGGAGCCGTCCCGGCGTGCCAGGGCGATGACGGGTTGGGTGTGAAGGTGCGGCGTTGCTGAGCGGTAGGGCAGAACTCAACCCGGATTGGCGTACGGCAGGAATGCCGCAGATTGCCCGGACAGGCTGCCGCCCAACGCGAGACGAAGGCCTCCGCTGGCAACCCTACGCGATGGTAATTTACCGGCAGCAACCCGTTTATTGTCAGGGAGCTGGACCGTTTGTCGCGGCGGACAACGCTACGGGATGGACGCCCGCACGATATACAGGACGACACAGCCGCGGAGCTGGACCGCGGGTCGCTCCGGGAGGACTTGCCCACGACATACACGGCGAGGCCGCCGCATGGCGCTCTCTGGCGCCGAGCCGGGCCGCGCGCCGCACACTTGTGTACAGGGGCATCTATGCGTGAAGATAGATACAGATAGTCTATACCATGCGGCGGGCGCCCGGAAAGAACTTTCAGTCGGTGAAAAGTCATTGACACGCCGCCCGAGTCGTGATATAATCCTACCAAGACGATAGGAGAAAGGGGAGCGGATGAAGCTGTCAACGAAAACAAGATACGCTACGAGGGCGCTGGCCGAGCTCGCGGTGGCGTGGCCCGACGGGGTGCTGGCCACCCGCGAGATCGCCGAAAGGCAGAATATATCCTTCAAGTACCTGGAACAGATCATGGCTCCGTTGCGCACCGCCGGCCTGGTGGAGTCCCACCAGGGAAAGGGAGGCGGCTTCTCGCTGGCCCGGGCGCCGGAAGAGATCACCCTGGAAGAAGTATATCGGGCCTTCGAGGGCTCCCCGGCGCCGGTGCAGTGCCTGGAAGAGGGCGGCGGATGCTCTCTGCAGCGCGTATGTCCTTCCCGCGAGACGTGGGAGGAGATACGGGAGCGCATCCTGGACGTGCTGCGGAATACCACGATGCAAGACCTGGCGGACAGGCTTCGGAATCAGGCCGGCTCCGCGCCCATGTATCACATTTGACGACGCGAACAAATCGGCCAGGCGGCCGCAGACATAAAGGAGGAGGTCATGGATAGGATCTACCTGGACCATGCAGCAACGACTCCGGTGCGGGAGGAGGTGGTGGAGGCCATCGTCCCCTGCTACCGCGAGACGTTCGGAAATGCCTCCAGCGTTCACAGCTTCGGTAAGGAGGCGAACGAGGTGCTGGAGGGGAGCCGACGGGCCGTGGCGCGCGCTGTTGGCGCCTCGCCCGGCGAAATCTATTTCACGAGCGGCGGCACGGAGAGCGACAATCTGGCTGTAAAGGGAGTCATGCGCGCCAATCGCGACAGCGGTGTCCATCTCATCACCTCCTCTATAGAACATCTGGCCGTGCTGAATGCGGCCAGAGCGCTGGCCGACCAGGGATACGAGGTGACCTTCCTGCCCGTCGATGAGGACGGCATCATCGACCTGGACGAACTTGAAGAGTCCATCGGTCCGGAAACCACGCTCATCTCCATCATGCTGGCGAACAACGAGACGGGCGTGCTCCAGCCTATCCAGGAGGTGGCCGAGATAGCCCACGAGCACGACGTGCTGGTACACACCGATGCCGTGCAGGCCATCGGGAAGATCCCGGTCGATGTGGAAGAACTGGGCGTTGACCTCCTGTCCATCTCCGGGCACAAGATATACGGGCCCAAGGGCGTGGGGGCGCTGTATGTCCGCAGCGGCACCAAGTTCGCGCCCATCCTGCACGGCGGCCACCACGAGGACGAGAAACGGCCCGGCACGGAGAACGTGCCCGCCATTGCGGGGCTTGGCAGGGCCATAGAGCTCGCGGTGGATGAGTTGTATGAGGCCTCCGAACGCATCCGCGGGCTGCGCGACCGCCTGGAGCAAGGCATCCGGGAGAATGTGGATGAGGTCTACCTGAACGGACACCCGGAGCAGCGGCTGCCGAACGTGTTGAATCTGAGTTTCCGATACGTGGAGGGTGAATCGCTCCTGCTGACGCTGGACACGAAGGATGTGGCGGTCTCCACGGGCTCCGCCTGCACCTCCGGCTCCCTGGAACCGTCCCACGTCCTCGATGCGATGGGCATGGACCCCGCGCTGGCCCACGGAAGCCTGCGGTTCTCGCTGGGCCGAGACAACACCCGGGAGGAAATAGACTACGTGATCGACTGCATGGGCGAGATAGTGGAGCGGCTGCGACAGATGTCTCCGCTCTACGCCGAAAGCCAGGAGGCGTGAGGCGATGGTTGACGAGCTGAGACAGAAAATCAAAGAGCTGAAGACGGACCGCAACGCGGCCATACTGGCCCATAATTACCAGTTGCCCGAGGTTCAGAATATGGCCGACTACGTGGGCGACTCGCTGGGCCTCAGCCGGCAGGCGGCGGATGCCGACGAGGACATCATCGTGTTCTGCGGCGTGTATTTCATGGCCGAGACGGCCTCCATCCTGTGCCCGGACAAAACGGTGCTCATTCCTGACCGCCAGGCGGGCTGCCCCATGGTGGGGATGAGCCCGGTGGAGGCCCTGCAGGAGCTGAAGGACCAGCACCCGAATGCGGAGGTTGTGACCTACGTGAACTCAAGCGCCGAGATGAAGGCCATGAGCGACTACTGCTGCACCTCGTCCAACGCCGTGGAAGTGGTCGAATCCATCCCGCCGGGCCGGGAAATAATATTCGTGCCGGACCAGTACCTGGGCTCCTATGTGCAGGAACAGACGGGCCGGGACCTGGTGCTCTACCGGGGCTACTGTCCCACGCACGGCCGCATCCTGCGGGAGGACATCCTTGAACTGAAGGAAGAATACCCCGATGCCGAAGTGATGGTCCATCCCGAGTGCCGCCCCGAAGTGCGCGCGATGGCCGATTACGTGGAATCGACGGGCGGCATGTGCCGCCGCGCGGCGGAGTCGGAGGCTGACGATATCATCGTCGGCACAGAGATAGGGCTGGTTTACAGATTGCGCAAGGAGAACCCGGACAAGCGCTTCCACCTGGCGTCCGAGGCCGCCATCTGCCCGAACATGAAACAGATAGACCTGGAAAAGATACTGTGGTCGCTGCAGGACCTGGACCACGAGGTATCCGTGTCACCGGACGTGCGGGACAGGGCACTCAAGGCGGTCAACCGGATGGTAGAAGTCGCAGCAGCGTGAGACTTGTGGCTCTCGGGAGGGAAATATGGCCATAGATCAGGACTACAGTGAAAAGGTAATGGAGCACTTCTCCGACCCCCAGAACGTGGGGAGCCTGGAGGACGCCGATGGAGTGGGAAAGGTCGGGAATCCCGTCTGCGGCGACATCATGAAGCTCTTTATAAAAGTGAAGGACGGGAACATTTCCGACGTGCGGTTCCAGACGTTCGGCTGCGCGGCCGCTATTGCCACCAGCAGCATGGTAACCGAGATGGTGAAGGGCAAGAGCATCGAGGAGGCGATGGAGATAACCAACCAGGCCGTGGCTGATGCGCTCGACGGGTTGCCGAAGCAGAAGATGCACTGCTCGGCGCTGGCCGAACAGGCGCTCCAGAAGGCCATCATGAACTACCGCGGGGAGGATGATGGCGAGGTCGAGGAACTGGAAGACGAGCACGAACACGGCAGCGAAGAAGACGAAGAATAACTATACCCATTTTCATGACTGCGGACAGCCCTGGCGGATCATCCTCTGCCCGTCAGGGCATGTCTGATGAGGACCCTTCACATATCACTCACTCGCGACCCGCCTGACCCTGCACGGCGTGTTCAACACGCTCCCGGATGCGTTCCAGCGCGGCGTCGCTGTCTCCTTCGCAGCGGAGGGTGACGACCGGCTCG
>Ga0207714_1002192_pt1 | contig 12019 bp, 20 predicted proteins | sample PonA232FremontCA_2_FD_187270 | JGI IMG/M metagenome (GOLD analysis project Ga0207714, IMG submission 187270) | Marine sediment microbial community from Fremont, CA, USA - Pond A23 Sediment 2 (SPAdes) | ecosystem: Environmental > Aquatic > Marine > Unclassified | place: USA: Fremont, California... | reverse complement strand
GACCGTCTTGTTGGTGCGATACAGGACAGACAGGATTATCTTGCCGAAAAGGTATCCACGTCAGAAGAGTCTCAGAGGCTTCGTGAGGCTCTTGATGCAACTAGTGATGAAACCGTCACGGCAACCCTAGTTCAGCGTCTAAAGGAGCTTGAAGGCGGTTCTGAGAGCGTTGACGAGGATGCTGTGAAGGAGTCGATACGTACTCTAAATGTTGCGCTATCCGAACTTGGTGTCTACGACACTAAGGACGTGTAAAAAATATTCCTTCTATTTTTAGAGGTATTTGTAATGATTTATCATTATAGATATATAGTTTTAGAAAGACTTAAGTATATACGGGTACTATGTAAACTGTGAATAAACAATGATATACTCAGAAAAGACACATACAATTGTTTGCGACAGTATACGTTGCTCGCGCAGTTATGGTAGTGGAAAACTGTTTTACAAAAAAGAAGAGTTAGTTGAAAGAGCAAAGAAAAGTGGTTGGACAACTAAGGAGAATGGTGAGTGCTACTGTCTTTATCATTCCTCAAAAGAAAAGGTTTAAGTATATAAGGGTACTATGTAGACTGTGAGGTAACAAAGATGACAGACAACAACGAATCCATGATAGACGAAGTGGTAGACTTTGTACAGGACAACGGAGACACCCGCGTACACGAGATGTACAAGAGGTTCGATATGGGAATACTCGAACTGAACGATGTCGCGGAGCGAGAAGAGATTACTGTTGAGGAAGTTGGTGCAGACGGTGATTACAAGTATTCCGTATTCAAGTACGAAGAATAGAAGACTAATTTTCCGTAACCTTTATGTAGTTAGAGATACTATACTACATAGAGGTAAATATGATTATGAATACAATTCTTGGAGGTATAGAATAATGGGCGATGAAGGTACTCCACACGTTAAGATAAGTTGTGGAAATGTTGTGCAAGTCGAAGTTAATGGTAATGAGAATGATACTCTTGAAAGTGTTTCTGATAAGGCTCTAGAGCTTTTAGAAGAAGACATAGAGAAGTTTGAAATACTAAAGGATATGGACGATGAAGATAATGGGGGTTCACATTCGTTTGGATAAATTCAGACGGCATTTAGCCTCGTCAATTATTGGGTGGCAGAGATAAAATCTTAGTTCGTAACCTTTAATAGGATGTAGTCCGTCTTCTTTTGTATGAGGAATCAAATAATAACAAATCCGACGTTTTTGGTTGCGGCGACGATAGCGATATACACAGTTTACTTTATGTATTTCCAAGTTTTCATAAGGAGATACACAAATAAAGATTATCTTGTAAAGTTTTCTACATATATAATACCAATTATAGCAGGCTATGGGTTGTATGCAGGAGGATATTCATACCTTCTATTAGTGGTTTATCTATTCTCTCGACACATAGCATTTTGTCTTTCATTTATTATATTGTTTATTAGAAATATAACGTGGCTCACTCTTGCATATAGTGGTTTTCTCGGTTCGATAACACAGGAGAAGGCTGATTATATGATAAATGGAGATATACCTATGGATTATGCTATTATCATAAAGGATGATTGTGATAATGTTGGACAAATGCGAGATATGTGGGAGGAACGTAAGAATGAGTAATGTATTAGATAATATGATTCCGCTTACGATGTGTATGATTATAATGTCTGTTGTTGCAGGAATATTGGAATATACTAAGCTAGCTATTCTGTTTGTTGTAATACCATATGCTGTTGTTACTCTAGTTCTTATACATATGATAGACCAATACTTCTAGTGAGTGAACATCATAACCTTTAAGTCATTCCCCGTTCTATAGTAGGTTGAGGAGAAAAGAAATGAGCATACTAGACAACATAGAAAAGAAGAATGATAGCGTTGATTATGATGTTGGTGCAACAGAGATAGAGGCTGAGGTACTAGACATAGCTTCTTTGGACAACGATTATCTCCGTCACCGCGCACGCGAGATATATAACAACAACGATGATGTCGATACTGAGGAGAAGGCTATAGAGCTTGCACGTAGCACGACAGACGAGAACACAGTAGACAGTTCAGCGATGCTATCTCTTGTCGCAGACCGCATATACTCGTCACAGGAGGCTCCTATACGAGAGTATATAGCGAACGCAGAGACGGCTTGCCTAAGAACTAAACGTAACTTCGAGGAACTACATACCAGTCAGCGTAAGTCTGAGTATCGTCCTCAGATTAAGATTACGTTTGAGAAGGACGAAAACAGGTTCACGATACAGGACAACGGTATCGGAATCAGTACGCAGAAAATGGATAAGATATGTGGTTGTGTCGGACATACTGACGTTCTTGAGACAGGAGAGATGTCTGGTATGTGGGGTATGGGTATGTACTCTTGGTTTGGAGATGGATTTGCAGGACAAGATGGTTCCGCCATAATAACTACACGTTCGCGTGAAACTGATGAACATTACTCCATACTCTTTGAACTTGGAGGAAAGAATTCCGCAAACGGTGAACTACCAGATGGAGTTTACGGAACTAAGGTTTCGGGTTGCGTAAACAATGAATTCGACATACGCAACGCTGTTAAGAAGTACGCAGAATGGAGTAGAGTTAAGGTAGTGTATGAAGAGTACGACGAGGATGGTAAGCCTTGTTACGATGAAGAGTGGGGTAGGAAGACACTAAATGATGTAAACGAAGACCATAACCTAGCTCTAGAGATTGATAATGAGGCTTTCCGTGCAGTATGTAGCCCTGATGCTACGGAGAGAACGCTTCTTGTTAGTATGTCTATCGGTCGTAACGATAGGATTGGTACTAACAGTTACGATGCACCGTTCAAGTTTGATGTTCGCATAAAGCAAGAAGGCGGTCAGATTGCTAACGGTTGGGCAAGAGGTCTTGTACCTATATCCTCAGAGAAGTACGAGGAACTTCCCGAAGAGAAACGTGACAACTACGTTAACGAGGACTGGTTAGATAAGCACGATGCTTTCTTCGGTTATGATTATGTTACTCTACCGAAGCCTACACCTGACCGCGAACGTCTGAACGAGAAGCAGTCTCAAGAGTTTATGAGGTGGCTTGGTGGACAGTTTGAAGAGATGTTCAAGAATGAAGTAAATAACTTCTTCAACGGAATATCTACTGTTGATGATATCAAGTCTCTTGACACGGAAGGAATGAATATACTTGGTACTGCAAGACGTAAGACGGGTTACAGAAAGAATCTGAATGACGAGTACGATGCAGGTCTAACCGATGACGCACTTGATTACATAGACAAGATGACCGATAAGGTTAGTCTTGCAAGTCGCAATAGACGTGCAAATCGCGTGACTAAGAAGAAGTATCGTAGCAAGACTAAGATATCAGATGTGATATCTATGTCGGGTGATGGAGGACAGGTTTATATGCAACAGCGTCTTAATAAGAGGAAGCTTAAGGTTGTTTGGGCTATGCACGAAAACAACCAAGTTGTTCAGGTAAATAGCAACAAGTACGACGAGTTTGAAGAACTGTTTGGTTGGAAGACTCTTAGTGAGATAAGCCTAAGTAGTCTTGATGAATACGATATACCGGATGATGTTAAGGATGAAGTACGTCGTTCGAGCAGTTCTGGTTCTACGAGCGGTCGAGAGAGCCGTCAGGGTAAGAACGTTGGAGAAAAGAAGATAAACATATCTGTAGAATACCAACACGACGGTCGTAAGAAAGTAAAGGTAGATGATGTAGAAGACCTACTATCCGACGATGGAGTTGTGTTTTCTTCAATGTCTAGATATGATAAGGTAAACTATCTAGTGCTTTTCCCTACATCTAGCGACGAGAGCCATACCGAAAACTACAATCTTGCAGGAAGTACGCCTGTCTATGATGGATACACAGCCGTAGCGTCGTGTACCAACGAGATATACGATTACGTAAAGGACATAGACGGTGTAATGACAAAGGATGAATATATAGGTATGTTCGATAACTTCCCTCTACGAACCTTTGATGGTTCCGTAACTACTCTTAAGAAGGTCATAAACGATGATAATGCAAAGATTCTAAGAGTTAGTTCTTCGAATTGGGAAACTCTAAATGAAGATGTTATGGAAGAGAACAACTTCCTAGAATATTACGAAGAAAGAGCAGAATTCGAAATAAATGATGATGATTGTCTAATTATAGGTAATACCGGAACCATTAGCGATATTGTTAGAATTAATGGGTACGGCAACATAGAAGATGTTGCAGAAACACATAAGATTGATGTCAGTCGTTGTGTAGATGCGTTTATAGTTGATGAAGTTTATTTCCCTGAGTGGGATAAAGATGAATATCCTGATTCTGTGTCAGGTATAAAGAGAAACAGTTATAGTTCCGATGATTACTACGATATAGGAAATGAAGTTGCGATGTACAAGAATCTCCACGATAGAGGGTTTGACCCTGAAGATATAACGGATACGTCGTGGGAGGTTGACAAGCTTTGAGTAAGGCATTAAAAATACTCGAAGGAGAAGGGTGGGTTGATATAGCTCCGCCTAAACCAGAAGAGTTGCAGGAGGAACCAAGTCTGCTTGGTTTCGTAATAACACCTGATGGTGAAGAGATGGCTGTTAGAGGCGGCATATGCACGTCTCAAGAGCCTTCAGAGCAGGATAAGGTGGAAGGACTAGTATCGTACTCAGAGTACAGCACAGGCGAATACAGCGTCTCTCACAGGGAAGTAGAGAGAACTGTGGAGATAGATGGAGAAGAAGAGACTAAACCGTTGCCACAGGTGAAGGTAGTTCGAGACAAGTAGATAGAATCATAACTATTAACTGTATAGCGACTCTAGAGTATGTTGGTGAATAAAAGTGCCTATTAAGAAAGAAAGATGCGAAAGTTGCGGGGAAAGAGAAGATGCGTGTCCCAATTGTGGTGGTAAACACGTAACACCACTAGATAATCCACAAACTCCGAAACCCACAGAAATAGCTATCTATGGTGGAGAATCAGAGGTAGAGTATAAGAACATATGTTGGGATTGTGGGTGGAGAGAGGAGGTTGTAGTTACTTTTGAGAGAAGTTCTTAGATATCGAAGAATCATAACTATTAAGTGTATAGCGACTCTAGAGTATGTTGGTGAAAGAAAAATGACAGATAATGAACGAGAACTAAAGGTTGCAGAAATACTAGAACAAGAATCAGAGGACATACGAGAACTTGATAGTACGCAGGGTACTGTATGGTCGAAGTTTTTCCACGAAGCTCGTATGGCGAAGGATAATTACCATAGACAAGAGCGTGCTGTAGCTCTAATAGATGTTGATGTTGAAACAGGTGAACTAGATATTTCTGTAAGTAAGCTACAGAAAGGCACACATTATCGTGATGTAAGTGCTGATGCTACTCTTCGCCTAAATATGTCTGCTTTCTCTACTGTAAGTGACTTTACACAACATATTTCACGTTCTCTTAAGAGAATAGCAAAAGGTAAGAAAGAACAGATAATAGAGAGGAGGAATTCGATAAGGAGAAGTTCTTAGATATCGGAGAATCATAACTATTAAGTGTATAGCGACTCTAGAGTGTGTTGGTGAAAGAGAAATGACAACAAAGGTAGTGAGAAAGAACAAGGATTCTCACGGCAATCTGGTTTCGATGGTCGTTGAAGAAGATGGAGAGATACAGACAGTAAACGGTACTTTCGAGAACATACTAAAGTATGATACAAATGTAATGGAAGAGTTTGAACCAGATGGAAAGATAGATTTCGGAGACATAACTATCTATGATGGCGGAGACAACATATTCGTCCTCGAAAAGCATGATATTAGGGTAAATACAGTACCATCTGAACGTGAAGATGTACTTCTTTCCCTTAAGGATGCTATAGAGGATGATAAGACTCAGGGACTACACAATGCTTGGGCTGAAGTATATGACAGGCAAGTTAACAGATACGCTCTAAACAAGCTTATAGGCGTATCTGTGGAGGAGAGTTCCGTAATGGTGGGTGACTCCGGTTGGAGGATTAAGACGGACTCAGGGGCTACTCTAGTCCTTACGTGGGAAAACGAGATTTATCATGTAGACCAAGATGAAGATAAGGCTTATGAGAGAAGTGGTAGTGATGTTAATCCGATAGAAGGTGGAGCAGAGTTTCTTGACCTTAAAATTGGTGGAGAGAACGGTGTACCTATAGCAGAAAAGGTTTCTTCTGAAAAGATAGAGCTATCTAACGGCGAAACTCTACACTTTGATGAAGAGGACATGGAGTTTCTTGTAAAGGCTATGTGGCTAATAGATGCAGAGAAGCAGTACGATGATGATGCATTTTGGAACTTTATAAGAAAGTACGAAAAAGGTGAATAGAATGAAAAGAACATTCAGAATAATAATAATTACGACTATTATAGTTCTACTTCTTTTATTTTCAATAGATAAAGTAGGAGTAGAAAGAATCTCACCTCTAGGCTGTGGTATGGAGCTTGGAAGGACAGTCTGTAGTTGATATAGTAAAGTTTAAGTAATACAAGAACTAAGTAAGAATGTGAGGTAACAAAGAATGACAGAACTAACAGAACGCGACCAAGAACTACTAGACGACATTGTGGGAACGGCTGAGAAGGTTGCGGAAGACACAGATATAGATGAATTCACCGACCCTAAGAGTGGTCTCCATCACAGTCATCATCCCAATAAGCATAGGATTGTTGACCTAATCGGACGAGAGAACGTGTATGACCTCAACGAGAATCCGAATTCGCATGAGGCTGTACATGAGGCTCACTTTAGGGCAGACGAATTCGGTCTAGATGATAGTACGAAGGAGAAGCTACGTCGTATGAGGGAAAACGACCAAGCACCTATACCGCCTGAAGCGGAGGTTCGTCTAAGTAGGAAGTACGCATGAGATAAATGAAGTAGGATAGTAAAACGATACTATTAAGTAGTTGCAGAAGTAATGTAGGGTATGACAAAAGAATATAAGGATTTCACGGATTACATAGTAGAAGAACTTATAGAGCAGGATTCCTTAACAGACGAGGAAATACTTGAAAAAATATCATATGCAGAATGTCTATTACCTATAGATGGTTCTGAAGAAAAGAATAATTTCTATAGTAACTTTTTGAATGATATAAGAAGAAGATATATAGAACCTGAAAATATAGAAAAAGCAGGGGAAGATGATAGTTGGGGTAAAATTGCTGATGATATTTTGGAAAAGTGATATTATAATTCTTAGAAAGATTTAAGTAGTTGCAGAATTAATATAGAAGTCGAGTAATTCTCATATTCTCACTATATAGAGAATGAGGTAGCAGAAGACTTAAGTAGTTGGAAAATAATAAGTATTAATGCAGGTGAAAACCCGACATTTTGCCATAACTGCTAATGTCTCTTTTTCCTAAACTCTAAATGTTCTACCGAAAGACTTAAGTGATTGTAGATGTAAGTATAGTATGCGTTGTGAGAGGGACACAACGCAGAGTTGCAAAACGCGGTGCTTAGTATTGCTGATTGTATGCTCCTGACATAAGGGTTAACTACCCTTTCAAAACGCTTATACCATAGTAGCACGTACTGTTTATCGCTATGGAAAACATACCAGAGAGTGAAGAGGAACTGATAGAACAGTTGCAAGACAAGAGTGATAACTACTCTTCCTCAGAGAGCGTCATACAGGCTTCTGAGGACGATTTAGAACCGGAACTAGGTTGGGCTTACGAACCTCTCAGAAACCTCGTTAAGATGGTTACAGGAGGCTATGAGAGGTTTGTTATGTTAGAAGCTGATGGTGGTATAGGAAAGACATATAATGTTAAGAAAACTCTAAATCAGGAGATAGACCGAAATGAGTGGACATACCAGAGTGGTTACACAACACCATTAGAACTTTATAAGACTCTATACAAGAATCGCAGGAAAATTATCTTTTTCGATGATATGTCAGGAATTACCAAGAAAAACAAGTGTGTAAATCTTCTGAAAGCCGCTCTCGATACTGAAGGAGACGAAAATCAGGTTCATTGGAGAAGTAGTCAAACACCAGAGGACAGACAGGGTAATGAGTTACCTCAGATGTTTTACTTCACAGGAAGTGTAATAATATCGTTCAATGATACACCAGATAATCATCATTTTGAAGCATTAAAGACAAGAGGACAACACTATGAACTAGATTTTACATACGACGAAAGGATTAGGATACTCCGAGAAGTCTGTAAGAACGGTGATATGCCGCTTACTTATCCAGAAAGGGTAGACACCGTAAATTGGATTGAGATGGTTACAGAACATCGTAAGAGCGTTACAATACGTACTCTAGAGAAGATACTAAACATAAGACAGTTCTCTCAAGACCAAGATAAGGATTGGAAGAAGACTGCTCTTGAAGTATTTAATCTAGACTTTGAGAAAGAGTTAATAATACGTCTAATAAAGAGACATGATAGTATGGTTGAAGCAAAAGACGAGTTTATTGAAAAGACGGACAGTTCAGAAGGCTACTACTACGACAAGAAGCAGGATATCGAGAACAATACAGGACTGTTGGATAATTACTTATAGTCTTGGTAGACCATAACACTAATGTATCTGTAACGCATTATACACTAATATGAAAGAACCAATGAAAGCGTGGTTTGATGGTTGCTGTAAGCCTAATCCAGAGGGTGTAGCAACTTATGGATACGTAATACGTGAAGATAATGGTCAACTTGTAGAAGATGAATTCGGTTATATAGGTGAAGGCGAGGAATATAGTGCTACAAAAGCTGAATTTATTGCTCTAAAGAAACTTCTTACTGAAATAATAGAAGAAGATAATCTTAATGTGAATATGAATTGGAAAATATGGGGAGATTGTAGACCTGTAGTTCATTCAGCTCACAATAAGAACAAGTTAGATGCAATATCTCAAAAAGAGACAGTAAATTTACATAATATGGTAGAAGAAATTGAACCTCATATATCTTGGATTCCGAGACACCAAAATGGTGAGGCAGATTCACTTTCCAAAAGAGCTTACGCTGTACACGAAAAGAGAAAGGAACAAGAACAATGGAGGGATGTAGAATAATATGTTAGGAAAGAACAAGATTACGTCTTTGATAAGTGATGTTGAAGATTTGAAGGAAGATATAGAAGAACTTGTAGAAGAGGTTATGGATGTTATGGATAAATTTGACAATAAAATGGAAGAACTCGATGAAACTATAGAAAGAGCAGAAAGAGTAATTGAGGAAGCTGAAGAAGAACGAGATATTGATAATTAACCAAAAGGCTTATATAGTTAAAAGACATAAATAAAATATGGAAAACCCAAAGAGACTAAGAGAACATCTTAAGACTGTTAGAGATATCGAGTTTGATGAAGGCAATGAAGAGCGAGTTAATGTGATAAACGACGCAATAGACTACATATACGAGAATGAGCAGATGATTAATAGCTTTATGGATAATTAAATATGTCGGACGAACCTGTAGTCGAAATTATAGCAAACATTGAAGATAATTGGGGAGATGCACCACATCAAGTTAACGAAAAGGTTCTCATAGATACAGACGACTATGACGAGGACTTTAATGGTGTTCTGAAGGAACTAGAGTGGGAAGACGTACATTATAGTGCAGAGTATGACGACGATGATAACTGGCGTGGTTGGTCTGTGGATAGAGACTCTTTAGATGATGTTAAGACACATCTATATGAAGAAGGTTATATGGTTGTAGATATCAGAGATGACTGATAATTGTCAAACAAAATATATTTGTGATTGTAAAAACTGTGAAGAGAAATTTAATAGAGGTGTGTCTGTATCTTGGGATAATGTAGAGTTCTGTTCTGTGGAGTGTAAACAAAGATATATGAACAATAAATATAACTAATGGTAGATAAACATAATATAGAAGCATCTGTTTGGAGAGTAGTTTGGGAAACTTCTGTAGGAAAACAGTCAACAGCTTGGAGTATTCATTATAATGTTGTTAGAGAGTTATATGATGAAAAGAAAGATGATATGCCTGCCGCAAATGTAAAAATGCAGTCAGCAGAAGTAGAAAGTATCACTAATATAGAGAATATGAATTTTGATTTAGAAAAAGAAATACAGGAAAGTCCGAAACAAGAATTCGAAGAACGTCACGGTGATACTGGGCGAACCGTCATGCACCGATAAATATGAGAGTAGGAAATAATTATGGCTAATACACAAAAACAAGCAACACAGTTTGAAAACGATATTGCGGCTGAAATTTGGAGAAGTACCAATGACCATACTGTAGTCCGTGCTGGTTATTCAGGAAACTCCGTGATGCCGTTACCCGATATTTTTATTCGCTCGAAAGATTGGGATACTGCACTTGAAATAAAGAAATCTTCTAAGAAAGGTAGAGAAGAAATTGGAGTAGACAAAGAAGATGTTAGACAGGTTTGGAAATTTTCAAGCAGAAATTGTGCTGATACGAATGCTGTTTTTGGTTTCAAGTTTTCATCGCGTGAACCTATTCTTGTTAGTTTGCCTTATACAAGTTCTGATGATTTAGACAAAGTATTTGAGAGATTAGGAAATCAGTTCGAAAAGAAAGAACACATAAGTTATCGTGAGCCTAACGAAGATAAATATGTTGTAGAAAAGCCTGATTTAGATTCTTGGAATAGTGCTAGGTCAGGTGAAGATATGAGTGAAAAAATAATAGATATTCTTCCTTAAAGTTAATATATGAACCATAACGAAATATTTATATTTATTTTTTAAATAAGTAGATATAAATTAAGATGCAAAAGCTTCTGTAGTCGTTCGAAACCTTTAATATGATAGAGCCTATACTATGTTATGCAACAAGGTGAAAAAGAAATGACATTTAGAACAAAGACAGAAGAGAGTGTACAAGAACTAAACGAAGAATCGCAGAGTAGGCAGACGACGGTTGAGAGTATAGACATTGAAGGACTCCCTTTCGTTAAGTTTGGTACGGACGTTTTCATAACGGGAGAGTTCCCTGAAGATGAAGGTAATCCGGTAGTTAGGTTTGTGGCTCAGGACTATAATGATGGTCGTCTTGACCAAGGATATCTAGGTCTTGTCCTAGACAATCCGGGTTTCCTAGTAGATGAAGATGAAGGAACTGAGAATACTGTAGTTGTAGATACCGCAGACGAAGATAGCACAGAGTATCGTGTCTTTAACCCTGATTCTGAGCAGACTATCGAGAAGGATTATGGTATCAAGTTCTCCGGCGATGTTTATGATGGCGACAAGATAGAGCCTTCTGAGTTTGACGAAGACCGCATTGTACTTGTCGTTCAGGGAGGAGCGTCTACTGCTGTTGCGAAGGCTCTTGATAAGCGTGGAATAACGGCACGTCAGGTTTGGGACGATGAATACAATAACGCAACGACCAACCGCGGTCTTGTAGAGTATAATCCTGACCCCAACAGTAATGAACCGCGTGTAAGGTATGCCCGTTCGCCTAACCGTGAGAATGGTAAGAGCGACCTGCGCAACACCGTTGAACTACGTAGTGAGCTTGAAGGAAGTGAGATAGGTCTTCTTTCGACGTGGCGTAGTAACGTTGATGAAGACTTCGCAGAGGAGCTTGAAGAAGCACGTGAGAACGATGATAGTGAAGTTCGTGACAGCAAGTGGTTCAGCGTTTTCAATATGGAGACTGAGGAGAAGCTTGAGCCGGGTGACTACGAGGAGCCTGTTGGTTCGAACTATCTCACTTGGACGTGGGACGACAACTTTAGCCGCGAGGATGACCCTACAATAGATGAAAACCCACTTACGGAAGTTGAGCGAGAGTTTGTAGAGGCTTACCGTGAGAGTGGTCAGGATACTGATGAAGAGACTGTCAGGCAGTATGTCGAGGAAGACCTTGGTGATGAGGCGAACACCGAGGTAATCGTAGAGACACTAGCGCAGTAGAGTAGTTGAATAAGTAGACTCTTTTTTTTTTATTCAGTAACTTTTAAGTAGTTGCAACACTATTATTCTATATGGTTGAAAGAGATTCAATATTGTTTGGAGCAAGTTTTTCTTGGTTTATAATGA
>Ga0207714_1002191_pt1 | contig 12028 bp, 11 predicted proteins | sample PonA232FremontCA_2_FD_187270 | JGI IMG/M metagenome (GOLD analysis project Ga0207714, IMG submission 187270) | Marine sediment microbial community from Fremont, CA, USA - Pond A23 Sediment 2 (SPAdes) | ecosystem: Environmental > Aquatic > Marine > Unclassified | place: USA: Fremont, California... | reverse complement strand
TTGAATATAATTCTTAACCTGACAAATATTTTTACATAATTTCAATGTGCATGAAACTATTTATGAGTTCTTATCCCTATTTTTCGCAGTGTAATCATAGTTGTAATATTTACCATATTTATTACTGGACTTACTTTAAAGTTCAAACCAATATTTAATATCATTATAGGAGGTATATTATTTGCAATTGGTTTTGGAATGATCGGGTTTGTTAATACCTTTCCCTTATTATTAATTTCTACTTTTATTTGGACTATAGGTGAGATTCTAGAAGCAACCAATATTAATGTCTATATAGCAGCTCATGCTCCTGTCAGCCATCGAGCGAGATTTAACTCTATATTTATGTTTATTTCAGGAGCGGGTTACGCTTTAGCTCCAAAATTAGGTGGCATATTTATAGACAATTGGTCGGTAAGAAATATTTGGTCTACAAGTTTTTTTGTAATGATAGGAGCCATTTTAGCATTAATTATTTTTCATAATTATAAGGAAGGGACTTTTTCTAAAAAAGTCACCGAACAGGAGAGTTAGACTAATTATTTATAAGTATTAATATATAGAATTAATTATAAAATATTGTTTTTCAAAAGAAGAATAAATAATGGTAGGGATAGAAACTATAAGAGGAGTTAAAATGATTAAAAATACAAATAAATATTTCTATAAATATTAAAAGGATGAGGAAGCACCTCATCCTTTTTGATTCTTATTATTTTGAATCTGTAACTTTTGGATCTAAAGCATCTCTTAAACCATCTCCAAGCAAGTTGTAACTTAAAACAGCGAAGAAAATCATAAATCCGGGAATTAAAAGCCAAGGGAATCTAGTAATTTTAGTAACATTTTGAGCTGCTGTTAACATATTTCCCCAACTAGCATTAGGTTCTTGAATACCGAGACCTAAAAAGCTCAGACCAGATTCCATTATTATATAACCTGGAATTGAAACTGTAGCTCTTACTATTACATATGTGGTTGTAACAGGAAGAACATGTTTTTGTATGATTCTGGGATCTCTAGCTCCGATTGCTTCTGCTGCTAAAACATAATCTTCGTTTCGGACTGATAACACCATTCCTCTTATCACACGGGCCATACCAGCCCAACCTCTAAAAGATAGTATAGAAATAATTAAAAAGAAGCGTAAGGTTGATGATATATCAATTGGTAAAACTGCTGCTAATGCGAGTAATAAATAAAAGGATGGTATTGACATAATTACTTCTGCAAATCTCATTAAAATATTATCGACCCATCCTCCATAGTAACCTGCAATTCCACCAACGATCAAACCTATTATTGTAGTAATAAAGATGGCTACAAAACCTATAAACATAGAGACTCTACCACCAAATAAAATTCTAGTAAATAGATCTCTACCATAATTATCAGAACCCAATAAAAATAGATGGGCGGGTTCATCAACGCCTATTAAATGTATATTTGTATCAAAGAGACCTAAGAATTCATATTCCTGCCCCCGATGAAATAATTTTATGGGATATTTTTTATCTCTTATTATTTCATAATCAGCCCAATCTACTGATTCTGTTCTATAGACATAAGGCCAGGATAGTCCATCTTCATCGGTAAAATGAATTTTAGTAGGAGGATGAAAGAAATGTTTTTTAAACCCTTTATATGGATTATATGGTGCTAAAAAACCTGCAAAGATAACTATCAAGTAAAGTATTATAATAATTGTTCCGCCAATTACTGCCATTTTATGGCGTCTCATTCTTTTCCAGGTGTCTTGCCAAAACTCATAATCTTTATTACCTGGTTTTAAATTTCTTGGTTTTTGATTTATTTTATCCATTGTAATCCTCCTTAACTATATCTTATTCGCGGGTCACTAACTGCTAATAAAATATCTGCAATTAAGTTACCAATAATAAGTAATACACTTCCTATCATAAGACCTGCCATTGCAAGATAGAGGTCTTTAGAACGAACAGCAGTTAACATCATTTTACCTAAACCAGGCCAACCTGTTACAGTTTCTGTTAATGCTGCTCCACTAAGAAGCATACTAATTTGAAAACCAAAAATTGTAATCATTGGATTAATTGCATTTCGGAAGGCATGTTTGTAAACAACTTTATTATTTTTTAACCCCTTTGCCCTAGCTGTACGAATATAATCTGACCTCATTGCCTCAATCATCTGCCCCCGCATGATACGAGTTAAGGTAGCCATACTTGCAGTACCTAAAACAATTGCCGGAACGAGTAAGTGTTTAAGAATATCTATAAATTTACCTATAGGTGACATAAAATCATACATAATACTTGTCATACCATTTATGGGTAAAGGAACATTAAATTTCACTATTAAAAATAAAAGTAAAAGTGCGAAAAAGAAATTTGGTATTGATAAACCTACAAATGCTAAACTAGTAAATATATTATCTCCCATTGTATATTTGTGTGTAGCTGAATAAATACCAATTGGTATAGATAAGCCCCAAGCAATAACCATTGCTGCAAAAGATAGAATCATTGTATTAACAACTCGCGTCTTTATAACATGTGTGACTGGAACTTGATAAGTAAATGATTCTCCCAAGTTTCCATGCAAAATTTGCCATAGCCAATGGAAATATTGTTCGGGTACACTTTTATCTAATCCATATTGTCGTTTCATTGTTTCAATTAATTCTTCAGAGACATCAGGATTAAGTCGCATGGTATCTAAATAACTGCCAGGTGATAACTGCATTATAAAAAAGGAGAGCAGAGATATTGCCAGAAGTAAAGGTATAGCCTGTAAGAATCTTCTTAAAATATATGTGCGCATTAATTAGGTACCCCTTTCAAAAAAATAAGTTAATAAATGTGATAATTTTAAAGAGAGAAAGGGCTCAGCCCTTTCTCTCATAGATTTAAATATTATTCTTTTAATTATTTTGTTATATATTGTTCGTAGATATTCCACCACATTTCCCCATAAGCAGTAGGTTGTGTATTTTTGAGAGTATTCCTTACTGCATAAAGAGCATTAGGGGTGACAGTATAAATTACAGGAACTCTATTAGCTATGATTTCCTGGAATTCATCATAATACTTAACTCTTTCTTCTATTTCAGTGGCACTTGCGCCTTTTTCAAATAATTCATCAATTCTAGCTTCCCATTCAGTTGCTGGTTCTTCTTGTTGAGGATTCCACATGTGTAAATGTCCGTGTGAAGGCCATACATTTGCTCCACTATGTGGTTCTACTCCTCCGGTTAGACCAATAATAATAGTATCATAGTTCCACTCACTCATTAGTTGATTAACTAACTTATTAAATTCTATTGGAGTAGAATTAATTTTCATACCTAATTCTCTTAATTCAGTAGCAGCTATATTTAATATAGCTTCTCTTTGAGTATTACCAGCATTTGTAACCATATTAAATTCGACTCTTCTTCCATCCTTATCTACTAAATTACCATTGTCGTCCCATGAGAAACCCCCAGCTTCCAATTCTGCTCTAGCATTTTCTAAACTATAAGGATATTTTTTAACATCTTCATTTAAATACACTTTGTTAGGAGCACTAACTGGACTCCACTGTTTGGAACCATATCCAGCTAAAGCTTGATCTATCATTGTATCTTTGTCCATGGCATATGCTACAGCTCTTCTGAAATTTAGATTAGTAAACCATTCATATTTCCATGGTTGTTCTTCTAATTTTGGATTACGTGGATTCATATTAAATACGAGAAAGTTAGTACCAAAAGTAGGTCCACCGTTTACCATATGATAGTTACCTTCTTCAGCATTTTCTTTAAAACGGTTAAAGTCAATACCTCTTACTCCAAGAGCATGAGTTTGCCCTTTTTCAAACATTAAAGCCTGAGTTTCTTGACTTTCGGAAATTACTCTTACCCATCTAATTATATATGGTAAAGGTCTGCCTTGTGGATCTCTTCTCCAATGATAAGAGTTTCTTAACATCACGATTCTTTCCCCTGCACGATATTCACCAAGTGTAAAGGGACCTGTTCCAACTATTTCGGAAGGTTCTGTATCAATTCCCCACATATCATTAAAATTACCTGCTTGCCAGGCATCATTTAATTTATGTTTCGGGATAATAAATGTTGTCATATTATTTAAAAACGGAGCAAATGGTTTTGGAATTTCTATTTCTACAGTATATTTATCAACTTTTCTATATTCAGGGAATTCACCATCAACCATCATAACATCTCTTGTACTTGTAGGAACATCTTCATCTTTAATAACATCAAAGGTGAAAATCACATCATCAGCAGTGAATTCCACACCATCACTCCACTGGACTCCTTCTCTTAAATAGAAGGTATAAAGTGTACCATCTTCACTTATTTCCCAATCTTTTGCCAAAACTGGGATAAACTCTGTAGTAACACCATGTCTGGAAACTAGACCTTCAAAAATATAGTCTTCTACAATGTCAGTAGAAGATGTTTCCTGTGCAGTAATGACATTAAAAGTTTTTGGGTCGCCTAAGAGTGCAGATACTAGGGTACCGCCGTGTTGACCCTGTTCTCTTTCAGAAACCCAAGGGTCCTTAAGTTTAATTTCCTGCGCCATACTCAAAATACTAAAAGAAAATAAGAAAACTAAGACTAATGTTAACACAACCATTTTTTTCATTTAACTATTCCTCCTCAATAATTATACTACTCATAAAATTTCAATTTAGTTTATTTTCATAATATCTACTTGCTTAGAATTTAATTTAAAGCCTCCTTTCATTAAATTATTTATAAAAATTGGTAAAAATTATAATTATATAGTTATAATACAATGTAAAGTTAAACTTTCCTGCAGTTTTCTTGAGATGAAAAATTGCAAATAATTGTTATTAAATTAAATTTAAAAAAATGTATAAATAATGTTCATATAATTTGGATAATTAAGAATATAATCAACGTTCAAAATTAAATAATTTAAAAATGCAATTAAAAAAAAATATTTTATAAAAAAAATAAAAAATAATTTTAAAACCTGTAAAATTATTTAAAACAATGTGCTTTTAAACAATAGAAGATCGAATGAATTAAAAATTTAGTTGAATGTTATTTATTTTACATTAATATTTATACAAATAAGTTATTCTTTTAATAGAAATAGTTTGAGATCCTCGTAAAAGGGAGGTCTTCATTATGGTCTATGAACGTAAAACTAAAAAGGATTGTAAAGAGATTTTTGATGAAGCTAATGAATTTTTTGAAACCGAATTAGGATTGGAAGGAAATAAAGAAGAAAAATGCGTTAGCTATAGTGGTGGAGGCGGTCATGTGAAAATAACCTGCTGTAAAGAAGATAATAAGTCAGTAGTTGAAATTGCAACTAGAGAATGGGACAGACAGGTCAAGAAATTTTTAAAGAAAATATAGATAAATATTGTGGTGAATGATGTTTATACTTTTAAGCTCAAATAGAGATTTTGTTTTATTATAATAAAATGGGGAACAAAAAATGTTAACCAATAGAGTTAAAGTATTGGCATTGACATTAGTGTTACTCTTATTATTAGTTCCTGCTGCAATAGCTCAAGATAATGGTGAAGAAACTAATGAATTGAATTTAGAGGAATATGATTTAGATTATCTTACTGAAGAAGAAATTGAAACATTAAAAACTGTATTAGAAAACTTACAAGAAGCAGATGTAATTGATGAAGGACAATTAATCGAAATTATAGAAGATTTAGAAATGGTAGAAAATGAAGAAGATACTGAAGAAGACAACTTTGGACAAAGACTTGCAACTTCAATAGAAGAATTTAAAAATGAGAATAATGAAGAATGGACAGGAGAACAATTAGCAAATAACATTCAAGATTTTATAATTAACAATAGAGAAGATATTGTTCCTGAAGAGGCACAAAATAAAAATGGAGAAATGGGAGCTCAAGGCAATAAAGATAATGCCGAAGACAAGGGTAATGGTGGTTACTAAAGATAAATATTAAAGAGCCCGCTACAGGGCTTTTTTTTTGAGAAATAAGTATTTTGTAAAAGAGGTGATCATAATGGCTTATAAATTTAATCCGGAGAAAAAACAAAAACTTAATTCAGATGATAGAAAAAAGCAAATGCCTCCTAAAAAAACTCTCGAAAACATGTTGGTAACAAAAAATATGGATCTATTGGATATAGGAGTAGGGATTGGTTATTTTTCTATACCCGCTTCTAAAATTGTAGGACAGAATGGAAAGGTATATGCAGTAGATACTTCAGAAGAAATGCTAGAAGAATTAAAACAAAAAATTGAAGAAAAAGGTATTGAAAATATTAATTTAGTTAAAGGTAAGGATTATAATACAGATATTAAAAATAATAATGTAGATTATATTTTTATATCTAATGTATTACATGAGGTTGAAGATAAAATATTATTTTTATCTAATTATCTAAATAAATTAAGATCAAAAGGTAAGATAGGAATAATTGAATTTAAAAAAATAGAAGTATCAAAAGGTCCACCAATTGAACATAAAATAAGTAAAGAACAGTTAAAGGAATATTTTAATAAGCTTGATCTTGAAATTATTAAAGAAGTTGATATTAATGAAATACAATATGGAATAGTAGCAAAAAAATAATAGATATAATAGCGTGTGGTTTTTTAATATAATCACACGCTATTTTTATATTACTATTTATAATATCAGTTTGTAAGAATTAAAATAATATTTTGAAGGTCAGATTAGATTTTTATTTAAATAAAATATTGAGAATAGTTTTATAGATAAATAATCAGCGGGGGAGGATTGTAATGAATCATCAAAAGAAATTTTTGGTTATTCTGTTCTTACTTTTGGTCTCAGTAAGTTTATTTAGTAATGTTGTTGTTGCAGAAAATAAATATATTTTAAATTATCAAACAAAAGAAGACAATATAGTAGTAACAACCAAACATGCTGAACTATATATCAAAAAAGGTTATATAAATGAAGAAGAAACATATACTATTGCAAAAAAAATAGAAAAGGGAATTAGAGATTTAAAAATTTATTTAGGTGAATATAATAAATATAATTTTAAGAAAATTGGTAAAATTGAATATTACATAGAAGATCATCACACTATCAAATCAAATGCTATTCCAAGTAATGGGAGGGTTCATTTATCACATGTTCATTTAAAAAAATCCCCCTATATTCATGAAACAGCCCATATATTACTAGATAAAAACGGAGAAGAGATACCGGACGTATGGTTAAAAGAAGGTTTGCCTACTTATTTAAATGCTAAATTTGCCCAATATGAACCGAAAATAATTGGTGATAATAATAATTTGGATAAAAGGACACAACAATATTATCAAAACAAAGAATTTGAAGAGGTATTAGAATATTTTCCCAAGCCCTTTTATAAAGGGGTTAATGAACAAAGAGGGTATTATTGGTTATCAGCTTCTTTTGTAAAATATATTGAAAATAATTATGGAAAAGATAAATTATTAGAATTATATAATGCCAGACGAAAGAAGGTTGCTACTATTGATGTTCTTGAAGACAATTCAAGTAAAAATGAGAAAGAAGGCACAAAGAGGATAGATGAATTTTTAGGAACCTCTGTTGAAAAATTGAAAGAACAATGGTTAACCAGTTTATAATTATTAGATCAAAAAACCTATTTAGTGTATATTTAAATTATAAGCTTTAACATCAAAAAGGATGGGGATCACCCATCCTTTTTTATCTTTTTAAATTATGACTAAACTTTAAATTTATTATTTTTTAATCAAAACCAGATGTTATTATCAAGAGATGTTTTTGTTTAATTAAAAAATATAAGGTAGTAAGAAATCAATAAGTAAAAACATAGCAATTATTACCAGAATTACTATTCGATATTTTACAATAGTTGAACTAATAAAGTCTAGAACTTTTATTGTATCTTTTATAATAACTCCTAAAAATTTGATGGGAGGTATAGTCATATCTAAGACATTTTCCCTTACTGAATTCCAGAAAGGTGGGAAATATATAATATTAATTAAGATTCCTAATAGAAAAATCCCCAAAAGATATGAAAGAGGAGAAAAATAATTACCCTCAGATAATAACATTCCAATTTCATCCATGAAAAGTCCTAAACCCGCTCCATACATTATGGCTAATTTACCTTTAGAAAACTTTTTATTACCTACTATGGCTAACCAACCAGCTACAGCCATTAAAAATATTCCAAAGTAAAAATGATGAATATGATAACCGAATAAGATTATATTACGCCCAATATATATATTTCTATTAATAATTCCTTCTTTTATAGCCATTACAGTGTCATTTTTAACGGAACCTGCAATTAAAACACTTAATCTGATAAATATAAAAGATAATAAATAAGAAATACCTATTAGAAAAGGTAGTTTCTTATTATTTGATTTACTTTTTTGTTTCATCACTGGTCCACCTCCAGATCCTAACTGTCTCTAAATAGTTATTATACATAACTTTAAGGTGATATTTCAAGGTTTAATATAATTTATTAAATATTTTAAAAGAGTGCAAGGGTAATTTTAATAAATATAGAAGTATATAATATAAGAAAATATTAGGAGGTAATTAATTTGAATTCAACAATAGAAACAATTGATAATAGAGTTTCTTTAAGAAGATATAAGGATAAAAAAATAGAAGACGATGATTTAAATCAAATTATTGAAAGTGCAATGAGAGCTCCAACAGCAGGTAATATGATGCTTTATTCTATTTTGGTGATTAAGAACAAAGAAACGAAAAAAATATTAAGTAAAACATGTGACAATCAACCTTTTATAGCAAAGGCTCCAGTAGTTTTAATATTTTTGGCGGATTTCCAAAGGATATTTGATTATTTTGGAGTTTCTAACTTGAAAGAGTATTGTAAAAGAGAAAATAGAGATCTACCAAATCCCAAATTTGCTAATCTTTTTTTGGCTGGGGGCGATGCATTTATTGCAGCTCAAAATGCAGTAATAGCAGCTGAATCAATGGGGATAGGTTCCTGTTATATTGGTGATATAATAGAAAATTATGAAGATAAAAAGGCTTTGCTTAACTTACCTAAGTACACATTACCACTAACGATGTTAACATTAGGATATTATCCTGAAGATTTCAAAAAAAGTAAATCTAAAAGATTTGAAAAAGATTATATAGTGTTTGAAGAAAAGTATAAAAGATTAAGTGAAAAAGATTTAAAAGATATGTATAAAGGAAAAGAAGAAAAGATGAAAAAAAAGAACAGATATAATGCAGAAAATTACGGTCAATATATTTATGCCCGTAAATTTGATACAGATTTTTTTAAAGAAATGGAGAGGTCTTTGCAGGTTATGATTAATAATTGGCTAGAAGATAAATAGATATATCATAATATTTTCAAAAGGTAAAAAATATCACTATGTTGTTTAAAAAAGTAGGTGTATTAATTGAATCCATACTTAGAACTTAAAACTAAACTTCCCAAAAATGATAATCTTGTCCCTAGAAAAGAACTGTTTGATTATATTAAAAAATGTTTTAATAAAAACAAGATGTTATTAGTATCAGCCCCTGCTGGTTATGGGAAAACAACTTTAATTTCAGATTATATAATCAATTGTAAAACAAACTTAATGTGGTATTCTATAAAAGAGGATGATAATGATTTAGAAACTTTTATTGAAGGAATTGTATTCGGATTTCAAAAAAATGATAATCTTTTTTTCAAAAATACTTATGAACTTTTAAAGATTCCAAGTAAAGTAGGGTATAACTCCTTATTAGGTACATTTTTAAGTGAATTAAATAAGGTTAACAAAAATATATATTTTGTATTAGATGACTATCATCTTATTAATAATAAAAAGATTGATGATTTTATTGATAAATTAATTAAATTATTACCAACAAATATTAAGTTTATTATATTAACGAGGGAAGACCCACAATTACCTTTACATAAGTATCGCATTAATAATACGATTTGTGAAATTAGAGCAAATGATTTAAAATTTGATAAAAAAGAGATTAAGAATTTTTTTAAACTAAATAATATTAATGTTGATAAATCAGATATCAAAATTTTATATGGTAAAACAGAAGGTTGGATATCAGGTATAAATTTAGCAGGAATTAAACTAAAAGATAAAAATATAGAAAAGGTAAAAAAGTTTATAAACGATTTTTCTGGAACCAACTATTATATTATTGATTATCTAATAGAAGAAGTATTAGTTGAATTAAGTGATGAAATCAAAAGTTTTTTATATAAAACTTCAATATCTGATCGAATTTCACCTGACCTATGTAATTATATAACTGAACAAAATAATAGTTTTGAAGTTATAAATAGATTAATTAAAATGAATTTATTTGTAACAAAAATTGATTCTAATCAACATTGGTATAGATATCATCAACTATTTAAAGATTACTTATATTTTAATCTATCAAAAGAAGAAAAAATCAATTTACATAATAAAGCATCAAACTGGTTCGCTGATAATGGATACTATCAAGATGCAGTCAATGAAGCTATAAAAGTTAATAACTATAAATTAGCAGTAAAACATATTGATCATGCGATTTATGAATTATTAAAAAATGGTGAAATTAAAACATTATTACATATGTTAGATAATATTCCTGATAAATATATTGTAAAAAGTATGTCTATACTAATAATAAAAGCATGGACACTTTTTGCAACTGGTAATAAAGAAGAAGCATTATATTACATTAAACTAGTTAATGATAATATTTCCAATATAGATAATATTAATAAGGGGAGATTATATACTTTAACATCTCTTATACCTCAAATTAATAATAAACCTGATCCAACTATAATGGCTAAAAAGTCTATTGATTTATTAAAAGATGATGATTATATTTTTAAAATAAATGCATGGATGTCTCTAGGTCAAATTGAAGCAGCAATGGGACAAGTAGATAGATCTATTGAATCTTTTAAAAATGCATATCATTTAGGAAAAAGTTCAGGACAGAGATTTTTGGAAGTAATCTCTTTGATTAATTTAGTATTGAAATTAAATATGAAAGGAAGTTTACAAACTGGTTATCAATTAGTGAATGATTATATAACTAAATATCAAAAGGATAATAATATTTTGGATCCTATATCTAAATTAATGTACATACCTTTAGGTGTATTATTATTTCAAATGGGAAAATATAAAGAGGCTAAAGATAAGCTTATTATTGGAGTAGAAATAAGTGAACAATTAGATTTGGTTCATGTTTCATGGCTTCCTAAAGTTTATTATGCCCAGAGTGTATATTACTCTGGTGACGATGATAAAGCATTTAAAATATTAGATGATTTATTAAACTTTACAAAAAAATATAATTTGAAAGCAAATCAAACCTGGGTAGAAACTATAAAAGAAGAACTATATATTAAATCCAATACAAATAGTATTGATAAAAACATTATTAAAAAATTTGAAGGAATAGAAAATAAACCAATAAATTATAATTATTTCAGAAAATATTTTAACTATGTTAGATATTTGATTATCAATAATAATTTTAATAAAGTTAAAATACTAATGGATAACAAAAAAGATCATTTAATAAATAACTATAATGAATATACTGATAAATTAAAATTTAAACTTTTTAACAGTATAATTAACTTACATGAAATTAATGATAAAAATAATGTAAAAAAATTAATAGATATTATTAATATTATTAAGGAAAAAAAGTATTTTGGTTTAATAATAGAGGAAATTATTTTCTTAAAACCCTTTTTAAATATAATAAAAAAAGAAAACATTAATTTATACAATGAAATTATTGAACTAACAGATATAGTTTCTAAAGATAAAATAAATTTAATAGAAGATTTAACCGAACGTGAGTATGATATTATTAAATTGGTGGCGAAAGGTTATACAAACAAAAAAATTGCAAATGAACTTTATATAACTGAAGGAACCACAAAATGGCATTTAAGTAATATATATTCCAAATTACAGGTAAAAAATAGAACAGAAGCAATTATAAAGTCCAAAAAATTAAATATATTAAATTAAAATCA
>Ga0207714_1002190_pt1 | contig 12033 bp, 10 predicted proteins | sample PonA232FremontCA_2_FD_187270 | JGI IMG/M metagenome (GOLD analysis project Ga0207714, IMG submission 187270) | Marine sediment microbial community from Fremont, CA, USA - Pond A23 Sediment 2 (SPAdes) | ecosystem: Environmental > Aquatic > Marine > Unclassified | place: USA: Fremont, California... | reverse complement strand
CCCGCCGAAAGCGAGTCGGCCTCGTCGGCGACGTAGATCGCCGCGCCCGCGTTCGCGAGGACCAGGTCGCGTTTCGGTCCCGCGAGGGAGCCGTCGACGATCCCGCGCAGGTCGGCCGCGTTCTCCTCGGGAGTGCCCCCGGCGACCGCCTCGATCGGGGCGCGGTCGAGCCCGAGGTCCTCGGGCGCGAGCGTGAACTCGGAGACCGCATCGCCGTCGACTTCGGCGGCGACCGTCTCCGAGTGGATCCCGATCTCGTCGATCCCGGCACCGTGGACGACGAGGGCTCGCTCGACGGGCATGTGCGCGAGCGACCGGGCGATCGTCCCGACGAGCTCCGGGTCGTACACGCCGAGCAGCTGCGCGTCGGCGCCGGCGGGGTTGGTGAGCGGGCCGAGCACGTTGAAGACCGTCCGCATTCCGAGCTCCTTTCGCGGGCCGATGACGGCCTTCATCGCCGGGTGGAAGACGGGCGCGAGCATGAACCCGATCCCGTCGGTCTCGATGGCGGCCTCGACCGCCGTCGGCTCGGCCTCGATGTCGGCACCCGCGACCTCGAGCACGTCGGCGCTCCCCGACGACGAGGAGACCGAGTAGTTGCCGTGTTTTGCGATCGGGACGCCCGCGCCCGCGGCGACGATCGCCGCGGTCGTCGAGACGTTGATCGTGTCGTGGTCGTCGCCGCCGGTGCCGCAGGTGTCGACGAGCGGCTCCCGATCGGGATCGATCGTGCGAGCCGCGTCTCGCATCCCCCGTGCGAATCCGGCTATCTCGGTCTCGGTCTCGCCTTTCGACCGGAGCGCGGCGAGCAGCGCGCCGATCTGCGCCTCCGTCGCCTCCTCGAAGACGAGCCGCGCGGCCTCGCGCGCCTCCGCGACCGTGAGGTCCGCCCCGTCCGTCACGCGCTCGACCGTGTCGTTGATGCTCATTGTGTTCACCGATGTGGTATTCCGCGTTGTGATGTACAAGTGTGTACACTAATTTAACCTTGTCGACCGGACGCGACGCGACGGCCCGTCAGTCGCGGAAGAACGCCTCGCGCTCGAACGGTTCGTCTTCGCCCTCGACGGCCAGCACGTCGAGGGCGACCACCTCCGCGCCGACTCCGAGGAGCCCGGCGAGGCTCGGGTCGGTCCGTCCCTCGTCGCCCGATATCAGCTCCTTGACGTAGAGCCCCCCGGCGCCGTGGACCTCGACGGTCGCGCGGCGAGGGCCGTCGAGGTCGGCGGTCGCCTCGTACACGTCGCGCTCGCGGGTGACGCTCGCGCGCCGGTGGTCCACCCGGTTCGGGGTGTACTGCTCGACGGTCGCTCCCTCCAGCTCGGCGACCGCGGCGGCCAGCGCGTCGGCGTCGACGTCGGCGTCGAACTGCACCTGCGCGCGGTAGCGTTTCGACGCGTCGTGTTCCTTGACGCGCGCCACCATGTCGTAGGTCGCGAGCCGGAGCCCCTCGACCTCGACCGCGCCGTCTGCAAACGCGTTAATATCTGCCTGCAGCCGGTCGGTGTCGACCCGGCGGCGGCGGGGCTCCTCGACCTCGACCACGAACGGGCGGCCGGTGCCGAGCATGAGCGCGTCGACGTCCTCGCGGCCCGCGCCGTGAAACGTCGCCTCGGTGCCGTCGGTCACGTCCTCGACGACCGGCGCGGTGTACTCCTCGACGCTGTCGTCGTAGAGGTAGCCGGAGCCGCCGCAGTGGTCACAGGGGTCTGCGCCCTGCCGCCCGGAGCCCTTACACTCCCGGCAGGGCCACTCGGTCTGTGGAATGTCGCGCTCCAGCTTGCGGTACCGACCGTAGACGAAGGTGGAGTTCACCTTCGCGTCGATCTCGTCGTCCGCGATGTCGATCGTGAACTGCACGTCGGGGCGGTCGAAGGAGACCTCCGTGCCGGTGAGCCGACCGACCCGCTTGCCGACCTCGCGGTTGAACTCCGAGTTGAACGGCTCGCCCGCGTCCTCGGCGAGGCCGGCGTCCGCGCGGAGCAGCGTCCCGTTCTCCTCGATCAGCGGCGGCGGGCGCGTGCCGACGTTGTAGGTGGCGAACTCGGTCCCCTCGACCGCCTCGGCGGCGCGTTCGGCCCACGCGTCGAAGTCCGCGCAGTGACCCTCACAGACCCAGCAGTCGGCGACGTCGACCGGCTCGTACTCCTCGTCGTCTCGCAGCGCGAGCGCGGTGCGCAGCGCCGACCCGCGCTCGGCGTTCGACAGCCCGAAGCTCCGGTCGGCGACGAGCCGGCCGAGGCAGGCGTCACACACCGGCCCGGTCTCGGTCGCCCGCGCCGCGACCTCCAGTACGTCCATACGGTCTCCAGCGCCCGCCGTGGTAACTGTCTTACTACACGACGGTCGGGCGCTCGCCTCCCGTCCGAGTTAAGACCGACCGCGTGCTGTTCCCGGACGTGAACGAGCGGTCGACCCGCGAGGAGCGGCTGGAGCTCGGCGTCGAGCTGCTCGCGCACCTCGAACGCGAGGAGCTCGACGTCGCCGCGGCGGTCGACCGGATCGAGACGATCACGACGAGCCCCGCGCTCACCCGCGATATCCTCGACGCCGCAGAGCGGCGCGGAGTCATCGAGCGCGAGGGCGCTCGGCTCCGCGTCCGCCGCGGCGGGACGTACGTCGACTACGGGAGTCAGGTCGTCGCCCGCGACGGTGAGTTCGAGTGCCGGCGGTGCGGCGCGTCGATCGCGACCGGTCACTTCGTCCGGCTCGACGCGGGCGAGATCGGCCCGTTCGGCTCCTCCTGCGTCCGGAAGGTGACCGGCCGGGAGTCCGAGTGAGCCGAGCGTTCGAGCGACCCGGCGCGCGAGCGTCTGCGGGAGGGGACGCCCGCCCGAACCCGCCGGGGTATTTACCGCGGCGGCCAAACGACCGGTAATGACCGCGCCGAACCGGAACGTCCTGTGGGCGACCGCCGTCGTCGACGAGCTTGTCGCCGCGGGCGTCGACGCCGTCGTCGTCTCGCCGGGCAGCCGCTCGACCCCGCTCACCGTCGCCGCCGCGCGCCGCGAGGGGCTCCGCGTGTTCTCCCAGCTCGACGAGCGCTCGGCCGCGTACTTCGCGCTCGGGCGCGCCCGCCGGACCGGGCGCGTGACGCCGCTTATCTGTACGTCCGGTACCGCCGCCGCCAACTACCACCCGGCCGTGATGGAGGCCGACACCGCCCGCGTCCCCCTGCTCGCGCTCACCGCCGACCGGCCGCCCGAGCTGCGCGACTCGGGCGCGAACCAGACCGCAGACCAGGAGAAGCTGTACGGTGACGCCGTCCGCTTTTATAAGGACCTCCCGGAGCCCGCCGCGAACGACCGGGCGCTCCGGTCGCTGCGCACTACCGTCGCCCGCGCGGTGGCGACCGCCGAGGGCGTCGACCAGGGGCCGGTCCACCTCAACGTCCCATTTAAAAAGCCGCTCGAGCCGACCCCGGTCCCCGGCGACGTGCCCGACGACCTCCCGGAGGCGGCCGAGCACGGCAGAGACGGGCCGTACGTCGACGTGACGCCGGGGACGCCGGAGCCGGACGACGACGAGCTCCGGGCGCTCGCGAACGACCTCACGGCGGCGGACCGCGGGCTGATCGTCGCCGGCCCCGCGGACCCGCCTGGGGTCGACCCGGAGGCGGTCACCGCGCTCTCGCACGCGACCGGCTTCCCCGTGCTCGCCGACCCGCTCTCCGGACTCCGATACGGGGGTCACACCCGCGTCGCGCCCGTGATCGGCACCTACGACGCGTACCTCTCGGCCGGCCTCGCGGCCGGGGCGGACGGCGACGACGCGCCGGGCGGCGACTGGGCCGACCCGGACGTCGTCCTCCGGCTGGGCGCGTCACCGACGTCGAAGCGGCTCCGGAAGTACCTCGCGGCGACGGACGCAGCGCAGTATCAGGTCGACCCCGCGGGGCGGTGGCGCGAGGCGGAGTTCGCCGCGACCGACCTCGTCGTCGCCGAGCCGAGCCGCCTGTGCGCCCGGCTCTCGCGGCTCGTCGCGGGCGGCGGCGGGAACGCCGACTGGCGCGCCCAGTGGGAGGAAGCCGACCGCATCGCCGAGGCGGTCCACGCCCGGGAGCCGGGCGCGATCACCGGGGAGCTGCCGGACGCCGAAGCCGCCGGGTTCCACGAGGGCGACGCGCTCCGCGCGGTCGCGAGCGCGCTCCCCGACCCCGCGACGCTCTTCGTCTCGAACTCGATGCCGGTCCGCGACCTCGACCGGTTCGTCGGACCGACGACCGCGAACGTCACCGCCCTCGGTAACCGCGGCGTGTCGGGGATCGACGGGATCGTCTCCGGCGCGCTCGGTGCCGGCGCGGGGACGACGGACGATCTGACGCTCGTCGTCGGCGACCTCGCGCTGTACCACGACTCGAACGGGCTGCTCGCGGTCGAGCGCTGCGACGTCGACGTCACCGTCGTGGCCATCGACAACGACGGCGGCGGGATCTTTCACGAGCTCCCGGTCGAGGCGTTCGACCCGCCCTTTACCGAGTCGTTCGTGACGCCACACGGGATCGACTTCGAGCCGCTCTCCGAGCTCCACGGGCTGGAGTACGCCCGGATCGACGCGCGCCCGGACGCCGTCTCGGAGCCGGCGGAAGCGATCGCGGCGATCGCCGCCGCCGTCGAGCGCGCCCGCGACGCGGACGGCTCGCACCTGATCGACGTGCGGACCGACGCCGAGTCCAGCCACCGGTCCCGCGAGCGGCTGGCGGCCGCGGTCGAGCGCGCGGTCCACGGCGACGGCGACGGGGCGTGACCGACGACGCGTATAAGACGCGCCTCTGCGTACCCGTTCGCGTGCAGGTCGTCGGCTACGAGACGGACGTCGCGGCCGGGCCGTCCGAGTCCGGGGGCGGCTCGGCCGCCGGACGGGACGGCCCGACCGGCGGGTGCCTCCACGTCGCGACCGACGGGTCCATCGAGCGCGTGGACGCGAGCCCGGGGACCGAGCTCGGGTTCGGGCTCGGCGACCGCCGGTGTGCGGGGACGGTCCACGAGGGCGACCACGTCGCCTGCGACGCCGCCGACGCCCCCTACTGCGACGCGCACAGTCACGTCTGGGTGTGCGCGCGGTGTACCGGGACGTGTCTCAAAGACGAGATGGACTGTCACGAGTCCCACGCGCTGTACCTCGCGGCGTTCGCGCCCGACGTGCTGAAGGTGGGCGTCACCCGCGAGTGGCGGCTCGAGACGCGGCTCCGCGAGCAGGGGGCCGACCGCGCGGCGCACGTCAGGACGCTGCCGAACGGTCGGGTCGCCCGCGAGGTCGAGTCCGGGCTGGCGGACGGCGACGACCTCGTCGACCGGGTGCGCGTCCCGACGAAGCTCGACGGGTTCGGTCGGTCCGTCGACGACGCGGCGTGGGAGTCGCTGCTCGACCGGTTCGACCCGATCGAGCGGTTCGCGTTCGACTACGGGCTCGCGCTCGCCGACCGCCCGGTCGCGGAGACGATGGCGGCGGGGACCGTCCGCGGGTGGAAGGGACGCGTCCTCGTGATAGACCGCGGCGGGTCGACGTACGCCGTCGACGCGCGTGACCTCGTCGGCCACGAGCTGACCGACGCGGTGCCGGAGCGGGAACTCCAGTCGAGCCTGGGCGCGTTCGGCGGGTGAGAGCGCGTCGCGGCCGCGTCGCGTCTGCGGCGGCCGATCGAAGCCGAGTGTTAAACCGATCGGTCGCGTAGGCGTCGTCGTGACAGCGGAGCTTTGGACGGTCCTCTTTGACGACCCGTTCGCGGTCATGAACACGGTCGGACTCGTCGCGTTCGCCTTCGTCGGCGCGAGCAAGGCGGTCCGCGAGGAGTTCGACCTCTTCGGCGTCGCCGTCGTCGGGCTGGCGATGGCCTTCGCCGGCGGGGCGACGCGCGACCTCCTCGTGAACCGCGTCCCGCTCGCGCTGCGGTCGCCGGCCGAGATCGCCCTCGGGTTAGTCGGCGTCGGGCTCGCGGTCGCGTTGAGCGCGCGGCTCGCCTCGCCGAACGACCACCCGGTCACGGTCGTCGCGGACGCGGTCGGGCTCGCCGCGTTCGCGACGACCGGGGCGATCGTCGCCACCGAAGCCGGCGTGTCGGCGTTCGGCGTCGTCGCCGTCGCGACGATCAACGCCGTCGGGGGCGGCGCGGTCGCGGACGTCCTGCTCGACCGGCCGCCGTTCATCCTCTTCGAGGACTTTTACGCGACCTGTGCGGTGTTGGGCGGCGGCGCGTACTGGCTGGTCGCGGGCGTCGGGGCGGCGACCGGCGTCGCCGGGCCGGGGGTCGCGGCCGCGGCCTGCGCCGCGGCGACGGTCGGAACCCGTCTCGTCGCGGTCGCGTGCGGGTGGGGGCTCCCGACCGCACAACAGGTCGAACGCGCCGTCGCCGCCTTCGGCCGGCGGCGGTGACGCCGCGGGAGCGTCGGTCGTCGGGCCGGCGGGCGCGGCGGCCCCGCTCATCGACCGAGCCCCTCGGCGACGACGACGCGGCGGACGCCGAGGTACGCGGCCGCGGCGATGACCGCGTACGCAGCCACGAGCGCGCCCGTCGTCGCGTCGGCGCTGTCGATCGCGAGCCGGGCCACCGCGTTCGCGGGCCCGCCGTCCATCGCCGTGGCCCCGCCGAACAGCGCGAGCACGGCGACCGAGTAGAGCAGCTGGGCCGCCCGGCGGTCGGGCGCGATCGCGGCGAGTCCGACCGCGACCGCGACGACGAGCGTCGTGAGCGCGGTCATCAGCGCCAGGATCGGCCCGACGTTCGCGACCGACGTGCCGTTCGCCGCCAACAACAACAGCCACAGGAGGGCCTGTCCGGGAGCGATCGCGACCGCGGCGGCCGCCTTCCCGTCGAGTATCTCTCCGAGCGTGACGGGGGCGACCCGGAGCAGCTCCAACGTCCCCTCGTCTAGCTCCTCGGTGATCGAATCGACGACGAGGGCCCCCGAAACGAACACCGGGAGAACGGCGAGAAGGGGGATCAACACGGTGTAGGTGAACGCGAAGTACGGGCTCGCCTCGCTCCGCTCCGGCAGGGGGAGAGGCGGCTCGGTCAGGTGCGGCGCGCGCGCCGCGCGCTCGTTCAGCTCGTGTGCCCGCAGCAGCTCCCGGAGCTGGACGACGACCACGGTCGTCTCCACAGTGGCGTCCGGGGCGGTGACCGCGGTCGCGATCCGCCCCTCGTCTGTGCGCGTCGCGACCACCACCGCGTCGGCGGCGTTCCGGTCGAAAGCGTGCCGCGCCGCGCCGGCGTCGGCGTACGCGGTGACCGACGCGCCGGGGACCTCGGCGGCGGCGCGCTCTACCCCGTCGACCGCGTCGCCGGCGGCCGCGACCTCTATCTCCGCGCCGTCGAGCGCGCCGGGGTCGTACATCGAGACGAGCCCGACGACGAGAAACGACGAGAACGCCGCGATAAACAGCTGAATTCCGACCGCGAGCAGGATCGTCTTCTCGGCGCGCAGCCCCGCGAGCTCCCGGCCGGCGATCGTCAGCCGGCTACCCAAGGCTCACCACCCCGACGTTGTAGGCGGCGTGGACGAGCGTCGAGAGCGCGAGCGCCACGGCGTAGGCGGTCCGCCCGCGGACCGCTCCCGCGGCGGCGACCGTCGTCGCGACGACGTGGAGAACGAGGGGGGCGGCGAGAAGCGCCGCGAGCGCGGCGGGCGCGTGCCCGGAGAGTCCGGCCACGTCCGCGAACGCCGCGCGCCCGAGGAACAGGTCGGTGAGGCCGACGACTTGGACGACCGCCGTCGCCTTCTCGGCGAGGAAAAACCCCGTTCCGGACGCGACGCCGACCGCGACGGCGACGGCGTCGGACCGGTCGAAGACGCCGCGCTCGAAGCCGGCGTAGAGCCCGGCGCTTTTCGCGACCTCTTCGACGAACGCGATTGTCACGAGAAGCACCGGGACCGACACCGTCACCGGCAGCGCGAAAAGCACCGCGACGGCCAGCAGTTCCGCGACGAACACGAACGGGATCGCACAGCCCGTAAGCAGCGCCACCGATCCGAGCGCGCGGAGCCGGCGGCGCGAGAGGCGGGCCTCGCTGGCGGTCACCGGCGACAGCCGCACCGCGAGCGCGTCGAGGAGCTTCCGGGTCACCGGCTTCTGGGAGAACAGGTCCTCCTCGCGGTACACCCCGAGCCCAAGCGCGAACAGGAGCCCGGCACCGAGGGTCATCGGTGCGGTCGAAAACAGCGTCTGTCCGGCCGAGACCGCCTCTCCCTGGAGGTCGAACACGACGAGCGTGAGCGGCGAGACGAGCGCGACGGGGGTCACGTTCGTGAAGATCGCCGGCACGAACGCGTACGTGGTCACGAGCACGCTCACCCCGACCGTGAGGAAGGTGAGCTCCTTGAACGACCGTGCGAACATCGCGCCGACGAACGTGGCACCGAGGAACGCCGCGGCCACGGGGAGCACGCCGACCACGGACAGCGCGCCGCCGCCGACCGCGAGCGCGATGAGCGCGGTGGCGGCCGCGGCGGCGACGGCGTACGGCAGCGTCTTGCCCGCGACGATCTCGGCGGGCGAAAGCGGCGTGACGAGCAGCGGCTCGCCGCGGCGGTTCGTCCGCTCGTCGAGGATAGACGACCCGTACGCCTGGATCAGGAAGTTCATTGGAACGAGGAACGCGAAGGCCAAAAGCAGCGAGACGAACGGGAACGGCGGTGTGATCGAGCTCGGAGACCCGGTCGTGTCCGCCCCGAAGACGCCGCTGCCGACCGGCGGCACCGCTGGACCATCCGCCTCGGTGGCCTCACCCGGTTCGTCCTCGTCGGCGGCCGTGTCGCCGGCGGTGTCTTCAGTTTCGCTGTCGACCGTGTCACCGGCGGTGTCTCTCGTTTCGTCGGCGGCCGTATCGCCGGCGTCGGAGTTGCCGTCGGTCGCGTCGCCGGCGGGATCGGAGCCGCCGTCGGCCGCCGCCGACCCTCCGTCAGCCGTTGTCGCGTCGTCACCGCCCGTCGCTGACTCGCCGCCCGTCGCGCCGTCACCGCCCGTCGCTGACTCGCCGCCAGACCCGCCGAGCGTCGGGCCGTCGGCGGGCCCGCCGCTCCGCTCGGCGTACCGAAGCGTGACCGTGAGCGGGAACGCGGCCGTCTCGTTCGGCTCGGCGCGCATCAGTCGCTCGTTGTGAGCCTCGATCGCCTCGCGGACCGACGCGGCCGCGGCCGCGCCCTTTCGCGTGTCCGTCGCGCGGACGACCACCTCGTCGACGCGCGCCGCGGCGATCGGACCGTCGCCCGGCCCGTCGGAGCTGGGGGCCACGACCGTGATCACGGTCGCGTCCGTCGTCTCGCCGAGCGCGGCCTCCCGCGCCGGGACCGCCCGCAGCGAGGGGTCGGCCGCGACGGCGTCGGCGTACGGGGACGCCGGGTCGACGCCGACGCGGTAGACGTCGCGGTCGACGTCGAACCCCGCGACGCCCGTGGCGACGCCGACGCCGACGACGCCGCCGGCGACGGCGACGAGGGCCACCGCCGCCGCGAGGGTCCGCCGGTCGACGCCGCCGGCCGCCCGGCTCGACTCCCACCTGGCGACCCGAAGCACCCGCCGGAGGGCGACGCGAGCGCGCGCTCCGCCGCCCCGCAGCCGGTCGATCACTCGGCGACCTCCGTCGACCGCCGGTCGTCGGTCGCGTCGTCTCCGCCCGAGTCGGGGTCCCCGCCCGCGTCGAGGTCGCCGGCGTACCGGCCCGGCATCGGCCGGCCGACGATGTCCAAGAAGACGTCTTCGAGGTTCGGCTCGCGGCTCCGGATGTCGACGACCTCCCCGCCGGCGGCCGCGACCGCCTCGCGGACGGTCTCGACGGCGTCCATGTCCGGAACCGCCGTGCGGTGGCGGTCGCCGACCGCCTCCGTGGGCGCGTCGAGTCCGGCGAGCGCGGGCGTCTCCGCCGGCGCGACGTCGGAGAACACGCGGTAGGTCGTCTCGCCGTGTCGCTCGCGGATCTCGTCGACGCCGCCGCGGGCGACGATCCGACCCTCGTTCATCACCGCGACGCGGTCACAGACCGACTCGACGTGATACAGGTTGTGCGCCGAGAAGACGACCGTCTTGCCCGTCTCCCGGAGCTCGCGGGTGAACGCGAGCACCGAGTTCGTCGTCACGGGGTCGAGCCCGGAGGCGGGCTCGTCGTACACCAGCACGTCGGGGTCGTTGACCAGCGAGCGCGCGATGGCGACCTTGCGCTGCATGCCCTTCGAGACGTCGCCGAGCCGGCGCTCGCGGTGGTCGAGGCCGAGCCGGTCGAGCGCGGCACCGATCCGCTCGTCGGCGACCTCGCGGTCGACGTCGTAGAGGTCGGCGAAAAACCGGAGGTACGACAGCGCGGTCATCTCCTCGTACAGGGGCGACTCCTCCGGAAGGAACCCGAGGTGCCGGCGCATCTCGGGGTCCGAGGCGTCGAACCCGGCGACGGTCACCGAACCCGCCGTCGGCTCGACGAGCCCGGCGAGCAGCTTCAGGGTCGTCGTCTTCCCGGCTCCGTTCGGGCCGACGATGCCGAACACCTCGCCGTCGTCGACGGCGAAGTCGCTGTCGACGACGGCCGCGAAGTCGCCGTAGGTCTTCCGTACCCCCGACACCTCGATCATACGACGCGTTCAGACCCGGGTCTGATTAAACGCACGCCCGCCGGTATCAGCCGCGAGAACGGCGCGGGCGGTCGGCGACGAACGAGGTCACCGGAGGAAAGCGAGGCGGTCGGCGACGAGCTGGGGCGGCCGGACCGGTTCGGCCCTTTTAAAAGACTCCGACGCCGACCGCGTACGGCCACGCGGTGCCGCCGACGGCGAGCAGCGCGAGCGCCGCGCCGGCGCCGTACACGTTTTTCAGGAAGCTCGTCGTCTCGCTTTCGCGCTCCTCGGGGTCGTCGAGCGACCAGAAGTCGTGCATCGTCACGGCGGAGACGAGGAGGAAGACGGCGAGCGCGCCGCCGGAGAGGACCGGAAACGCGCCGACGGCGATACCGAGGCCCGCGGCCACGAGGAGGACGCCCGAGGCGATCACGGAGAACTCCGGCGCGGGCAGCCCCTTGAACTCGGCGTAGCCCGCCATCGACTCGGTGTCGGTGAAGTGGTTGAGACCGGTGAACGCAAGCGTCGCGCCGAACAGCAGCCGGCCGAGCAGGAATATCTCGCCCGCGAGGGGCGCGTCGAACTGCAGCGGCGGTGCGAGTGCTACTAACATCGTGTGACCTGCTGTATGGACGCAACTTATATATCGGTTCCCGGACAATACGGTTAGCAGGTAACCTTATGTCATCACAGGACGCCGCCGGCTCCGAGGCCGGCACCGACGACCCCGCGGCGACGGCCCCGGAGACGCCGTGTCCCGTCGTCGACTCGATCGAGCAGATCGGCTCGACGTGGCGGCTCGTCGTCCTCCACGAGCTGTTGAGCGGCGAGTCGCGGTTCAACGAGCTGAAACGCGAGACCGACGCGAACGCCCGCACGCTCTCGCGCGTGCTCGACGACCTCCAGGAGACCGGCTTCGTGAACCGCCGGCTGGAGGAAGACGCCCCGGTGGCGACGTACTACAGTCTCACTGATAAAGGCGAGTCGCTCGCGCCCGTCTTCGAGGCGATCGACGACTGGGCACAGGAGTGGCTCGCCGCCTGTGGCGAGTAGAACGTCGGTTAAGTCGTCGATTATTTATAAGTAGAGCGAGGGTCTGCGGTCAGCTATTTATACGGCGACGAGGCTATAATGAACGTCGTCGAAACTCCAGCCGCTCTGTACTGCGCAACCGATCGCGGTACAGCCGAGACCGCCGAAGCCCCAGCCGCTCGGCCGTACGTGTCCGGTGATAAATGACTGACCGACACAGAGACCGCCGAAGCCCCAGCCGCGAGGACTCGATGCGCTCGCTGCGGTCTTCAGTCGGTCGCTGACTCCCCTCCTTGCGGTCCTTGCGTCGCGCGTCTTCCTCCTCGCGGCTGCCCCTTCGATTCCCACCCGACAGCACCGCACCCGCACCTCACGCCTCCCCAGCCTCGCGGCTCGCTCCGAGCTCCCTTCGGTCGCCCGTCGCTCACCGCGTCCCTCGCGCGTGCGACTCGCGGTCGCC
>Ga0207714_1002187_pt1 | contig 12035 bp, 11 predicted proteins | sample PonA232FremontCA_2_FD_187270 | JGI IMG/M metagenome (GOLD analysis project Ga0207714, IMG submission 187270) | Marine sediment microbial community from Fremont, CA, USA - Pond A23 Sediment 2 (SPAdes) | ecosystem: Environmental > Aquatic > Marine > Unclassified | place: USA: Fremont, California... | reverse complement strand
GTTTACGCTGTTCCCGGCATTCAATCCCGGGATGAAACACTGGCATCAGCGCACGCCCCGACTCGCCACGCAGCATTTTCATGCTTGGTTGTGCCCGGATCGGCCGGGAATGAGAGTTATAAGAAAAGGTGAACAACTTATTGATTTTTTTGTGAATTGATCGCGGGGTCGCCCGGCAATCATTCACTGAATGAGTACCGGGTTCAGCGTCCACCCGCCTTCGCCTCGCTTTTCATGTTTCGTTATGCCCGGGTTTCGGCCCGGGAATGAGGGTTGCATACGAGCTGTGTTTGGACGAAGACGTGTCCCTATCCAAGGCGCAAGAAATCGGGAAACCGCAGTGTATGCCCAATACATGAGGATTTCCCGATTTCGCGGCAACGAAGGAGAGGGGCGCGTCTTCGTCCAAACACCTCTACCTCCATCTAGCTCATGTCAACCTGGTAGTTCGGCGCTTCCTTGGAGATGAGCACGTCGTGCACGTGGCTCTCCCTGTACCCGGCCTGGGAAATCTGGACGAAGCGCGACTTCTCCTGCAATTCGGCGATATTCTCGCTGCCCACATATCCCATGCCGGAGCGCAGGCCACCCACCATCTGATACAGGGTTTCCCGGACCTTGCCCTTGTAGGGAATGCGGCCCACGATCCCTTCGGGGACGTATTTGTCCATGTCCTCCTGGCCGTAGCGATCCTGGCTGCCCTCGCGCATGGCGTCGATGGAGCCCATGCCGCGATAGATCTTGTAGCGCCGGCCCTGATACAGGATGGTCTCGCCAGGGCTCTCCTCGGTTCCGGCGAGCATGCTGCCCATCATCACCGAATCCGCGCCCGAGGCGATCGCCTTGACCAGATCCCCGGAAAACTTGATGCCTCCATCTGCGATGAGGCAGCCGTCCATTTCCCGGGCCGCCTGAATGCATTCCATGATTGCCGAAACCTGGGGCACGCCCACTCCGGAAACCACCCGTGTGGTGCAGATGGACCCCGGACCGATACCGACCTTGATGGTATCCGCGCCGGCCTGGAGCAGGGCCCGGCTTGCGTTGTACGTGGCCACATTCCCGGCAATGACAGGGCAGTCGGGGAAATTGTGCTTGATGGACTCCACGGCCCGGATCACGTTTTTGCTGTACCCGTGGGCCGAATCAATCACCAACGCATCCACCCCGAAATGGATCAGGGACTGCACCCGCTCCTCCAAATCCTCGCCCACGCCGACCGCGGCCCCGACGCGCAACCGGCCCAGCTCGTCCTTGCAGGAATCGGGGTACTTCTTGATCTTCTCGATGTCCTTGATGGTGATAAGGCCCTGCAGCCTGCGCTCCCCGTCCACGACGAGAAGCTTTTCGATACGGTTCTGGTGCAGGATGCTCTTGGCCTGCTCCAAATCCGTCCCCGGAGACACGGTGACCAGGTTTTCCGTGGTCATGATTTCGGCCACACGGGTCTGCATATCCTTTACGAACATCACGTCCCTGTTGGTCACGATTCCGGTGACTAGGCCGTCCTGCACCACGGGCAAGCCGGAAATCTTGTAGTGGGCCATGATCTCCAGCGCCTTACCCACGCTGCAGTCCGGCTCGATGCTCACCGGGTCCACGATCATCCCGCTTTCCGACTTCTTGACCTTCTCCACTTCCCGGCTCTGGGCCTGGACGCTCATGTTCTTGTGCACGATCCCCAGGCCTCCCTGCCGGGCAATGGCAATGGCCATCTCCGACTCGGTGACGGTGTCCATGGCCGCGCTGATCAGCGGAATGTTCAGCTTGATCTCCGGGGTGAGCCTGGTGCTCACATCCACCTCGTGGGGGAGAACCTCGGTATAGTCCGGCAAAAGCAGAACATCGTCAAAGGTGAGAGCAAACTTCTGCACTTTATCCATGATATTACCTCCTTAAAGACAGTATCGGGCTATTCATTGCCGGAAGGCGAGCGGGACAGCTCCTGCCGAGCCCTGTCCTTGAGCTCGTTATCCGCCCCTTCCGTATTCAGCACCTGTCGGAAGTGCTCCCTCCCTTTTTCCGGCTGATCCAGAAAACGGGTCTGTACCACCCCCAGGTTGTAATGGGCATACGCGTTGTCCGGCTCCAGCTCCAGGACCTTGTGCAGCTCGGCCGCGGCGTCCTCGTGCCGCTCCATGCGGTAGTAGCACATGGCCAGCCTTTGTCTGGCATGCGACTGGTCGGGATTGATGTTGAGCACCCGTTCCCAGAACCTGGCGGCCCGTTCAAAGGACTGCATGGACATAAACAGCCGGGCCACTTCGCTCAGAGCCCGAGCATCCTCAGGGTTTTCCTGAATGTGGCTCATCAGCTCGGCAACGCGGTCCATCGCCTCCTGGGACGGCTCCTGGGAGCTTGCTTGCCGTCGGGGCTGTTCCTGCTGCTTGGTCAAAAGGGGATGCTGCACCCTGTAGACCATGGAATACGCGAGCATGCCCAACAGACTGAGGGCAGTGACAACAAGCACGAGCTTCGTACCTTTACCGGTCGCCGCGGACATCGCTTTCCTCCCTGAGCTCGAGCTGTTGCAGTCTCCGCCTGATCTGCCGTGTTTGACCGGCCAAAAAGGCGATGTATCCACACACTCCCAGCCACACCACCACGTTTGCGGCCAAAAGCAGTTGTGTTGCCTCCATTGTATTCCCTCTCCACTCAATAATTCCCCTCACTCAAAGGGAGGGTCGCCTTATCACGCGGCGCCGATTCGCGGATTGTCCCATTGCGGGAAGTCAGCCGGAACGGATGAGCCCGCTCGAAAATCCGGGCCCCGATTGACGGACGCGGGACCTACGAGACGCTCTGTCGGGGTGGGCTGGCTCGGCGTTTCCTACTCCGCCCAGAGCAGGGCGGAAATCCTGTGCTTGAGGTCCAGCTGCCCGGAGCGCAGCCAGAGCAAAAGCCCGCTCAGGGCGCCCCACGCCAACAGGGAAAGCATCAGGGTGACCGCCATGGACTCCGGTAGCCCGCCTTCGCGGCTGGCGATCACCGAAGGATGGACACTGCGCCACATACGTGCCGACAGGAAAACGAGCGGAACGTCGAGGAAGGCCACGATCCCCAGCACTGCGGCTGCCGTCTTGATCTTGGCTTCCGCGGGGTCGAGATGGCGCACCAGGAGATAACCGGAATAGACGAACCACATGACCAGAGCCGTGCTCAACCTGGGATCCCAGGTCCACCACGTGTTCCAGGAGGCCCTGGCCCAGGCGATGCCCGTCAAAAGGACGAGCCCTGTGAACAGGACCCCGACCTCAGCCGCCGCCCCGGCCAGCAGATGGTAGATCTCCCGTCTGCGCAGGAGATAACACACGCTGAAGGCAAAGACGAGAAAAAAGCAGAAGAACCCCCACCAGGCCAGGGCCACATGGGTGTAGAATATCTTCTGGATGATCCCCATCTGGCTCTCCACAGGGGACCAGACCCAGATGGCGTATTGGCTCAGGAGCATGAGCAGGGCCGTAAGCCCGGCTGCCGCGATGACCCTCCACTGTATCACAAACGCAACCCCGCCTCATTCGGCATAGACAAAGGGAAAAAGGATCAGCCCGGCCCCTGCGAACACCGCATCGAAGGCGAGAATCAGACCGAACCAGGAGGAGAGGTCCCCCGCCTCCGCCGGAGCTGCCAAAAGCACTTCCCCGATGTGGATCCCCGCCATGATCAGGGGAATCTGGAGGGGAAAGAGAATCACGCTGAGCAGTGATTCCTTCGTGCTCAGCCCCTGTCCCAGAGCCCCGAAAAGCGATCCCAACAGAATCAGGCCGACATCCACTGAGAGCAGCAACCCCATCCCCTGGAGCCACGAGCTCAAGGGGCCAGCTCCGAGAAAGACCACACCCGCGGGCAGGAACAAGACCTGCAGCAGGAGCAGAAGCAACCCTCCGGCGAGGGCCTTGCCCAGCCAGATGGACTGGGCGGGTATCGGGGCCATCAAAAGGCCTTCCCTGGCGTTGCTCTCCTCCTCCAGGGCATAGAGCCCGTTGAAGACAAGAACCAGGCTGAAGCAGGAAGCGAGCCAAAAGACCGCGGCAATCCAGCTTTCAGGGATTGTCCCCCCGCTACCGGCCAGACTGAAAAGAAAAATGAGCAAAAGACCGAGAAGAGCGGCCTGCACCACCCCGCGCCCCTTGAACAGGAGCAGCCCGATATCCTTCTTGGCGATGAGGTGCGCGCCAGGCAACATAAAAAACCGCTCAGTGAGCCCCTGTCCCGGAATGCACTGGAGCCTGCGCATCCATCCATCCGGATTGTGCCTTGAGATGCAACACACTGTCAGCCAGGGGCATGTCCCTCTCGGGATAGTGGCTTACCCAGACAACGCCGCACCCATTTTCGCGCATCTCGCCGATTACCTCGTGCAGCACCTCCCTGGAACGCGTGTCCAGGCCCGTGGAGGGCTCGTCCAGGAGATAGAGCCTGGGGCCCAGGCAGAGGACCCGTGCCAGGCTCAGGCGCTGCAGCATGCCGCGAGAGTAGAATGCCACGGGCTCGTGCTTGACCCGCTCCAGGCCGAAACGAGCAAGGGTTTCCTCCATGCGCCTGGGATCCGCGGAATACCCGTGCAGCCTGGACCAAAAGCGCAGATTCTGCCACGCGCTCAAGCCGGGGTACACATAGGGCTGATGCCCTACGTAACAGATGTCCCCGGGCTCGGCCTCCACATCGAGCCCGCCCGCGCTCGGCTGGATCAGGCCGGCAAGAATGCGAAGCAGGGTGGACTTGCCGCTGCCGTTTTCACCCAGGAGCAGAACCACCTGCCCCGCGTCCATCCGGAAGTCCAGATTGCGGAAAACGGGCTTGACCCCGAAAAACTTGCTCAGCCCCCTGGCTTCAACGAGCATGGGCGGTCCGGCGCTTTCTTTGGTCGCGCACGCCGAAAAGGCCCAGCAGGCACATGATGGTCCCGCCGATCCAGATCCAGTTGACCATGGGCATGACCTGGGCCTTGACCCGCACGATATCCCCCTGGTTCACTCCGAGGAGGGTGACGTAGATCTCGTCGCCCAATCCGGGCAGGACCGCGGCCTCGGCAAAGGGCTGCCTGAAGTTCTCGTATCTCCTGCGCTCCGGCTGGAGGAGTCCCAGGCCGCCCTTCTCGCCGGAAACCCGGATGCTGGCCACCGTGGCGGTCATTCCCGGACGGCGCTCACTGTTTACCCCCTCGAAGGTCAGGGTGTAGTCCTGGATGCTGAAGCTGTCCCCCTTGCTCAGGATCGCCTCGGTGGTGGCCTTGTACGGACCGGACACGGCCACCCCCAGGGCCAGGATACAGATGCCGAGGTGCACCCCCCAGATGCTCCACCCTCCTTGCCGCCTGAGCAGGGAGCGGTTCTGCCAGAGGTAGATCACCACCGAGGCAAAGGCGCAGATGATCACCGCAATGGCCAGCGGGGGCAGCGAAAGGGGCAGGCCCGCCAGCCAGAGTGCGGCGACGAGCCCGATAAAGAGGCCAGGCAGAAAGAAAATGCGGAAACGGTCCATTCGGGGCCGGCTCCATCCCAGGCCCGGACACAGGGCCAGCAGCAGAAAGACGAGCCCGAACAGGGGCAGGCAGACCCGGTTGTAGAATCCTTCATCCACCCCCACGGAAGATTCCAGCACCAGCTGGCTCAGGGCCGGGAACAGCGTCGCCGTCCCGATAACCAGGGTCAGGGCGATCATGAGCCAGGTAAGAAGAATCACAAAGCCCTGCCTGCTGAAAACGTCCGCCAGTTCCTTCCGCGCCTCGGGTTTGGCGATGATGGAGACCAGGACGGTCAGGATCAGGGAGCCAAGAAGCAGAAAGAGAAGGGGCATGGCCGCCGTGTTGTCCCCGAAGGTGTGCAGGGAGTCCAGAACCCCGCTGCGAGTGAGGAATGTGGCGAAAAAGCACAGGAAGAGGGTGAGCCCGGCGAGCAGGATATTGCTTCGCCCCAGGGCCTGAAAGCGCCTGCCCAGCAGGGAGGTGTGCAGAAAGGCGGTTGCCGCGAGCCAGGGAAGCAGGGAAGCGTTCTCCACAGGGTCCCAGGCCCAGTAGCCGCCCCAGCCCAGCTCCATATAGGACCACCAGGCCCCGATCACGATCCCTGCGGTCAGCAGGACCCAGGCAATGAGGAACGGATTGCGCACGCCCCGCAGCCAGGCATATCCCTGTCCGGAAAGGCCGGATGCCAGACCGGCGCAGGCGGGCACGGTGAAGCCGGCGTATCCCAGGAAGAGAATCGGGGGATGGAAGATCATGCCCGGATTCTGCAGCAGGGGGTTCAGGCCGCTACCCTGCGACGGAGCCGGAGCAAGCAGCGTAAAGGGGTTGCTCACCGTGGTCAGAAGCAGCAGAAAGATCGCTTCCGCGGCGAAAAAGAACATCCAGAACGCGGTATTCGTCTCTCGCGGCATCTCCCTGTATCCGGGCTGCAGGATCCAGATGGCGCCCATGACGGCTATGGCCAGGGCCCAGAACAGAAAGGATCCCTCCTGGCCCGCCCAGAAGGCGCTGAAGGCATAGTACCAGGCCATGGCGCTGTCCGTGTGATCGCGGACATAGGCCAGGGAAAAGTCGTGACTCACGAGCGCGCCGAAGAGGACCGCACTTGCCGCTGCAAGCAGAAGCAAGAGCAGCAGCTGCAAGCGCTCCATCCAGACGGCGGGAACGGCTTGCCCCCGCCAGAGGCAGCCCAGGGCGTAGGCCGCCCCGCCCAAAGCCGCAAACAGGGAGAGGAGCAGGGAGAAATAGGCGAGCATTGCCATTGGTCACATCCCGTGGGCGAAAGAGGTTGTCAGGACTTGCTCTCGTACTTGGAGGGACACTGGGTCAAAAGGGTGTGGGCGGAGAAGCTGTTGCCGCCTTCTCCCATGCTGCCCTCGACGATGACTCCGGTACCCGGCTCCAGGTTGTCCGGCAGCACCCCGCTGTATTCCACGCGCAGAGTCTGTTGCGGATTCTCCTTGTCCGCCAGGCGGATTACAGCCTCCCCCTCACCTTTTCCGACGGCTTCCTGCATGCCGTCCGGGGCAATCATTCCGAAAACCCTGGCCTTCTGCACTTCCTGAGGGGTCTTGGCCAGCGCCTCGGAAACATTAAGGAAATACATATTACTCTGCTGGATGCCGCTGAGCACAAGGTAGCCCAAACCCAGGCACAAGAGCCCCAGAGCGGCGATATACAGAGCCTTTTGATTCATCTTGGATCGCATGCTCCCACCCTTTACGGCGTCAAGGATCCGGGGGCTGATCCGGCCGAATGCCTGAGCTCCGTTCACGTCCCGCTAGCAGGGCGCCCCCAATCTTCCAATTTCTGCGTTGTCCGGCACCTATTTGAGGTGACAAAAGGGCGTCTGATTGACTTGGCTTCGCAAAGAGGTGCCGGATTCAAACTCTCACGTAGGATAACTACGCCCCAGTGAAACAAAAGAAGGTTTCACGGGATAAACTTCGACCTTGCCCGGCATTCACTTTTTTATGTTTGCTCGTAAGATATTGAACTTCTGGAAATAAGTGAGTGCCGGGTCGCGCCGTCACTTGGACTTTTTAAACACCCTGCCGGATAAAAAATTTTTCAACAGGCTGCTAGGCCCCCGGTTTGTTGCGCAAAAGCTCCTGTTTCTTTTCCAGGGCCAGTTGCCGCATGTCCGCGACCTGATCGGTCTCGTCCATGATCTCGTCGCCCAGGATCTCCTCCAGGATGTCCTCCAGGGAGATAATTCCGGCGAGTCCGCCGTATTCATCCAACACAACGGCCAGATGGATGCGGGACTCCAAAAATTTGACTAAAACCCGGTCCAAGGTCAAGTTCTCCAGAACGAAATGGACCGGCTTCATCATCTGCTGCAGGGTCCGGTCCTTCTTGTCCTCGGCCAGGGCCTCCAGCACCTCACGGCGATAGACGATGCCCACCACCTCCTCCGGATCGCCCTCGGCGTAGACCGGGACCCGGCTGTAGGGCCAGACATGATTGCCGTCCCATACATCACAGACCCGGTTTTCCGCAGGCAGGGAAAAGATCACGGTGCGCGGGGTCATCACCTCCCGCACCGTCTGATCGTCCAGGGCCAGGATATTCTGGATGCTCAGCTCCTCGAACCGCTTCAGCCCCCCGCTCTTGCGGGTCAGGCTCACCATGGCCAGGATGTCCTCTTCATTGGCGTCCGGCCCCATCCTGTTCTTCCCCATCAGATTGACCAGGACCCCGATGGACTTAATGGCCGGAAAGAAGGCAAGCACCATGTATTTCAAGGGATAGGCAAGCACGAGGGAGAAGGGGCGGTTATAGAGGACCCCGATGGTCTTGGGGATGATCTCGGAAAAAATGAGAATAACCAGAGTGAACACCACGGAAAAGGTGAACATGGAGGACTCGCCGTAGACCTTGGCCGCCGCCGCTCCCGCAACAGCCGCTCCGGCTGTGTGGGCCACGGTGTTCAGGGTCAGGATGGCGGTGATCGGCTCGTCCACCCGCTGGCGCAGGGAATAGAGCACATCCCCGCTTCGCTTGCCTTCCCCGCGCATTTTTTCTATATGGCTCCAGGGAATGGAATAAAGGACGGCCTCGGCCAGGGAGCAAAAAGCGGATATCCCCACGGCAAGTGCGAAGGAGATGATCAGGGTTTCCATACAGCTCGCGGTCCACTTCGATGAAGCGTCTTTTGGGGATTGTACCGTTCAGTCAGGGCGCTGGCTCCGCGCTCCAAGCCCGAAATCTGTCGCCGGATCAGCTCCTCGGTGAGCCCTTTCTCCGGATTTCGACAAAGGGCGGGGGCAGGCCGCGCAAGGCCATCACCTCGCACAGACAAGCGGCAACATTCGGTTCACAATTTGGCCTTCAATTTAGCAGACTCCCGAACCGACTGCAATGCGCAACTGCAACCGGCGCCCAGAAAGCTAACGCATACCGAAATTAAGAGCGAACCATGAAAGATCTTTGCAACCTCCTCCTCGACCGCGACGGGACCATCATCCAGGAGCGGCATTACCTGAGCCGTCCGGAAGACGTCGAGCTCCTCCCGGCAGCGGCCTCGTCCCTTAAGCGCCTGAATAAGGCCGGATTTCGGCTTTTCCTGCTCAGCAACCAGTCCGGGATCGGAAGGGGCTATTTCACGGAATCCGATCTGAAAGCGGTCCGGGCCAGACTGGAACAACTGCTCGCCCCCTCCGGGGTGGCCTTCCGGGAACAGCTGCACTGTCCTCACGCCCCAAAGGAGGGGTGTTCCTGCCGCAAGCCCCATACGGGCATGTGGGACGCCCTCCGGGAACAACTCGGGCTCCGTGCCGAAAAGAGCCTTATAGTGGGCGACAAGATGGCGGATGTGGAACTGGGGAAAAACGCCGGCCTGGCGGCAACTGTCCTCGTGCTCACGGGCCACGGGGCAAGCGAGGCCCGTGACATGGGGATCCCCGAGCCATCCGGTCGCTGGTGTACGTTGGACAATAACTCTCCCCGGAGATGGCCCGATGTCGTCGCCCGGGACCTGGACGCGGTTTGCGACTGGCTCCTGGGATAAAGGAAACGTTTTCAGTTTCGGGTTTTCTGCTTGCAGGGATAGGGCAAGACGAGAGGACCGGATTTTCCAGCGGATCGGGGCGGGACTCGAAGATTCCCTGTAACTATTCACCATCTTTCGAAAGCGAAATTTTGACCGGGCGTTTTTTCATCTTTACCCTCCGACTCTGAATTTTCTAACACTCGCCGGGTGGGGGCATCCCTGCCCCACCCGGCGCTCACTTTCCGTTTATGTTTGCTCGTGGGTTGTTGAGCTTCGAAAAAGGTGAGTGCCGGGTTTCCCCCATGTGGCGAGCGAAAAAATCGAACAGAGTCCGCGCAGGATTGATTCAAAAAGGCCCGGGAACATTATTTTGAGGCCAGAGAAGTGGTGAATAGTTATGATTTCCTCACCAATTTAGCCAGTTGAACACCTCTATTCCCAGGAACCATACTGCCGGATTGCCCATCGTACTCATCGCGAACCCGTTGCTTGAATTGTTGCAGCCTGTATCCTAGACTTATCCGGATGCGCTTTGAGACCGGACAAACCGTTAATAGAAATCCGTACCAGGCAGGTAATTAGCTGCCATGACGCATAATAATTCCCGCTTATTACACACAGCCTGCCTCGTACTGGGATGCCTCTGCCTTTTTGCGTCCCTGTCCGGCGCATCCCCACCCAAGCTCTATTTCAAGAAGGATCTTCTGGAAAGCAAGAGCGAACGCTATGCCTACCGCATTGACAAAGGGGACCATGTTTACGACATTCTGCGACGCTTCAAGATCCCCTCCGAGAAGAGGCCGCGGATTCTCGAGCGCACCAAGGAGCTCAATCCGCACATCGAGGACCTGAACAACGTCGAGCCCGGCCAGATCGTCTATTTTCCGGACTCCGTCAAGGAAGATTCCGACTTCACCGTCCCCGAGGTTCCGAGCTTCGAATCGCCGGTTCCCACAACGACCTACACCGTCAAATCCGGGGAACACCTGGGCCGGATCCTGCGCCAGAAGGTGGGGATTTCGGACAGGCTCATCTTCGACGAATATCTCGAGCTCTTCCGCGAGCTGAATCCGCACATCGAGAATCCCGACCTCCTGGAAGTGGGCCAGCGGATCACCGTTCCCCTTCCGCCGGAACGGGAAAGGAAGAAGAATCTCGCCCTGACCTCCCGAAAAAGGCCCGAGAGAAGCGCTCGACAAAGAAATGAGGCGCGGGCGCGAAAGAAAGAACCGATCGCTACGAACGCTTCCACAACTGCCGGATCTCCCGGAGCGGCCCCTGCATCGGGAGAGGACACTGTTGCCGGGGCGGAAGCCAATGCCGATCCGGGTCGTGATGCGGCTCCCGAATCCGAGCCGGAACCGGAAAGGGGCGGGAAGGAAAAGCGTCTCGCCCTGGCCATGCTCGGGGAGATGGGTTTCAGCCCATCAGCCGAGGAAAAGATCCTCTATCCCTCCCACAAAGGGGGCTGGGTTCATGTCGACCTGGACCGCACCCCCATCCTGGAGACCCCCTGGGGCCAGTCCCTGCTCCTGGTCCCGGATCAATACGACACCCCCCTCATCCGCAAAAAGGTCGAGAGAACCGATCTCCGCCCCTGTCGGATCAAGGACTCCTGGGAGCCAGGCGACCTGTTTCAGAGCCTGCAAAAGGCCACGGCAAGCAGGATCATCTTCTGGAACCCCGGAGAGAGCCTCATCCTCAACTTCCGGCAACTGGTCCTGGAGATGCGGGCGCTGTATCAATTCGTGATCAAGACAGGCGGAAAATCGCGCTACCACCTCTTTTTCCGCGCTCCCTTGACTGAGGAGCGCGCCGCGGCCATGCTCGCCGGGTTCCTCGAGCAAAAAAACATCCGGATCCACACCATAGCGGACTCCGGCGGGGACAAAGAGCTCTCCCGGATTCAGCCCGTTTCTCCAAACACTATCGAGCAACCCGCTTTTACCCATGCCAACCTCTGGCCCCGGGTAGCGGACAAACTGGCCTCGGACGGCAAAAGACCCGAACCACCGGCCAACCATAGCCCCGGCACCCTGCTCAATGAGCTCCGGGAACGGGATCTGGCCCAAAAGGAAAACATCCGCCTCGAATTCCTCACCCGGGAGAACACCTCCACTTCCGTCAGCCTAAGCCTGCGGGCGACCAAGCTCCGGCTCGACCCTCCATCCGTCCTGCTGGAGGGCGACATGGCCGATCCCTTCCTTTTCGGCCTCCTGGACCTGGAGGGATTCGCGGCTTACGGCCTGTAAAGCCTGTCGCCATCCAGAAGTATCATTCCCGGACTCACCGCGGACGCAACGAAGCATGAAAATGCGGGGCGAAGGCGGGTGCTCGCTGAAGCGCGGGTTTCATCCCGGGTTTCACATGACGAGACCTGCAACACCTTACCGACGTCACCTTAGCCACTCGCATTTCAGCTCTATGTCCGATTACGTTTCTGACCTTCGCCTCAAGCAGGATTTCGTTTATTGCGGTCAGAACAAGGCCAAGGTGTATTATGAAGCCCAGCGAAGCGCTCCACCTGCCGAAACTCGCGGTTAATTTTTCAGTAATTCAGTGAGTTGAACACAT
>Ga0207714_1002186_pt1 | contig 12035 bp, 19 predicted proteins | sample PonA232FremontCA_2_FD_187270 | JGI IMG/M metagenome (GOLD analysis project Ga0207714, IMG submission 187270) | Marine sediment microbial community from Fremont, CA, USA - Pond A23 Sediment 2 (SPAdes) | ecosystem: Environmental > Aquatic > Marine > Unclassified | place: USA: Fremont, California... | reverse complement strand
GCGCCTGGGCAAGCACAAGCTGCCGCTCAAAACAAAATTTGTGGTCCGTCCGGGCTCACGGGCCGAGGAGTAGGTTCGTGCGTGCGTGTTCGGGCCCGTTCACCCAAGCCATTTAGACTGATGGATGCCGACCAGATTCGAGACCTCAGCATCGCGGAAATTGAGACGCGGATTGACGAGGAGGAGGAAGAGCTGGAAGAGCTTCAATTCCAGCACGCCATCCGGGGACGCCTAGAGAACCCGATGCTCCTTCGGACCAAGCGCCGTCTCATCGCCCGCCTGAAAACGATTCGCAACGAAAAGCAGGCCGTTGAGGAGGAGCCCGCATAGCCGTTTCCGCCGCGCCCGCCGATGCACCCACTCAGACGATCACATTGCCGATAGGGTATTATGGAGCAGACTGAAGAGCATACCGACACGCACACGGACGAGCAGGACGAAGCCGTCGACCGAAACGACCGCAAGGAGCGCATTGGGGTCGTCGAGTCGGCCAAGATGGACAAGACCATCACCGTGTCCGTCCGTCGCCAGATGAAGCATCCGATGTACGGGAAGTACCTGGAACGGTCCTCCACGTTCATGGCCCACGACGAAGACGACGCGGCCGACGAAGGGGACACGGTCCGGATTATGGAGACGCGTCCCATTAGCAAGAACAAGCGATGGCGACTTGTTGAGATCATTGAGCGGGCCAAGTAACGGACGCATCCTTCAGCGGCGGCCCGGACCCTCCGGCCCCCATGTGGCCTTTTTACTTCGAACACTGAACCTGGACGACACCCATGATTCAACAAGAGACGCGACTCAATGTGGCCGACAACAGCGGGGCCAAGGAAGCACAGTGCATCCGTGTGCTCGGCAGTAGTGGACGCCGCTACGCCGGCATCGGGGATCAGATTGTGGTTTCCGTCAAGTCGGCCATTCCGAGCGGAGAGATCAACAAGGGCGACGTGAGCCGGGCCGTCGTGGTACGGACCGCCAAGGAGACGCGCCGCGAGGACGGCACCTACATCCGCTTCGACGAGAACGCGGCCGTGCTCATTAACCAGGAGGAGGAGCCGGTCGGGACACGCGTCTTTGGGCCTGTGGCGCGGGAGGTCCGCGAGAAGCAGTTCATGCGCATCGTATCCCTTGCTCCCGAGGTGCTGTAGCTCCGTCGGGTCATCCCGGTTGCACTTGCGAACCAACATCTACCGCGAAGCCCATGGCTCAGAACAAGTTACACGTTAAGCAGGGCGATATGGTCATGCTTAACAAGACCATCACGTCCGCCAAATCCGCCGGCGAGGACCGAGAAGCCGGGTATGTGGGAAAGGTTCTGAAGGTGTTTCCCGACGAGCAGCGCGTGATTGTGGAGGGCGTCAACGTGCGCGTCTTCCACGAGAAGCCGAGCCGCTCCAACCGGGAGGGGGGGCGAACTGAGCGGGAGGCGCCCATTCACGTTTCCAACGTCAACCCGATTGACAGCAACGGCGAGGCCACGCGGATTGGGCGAAAGAAGGTGGAGGATCCGGACACCGGCCGGTCCCGCTGGGTGCGGTACGCCAAGACGACTGGGGAGGAACTCGACGACTAGTTTGGGGCAACGCGCGGCGTGAATCGCCCGTGCAGCAGGAACCCCGCTCGTGCATCATCGATTTTCAACGTCTGCGGCCGCCGAGTTATTCTGAAGGCCGCGGCGCAACTTCCGAGCTTTGACCCTTTGAGCTATGGCCGACGTTCCGCGACTTCAGAAGCAATACCAGGACGAGGTTCGTCCCTCGCTGACGGACCAGTTTGGGTACGAGAACCCGATGGAGGTGCCCCGCCTCGAGAAAATCTGCGTCAACCGAGGGGTCGGGGAGGTTTCGGAGAACCAGAAGGCCCTCGACCAGGCCGTGGAGGAGATGCGGAAGATCACGGGCCAGCACCCGACCATTCGGCGTGCGAAGCGAAGCATCGCGAGCTTCGACGTGCGGGAGGGAATGCCTGTCGGCGTGAAGGTGACCCTCCGGGAGGCCCGGATGTACGAGTTTTTCGACCGGCTCGTCACGCTCGCCCTGCCCAACATTCGAGACTTTGGGGGCGTGCCCGACCGTAGTTTCGACGGCCATGGCAACTACACGCTTGGCATCGACGAGCAGATCATCTTCCCCGAGATCGACGTGGACAACGTCGACCGCATTGACGGCATGGACATCACGTTTGTGACCGACGCGGAAACCGACGAGGAGTCCTACGCCCTCCTCAAGGGGCTGGGCATGCCGTTCGTCCGGCGTGGAGACGAAGAGCCAGCCGAGGCGTAGTGACGACTGGCGTTCTGGCGACGCCTCCCGTGCGCGCTTAGATCTATACAGGACAGATTCTACACACCGACGATATGGCCAAGAAAAGCTGGATTGCCCGTGAAGAGAAGCGGGAACGACTCTACGAGAAACACAAGGAGGAGCGGCGGCGGCTCAAAGAGGAGGAAAAGTGGGTCGAGCTGCAGAAGCTTCCCCGAGACTCCAGTCCCGTTCGCCAGAACAACCGGTGCAAGCTATGCGGCCGGCAGCGCGGGTATCTCCGCAAGTTTGGCGTCTGCCGAATCTGCTTCCGCGAGCTTGCCCTCGAAGGCAAGATTCCGGGCATCCGGAAATCGAGCTGGTAGCCGCTGCGCCCCGACGGTTGCGAGCACAGCCAGAGCGGCCCCCTCCCTCTTGGCCCCCGAGTCCCCTTCCGAACCGACGATTCGACGCCCGAAATGAGTGGTATTTCCGACCCCGTCTCGAACTACATGGCTCAACTCCGCAATGCGCAGGAGGCGGAGCAGACCTATGTGGACATCCCCGCCTCCAAGCTGAAGCGGGCCATGACCCAGATTCTCCTTGAAAAGGGGTACATCAAGAACTTCGTCAACATCGACGATGAGAAGCAGGGCCTCCTCCGGGTCTACCTGAAGTATGACGAGTACGACCAGCCGGCCATCCGGATGCTGGAGCGGGTCTCGCGTCCGGGACGCCGCGAATATGCGGACTCGGACAACCTGCCGGAAGTGAAAAACGGCCTCGGCATCGTCATTTTGTCGACGTCCCGGGGCGTGATGAGCGACAAGGAAGCCCGCCGGTTTGGGGTGGGCGGCGAAGTGCTGGCCAAGGTCTTTTAACCACGCCCCTGCACTCACGGGCGTGCCTGCCCGCCAACTCCGTTGCACGAGACGAACGATTGAATCCATGGCTCGAATAGGAGACAACCCGATCCCGTTCGGTGACGACGTCACCGTGTCGGTCGACGATCACAACGTAGTGACGATCGAAGGGCCGAAGGGGACCCTCACGGAGCAGATTGACCCGGAGATGACCCTAGAAGTTGCCGACGACCATGTGGTCGTCCGGCGCCCGACCAACCAGAAGCGGCACCGCTCGCTGCATGGCCTCAGCCGGTCCCTTATCGTAAACATGGTCGAGGGGGTTACGGAGGGCTACAAGAAAGAGCTGAAGATCATCGGGGTGGGCTACCGGGCTCAGATGTCCGACGAGACCCTTGAGATCGCCCTCGGCTATTCGCACCCGATCTACTTCCTGCCGCCGAGTGATGTCGCGGTGTCGGTGGATTCGGACCGGGGCCAGGACGACATCATCATCGTGGAGGGCATCGACAAGGAATTGGTGGGACAGGTTGCGGCGAAAATTCGCAGCCTCCGTCCCCCGGAGCCGTACAAAGGAAAAGGGGTGCGGTACGTGGACGAGCACGTGCCCCTCAAGGCCGGCAAGACGGCGGCTCGCTAGTCCCTTCTCTTCGGCCGTGCCCCGCATTATGGGGCCGGCCTGCTTCCATCGAACGACCACGACGACACAGCGGTTATGCCAAAGGGTAAAAAAGAAAAGGTCGAACGCCGACAGCGAATTCACGACAGCATTCGGGAGTCCATGTTTGGGACCTCGGTGCGTCCCCGCCTGTCGGTCTACCGGTCCAACGAGCACATCTACGCCCAGCTGGTTGACGACATGGAGGGGCATACGCTCACCTCCGCGTCGAGCCTGGCGGACGACGTAGGGGGGGAGACCCCGACGGAGGAAAGCCGGTCGGTGGGCGAACTGCTCGCCGAGCGGGCCGAAGAGGCAGGCATCGACAAGGCGGTCTTCGACCGAGGGGGGTACAAGTATCAGGGACGCGTTCGGGCCTTGGCGGAGGGCGCCCGTGACGGCGGCCTTCAGCTGTAGTCCCCCGACGATCGTAGCAACTATCCTCGCACGGAGCACCACGTACAGACATGGCGGATCGAAAAGAACAGAAGCGCGTCAACGCCGAGAAGCGGCAGGAAAACTGGGTGGATCGACTTGTGTCGGTCAACCGGGTCTCGAAGGTCGTGAAGGGCGGGCGTCGATTTTCCTTTAACACCGTCGTGGTCGTCGGAAACGAGGACGGCCTCGTCGGCACGGGCCTGGGCAAGGCCAACGAGGTCTCGAGTGCCATTTCGAAGGGAGCGGACGACGCGAAGAAAAACGTCATCCGCGTCCCGATGCGCGACGGCACGATTCCCCACAAGGTGGTGGGGAAGCAGGACGCCGGAAAGGTTCTCCTGAAGCCGGCCTCGCCGGGAACCGGAGTGATCGCGGGCGGAGGCGTCCGGGCCGTGCTTGAGTGTGCCGGGTACCGAAACGTGCTTACGAAATCGCTCGGCACGTCCAACCCGCACAACCAGGTCAAGGCGACGATCAATGCCCTCGCGGAGACCGAGGATGCCCTGGAGGTGGCCCGACGACGGGACATCCCCCTCGAAAAGGTATTCAACGGGTAGTGGGTGGGGCCCGACGCAACCCTCGGGGGGGCGACCGGTCTCAACTTGCACCCCGGTGGGCCCGGTGCCCGGAGATGAGCACCGCACGCGCACGTCACTGCGCACGTCATTTGAGTTACCACAAGGACGGACGGATCGACATGGATTTGAGTAATCTGAAGCCGGCAGAAGGGGCGACCCAAGCGGGACAGCGCCTCGGACGAGGCGAGGGCTCCGGGCGGGGCGGCCACAGCTCGACCCGCGGAACCAAGGGGCAGAGCAGCCGATCGGGGGCAGGGACGCGCCCGATCTGGTTTGAGGGGGGACAGACGCCGCTCTTTCAGCGGGTCCCGAAGCACGGGTTCAACAACGCCCCTTTTCGCACCGACTACGCCATTGCGAACGTCAAGCGCCTGCAACGGCTGTTGGACGAAGAGGTCCTGGACGGGGACGAGCCCGTCACGCCGGAGGTGCTCGCGGACCTTGGAGTGGTCCGAACCGCCAACCGGGTCAAGATTCTGGGCGACGGCGACCTGTTCGATGCGCTTGAGGTCAAGGCGCACGCCTTCAGTGAATCGGCCCGACAAAAGATCAAGCAGGCGGGCGGTTCAGTAACGGTTGTCGACCAGTGAGCTGGTTGGCGTCGGGCCCCTCTTCCCCGTGGCTTACGCATCAACGAGGCTGACTCATGGCTGGCTTTGCCGAAAGCATCCGCAACATCTGGAGTGTGCAGGAGCTCCGGGAGCGCATTCTGTACACGCTCGGCATCCTCCTCATCTACCGGCTGGGCACGCATGTGACCCTCCCCGGGGTGGATGCGGCCGCCCTCGCGCAGGTGCGGGCCCAAGAAGGAGGCGGGGGCCTCTTCGGCTTCCTCGATATGTTCGTCGGGGGCGCGTTCAAGCAGGCTGGCATTTTCGCATTGGGCATCATGCCCTACATCACGGCGTCCATCATCATTCAGCTGATGGGGGCCGTCGTCCCGTACTTCCAAAAGCTGCAGCGGGAGGGCGAAGAGGGGCGACGACGGATTACGCAGCTCACCCGATACGGGACGATCGGCATCACGGCCTTGCAGTCGATTGGGTACTCGATCAACCTCCTGGCGGGGGCCACCGGGCGGGCCGTCGTGATCAACTCGACCCTGTTCACCATCACGACGGTCGTGGTGTTGACCAGTGGGACGGCGTTTGTGATGTGGCTCGGGGAGCGCATCAGCGAAGACGGCATCGGGAACGGCATCTCGCTGATCATCACGATTGGCATCATCGCGTTCCTGCCCCAGGCTCTCTACAACGAAATCGGCCTAATTGGCGACAACTTCTTCATCCTGCTCGTTGAGATCGGGGTCTGGGTGCTCGTGGCGGGGGCGGTGGTCCTGGTGTCTCAGGGCATGCGCCGGATACCGGTGCAGTACGCCAAGCGCGTGGTGGGGAAGAAGGTGCAGGGCGGAACGACCCAGTACCTTCCCCTTCGGGTGAACGCGGCGGGCGTGATGCCGATCATCTTCGCACAGTCGATCATGTTCATCCCGTCAACGATCGCGTCGTTCTTCCCGAACAATGCGACGATGCAGCGGGTCGGCGGCTGGTTCTCGGACATTAGCAGCATGAGCTACTCGGCGGTTTTCTTCGTGGTGGTCGTGTTCTTCACGTACTTCTACACCGCGATCACGGTGAACCCGCAGGAGATGGCCGACACCATGAAGCGGCAGGGCGGGTTTATTCCGGGCATCCGGCCCGGCAAGCAGACCAGTGAGTTTATCGACACTGTTCTGACGCGGATCACGCTCCCGGGCTCTATATTCCTTGGCCTCGTGGCCATCTTCCCGGCTTTTGCGATGCAGGCGGGGGTATCGCAAGGATTCGCGATGTTCTACGGGGGGACGAGTTTGCTCATTCTCGTGCAGGTGACCCTTGATACCCTGCAACAGATCGAAAGCCACCTGCTCATGCGCCACTACGACGGCTTTATGAAGAGTGGCAAGATGCGCAGCCCCCGGCAGGGCGGGGGCCTCTAGGCCCTTTGCGACTGAACGAGCTTTTTCATGCGGTGGTTGTCCCGCCTCTGGAACCGAACCTTCGGAGCTTCTATGGTGCATCTGAAAAGCCAACGCGAAATTGACTGCCTGCGCGAGAGTGCCAATCTCGTCGGGCAGACGCTCGCCGAGGTGGCCCGCCACATTGAGGTGGGCGCGACGCTGCGGGAGCTTGACGCCGTCGCGGAGGAGTACATCCGAACACAGGGAGGGGAGCCCGCATTCAAGGGCTATCAGGTGGGGGACAACGTTTTTCCCAACACGCTGTGCACGTCCGTCAACGATGCGGTCGTACACGGCATTCCGGACGATTATGCGCTTCAGGATGGCGACCTCCTGTCCATCGACTGTGGGGCAAAATTGAACGGCTATTACGGCGACTGGGCGTATACGTTTGCCATCGGGGACATTGCCGAAGAGGACGCCGCGCTCTGCCGCGCAACCCACCGGGCTCTTTTGGGGGGGATTGAACAGGCGGTTGCCGGCCAACGGGTGGGCGACATCAGCCACGCCGTGCAGTCGCATTGCGAGTCCCAGGGGTTTAGCGTGGTGCGCGACCTTGTGGGGCACGGCGTCGGTCAGGATCTGCACGAAGATCCGCAGGTGCCAAACTTTGGGGACCCGGGGCGCGGCCGTTCGTTGAAGCCCGGCCTCTCAATTTGCATCGAACCGATGATTAACCGGGGCACGGCCCGGGTCGTCACCGACGACGACGGATGGACCGTGCGCGCCGCCGACGGACTTCCCTCCGCCCACTACGAGCATATGGTGGTCGTGCGGGACGGAGAGCCGGAGGTTCTCTCCGACTACGGATACATTGAAGACGTGATCGACCCCCCTTACGAAGCTGACGCTCTTACAGAAACCACCACTCGCTAATGGCAAAAGAAGAGGCCATCGAGAAAGACGGGGAAGTTATCGAAGCACTCCCCAACGCGCAGTTTCGCGTTCGACTGGAGAACGGCCACGAGATCCTCGGGCTCCTCTCCGGAAAGATGCGGATGAACTATATCAAGATTTTGCCGGGGGATCGGGTCAAGGTCGAGATGTCCCCGTATGACCTTTCCAAGGGGCGGATTGTGTATCGCTACAAGAACTAGCCTTCTCCCCGGAAGGCGGGAGAAGCTGCGGGGCGGGGAGCGTGCGTAGTGGCTGCTCGGACTCTAGAACGAACCCAACTGACAAGTCATGCCGAGAATTGAAGGAGTTGACGTGCCGGACGACAAGCGTGGAGAAATCGCGCTCACCGACATCTACGGGGTGGGCCAGTCGCGGGCCAGTGAGATCCTGGAGAAAGCAGAGGTCAGCGTAGACAAGCGCCCCCGTGAGTGGACCGAGAGCGAGACCAAGCGTGTGCGGCGCATTATTGAGGAAGACTACACCGTCGAAGGCCAGCTCCGCACTGAGGTGCAGATGAACATCAAACGGCTGAAAGAGATCGGGTGCTACCGCGGCAAGCGGCACCGCGAGGGGCTGCCCGTCAACGGCCAGCGCACGCGGACCAACGCCCGGACCCGGAAGGGCAAGCGGAAGACCGTGGCGGGCCGCAGCCAGTCGACCCAGAAGAAGTAGGGCGGCCTCGGCACTTTGCATTTCCATCCCGGCACGGGCCAACGCTGCACGCCGGGTTCTCTCCTAAGACAAACACCGAATAGTTTCATGGCTGACGGAGACGATCGAGGGGGCAAGCGTACGCCCCGTAAGAAAAATGTTGTCGTTGAATCCAACGGTCGGGCGTACGTGAAGGCCACGTTCAACAACGTCATCGTGACGTTGACCGACCAGTACGGGAACACCATCTCGTGGGCGAGTGCCGGCAAGATGGGCTTCAAGGGAAGCCGCAAAAACACGCCCTACGCCGCCCAGAAGGCCGGGGAGTCTGCGGCCAACGAAGCCTACGAGCTGGGCCTTCGGCGCGTGGACGTGTACGTGAAAGGACCGGGGTCGGGGCGAGAGGGGGCCATCCGGGCCATGTCCGAGTCCGGGCTGGAAGTGGCGAGCATCCGCGACGTGACGCCACTTCCCCACAACGGCTGCCGGCCCCCAAAGCGCCGCCGCGTCTGAACCGATCCCGCGCGAAGCGGGCGGGCCCCGCGGGGCGACACGCCTCGAGGCCCCGCTCCGCACCCCTTGCCCTGTTTGTACACAACACCTGACACCCGACACCGAATATTATGGCTCGCTACAGAGGTCCGAAGCAAAAAATCGCCCGACGCTTCAAGGAGCCCATCTTTGGGCCCTCCAAGGCGTTGGAGCGAAAGCCATACCCGCCCGGGCAGCACGGCCAGTCGCGCCGGCGACGGGAGAGCGAATACGCCGTGCAGCTGAAGGAGAAGCAGAAGACGAAGTACACCTACGGGCTGCTTGAGCGTCAATTCAAGAACCTGTTCGACAAGGCGTCCCGCATGCAGGGCGTGACGGGCGAAAAGCTTCTGATCCTGCTGGAGGCCCGCCTCGACAATACGGTCTTCCGGATGGGCATTGCCCGGACGCGTCGCCAGGCCCGCCAGTTTGTGGCGCACCGCCACATCATGGTCAACGACGAGGTCGTGGACATCCCTTCCTACGAGATGTCTCCGGACGACGTCGTGTCTGTGAAGCCAAGCAGTCAGGACCTTGAGGTGATCCAGACGAACGTGGAGCATCGGCAACGGACCTTCTCCTGGCTGGAGATGGACCGTCAGGAGATGAAGGGAAAGTTCATCGACTATCCGAACCGGGAAGAGATTCCCGAAAACATCGACGAGCAGCTCATCGTCGAGCTGTACTCGAAGTAGAGTCGGGCGGCGTCCCGCGCCCACCGCGCCGAGCGCACCACGACGCGCTCGATCCAAACCACGACATTATTCCTTACAACTTGCTGATCCGAGCGTATGAGTAACCACGGGCTTCAGATGCCGGAAGGCGTCCACGTCGAGGAGGTCTCCGATTCCGAAGGTCAATTCGTCATGGGGCCGCTCGAACGGGGCTACGGCGTGACCATCGGAAACGCCCTCCGTCGCGTGTTGCTGTCGTCCCTGCGCGGCCTCGCCATCACGGCCGTCAAGATCGACGGCGTCCAGCACGAGTTTTCGACCATTCCGGGCGTCACCGAAGACGTGGCCGACCTGATCCTGAACCTGAAAGAAGTGCGGTTCAAGGCGGACGAGATGCAGGAGGGCCATCTCCACCTGAACCTCGAAGGGCCCGGCAATTGGACGGCCGCCGACATCGACGAGGCCACCGCGGAGTATGACGTCTTGAATCCCGATCAGCACGTCGCAACCCTCGCCGAAGACGCCGTCGTCAACGTGGATCTCCGGGTCGGATACGGCCGTGGATACGTTCCGTCCGAGGAGAACAAGCGGGAGGACGACCCGATCGGCGTCATTGCGATCGACTCGATCTTTACCCCGATCAAGAACGTCAACTACGAGGTCAAGCCGACCCGTGTGGGGCAGAAGATCGACTACGAGGAGCTGCTCCTGGACGTGGAGACCGACGGGTCCCTTACGCCGGAGGAGGCGATCACACAGGGGGCCTCGATCCTCCGGGACCACGTCAGTTTCTTCATTCAGCTGGAGGAGGAGCCCGAGCCGGTCGTGGAGGAGCAGGAGGTCGACGAGGAGGTCAAGCGCATCCGCGAGCTGCTCGCGCAGCCGGTCGACGAGCTCGACCTGTCGGTGCGCTCGCACAACTGCCTCAAGGCAGCCAACATCAAGACCATCGGGGACCTTGTGCGTCGTGAGGAGGACGAGATGCTCAAGTTCCGCAACTTCGGGCGCAAGTCCCTTCAGGAGCTCGTGGAGGTCCTCGATGAGCGCGGGCTTCAGTTTGGCATGGACGTGGAGGAGTACCTCGAAGAGAAGAAAGCGTCCTAGCGTCCGCCGAGAACGGCCTCGGGGCTTTACCTGGATGGTTCCGTCCGCACTGCATCGCGATTCGTCACCCGTTAGAGACTACCAATGCGACACCGCAAGAAAGGAAAAAAGATCGGGCGCACGGCGTCCCACCGCAAGCGCACCCTGCAGTCCCTCTCCAATGCGCTGATCGAGAACAAGAGCATCACCACGACCGTGGCGAAGGCGAAGGCCCTGCGCCCGTTCGTGGAACCGCTGATCACGCGGGCCAAGGAGGACACGCAGCACAACCGCCGAGAGGTCTTCCGGCACCTCCAGAGCAACGACGCGATTGACGAACTCTTCGGTGAGGTGTCCGAGCGCGTGGGCGACCGGCCCGGCGGGTACACGCGAATCATTAAGCTCGGGCAGCGCTCCGGCGACGGCGCCGAGCTCGCCCTGATTGAGCTCGTCGACTACAACGACGTTCCCCCGACCGATACCGGACAGGGCGGATCCGGAGGAACGCGCCGGGGAAGTGGAAAGGGGCGTCGCACGTCAACCGAGGAAGAGCAGGCCGACGCCTCCTCGTCGGGCGATTCGTCCGATGAAGAATCGGAGTCCGTGGAGGCGGACGAGGCCACCGCGGAGGAGGCGTCCGCCGACGCCGAGCAGGGTGAGGCAGGGGAAGAGGAGGAAGCCGAAGAGGACAACACCTAGCTACTGGCCGGCTTCCCATTTTTCTGGACAACGCAGGGCGTCGTGAGCGGCTCACGGCGCCTTTTGCTATGTGGGGGGGGCGGGGGCACCCGCGGCCCGACCGGGGCATGAGGGAAACCTACGGTCCCCCTGGAATTTAAAGGCAGCATGAGCACGATCCTCAAGTTGTCCTCTCCACCCTGCCTATGATTCAGGCGTCGGCCGTCCCGCAGAAGAGCGAGATCGAGATCGATCCGAAGTATGAGGAGCGTCTCGAGGAGCTGCTGTCGTGCTGCCGGACCCATCTTCCCACCGTCGACGAAAACATGATTCGCCGGGCCTTCCGGCTGAGCTACTGGGCCCACCGCAACGACTGGCGCGAGTCGGGGGAGAAGTACGTCAGCCATCCGCTTCGGGTGGCAACCATCGTGGCCCGGGACATTGGGCTCGACGACACGAGCGTGGCGGCCGCGCTGCTCCACGACGTGGTGGAGGACACCGAGCTCTCCCTGGACCTCATTCGGGACGAGTTTGGGGACACCATGGCGACCATCATCGACGGGCTCACGAAGATCGAGGGCGTCTTCAGCAGCCAGAAGCTCGGCCAGGCCGAAAACGTCCGCAAGCTGATGCTCTCGATGGCGTCGGACCTCCGCGTCATCCTGGTCAAGTTTGCGGACCGGCTCCACAACATGCGCACCATCGAGGCGCTTCCGAAGAAGAAGCAGCTCCAAAAGGCCAG
>Ga0207714_1002185_pt1 | contig 12035 bp, 10 predicted proteins | sample PonA232FremontCA_2_FD_187270 | JGI IMG/M metagenome (GOLD analysis project Ga0207714, IMG submission 187270) | Marine sediment microbial community from Fremont, CA, USA - Pond A23 Sediment 2 (SPAdes) | ecosystem: Environmental > Aquatic > Marine > Unclassified | place: USA: Fremont, California... | reverse complement strand
CACTATGAAAGGGGCGAGACTCTGAACGACGGCGGACGACGCAAGCACCGCAACGTAGTGAGGAGCGCAGCGAGGGTCACGTGAGTGAAACGAACGTGACCTCGATAGACGAGCGAAGCGAGTCTATCGGTGCCCCCGAGTTCAGAGCCTCGGGGCTTTCTTGCTGTCCTAATCTTGCCACCTCGAACAATACCAGCGACAACCGTCCCCCATCAAGAAAACTTATACCAAACCCCCGGACAGTCACGGGCATGAGCGATACCCTCCCGGAGGACAGATCCCCCGAACCGGTCACCGTCGACTCCATAACTGACGACCTCCGCGATCTCGGACTCGAAGCCGGCCAGACTGTGTTCGTCCACAGTTCCCTCTCCGCACTCGGATGGGTCTGTGGCGGCCCGCCGGCAGTCGTCGATGCCCTCCAGAACGTCATCACAGAAGACGGGACGATCGCTATGCCAGCAAACTCGGCCGGCAACATGGACCCGGCCGATATGGGCAACCCACCGGTCCCCGAGTCGTGGTACGACACCATCCGCGAACAGATGCCGCCGTACCGGCCAGAGGTCACACCAACACAGCGGATTGGCGCAATTCCTGAATGTTTCCGCTCCTGTCCGGGCGTCCACCGGAGCCAGCACCCACAGCACTCCGTCGCCGCGTGGGGGGCCGACGCCGAGTTCGTCACCGCCGAGCACAGCATCGACAACTCCCTCGGCGAGCAGTCACCGCTGGCTCGCATCTACGAACTCGATGGCGACGTGCTCTTTCTCGGAACCAGCCACGAGACGAACACCTCGATGCATCTCGCCGAGTACCGAGCGGACATCGCCATCGGCACAGAAACCAACGGTGCCGCGATGCTCGTCGACGGTGAACGGGAGTGGATCAAGTGGGAGGATATCGATATCGACGACGAGGACTTCCCCGAGTGTGGCGCAGCATTCGAGCGTGCCTGTCCCGACGTCGTCGAGACGGGCACCGTCGGCGTCGGGGAGACGAAGCGGATGTCCCAGCGGGCGCTCGTCGACTTCGCTGTGGAGTGGTTCGAATCGAACCGGGAGTGACTGCACCCTACTCGGGCCGGACGAAAGCGCTTTTGCGTATCGACGGCAGAGAAACGGGTAATGGGGCTCGAAGAGGAAATCGAGGAGATCGAAGAGGAAATCCGGGAGACCCCCTACAACAAGTCCACAGAGGCCCACATCGGCCGCCTCAAGGCCAAAGTCGCCGAGATGAAAGAGAAACTCGCGAAACGCCAGGCCTCTGGCAGCGGTGGCCCCGGCTACGCCGTCGAGAAACACGGCGACGCGACGGTGGGGCTGGTCGGATTCCCGAGCGTCGGCAAGTCGACGCTTCTGAACGCGTTGACCAACGCGGACAGCGAGGTCGGCTCCTACGAGTTCACGACGCTCGATGTCAACCCCGGGATGCTGAAATACCGGGGCGCGAACATCCAGCTTCTCGACGTTCCGGGGCTGATCGAGGGGGCAGCCAGCGGCCGCGGTGACGGCCAGGAGGTACTCTCGGTCGTCCGGACGGCAGATCTCGTCGTCTTCGTCCTCTCGGCGTTCGAAATCCAGCAGTACGACCGGCTGAACGAAGAGCTGTACAAAAACGGCATCCGACTGGATCAGGAGCCACCGCGGGTGAACGTCCGCCCCAAAGGGAAAGACGGCATCTCGATCAACGCGAGTGTCGATCTGGAACTCGAAGAGTCGACGCTGACGAGCATCCTGCGGGAACACGGCTACGCGAACGCGAACGTCACGATCGGTGAGCAGGTCGACCTCGATCAGTTTATCGACGGCATCCGCGACAACCGCGTCTATCTCCCGTCGCTCGTGACCGTCAACAAGGTCGATCTGATCGAACGCGACTACGCCGAGACTGTCAACGAGAATCTCCGCGAGCGCGGGATCGATCCCGACGACGCCATCTTCATCAGCGCCGAAGAGGAGAAAGGACTCGACGCGCTCAAAGAACGAATCTGGGAGGAACTCGGCCTGATCCGTATCTACATGGACAAACCCGGACGCGGCGTGGATTACGAGGAACCACTGATCCTCTTCGAGGGCGCGACCGTCGAGGACGCCTGCGAGAAACTCGGCGGCGAGTTCGAGAATCGCTTTCGCTTTGCCCGGGTCAGCGGGCCGAGTGCGAAACACGACGAACAGCAGGTCGGCCTGGATCACGAACTCGCCGACGAAGACGAACTGCGGATTCTGACGACAAAGTAGTCCTCCGACCCGGCACGTCGTCGACAACTTGCCGAAACAGTTTCTTGAGTTGCCACCCAGCAATGTTTTGTCACCGCGCCTGTAATACAGAGGTATGGCAGACTCAGGGACAAAAGACAACACCCCCGACGATCCGGAGACAACAACAATCAATATCCGCGTCACGGAGCGTCAACTGGAAGAGATAGATAGAGTCTGGAAAGAGGAGGGGTACACATCTCGGAGCGAGTTCCTCCGGCACGCCATCCGAGATGCGACCGATTATCCCGGTGTTTCGCGGAGTATGCTCGCGACGATTGCGGCAGAAGAACACGCGATGCGAAAGGGCGAGAGTGAAGCCGTGAGCCGCGACGAGATTCGCGCGATGATCGATGACGGGGAGTGAAAACTGGAACTGGGAGTTCCGACCGCCTGCAGCAAATAGTTTCAATGACCTCGAAAGCCATATACAGAGCCGGATTGCTGACAAACTCGACGAGATTGTGACCGACGAATGGCGGGAACCATACGAGCATATTGAACCGCTATCTGGCATGCCCCATGGGAAAATTCGCGTCGGGGATTTTCGTCTCGGTGCGAGTGCTGACCGCGAGAGGAAAACGATCGTCATCTACGATATCGAACACCGGTCAGGTGCTTACAAACCAGGAGACGACGATTGAAGAAGGCGGTAGGAGGTTCACAATCGGGGGACAGGGCTTTCCCGCTACCTGATCTAGACCATGGTATGGCGGAACAAGACAGACAGAAGGGGGCCGCCGAGCCGAGTGAGGTGTGGCAAACATACCAGGGGGCGTCGACCGGGACGGAGATCGAATGTGAGGGCTGGCGACAGGAGGCCGCACTGCGGGTTCTGAACAACAATCTCGATCCCGAGGTTGCCGAAAAACCGGAAGAGCTGATCGTCTACGGGGGGACCGGCCGTGCAGCACGATCCTGGGACGACTACGACGTGATCGTCGAAGAACTCCGAGAACTGGGCGACGAGGAGACACTACTCGTCCAGAGCGGTCGTGCTGTCGGGCGCTTCGAGACGCACGAACGCGCACCGCGGGTGCTGATCGCCAACTCGAATCTCGTCGGGAAGTGGGACAACTGGGAGCAGTTCCACGAACTCGAAGCGAAGGGGTTGATCATGTACGGCCAGATGACCGCCGGCTCCTGGGCGTACATCGGCACGCAGGGCATCCTCCAGGGGACCTACGAGACCCTCGCCGAACTGGCCCGCCAGGAGTTCCAGTCCGACCTGACAGGTCGGCTCGTCGCGACGGGTGGCCTCGGGGGGATGGGTGGTGCACAACCGCTCGCGGTGACGATGAACGGCGGGGTCTGTCTCGCCGCGGAGGTCGACGAGCGACGAATCGACCGCCGGGTCGAAGGTGGCTACTGCATGGAGAAAGCGACTGACTTCGACGAGGCTCTCTCGCAAGCACGCGAGGCAGCGCAGGCGGGCGAACCCTACAGCGTCGGTGTGAAGATGAACGCCGCCGACTTCCTCGACGCACTGCTCGACCGCGAGATCGTTCCCGACGTTGTCACCGACCAGACCAGCGCCCACGACGAACTGGAAGGCTACTATCCGAGCGGCTACAGCGTCGACGAGGCTGACGAACTCCGGGAGCGCGACCCAGAGAAGTACCGCGAGGAGAGTCTCGCGACGATGGAACGGCACGTCGATGCGATCCTCGAACTGCAGGAGCGAGGCGCAGTCGCCTTCGAGTACGGGAACAACATTCGGGGACAGGTCGAGACAGCGTTCGACCGGGCGGACGCCTTCGACTTCCCGGGCTTCGTCCCGGCGTACATCCGACCGATGTTCTGTCGCGGGAAAGGCCCATTCAGATGGCTCGCCCTGTCGGGCAATCCCGCGGATATCCACCGGACAGACGAGGCGATCCGCGAGCTCTTTCCGGAGAAGGAACGGCTGCTCCGGTGGCTCGATCTCGCGGACGAACACATCGAGTTCCAGGGGCTCCCGAGTCGCGTCTGCTGGCTGGGATACGAGACCGATGCTGACGGGCTGACCGAGCGGACGAGATTCGCGGTGCGCATCAACGACCTCGTCGCCGAGGGTGAGATCGAGGCACCGATCGCCGTCACGCGGGACCACCTCGACGCTGGCTCCGTTGCGAGCCCGAACCGGGAGACAGAGGCGATGAAAGACGGCAGCGACGCGATCGCGGACTGGCCGATTCTGAACGCCCTGCTCAACACGGCAGCGGGTGCAGATATCGTCAGCGTCCACGACGGCGGCGGCGTCGGCATCGGCAACGCCATCCACACCAACAACCACGTCGTTCTCGACGGGAGCGACCTCGCCGAAGCGAAGGCCAGGAACGTCTTCACGACCGATCCCGGGATGGGCGTGATCCGGCACGCCGACGCGGGGTATCAGGACGCCATCGATGCAGCAAAGGAGTCCGACGTTGCAGTGCCACTACGAGATCAAAGATGAGTCTGGACCACACCCGGGAGTGGCGAGGTCACTCGTCGGACCCGCAGGACGAGCAGTTCGGTGACATCGTCGAACAGGCGACCCTCGACGAGGCCGAGAACTACGACGCGGTACTCGTCGGCGAACCCTACGACGGCGCGGTGATCGGCCGCGCCGGTGCACGCGAGGGGCCAGCAGCGATCCGCGAGGCACTGGAGAAAACGAAAACACACCACTTCGATGCCGGTCCTGTCGAGTCCGTCGCCGATCTCGGAACCGTCGAGATTCCGGGTGGCGAATCAGTCTCGGTCGTGCAGGATACGGTCCGGGAACTGACCGAATCGATCCACGAGACAGACGCGATGCCGGTCTTTCTCGGCGGGGACAACTCGCTCACCTACGCGAACGTCGCGCCCCTCCTCTCCCGTGAGCGCGCTGACGGTGGCTACGTGACCGACGGCGGGTTCGGTGACGACGAGGAGACCGTCGGTGACGTCGAACACTTCGATCCGACCGGCGGGAGCGACGAGGAGGCGGAAGACGGTGAGGAGGAAGACACCGAGACCGAATCGGAAGAAAGCGACGCCGAAACGGCCGATGACACACCGGAGTCCGAGGACGAGACGGGAGACGTCGACGAGGAAGTCGAGAGCGACGCGTCCGAAACTGTCGAGACGGAACCGTCGGAGACAGCAGCAGACAGTTCGGTGACAGCAGAGACGGGAGACGAACGCGTCGGTGTCGTCAGTCTCGATGCCCACCTCGATTACCGGGTCGTCGACGGCCAACCGACCAGCGGGACGCCCTATCGTCAGCTACTCGACGAGGGGCTGGATGCGCTCGCAGTGCTCGGGGCACGGCACTTCGAGACGACGACAGCCTACGCGACAGAACTGCGGGAGGAGGGTGGTGAGATCGTCACTGCCGAGGAGGTTGCCGAGGACACAGTCGAGGCGACCGAGCGTGCGCTCACCGCGATGGAGGATATCGACTCGCTATACCTCAGCGTCGATATGGACGTCCTCGACACGACTGCAGCACCTGGCGTCTCGGCACCGACGCCGGGCGGAATTACCACCCGCGAACTGTTCCGGATGGTCCGACTGCTCGCGAGTGACGACCGCCTCGCCGGCATCGAAGTCGTCGAGACGGCCCCACCGCTGTGTCCGGACGGTCGAACCGCACATGCCGCGGCCAGGACGGTCGCACACGCACTTTCAGTCACCAGGAGTCCCTGAATATGACAACGGTCGTCGTCCACAGCGCGAGCGAACTCGTCGTCGGCCCGGCCGAAGACGAGGGTCAGAGTGCACTCGAAACATACGAGGACGGCGCAGTCGCAATCGAGGATGGTACGGTTGTACAGGCGGGCGAGACGGAGGCAGTCTGCCGGGAACATCCGACAGAGAATGCAGATCGAGCGATCGACGCGTCAGGAGAGACAGTCATCCCGGGATTCGTCGATCCGCACACCCACGCCCTCTTTGCGGGGGATCGCTCCGACGAGTTCGTCGCCCGCATCGAGGGCAAAACATACACCGAGATCATGGCGGCGGGCGGTGGGATCGCGGCCACTGTCGAGGCTGTCCGCGACGCGAGTGACGAGACACTGCTCGCCAACCTCGAACGACAACTCGATACGATGCTCGCCCACGGGACCACGACGGCCGAGGTCAAAACCGGCTACGGGCTCGACACCGAGACCGAGTTGCGAATGCTCGACGTGATCCGGCAGGCCGACCAGTCCCATCCAGTCGATCTGGTACCGACGTTTCTGGGTGCACACGCTGTGCCAGCGGAGATGGATGCCGACGAGTACACCGAGCAGGTGATCGACGATCAACTGCCGGCCGTGGCCGAGCAGGGGATCGCCGAGTTCTGTGACGTCTTCTGTGAGGCGGACGTCATCGACGTCGAGCAGTCCCGGCGAATTCTGACCGCTGGTCGCGAGCACGGGCTCGAATCCAAGCTCCACGCCGAGGAGTTCTCGCGGATCGGCGGCGCAAAGCTGGCGGCCGAACTGGGCGCAGTCAGCGCCGACCATCTGCTGGCCGCGACCGCCGAGGACGCCCAGAGCCTCCTTGAGGCCGGCGTCGTCCCGACGTTTCTGCCCGCGACGGCGCTCGCACTCGGCGAGGAGTACGCCGATCCGTCGGCGTTTCTCGATGGTCCGGTCGCGCTCGGGACAGATCTGAATCCGGCCTGTTTCGTCCACAGCATGGGGATGGTCACGTCGCTGGCCTGCATGGGGATGGGACTCCGGCCGGGGCGTGCGATCCGCGGGGCAACCAGTGACGCTGCGCTCGCAGTCGACCGGACGGACGGGACCGGGACACTTGCCGCGGGAACCACGGCGGACCTCGCCGTCGTCGATCTCCCCTCGGCGACACACATCCCGTACAATGCAGGCACGAATCGCGTCGAGACAGTGCTCAAAGATGGCGACGTGCTCGTCGAGAACAGCGCTCTCGAAGCGGAGACCAGCTAATCACACATGACAGACACACCACTCGGTATCGGCGAGACGGTGACAGTCGACGATGTCGCCGCCGTCGCTCGCGACGACCGGCCTGTGACCGTATCGGACGCCGCACGACAGCGGGTTATCGAATCACGCGAGCGAGTCCAGTCGGTGACCGAATCGGACGAAGCGGTGTACGGGATCAACACCGGGTTCGGCGATCTGGTGACCGAACGCATCCCCCGCGAGGACCTCGACGAGTTGCAGACGAATCTCGTCCGGAGCCACGCCTCCGGAACAGGACGAGAACTGACCCGCGAGGAGGTGCGTGCGATGCTCGTCAGTCGGCTGCACGCGCTCTCGCTTGGCTACTCGGGAGTCCGTGAGACGGTCGTCGATCACCTCGCGACGATGCTGAACGAGGGGATCCATCCGGTCGTCCGCTCGCGCGGAAGTCTCGGCGCGAGTGGGGACCTCGCCCCGCTCGCACACCTCGCGCTCGTCCTGATCGGCGAGGGCGAGGCGGACGTGGACGACGTCGATGGACGGCTGTCGGGCGAGGCTGCGCTGGCCGAAGCTGGACTGGAACCGATCGAACTCGCACCGAAAGAGGGGCTGGCGCTCATCAACGGCACACAGCTCACTGCTGGGCTCGGTGCACTCGCAGTCGTGGACGCAGCAGCCCTCCTCGACGCTGCAGATGCTGCGGGGGCGCTCACGACGGAGGTTTCGATGGGATCGACCGTCGCGAGCAGCGACCAGATCGCTGGCGTCCGACCGCATCCGGGCCACGCCGCGAGCGCGGCGAACGTCCGCCGACTCACCGCAGAGTCCGAGATTGTCGAATCGCACCGCAACTGTGACCGCGTGCAGGACGCGTACTCGCTTCGCTGTCTCCCCCAGGTCCACGGTGCGGTCCGGGAAGCTGTCGACCACCTGCGGAGGGCCGTCGAGATCGAACTCAACAGCGCGACCGACAACCCGCTGATCTTCGCCGCCTCCGAAGTTGGCGAACAGATGAACCAGACAGAGCGGGCGGCGGTCGTTTCGGGGGGCAACTTCCACGGCGCACCGCTGGCCCACCGACTGGAGTACGCTGCCAGCGCGCTGACTGATCTCGCCGCGATCAGCGAACGCCGCGTCGACCGACTGCTCAACCCGAACGTTCAGGAGCCACATCTGCCGCCGTTTCTCGCCGGCGAGAGCGGGCTGGAATCCGGGCTGATGATCCCGCAGTACACCGCCGCGACACTCGTCAACGAGTCCAGGGCAACGGGGTCGGCTGCGACCGACAACATCCCCGTCAGCGGCAACCAGGAGGATCACGTCAGCATGAGTGCGACGGCTGCCCTCGAACTCCGCGAGCAGGTCGACAGGCTCCGGGGTGTGCTCGCAATCGAGTTGCTCTGTGCCACGGAGGCTGCCGAATACGTCGACGACGACCTGGCACACGGTGTCGGGACGGCAACCGTGTACGAAACGGTCAGAGACGCGGTGGAGTCGCTCGACGGCGACCGACCGCTCGCCGGGGATATCGACGCGATCGACGAGTTGCTGGCGACGGGGATGCTCCGGAATGCTGTCCGGGAATCACTCGACGACGGGTTTGCCAGCCTCGAATCGGCCGTCTGACCCCGTTTCCCGGGGAATGAAGTTCAGTCCGGTAGAAGAGGGTGGTATGTCACCCCCTCCAGAAGAGGACGTACTCGAACAGCTCGCAAGCCTGCCGACACTCGCACACCCGACAGTCTCGCCGGACGGTGACGAGGTCGCCTTCTACTACGATATCAGCGGCCGCAACGAGTTGCACGTTCTCGACGTGGAGACGGGTGAGATGACAAAGTGGAGCGACGGCGAGGTCCCCCGGGACGCTCGCTGGTTCGTCGAGTGGGGAGCCGACGGCGAGGAGATATACTTCCACCTCGACGAGGGGGGCAACGAGCAGAACGATATCTACAGCATCTCCCGGGACGGCACGGTCGAACCGGTCGTCGAGATGGACGGCCAGGTCGCCATCCACGACGTCGGCGAAGACGGTGAGACACTGCTGGTCGGATCGAGCCGCGACGGCCAGATGAACATCTACCGCCACGACCTACCGAGCGGCGAGACGACGAAACTCACGGAGTACGACCGGGCCGTCTGGACGTCGCTTCTCTCGCCGGACAGCGACCGGATCGCCTACTCGACGAACGAGAGCGACGATTTCGACAACAGGGACGTCTACGTTGCGGACGCGGACGGCTCGAACGCCCGGAATCTCCGGATCGGCGAGACCGGTGCGGAAAGTATGCCGGCCGACTGGGGCCCCGAGGGTGAGCGACTCCTCGTCGCCGACAACACACCGGATCTCGGCCGGATCGGCGTCTACCACCTCGAATCCGATACTGTCGAGTGGCTCGGTGACGGCAGCTACGAGGAAGCCCCCGAAGCCTTCCTCCCCGACGGCGAGCGTGTCGTCGGAACTCGCCAGCGCGATGCGGAGACGATTCCGATCATCTACGACCTCGAAACGGGCGACAGCGAGGAGTTCGATCTCCCGGCCGGTGTCGCGGGCTTCGGCCGCAGCGGTGATCCAGTTATCGACGACGACCGGATGATCCTGACTCACACGACACCGACGACACGCCCCGATCTGCTCGCCTACGACGTGGCTGCCCACGGCTCCGAGACGCTGGTCGAAGCCGAGTACGGCCCCTTCGAACCCGATGATTTCGCCGATGCGGAGTACTTCACGGTGACCTCGGATGGCGTGCCGGAGACACCCCAGGCGGCCGTCGAACACGAGCCATACGAGGCGGTAGAGATCGGAGCCTTGCTGTACGACTCCGGCGTTCGGCCGTCGCCGCTGATCGTCAACCCCCACGGCGGCCCCCGGGCCAGAGATACGAAGTCGTTCGATCTGTACACCCAGGTGCTGATCTCGCTGGGCTACTCGGTACTGCAGGTGAACTACCGCGGCTCGACCGGGAGAGGCCGGGAGTTCGTCGAACTGCTGATCGACGACTGGGGCGGCGCGGAGCAGGGCGACGTCGTCACCGCCGCCGAGCACGTCCTCGAAGAGAAGGAGTGGATCGACGACGACCGGGTAATCGTCTTCGGTGGCTCCTACGGCGGCTATTCGGCCTACTGGCAGCTGGTGCAGTATCCGGAGCTGTACGAGGCCGGCATCGCCTGGATCGGGCTCACCGACCTCGAAGATATGTTCGAGAACACGATGCCACACTTCCGGACGGAACTGATGGAGAAGTATCTCGGCACGCCGGAGGAGAATCCTGATCTCTACAGCGAGCGCTCTCCAGTGACTCACGTCGAGAACGTCGACGCACCGCTGTGTATCGTCCACGGCGTCAACGACCGCCGTGTCCCGGTCTCACAGGCACGGATCTTCCGTGAGGCACTCGTATCCCACGGCTACGAAGGGGGCGAGGACGGCGACTTCGAATACGAAGAACTCGGGGAGGAGGGTCACGCCTCCTCGGACCAACAGCAGAAACTCCGGATGTTCGAGCTCCTGGCCGACTTTCTCGACCGCCGGATCGGTGCCCAGCGTGGCGAACTGGCCGCCGTCACCGACGACTAGCGGTTCTGCTTGAACTCCCACTCGGACTGCTGTTCGTCCGGGGGCGGGCGCTGCCCGTCGCGGGGGTGGGCCCCCGGCGGTGTCTGCTCTTCGGCGAGGTGCTCACCCTCGAACTGGTCCTTCACAGTGACGATTTTGAACGCCCGCATCAGGTCCGTCCGTGTGATGATCCCGAGTAGCTGTCCCGAATCGACGACGGGGAGCCGCCCGACGTCGGTGTCACCGACCATCCGGAACGCCTCCATGACTTCCGCCGAGGGATCGATCGTCGCGAGCCGTTCGACAGGTGTCATCGCATCCACGGCGACGGTGTCGCTGCCGGGGACTCCCCGAACGTCTGCGAGCGTGATGATTCCGACAAAATCCCCGCTATCGAGGACGGGATACCCGCTGTGGCGTTCTTCGAGCATTATATCGAGCAGTTCCGTGACGGGCGTATCCGCCTCGACGGTCACCAGTTCGTCGGCAGGCGTCATCACGTCCTCGATTCCGACACCTTCGAAGGCCGCATCGAGCATCATCTGTCTGCTCTCGGAGGTCGCAGCGATGTAGACGAACAAGGCGATCGCGAGGAGGAACAGATTCCCGGCCAGCAAGCCGCCGAGACCGAGGAAGACGGCGAACCCTTTGCCGACGGTCGCGGCCGTCCGGGTCGCGTCGACGTAGCTCCGGTTCCGTGCGAGCAACGCCCGCAGGACCCGCCCGCCATCGAGTGGAAATGCCGGAAGCATATTGAACGTCGCGAGGCCGGCGTTGAGCAGCCCCAGGAACAGCAGCAGGAAGACGACGACGTCGACCGGGGGGACCAGAAGAAAGAGCAGGGCACAGCCGCCGGCGATCGCGACGTTGACCAGCGGGCCGGCGACGGCGATCCAGAACTCCTGGAGCCAGTCTTGCGGGAGTTCGGCCGGTTTCGCCAGCCCGCCGAGGAGCCACAGCGTGATCGACTCCACCTCGTAGTCGTAGTAGCGAGCGACCAGCGAATGTCCCAGTTCGTGGAGTGCAACACAGGCAAACAGCGAGACTGCGGCGATCGCACCGATCACGAGCGGTCTGAACCCCTGCGTCAGCGGGCCGGGGTCGATCGTCGTTCCGAATAGCTCGTTGAGTCGCGGGATCAACACACTGACCTGCGCGCCCAGCAGCCAGGCGAACACCGGCAGGATGAACAGAAACGTGATATCGAGCCGGAACGGGATGCCGAACACTGTCCCGACCCGGTAGCTTCGGAACATACCTGAATCTACGTGATACTGCGGTTTCAACTACTGGGTCCCGCCAGGGGATCAGCCAGTGAGTTCGGCCGCGTAGCGGTCC
>Ga0207714_1002183_pt1 | contig 12040 bp, 4 predicted proteins | sample PonA232FremontCA_2_FD_187270 | JGI IMG/M metagenome (GOLD analysis project Ga0207714, IMG submission 187270) | Marine sediment microbial community from Fremont, CA, USA - Pond A23 Sediment 2 (SPAdes) | ecosystem: Environmental > Aquatic > Marine > Unclassified | place: USA: Fremont, California... | reverse complement strand
CAGCATCTGCATTAACTGAGGAGGGATCTGTCCTCCGCCGCCTCCACCGGGAGCCATAGGAGGCTGTCCTCCTCCGCCCTGAGGAGGGGGAGTATAGGCCTCTTTATCCTGAAGATCGCCGAATATGTTATTAATCTCCGCCTTAAATGTCTTGGAATCCATATAAAATTATCCTCTTGTTTTTTAACCTTTTATCCGAATAATATAACACACAATTAATTTTCTTCAACCGTTCCTGAAATATATAAATTAGGAATTTCAGCTGATCTAATTATCTTCATCATCAACCCCTATCTCCACAGGATCATCCACTCCTATCTCCCCGCGGTTATAGGCCTCTCTCATAGCCTGCTTAGTAGGGAATCTGACAACCTTATTATCAGAAGGTTCCTTAGAGGCGTAATACAGTCCCTCGGCATACTCCTGATCAGGGGTGAATAAAGGCTTATTATCCCGGTCGGAGAGCAGATTATCCGCCGGGGTCATCTTCTCCCGGGCCTCCTGTACAGCTGCTTTGGATACGGGGACGGAGAAGGAGGCGGTGTTATGTACTAGATAAGTTCCGCATACAGAAAAAGCCTCATTTCCGGGGACACTGAAATCATAAGTCACATCGGGGCGCTTACATTTCTCCAGTTCTTCAATAACATCCCACATAATTTCAGTATTATTAACTATAGAAGCCCAGTTTCTGAGCATAGTATCTTCACAGCTGTCCAGACCATATCTTTTTACCAGCCTTAACGCGGATACTCTGCTTATATATCCGTTTTTAAAAGCGACGCCTCTATAATGATTCCATTTAAACTTTTTATCTGAATTATCTTTTATTCTCATATTTCTTACTCTAGAGTATATCTCTTCATTAAAGGGGACTTTATCCCATACATTCTTTGAAGACCCGTACGCAGATATTTTATCATATTTATAAGTATTTAAATTAGACTGCTCTACAATTTTCCGTAGACTGTTATTAATTGTTATTCTGATTATATATGTCTCTCTTTTATTTTCCTCGGCAGATCTTCCGAATCTGACAGTACACACCCCCCCTGAGTCTTCCACCAGCAATTTTATCTGTTCCAGCAATTTCCCGTTCGCTAACTCTATATCTACATTGTTCCCTATACTCCCCTCAGCATCAATTATACCGGTGATTATTCCTTTCTTAAAATTTTTATCAGAATTGAATACCCAGGACGGGAGCAGTTTATTATAACTGCGTGTACCGAAATTCTCTTCAAGGAATTTATACAGAGTTTTATCCGTCCATCTTACAGAGTGCCCGTTTCCCTCTCTCCAGGCTTTAGTATCAGTAATATCTTCTCCTATCTTTTCAACATAATCCAGTGATTCTTTCTCCATACTGGCTATAGAAACAGTATCCTCACGGCCTGTAAGAGATCCGTCTCCCAGCCAGTATCCTATCCAGTATCCGGAATCAAAATCAAGATCAATTTTTTTACCGTCGATATTTATACTGTCTATTTCCTCCGGAAGAAGAGGTGATATAGATTTGGGTATAAGTTTTTTACCCCCCATTTCCTCTGTCTTTACCTTTACTAATTCCATATTATCATTATAGGTAATAAAATTATGATGTGCAGTTACGCACAGCTCCATACCCCTCTCAGTCTTTAATCTATAGCAATCCGGACCATGGGATGTATGTATAGATATATGAGATATAGGCTGCCAGGAGGGTCTATTATCAGAATCCAGACCTAATACCTCTATATTCAGCTGAGATCTGTCCACTCCGAAGAAAGTAGTCTGCCATCCGAATGTTTCTAAAGCCGAATCCTCTTGGTATTCAGGGTAGAATATATCCTGTATAAGAGACTCGAATCCAAAGTATGATCTTACCTCTCCGTTTACCCTTATGATACATAAGTCCTTGGAGTTCAAGGAGATAGAATCTCCATTGAAATCACCTCCGATCGGTCCTGTTATCTGAGGGGGAATCTTTATAGTATCCCCCTTAACCAGTTTAGGTTCCAGAGCCCACAGGCTGTATTTATGGAGAGTAGGGGCTCTATTCAGTACTACAGGCCTCTCCTTCACCACCTTTTGAAGACTCTCGTAGGCCCTCTTATCCCTATTCTCCACACTCTTAGCCGCCTGAGTCGCCGGGACACCTTTTCTCACCATATCTCTCATAATAAACGGTTCATATACCTCCCAGGCCTGATTCTCAGGGAGACCCACCTCATTGAGCCTGAGCTCCGGGTCGGGAGCCACTACTCCCATACCCGCCAGATCCACATTAGTCTCTAAGAGCCTCCTCGTCACCATAGAATGCTTGGATCTCCCTTTCCCGAAGAGCTGCTGGAGGATACCGCCTATATTCTCCTCTTTAAATTTCTGGCTCTGAGGAGATGTCAATCCCACCAGCTCCTTATATTTATTATACATATTCTCCCGGGCCTCATTCTTTACATCCTCCGGGAGATCCGATGCGGCCGTATCTCTGTAGTCCTGTATAGATCCGAAGAGCTGTTTATACATATGGTTGAGATCATCCACCAGAGTAATATCCTGCATCTTCTTTACAGGACGATGGCGGGGAGGAATCACAGGGATACGCGTAAGCATAAACTCCGAAGGATGTACTCCGTTCTTCTTAAAGCTTTTCAGAGCCCTGTATTTTCTTACAGCCTCATCCATCTTAGAGGGAGGGATCTCCTTAAATCTCTCACGGGCTCTCTCCAGCTCTCTGTCGACATTTATATTGTCCAGCATATCCTTAAGAGCCTCTCCTCCTCTCTTACCGTCGAATTCCCTATCCCCTCTTATAATCTCCTGAATCTCTTTACGGGAGAGATCTAATATATATCTTACGGGATCCTCCATAACAGGATTAAGGATCGGCTCGGGGAGATCAAAATAGGACCATCTGTCCCCCTTACCGTAGAATCCCGTCTCCTCCGGCGACATAAGGCCCCCTTTCATAGGTGTCAGGGTATCCTTCTTAAAGGTTCCCGCATGAGAGAGTTTACGACCTCCCGTAAGATTACGGGCCTGTCTGTCCGTCATAGCCATTACTCTTTCAGTCGCCATAGTGTATTCCCGCTCCTCTTATCATATCTTTAAATTTATCATATACCAGGGGAGTCCGGGGTATAGTCGGAGTACGTCCGGCCCGGACATCTCTCCAGAAATCGTCGTTGCTCTGACCCTTAATAAGCTTCATATCCTTGACGGTCTCGGGAGCACTGTGTCCTAATAATCCCTGAAGCTCCATCGAATTTGATACCAGTATACCTCCTGCAGTATAATTATGAGATTTATCTACAGTTATATCATATACCTTAATCTCTTTATCCCCCGATCTACAGGGGGTTATACTCTTTATACAGGCGGGCAGATGATCTCCGTTTACCGCCTCTCTTATCAGAATATCACCTTCGGATAAGTCCCCGGCATATTTCTTACCCCCTCCGTAGAGGTATATCTCATGATTACGGGTGCAGTTAAATACAGTATTCTCTTTATTATCGTTCTCCACCTCCACTGTTATAATATCCTCAGGTCCGGCAGTATAACAGAACCAGTCCGTAACGGGCTCAAATATCCATCTGCTGTCCTCATGTCTATAGGATTTCACCCATACGGATTTCCTGTCCTCCGCTATATTTCCTATGGCCTCAGGGCCGTCTATTGTATCTATTTCAGTATCCCCCGTGAAACATCCCATATGCTTGGCTCCTTCAGGCCCGCCTCTTCCGGGAACTCCCTCGTGGGTGTAGAATCCGGTGGATCTCCCTTTACCTTTGGAGCCCGCTATCTGCTCCGGCTTCATAGTGAATATCTTTCCCGTAAGGACATCCGGAATCTTTCTCCCGGTCTCGGGATCGGTAAGGTCCTCTTTTATTTTGACATTATGCTCGGAGGCCTCTCTGTTTACAATATCCCACAGAGCCTCCCGGGTGAATCCGGGAACCGTATATTTCTTTCCCCTCTTTGCGGCTATCTTCCCGAGGACGGCCTCGGGGAGCTGGGCGGGATTTACACGGGAGGGTATACTCAGACGGGATATAAGGATATCCAGAGGTTCTCCCGCCTCGTTCTTAACCATCATCTCATCGGAGACCACTGAATTACCCGACCACATAACTTTACCATTACGGCGGGTACATATAACCCCTCTACCTTTTCCCACATCGACACAATATACTTTTCCTTTATAATATACAGGGGTATACTTAGGAGAAAGTGAATAAGCTTCACCTGAATTCTGTTTAACAGAAACAGTCCAATGCAGTTTCCTATTAGGGTTATTACGTTTTATAGGTCCTTTAATAATAGCGACAAATCCGGCCTTTAATGATGTTTCCTGGATATTATCCGCCAGCTGTTTACTTGTAGTTGTGGCAATACCGTAAGATCCTGTAAAATATCCATCTCCTTTAAAGTAGCTGTTTAATAATAATCTCAGCTCTTTTTTACTCCCTTTATTAAGAATGTCTCGGGGAATATATTTTTTATCACATAATCCCAGTTTATGGAGGTAAGTGTATAAAGCTTTATTTTTAATCCTGTATTGACGTCCTTTACTAACTATCGTATATTTCAGCTCCATTCTGTCTAATAATTTTTCTATTTCCCTGCAGTTATCAGGATGAGCAGATTGACTCTGAGAAATCTGGATAGCATAGCTTGTTACACTCTTTCCCGATTTTCCTACATTACTGTATTTCTCGAATGAAGTACTGCCCTCACTTAAATACCACCCCAGAAACTCATAAAAATCAAAAGAATTAAAAGTGTCTTTAGCGTATTTGCCGGGTTTTTTATCATAATCCAGTTTAATTTCTCTGCTTCTGTACGAAGTGTTATCAAATTCTATTCCTGTCTTAACTTTATAATGAGCCTTTTCAGAGAGATCTTCCACATTAATAAATCTGAACTCAGAATCTATCCAGTCAGTTTTAAGACCTTTTTCTAAGATCTCATATATAATATTTTTAAATGAGTTAAAATCTTCGAAATTTCTATCTATTCTTTTTCTAAGATCGCTCTTACGTATTCTCTGACCGAAACTCTCAGAATAATCATCAAAATTATCCAGTATTTTTCTACCAAAATCTTTTACCTGTTCTTCAGCAGTTTTTATCATCCTTCTCTGTGATAGGGAAAATCGGGATTCAGCTATTTTATGATCTGGTCTTACCCACATTCTATGCTCAGGAGTTACCTTAAAATCAAGACATTCATTATGATATTCATACATTAATCCATTATAATCATAAGACAGAATTTTATCCGGAACAATAAAATCCGCTTTATCATTATCTTTAAGATATGCCACTTTATCATCCGATACCAGGTTTTTAAACAACTTCCATCCGCTATCTGTTAAAATCTCTGTTTCTTCGTCATGGCATGCCGCCACTCCCTTCCCGCCTTGTCTCACGCTAAGCTTATCCCCCTCTCTCAGCGGATCCTCTGTTTTAACAAACACTTTATATCCGCTGTCAGTATCAGCTATATCCGTGACTACCCCCTTATTATCATGGTCCCATACCTGAGTCTCCGGCATAGATACCGTTCTCCCCAGAGAGGATAATTCCGGGCCGGTTCTCTTCACTCCCGTTATAAGAGGGTCCCCCTTCTCCACTACAGATCCTTTCTTTATAACCCCTCTTTCATCTATATTCTTCATCTGTTCATCAGAGAACTTAGAGGGGAAGAGAGCCCGGAATTTATTCTTATCGAAATTCACATCCGGCTCCTTATCCATAGAATAGGGATATAATGCGGTATGACTCAGTTTATTCTTCGCAGCGGACTCACTGACTACCACAGCATCCTCGAATGTCTTTCCCTTATAGTTAGTGAACCCTACATCCAGATTAACTCCCGGGGCGAATTTCCCCGAGGAGTCTGTAAAATTGGAGGAGGCTATTACATCACCCTCCTTAACCTTATCTCCCGCCTTAACTTCAGCCTTATTATCCAGTACGGTCTTACGGGCCAGAGGGAGGTTTCTGTTGAGATGGACTTTATACTCCTTACCATCCTCCCCTTTTATCTTGACGAATTTATCATGGACGGATTCTATTTTTCCCGATACAGGGGATTTCTTAGCCCCTGCGAAAGAGCCCAGAACCTCGGAGATATCCTTCTTACTCCCGTCGGTCTGAGAGATCTCCGTATCCACTAAAGGAGACTCTCTGTTCACCAGGGGCATAGCCTGGTTGGGGTACTTGGAATTATGAACTATAATCCCCGATCCCGTCATAAATACATTATCATCTGCATCTATATCGTATGTTATTTTCTCTGAAGTAACTTCTTCTATCTTATGCACTTTATCCCATATAACTGAAGACCCTATCCAGGCCACATCTTCAGATGTAAATTTTTCAGATAATGAAATAACAGTATGTTGATCTGAATATGATTTCTGTCTGAAGTTATCTTTTTTCTTGGTAACCTTTAATATTTTTTTATGTAAAGTCTTATAACAGGGTATCCAGAAAGCACTCTTTTTTCCTGTCCAATAAAATAAAGTATTAAACTTCTTATTTTTATCTCTATGAAAAAATCCCGGAAACCTATAATTATGTTCCTTTCTTATATTAATCTGATATACTTTTATAGGAGTGCCATTGTATAAATTTTCGGAAAGAGATACTGTTGAATCTATTCTTAAACTGCTGAGTATAGAATATATACCTTCTGTAAGTTTTTTACTGACTGAAACGGAGGTTATCTTCATTCTACCTCTGCTATTATTTATAGTTCCGTCACCATCAAAATATCCGGAAATAATTCCTTTTCTAAAACTTTCAGGAGATTTAAATACCCATCCCGGGACCTCTTTATAATACGAGTTTACATTAAAATTTGTTAAAAACCATTCAGAGAATCCTGTATGATTTATACGTATAGCAGTATGCCCGGATTTAGATTTTTTGAGATTGTATTTTATATTATTTGATTTAAGTATATCCTCTATTTTACTGATTATATCTGTATTATCTATAGCTAAATTAATACCGCTGTATTTATTTAATTTATTTCTATATTTTTCTAAAGATCCTTCAGCCAGGTATAAACCTATAAGATATCCTGAATCATAATCAGCAGCTAGTGATATACCTCTATGACTATTATGCTTTTCAGTTTTATTAACAATGATATTGTCATCTGAGATAGATTCCGGGATAAAATGTGATTCTCTGGGTATAGGAGTCCCTACCTTTAAATTTCCGGCGTCTATTTTCTTAAGATTCCCGTTATCACCCATAGTAACCCACTGATGATCATCTGTAGTAGTCAGAGTACGTCCGCTTTTTAATGTTACTTTCAGCATGGGATTTTCATCAGTATTCTTATATACCCCTCTTATATCTCTCCATATACTTTTATAATCTTTATCCAGAGAAAGTACCTTATCCCCCTCCTCAAAAGTATAGTTTTCAATCTTATCATAGAATATATCCCCGGAATACTTCTGAATTATCATCGGTGTATCCGGATGCAGACATCCCATCAATAATCTCATGGCCTTTATTCCGGATTTAAAGGGGGAGAAATTGGACATAGTGGAGAACATCTCATCCCCCGTGGGGATAACATAGTCCACATCCTTTTTCCTCACATATCCCATCTTATCCCCTTTTATAACCGCGGGGACGAATTCCTTATCGGAATCGAAATAATCCGGGAAGGCTATATCAGCCTCAGAAGCCTTTTTAGTATTAATCCATTTCCTGCTGTTATCCCGAGGGTCTATAAACTGGGTATAGAGGAGCTGATCATCCTTTCCTCTCCGGGTATTGGCGGCCATATACATATCCAGGCCCACTTTGCCGCTCTCGGGCCCCCGCACCGCATCGAGGAATCCGGCATATGAACTCTGGACGCTCCGGGCCTCCAGAGGAGCCTGCTGTTCGGAGGGGATACCTCCCTCTCCCGTCTTTACAATCCTTTCAGACTGGGAATGGGATTCCAGAGGATTATGTTCAGGAAGCGACATCGCCAGCCCGGATTTAGTAAAGAAATTATCCAGATGCTTATTCAGGACTCCCGTGGGAACCCCGCTGAGATCCCCTTTACGGGTTATATTCCACAGGATATTCCTGAGAACTCTGTTCTGGTCCTTTTTAACCTTGTCCCCCACCATATCTCCGAAATCATATACTCTCTGATAGGCTAAAGAGTCCCTGTCATCAGTATCCTCTTTACCTCTGTTTATATTACTTATCTTCTCCGCACTCCTCAGAAAGACCTCGGGAGTTATTTCCGAATACTCATCTCCCAGAGTCCTCCGGGAGACCTCCGGAGATATCCCCATTTTTCTGAAATGGTTCCGGATACCTTCACCAACCTCCTCTTCCTCTTCAGCAGCCTGTTTCTCACCCGGTTCCGGCTGATGTTCTAAAGAGGACAGCCAGGATACTGCATGAGGAGAGGGCCGGAGTTTCTTATTGATACGGAACATATTCTCCCCTATCTTCTCCTTTATTTTCTCATCGGGAACTCCCATTCTGTTAAGGAGGTATACTAAAGGAATGCTCCTGTTTCCGTGCTGATAGTGGAAAGTGAGTTTATCGGGATTGAATACTATCTTGAAATTATGGCCCGTACCGGGACGGGGATTAAAGGAGGAGTCTATCATACTGTTTTCAGCCACTCTGGTATATACTCCGGGATCCAGACGGAGCTGTTTAGGGACAGCATATCTGACACCCCTTCTTACAAACTCCCCTCTGTCGGGAGTAAGAGCCGGGACACTCATAAGAGTCATATTACCGGTACGATCTATCTCCTCCCCGGTCTCTTTATCTATAAGACTCAGCTGTCCCGAGAGTCTTTTTATTAAATCTCCCCCCTCCAGTACGGCTTTACGCTCATCTTCAGGAGTATGTTCCTTATCCTTCTTATACTCTAATTTATTAAGCTCCAGCCGGTATTTTTTATTCTCCCGGGGGAAGGATTCTCTGACAGATCTGTATATTTTATCAAAATAATGGTCCCGGGCTCTCTTATAATCCGTATAGTCCAGAAGATCGTACTCCGGATCGGGTTCTGAACGGTCTGTAAGGATCTTTGATAAAGAGGTTTTCTTATCAGGCATATTTATATCCCGTTTAATTTTATTCTACTGCAGAAAATGCAGTATTATGCAGTTCCTATAGAGATAGACAGAAGAACTGAAGGATTGTCTCCCTCTACAGGCTTGGCTATTGCATGTATGGGACTGAAGGTTATATTATTCGCATCCATAATAAAGGATCTGTCGGGACGTATGGGGATACCTTTATCTATCTCGGCCGTACCTCCGGTCTCACCCGATAATCCGGCTGAGATGAATACAGTATGCTTATCATCCAGGTTATAGATAATCATATATCTGCGTCTTTTATTAGTTGACTCTGATATAATCTCGCTGGATGAGTCTGTTACAGTCTCATTACTGTTCCATGTCTTATTGAATAGGGGTTCATACTTAGAGTCTGTAGCCATTTTTTTAGTCCTCGGTTTTTATTAATATTTGAAATGACTGTAATATATACTATATTATAGAAAAATCAAATAAATTTATTAAGTTAATCTGATACTGCCTCCTCTGAGAATAGAATAATGTAATAGTTTAAACTGAAATGTCAAACTGTTCTTATATAAGAGGCCGGAAATAATTTATTTAAATAATCTGAGGAACTTTTTTATACAGGGCTGTCTTATAGAGAGGGCTGTCTTATAGAGAGGGCTGTCTTATAGAGAGGGCTGTCTTATAGAGAGGGAAGGATAGTCTGATCTACTGCATTTTCTGCAGTACTATGCAGTCTCATAAACTGATAAACAGGAATATTACAGAATATTATTAAACTGAGGGATATACCTCCTCTGACAGAAGAGAGTCTATACAGGCGCACAGCAGGCGCCGGAAAATTCTCTCTTATATAAAATTAATACAGATCAGGTTGATTTATCTTATAGAACTATTATATTATCTCCTGTTATCCTATAGAACTTTTAATTAAAATCATTTTAACATAAGGAGTTTTTATTATCATCTATTCTATCTATCTCTCTCCGTCTTATATAACAAGGGTATCATCCCTGCTCACGCAGAGATACCCCTTATATGCTTCAGAGAAAAAATCTGAGTTCCCTTTAATTAATTATATTTAATGTATAAATATATGTTATAAGGAAGGGGTAATATGGCAATTTCACCAAAGCTGTATTACCTGTTTTATAAGCCTCTTAAATCCATACTATGTGAAAGAGATATTACACTATCTCAGTGAACTGAAAACTTTAGAAAACAGGAGTATTTAACTATGATGAGTGAACAGGAGATGAAAGGATACAGAAAACTTATTCAGAGAGGAGACGGACCTGAGATGGATCCCGTATTAATCTATATGCCCGTAGGGAGCCAGGGTCAGAAGGATCTGCTGGATATTCTGTTATACTGGTTCTCTATGAGGAGAAGTAAATCCCGTACGAGAGCGTATCTTAATGATGATAAGAAGAAAGAACTGGGGCTGGATGTGAATAAAGCGTATCCTCTGGTGGCTAAGAGTCATTATCACTGGTTTAGTGATAAAGGAGTGTCTGTTAATTCTCTGACCAATCTTCTTAATTCTCTGAGAGAGAAGGGGTGGATAGAAACTGTACAGCAGAAGTGGAATAATGATAAAACCAATCATTTCCAGCTTACTCCCGAGTTCTTCCGGTTATATGAAGAGATAGGCAGAGGGAGGGGGATTATTCCGGATAGAGATACTCCTTCAGTTAATAAGGAGAAATCTCCCGAACCTCCGGTATCGGGAGACGGGAATACTGATAAAGAAGAGACCTCCGGTTCTCAGAGAGGGGGGTCCGGTCCTGTACTCTATTCCTCCGGAGGAGAGGTACACGGGGACAGAGATACACTCTATGAGGAGGTATACAGTCAGCTGCCTTCGGTACATCTTCCGGATACTGTTATGAACAGATTTGATGAGATATTTGAGTTTATTCTGGATGAGAAGGCTGAGTCCCGGGACAACGGGGATATAAGGTTCTCCAGTAAAGGTGATCAGGGAATAGATTTCTATAATTATGTCAGGAGATACTTTTCGGGCTATAGAGAGGACAGCTATATTAAACTCTATACTGACTTTACATGGGTCTGTATAAAGAATGATTTCGATGTATTTACAGAAGAGAGGCCTGAGTCCGGTAAAGAGAGATATGATCTGGACAGGAGGATCTATAAGCTTTTCAGTAAGTTCTTTGACTATAAACATCTTTATCATAATAATTTCTCAGAGTTTCTTACGGAGTATGTTTCCTGGTATACGGATAGAAAGAGAATAGAGAAAGGGGGTATAAGTCTGAAGGAGTTTCTGGAGAGAGTGGATATGTATCTGAATGATAAGAGGAACCTCCCTGAGAGTCCGGCTGTTGTGAAGGCGGAGAGTAAGGCTTATAAGAAGAGAAGGAAATATAGAGAGGAAGCTGCATAGATGTGCATAATCTACTGCATTTTCTGCAGTAGACTGCGTTATAATCTATGGGGATATCAGTTTGACATATCCGATAATGATATTATAGTACTTGCATAAAGAGAAAGGAGTATCTTTTAACCAGTTAAAGGAGTTGTCTATGAAATCAGATGCAAGACATTGGATGATAGAGAATATAGGTTTCTACGGAGAGAATAACAGAAAAGAATTTTTATATGACTGTGCGGAGGCCTTTAATCTGAGCCTCAGAAGAGTCCAGGATATTTATAAGAATTTATTCCGCCCCCGTAATAATAAGAGTTATAATAATGTTCTGGAGAATAATAATCCGGATCTGGAGAGGCTTATTCCCGGAGGATTTACCGGAGAAGACTCCGATGAGTATGATGAGGATGAGATAAGAGAGTATACTTCTAAGCTGGCTAAGAGACTGCAGAAGAGCCGGGATATACAGAGAATAGAGAGGAAGACCTGGCGGAATAATACGAGGGTGGAGAATGCTCTTAATGAGAACGCCGATGAGATAAAGAAGCTGCTGAAGAATAATTCTCTTCATACTTTTAAGGAGA
>Ga0207714_1002182_pt1 | contig 12043 bp, 14 predicted proteins | sample PonA232FremontCA_2_FD_187270 | JGI IMG/M metagenome (GOLD analysis project Ga0207714, IMG submission 187270) | Marine sediment microbial community from Fremont, CA, USA - Pond A23 Sediment 2 (SPAdes) | ecosystem: Environmental > Aquatic > Marine > Unclassified | place: USA: Fremont, California... | reverse complement strand
GACTGGTGGAGTCCAGCACCTGGGGAGGATTGGGAGCCGGTCGAGCGTGGTGAATTCGACGACATGGAGGAACCAGACGAGGTGTCACATCTCGCGTAGCGGATTGCAATCCCGCTACGACTGTGTGGTGTTGTTTCAGCGCCGGCGATGGGTGCCGGCGCACACGCGCCGGCGAGTACCGATGTCGACACGGAGCCAACTCCGATTCGTCCAACGAGTCGAACAGACCGGTGAGACAGATGGCAGCGCCGACCGCGTCGCGCAGGTGTACCGGCATTCGGACGGGTACCCCGGGAGCGTCCTCCGGGATCTCGCACAACTGAAAGAGCTTCTCGATGCGACCCGCGCAGAGCGGGGACCGGGCTACACGGCGGCGACCTTCGTGTTCCTCGACAAGCTCTCGACGGTCGACCTCTATCTGGATGGCGACCCAGAGCGAACGATCGACGCGGCTCAGCCAGCGGATCTCCTCGAGCCGTCCAATATGGAGCACCTGGACCAGCCGCTGTTCCTGCTGGGCCACGGCGTCGAGAATCCGGCCGACGGCATCCACGGCGACGAGGAGTACCTCTACGTCGTCGAACTCCCGACGGAGAACCCGTTCGACGAGCCGACCGAGTGGACAGTCAAAGTGAGCGGTCACTCCGCGTTCCCCCGCTGGGACGGCCCGACCGACGAGGCCTTCGAGCAGGCGAGCTGGCAGTTCCACGGGTCGCTCGAGGACGCGCTCGCAGAACTGGTCCGGGACGAAGCAGTCGTCAAGTAAAATCCCAAATCGTATTTATATAGTTAGGGTTTAGAAAGACCCAGATGATTTCGAAGGCCGGACTCGCCGTGCTTGACGCGCTGAGTACCGGCCGTGAAGCAACACCGGCGGAACTCGCGGCCGAAACCGGATATTCACGAGACCATCTGTACGACGTACTCGACGAATTGCTCGCAGCGGGATTGCTCACAGAAACCCGTGGGTCCAGCAATCAGCGTCGTGTCCGCATCGCGGAACATCCAGTTACCGAAGCGTATCGAACGCTGCAGTCGGAGTTCAGCCACGTAGACTGGACGGAACTGCTCTCCCCAGCCACACTCCGCGTGTGTTGGTATCTCGATAGACCACGACACATCGCTGATATCGCAGACCGGCTCGGAATCACTCGACAAGGTGTCCACAGCGCGTTATCGCCGCTCAAGCACCGAGCACTACTCTCCAGATCCGATTCGAAGTACGCCCTTCATGACGAAGTCTCGCCGCTGTTGGCGTTCGCCCGGGCTACTGTAGAGCACGAACATCGGGCCCGAGTCCGGGAAATCGCCCCCAGCGCCACGATCGCGTGGTGCGATCCGAACCGATCCCTCGTCCGCGTACAGACTGCTGAGGATACGGACGCACTCCAAGCAGCTCCGGACTGGGAGATGACCGGACTGGGTCGGTTTGCAGCGTATGGTCTACAGTTTTTCCTCGCCGGCGAGCCTCCGTTCTGGTATGCTCCAGGTGAGGAGCTAACGGCTGCTGAAGTCGTATGCCATACGCTCCTTCTGGATAGCGGATCTCGGCGGGTTAGCTATTCGATGCTGCTGATCGAGGCGGAGGATATCGATCAGGAGACACTCGTCGAGACCGCACAGTGGTACGACCTGGAACCCACTGTGAAAGCGTTGTATCGGCCACTTCAGGGCGACTTCGATAGAACAGATGATCTGCCAGTCATCCTCCCAAAGAAGGACGAATATATGGCACTCAAAGAGCAGTACGAAGTCTCGTAACCCCAACCCCGCAGTCTGGCGGAAAATTGCGACGGGTTAGATGATGCCGCCGATCACGAGTAGTCCGACGACGAGCAGCAGCGTCGCAACCACGCTCCCGCCAGCAAGCAGCTTGTTCTCCATCGCCTTCTCGTGGAGGGGCATCTCGGCGTACTCCTTGCGGAATGCGTTGAGGTTCCCCTCGTCGTAGAAGTACTTCCTCTTCAGCGCGAACCGTTCGGTCACCGCACAGCCGGTACAGACCGGCTCCCCTTCGAGCCGTTCGGTCTTGATGTGGGTGTCGCAGGCGATCGCCCCGCAGTTCGGACAGTAGGTGTACGTCTCGTCGACGCCGCTCGTCTCGCAGTGGACGCAGCGATGAATCCCGTCCTCCAGAGTGACCCGTGAGGGGCCAGCAGCATAGTATTCGTACGGATACGAGTACTCCAGTATCTCTGTCGTCTGCCGAACCTCAGGTAGATACACCGGCTCAATCGATTGCACTGAGATGTCCGAGAGATTGGGCTCACACGTCTTGTTGTACGTGACGTTATTGTCGCCGGTGTAGGTCACCGTCGTCGTGTGGTAATCCTGGAGGCGGTCAACAGCCCACTCCTTGTACTCCGTTTGGGTCTGGCCAAAGCGACGCTCCTCAACGTCGTCAAACGACTGTGCGAACTGTTCAGCGTCAAGGTCGACCGTTGCATGGAGGTTCTCAGTAACGAGTGTTGCGACGGTCTCGTCAGCAATCTGAGGATGCCCACGCTCGGCGTGGACCACGAACCGCGTCCGGTCGTTGATCCGGTGGATGACGCCCACTGACGTCTCGAAGACGGCGTTCGTGTCGGCGGTGACTGCCACGACTGGGCGAAACTGCACCCGCGAGTACGGCGATGGCACGTCCGCGGCCGCGATGTTTTCGATATCGCGAAACGCTTCCTGGACGGGGGCATCGGCGTCGGTCGCCGCATCGTACGGCCGCAACGTCTCGTCACAGAGGATCTCGATACGTCCGTTGTAGAGATCGAGGCCGATCTCGTCGGCGATCTCCCGAAGGTCTTCGCCGTCGATCAACTCGATCGGATGTGGGTCGTCGTTCCCTCGAAGTCGGTCAGCGTACTCCTGTGCAGGGTTCGTAAACCGGCCAGTCGTGACGACCATCCCGCGCTTTGGGCCGTCGAAGTCGAACGTCGCGATCGCCGAGTGGAGTTTCTGGACGACCGGGCGCCCGACCGTGCTGGTGTGTTTGCACTCGACGACGATCCCGCGACGGGTGCCGTCGATAACCTCTTCCATCATCACGTCCCGCCCCTCGTCGGCCGTTTTCTCGGCCTGCCGGACGTTTTCGTAGCCGAGATTCCGGAACACGTCCTCCATCACGTCCTCGAACTCGAACCCCGAGAGATCGTCCAGTACTGCCATCCCGATATATTCCGACAGTACAGTTGGACTGTCAAATACGTTGCCGAACGAAGCCCGTTCTGTTTATTTACCCCCGAGAGGGGTGCGGGGGTCCTCGAGCCTCCCGCGAGCAAGAAATGAATGGGAAGATACCTGTGAGCAGTTCGGACGCAGTTCCAGCAGCATCGTCCGCACAGTCTCGAAGAACACCGGTTGAATATGTCGGCTTCCGCGTCGACGGCCAAGCCGTCGTCCTGAACCTCTCGGAGCATCGGCGGCTCTCACCCGAGCGCAGTCTGGACCTGGTCACCCACAGTCCACGAATCCGACCGAAGGTACTTACGTGATACAAGCGTATCACAGCATATGAGCACTGACAGCGACGCCGGCGGCGACGGTGAAATGGAGAAGATCAACGTCCGGGTGCCACAGTCGCTGCTGGCACAGGTCGACGACGTCTGGGAGGAGCGTGGCTATGCGAACAAATCCGAGTTCATCCGCGACGCGCTTCGGGACGCTGTCAACCCGCCAACGCAGCTCTCCGCGGAAGCGCTAGAGCATCTGGCCGAGAGCCGCGAGCAGCGAGAGCAGGGCGAGACGGTATCGCAGGGCGATGTGAAGGACCGGCTGGACATCGATGACTGAGGTCGAGTGGACACCGAAAGCACTCGATTTGCTGGAGGGACTCGAATCGGAAGCGCAAGAGCGGTTGGTGAAGAAACTCGACGAGGCGAAAGACTGGACCTCCCATCGTCTCGAAAAGCTCACCGGGTATCCATACTACAAGCTTCGTGCTGGCGACTACCGTGCGATCATCACGTGGGACCGGGATGAGGATGTCCTGGTCGTTGAGGCGGTCGGGCATCGCCGAAATATCTACGATCGCCACCTCCCACCGTAATCCATTCTACCTATCGAGCTGCTCCGGTTGGTGACGAACCCGGTCTGAGATTCAAGTACGATTCCGGTCGGTAGTGTTTATTGCCCCCGAGAGGGGTGCGGGGGGATTCACCCCATTCACCGAGCCATGACCGATTCAGAGTACCCCTGGCGAGACGAATCGCTCCTCTATGAACTCTACTGGGAACAGGAGTTGAGCACGGTCAAGATCGCGGACGAGCTGGGATGTACACAACAGACGGTCTCGAAGTGGAAGCAGAAGTTCGACATCCCTCGTCGGGATGCACGAGAAGCAGCTCCGAATCGGCGACGGCATCCAGCCGTGTTCACCGACCGTGGCTACGTCATCTGTACCTCGAACTATCGTGGGACGACGGACTCCGCCGGGATTCACCGGCTCGTAATGGTGGTGCAGCGACGTGCTGGCACCTCACTGGCGGGGAGTTCGACGCCGCGATGGCGACCCTTACCGACGACGTCGTCGCGCTCCCCGATGGCGGACGGCCGTCACCGACGCTCCCCAAGAACTGGCGAACCGTCTCCCGCCCGGACCGGCGGGTCTTCCAGCGCGCTGATCGCGACCACTACATCGTGCTCGGGGATGGAAGCGACGAGTGGCTGGTCGTGCTCTGCAGCCAGGGTGACCGGGCATATCCTGCCCCGCTCGCACATCGGACGGTTGCCGAGGAGGCAGACGTGGAACGGGGAATCCGGGAACTCGCCGAAGAGAGCAACGACCTCATCGAACCCCCGGAGGGGGAGCACTGATGGAGACGCTTCGACTGGCGCGAGCCACCCATCAGCTCCTCGAACGTGGTGTCGAGGCACTCGAGAAGAAGATGTTTCTATATTGACGCTGAACTGAGAGTAGAAAGGAAAGATAATGACAGAAAACCATTCGGCGACGGATATTTTTCGCCTTCTCGCTGACGACACACGGGTTGATATTCTTCGTGCTGTCGCTGTTGCACAGCATGAACTCAAAGGAGTCGGGTCAGGGGCTGCTGAACTCGCCTTTTCTGAGATCTACGACCACGTCGATGTGGAGAACACGTCCAAGCTATCGTATCACCTCGGAGAACTCACAGGGGCCTATCTCCGGAAAAGCGACGATGGGTATTCGCTTTCACACGCTGGTGAGCGCATCGTTCGATTCATCCTGTCGGAGAATTATGAGCAACCGGAGTCGTTTGGGCCTGAACCGGTCGATGGAGTGTGCGTCTTCTGCGGCGAAGAGGCGCTGGAGGCGAAGCTCTCGCATCAGTTTTTCCGGATCGACTGTACGGCCTGTGAGCAACAGGTTACGGGACAACCGATCACGCCCGCACAGGTCAGGACACGGGACGGCGAGTCGCTCGTGGGGAGCGTCAAGTTACGCAGTGCGGAGGATGCCAGGCAGATCCGGCGGGGGATGTGCCCGGAGTGCGGAGCGCAGCTGTCTGCCGATGTGGTTGCGGTGCCCGATAGTCCGTTGCCTGATGCTGATTCGTTCGTGGTGGCGAGTACTTGTGAGGTGTGTCTCCGGGAGTACAACAGCCCGCTGACCTACAGCGTCGTCTACCACCCGGCATCGATTGCGTTCCACTGGGATCGTGGAGTCGATGTGATGGCGCGGGGTATTTGGGAGTTTCACGAACACGTCTATGAAGGTCGCTGGACGTCCGAACAGACGGCGTCAGATCCCGAGGAGTACAAAGTCGTATTGCGTTATGGAGACGATGCAGTTCGACTCTATCTCGATTCGGCTGCGACGGTAGTGCGGACGGAGCGCGTGCGAGGCGAGAGCGGTGAGTTTTGACATTCTTGACAGTATTATTACGAAATCGGTGTTAAGCAGACGGTAGGGCTGGTCGGAGGGTTCTCTGATTATCGGCATTAAGAGCGTGTTATCACGGTTTTCCGCTCAACTCGGATTTTGAAGCAGATCCGATAAATTATCAAATATCCAATAATTTTATTGCTGTTGCTGGCCCGACTCATAATCGCGGTCAACAGAGGTCCAACACGTGCAATCGAGCAATTCCCACGAAGCGACAGGCCAGCAGCATCGAACACACATCGAGAATCCCGACCAACAGCAATCAGCACGAAGGCGCTCGAAATCGGCCGACGAGATTGCCGACACGTATGCAGATGTCGCCGACAAACTCGCACGATGGCGACGACTCGACCGGCTCTTTGCCGGTCGGTATCGTCGTCGCCAGTTCGAGCACGCGAACGGCCGAGTGCTGGATGTCGCCTGTGGCACCGGGCGGAACTTCAGCTACCTTCCATCGTCGAGCGAAGTCGTCGGTATCGACATCAGCGCCGAGATGCTCGCCCACGCCCGCAGTGAGCTTGACAGGCTCGAACTGGACGGGGCTGTCCATCAGATGGACGCTCAGGCACTTGACTTCCCTGACGATAGCTTCGATACCGTCATCTCGTCGTTCTCCACGTGCACATTCCCCGACCCGATTGCCGCGCTCCACGAAATGGAGCGAGTCTGCACCCCCAACGGCGAGATCCTGCTGCTCGAACACAGACGCAGCGACGCCGCCCCACTTGCCTGGCTCCAGGACTGGCGCGCCGAGTCCCACTACGAGAAGAACGGCTGCCGGCTGAACCACGAGCCGCTGGAAACCGTCGAGCAAGCCGGGCTCCCGGTCGAGAACGCATCGGCCGCGTTCTTCGGTCTCGTCATCACTATCGACGCCACCCCAAAGTGAGGATCTAATGAACGCGCAAACGACCCACCACTCGCTCACACATCGGCTCAACAACCACCACGTCACGATCCACGAAACCACTATATCTGTCCCACACCTGACGCATCGCTACCCCGACTCAGACGAAACGGTACATCAGCATTCGGCGGCCATGCTGGAGGTGACCTATGTCTAGTGTGAGCTCCTGCCTTCGGTCGTTCGTTTGGGGCCAGCAACACGACCGCGTCCGCGCCATCTGGCGCGTACTCTTCCCCGTCCTTGCTGGCTTCCTCGCGTTTCGCCTCGCAGGCGTAGCCGCGCTCACGTTCGACCTGAATCGCGGTGAAATGATGGTGGTTGCATTCGGCGGGACCACCCTCGTGATGCTGGGCGTCATCGGTATCTCCGCACGATATCTCGATCACCGTCCACTCAACGAGTACGGCTACCGGTTGTCCCGTGACTGGTGGCAAAACCTCGTCGTCGGTGTAGGACTCGGGGCCCTTATCGTAGCGGTGGCCGTCATCATCGCTCACTCCGCCGGTTCCCTGCGAGTAACCGACAGCACACTCGTCCCGGACGTGGCACTGCTCGGGTGGCTGCTCGTCTTTGTTGCCGCGTTCGTCGGCGTCGCGTTCTACGAGGAGTTCATCTACCGCGGCTCCTTCATCACGAACGTGGTCAAGGGGCTCACCGCCCGCGATATCAGTCGCTCCATCGCTACCGGCGTCGCCTTGGTCGCAAGCACAATCGCGTTCGCACTTATCCACCTTCCTGGGGCAATTGTCGCGGACGTTAATGTTGGACTCGTTGTCGTGAAGACCGGGCTACTCGGTGGCCTATTCGGCGTTGCGTACCTCCGTACCGAGGAGCTTGCGCTCCCCATGGGCCTGCATCTCGGTGTGAATTACGCGCTCATGAACATCTTCGGCATCGGTGCCGCAGAAACCCCCGGCGTCCCAAGTCTACTGACTGTCGAACACACTGCGACAGGGCTGTGGAGCGCATCTCGCGGTATTCCGCTCTTCGTAGCGATCCTCGCCGGATACGTCACCGTACTCCTGTGGACACGCTGGCGAAACCGCGACCGTTCCGCCCAGCAACGTAACTACATCACCCACAGTCGTTCCGACTAATGACACGACCACGACTCTCCACAACGGACGATAGCACGGACAGAGCCACGAGACGGTCGTTTCTCGCCGGTCTCGGTAGCCTTGGATTCGTCGCTGTCGGAACCGCAACCGGTCGAACAAGCGCCGCGACAGACTCCCAGAGCACTGACTCACAACCAGGCGAGGGTCCGTTCACGAACTCAGACGAACTCGAAGGGTTCGTCGATGATATAATGGCCGAACGGATCGGGACGACGACTCCCGGAGCCACTGTCGCTATCGTCTCGGAAGACGCACCCATCCTCACCAAAGGATACGGGGCTGCTGATGTTGATGCTGATGTTCCGGTCCGAGCCGACGAGACGGTGTTCAGAGTCGGGTCGGTCGGCAAGCTCGTGACCTACACCGCCGTCATGCAGGGTGTCGAAAACGGCGTACTTGACCTCGATACCGACGTCAACTCGTATCTCGGCGACTCTGCTGTCACAGTGCCGGCTACGTACGACGATCCTGTGACGCTCCGGCATTTGGGCACTCACACCGCCGGATTCGAATCCGCGCTCGATCCCGACATCGTCGCAGACCCAACCGCTCTCGACCCGTTGGAGGTGGTACTCACCAACCACCAGCCTTCGCGTATCCGCCCGCCTGGTGACCTTGTCGGATACTCCAACTACGGTGCAGCGCTCGCCGGCCACGTCGTCGCCAAGGCCCACGAGACGACGTTCGAGGAGTACGTTCAGTCGAAACTTTTTGAGCCCCTTGGTATGACGCACAGCACATTCTCCCAGCCAGTTCCGGACGATCAGCCTGGCGACCTCGCTGCACCACACGTCCGCGACGGTGACTCGTTCCTGGCAGCTGACGACGTGTACATCAATATGCGTCCTGCAGGCTCGTTGAGCGCGACAGCGACAGATATGGCCGCCTTTATGCGAGCACATCTCGGCGACGGCGCAGTCGGCAACACGCGGATCCTTGACGCGGACACTGCCGAGGCGATGCACAGCCGCCACCACGTCCGTCATCCGGCAGTCACGAATTGGCGGTACGGGTTCCACGAGTATGGTAATCCCGAGGTCAACCTCATCGGCCACTCGGGGGCGACGGTCAACTTCACGAGTTATCTCCTACTCGCCCCGGACGACGATGTCGGAATCTTCGTCGGCTTCAACAGCAACCCGAGTGAGGGTCCGAAGGCGGTCGTTGATGAAATCGTCGCGGAGTACGAACTCCAGCAAGCGGCGACGACGCCGACACCGACTTCGAGACCGGGCGGTCAGGAGCGCGCCGAAACCGTTGCCGGCGAGTACAGTCTTACGTATCTCCCGCAGAGCGGGCCCCTCCAAGTCGTCGATCTGCTCGAACACCTGACCGTCGAGCCCGCAGCCAACGGCCGCCTGCGCACAACAACTCTCGAAGGAGACGCCCGACAGTGGGTCGAGACTGAACCGTACGTGTACGATGAGGTTGGCGGTCACGATGTCCTCGCCTTCGAGGTCACAGATGGCGAAGTAGACGTACTGAACATAAACAGCGAACCAACTGGCGTCTACCAACCCGTTCCGTTTCACGAACGCCAGCTCGTCACCGGCGGTGTTCTTGGGACGGCACTATCGGGCTTCGGTCTTTCGCTCGTCGGCTGGGGCGGACACAGCGCTTGGCGGCAGTGGAAGCAGTATCGGACCGACGAGGGATTCGATACGGAGGATTCCAAATGACAGATCAACACGTCTCTCAGCAACGAACCGAACAGCAGCACGAGTACGACGAGCGAAGCGGGTTCACGCACGCCGTTAAACGCCGACTGACGAGCGCGTCATGGCTCGCCCACTCGGCAAGTGTTGGACTGAGTAGCGTCTCAATTGGGTTCGTCATTCTCTTTATGGTCGTCTTGGAGACCGGTGGCGACCTCACGCTCTTCACGCGACCGCTACCGATGCAGATCGCACTCACGCTCCCGTATCTCATCGGTGCTCTCACGTTCGGGACGACTGTCGGTGTATTGTTGGCGTGGCGGTACCGCTACTGGTCACTGACCACACGTATCCACCAGTCAGTACTGGCACTACTGGGCCTCGTGTTCAGCTGGCAGCTCACGACACTGGGATTCCTGCCATTGTGAGTACTAACCGAGCCTGTCAAAGATTCGCGGGCCGGGTGTTTTTGATTGGCGACAATAGAATAGAAGTGTTAGCTAAGCCGAACCAACGCAACACACCGTATCCAGTTCGAACCTCTCGGATTCGGGACATCGATGCTCGCGGTGTACGTTCCTGCGTCAAGGGTCACTTGCGCGTTGATAGAATTGACCACTTCCTCGAACGTCCAAGAATGTGTTTCACCGGTAGCAACCACAAGCCGACCGTTTCCAGAACTGCGTTTCTCTACAGGCACCCAGCCTGACGGCTGGTGTTGCATTACCGTCCACTGGAACGGATTGAATTCGAGATCTGACGACGAGTCGTTGTGCAGCGTCAGTGTCGGCGTCTCGGAGTGCGTCGTCGGGTTCGTGAGGAGATAGATATCGGCCCCGTCCGTATCTACTGTGTGGGAGCACACGACTGGATCCTCAGTGGGGCCGTTTGGTGGACAATCGTATTTAGATAGTGGCACGGTCGTGCCTACCGGTGAAGCGGTATCATCTGGCTGTGTATCTGAGGCGCTACGCGCACAGCCGCTGAGAGCTACAGCGGCTGTAGAAGCGGCAGCGAGTAGCTCTCGGCGTTTCATTGGTCTGAATGGTTTCCGGTGCGAGGGAAAACTTGGTGTGGCTAAAAGGCTGGTTTGAGCAATTTCTGTCCGTTATTGGCTAGTTGCAGAGAAAGGAATTAACCTCTGCCGTGATGCGTTCCGGTGCTTCACCTGGACCGCTGTGGCTGACACCATCGAATTCAACGAGACGGCTGCGCGGAAGCGCCCCGTGAACTCCGCGAGCGCTCTCGCGGAGGAAGTCCGGTCCGTTCGTGCCCGTCATTATGAGCACGGGTGCCGTTACATCGAGACCAGCAGGTAACTGGTACTGTTCGACGGCACGATTCATCCGGACAACTTCCTCGGCGAGTTCGACGCAATCCGGCCAGACCGGCCACTCGGCCAACCACGCATCGAGGTCATCGATTCCGTCGGGGTGGAGGACCTGCTCGATGTAGCGTTTCACGGCCTCCTGGCGTTCACCTTGATCGATGAGTGCAGCCATCCGGTCAGCGAGATCAGCCTCCTTGCGGTAGCCATTAGGGAGGACCGCTGGTTCGTACGCGAGGACCGCTTCGACCGGTGCATCCGTCGCAGCTTCGACTGCTGTCAGTGCGCCGTAAGAGTGGCCGAACAGAATCGGGTCGCCGTCGACGGCATCGGCGAGTGTCCGGACGTACCGCACCTCACGGTCCAGTACCTCGTCGGCGCTGGTCTCTGCTGGATCCTCGAGGCACGTGCCGAATCCCCGTCGCTGCGGAATCACAGCGCCATACTCTTCGAAGTACGGGAGGACTGGATGCCAGTACTGCCGGGGAGCCATCCCGCCGTGGAGAAGGATCAGTGGCTGACCGTCGCCGTGTCGTTCGTACACTATCTCGGCCCCATCAACGGACTGTGTCGTCACCATACAACGATGTGTTCGAAGACGATGAGGCTAAGCCGTTCTCTCAGTCATTGGGCCATTTATAAATCGGGGGAAGTACATGAGTTACCAAAGAGTGGCACAGCATTACTCGAAGAGCTTCCTCTCGCGATCGAGTCTTCAACACCCCCATTAACAATAGCATCAACTATCGCCTATGAGGCTAGTTGCTGAATTCGAGATCTACTGCAATGCTCTTCCACTTGTCGAGGTAGCAGCGGCAGTACCCGAGGCGACGCTGATCCTCAAACTACAGTTCAACCATGGGGAACGCCCCTTGTTTCTCGTCACTGTGACAGGTGGCTCTGACAAAGCCGTTGCGAACGCGCTTTCCGACGCCTATGATGTCGGTGAATGGACGTTCGTCGGAGAGGCCGGTGACACACGTCGTTACCAAGTAATGCCAGCACTCAGCTTCGAGGAACAACTCGGCGGTCACATAAACGACCTTGCGGGCCTTGAGGCGCTCGCTACTGCGGACGCGATCATCGAGCGGATTGAAGTATTACCGGATGGGTGGCGACAGACGGGCTGGTTTGCCACCCGAGACGCGTTCAACGAGTTCTCGACGTTCTGGCAAC
>Ga0207714_1002179_pt1 | contig 12047 bp, 7 predicted proteins | sample PonA232FremontCA_2_FD_187270 | JGI IMG/M metagenome (GOLD analysis project Ga0207714, IMG submission 187270) | Marine sediment microbial community from Fremont, CA, USA - Pond A23 Sediment 2 (SPAdes) | ecosystem: Environmental > Aquatic > Marine > Unclassified | place: USA: Fremont, California... | reverse complement strand
GGAAGCAGGTGGCCGGTCGGCTGCCGCCCATGCCCATGTCGCCCGGGCTGTTCGTGCGGCGCAGGCCGTGGGGCCCGTCGGCCAGCCAGATCGACGGAACGTCGAGCCGCTCGACCGGCTCGGTCGTCCAGAAGGCCCGGCCCGAGGCGTAGGCCGCCTTCTCCTCGAGGGTCATCTCCTCGACAAGTTCGGCGGCGCGGGCCTCGAGGTCGTCGGGGGAGGGGCCCTGAGCGTGGGCGGCCGAGACCGCGCAGAGGCCGAGGAGAGCGATGAGTGCGAGCGTAGACAGCGAGGCGTGCATGACCAACGTGGGATGGCGAAAGAAGCGGGGTGCGGGAACGGTCCAGTCGGAGGAAGAAGTCCGGGTATGCTCTCTATATGATATAAAATCACGCTGAAGGGCGGGAAACGCAACCGTGCCGTGCCGCTCTCGTTTTCGGGCCTGATGTCTTTGCTCTGCCCTTCGCTCCCGCCCGCAGTGCCGTGGCCCTCCGCCTGGTTGAGATTTACCGCCCCGACGACGCGACGGCCCTTGAGCCGCCCGGCGACACCTACGACGTGCTCGGCCACTGGACCTACGCGGTCGACGAGGCGCAGCGCGTGGACCGGGTGCTGCTGGAAACGGAGGAGACGGAGGCGTTTCTGGACTGGGTGGACCGGGCCGTCGCCGCGGACTACCGGGTCGTGCTCCAGTCCGTCGAGGCCACGCTGCCCCGGCCCGAGGTGGATGAGGCCGAGGAGGACCCGGGCGAGGCCGAGGAGAACGACGAGGTCGACTCCGGACGCATCGGGCGGGCGGAGCTCTACGAGTACGCCCGGGGCGAGGCCGCGGTGTCCGGGCCGTTCCTCGCGCTTGTGGTCCTCTCCACGCTCGTCGCGGCGGGGGGGATGCTTCGGGACCAGACGGCCGTCGTGATCGGGGCCATGATGATCGCGCCGCTCCTCGGCCCCAGCCTGGCGCTGGCCCTCTCCACGACGCTCGGCGACCTGCCGCTGCTGGGGCGGGCCCTGTGGGCCAACGTGCTCGGGGTGGCCCTGGCCTTCGCCGGGGCCCTGGGCATCGGGCTCCTCTGGCCGGTCGACCCGGCCGTCGGCGAGGTCGCCACCCGGACGCTGATCGGGCTCCCCGACCTGGCTCTCGCCGCGGCCGCCGGGGCGGCAGGCGTCCTGTCGGTGACCCGCGACCAGGCGACGGGCCTCGTCGGGGTGATGGTGGCGGTGGCTCTTCTGCCGCCCGTGGTGGCCCTGGGCCTGCTGCTGGGCGACGGCCACCTCGCGGCCGCCGGCCGGGCCGGGCTGCTCGCCGCCACCAACGTGGTGGCCCTCAACCTGGCGGCCGTCTGTACCTTCCTCGTTCAGGGCGTCCGGCCCCGCGACTGGCGCGACCTCGAGCAGGCGCGCACCTCGGTCCGCATGGCCCTCGCCCTCTGGGGCGCGGCCCTCGTGCTGCTGATCGCCGTCCTGTGGCTGAGTGGCTGAGCGCGGGGGCAACTGAGGGGCGTCTCCTCCTTGTCCGGAGGTACAGCGGGGATTTGGAGTCCGTCCCGGCCGCCCGGTAGGGTCTACGGACCCGGTCGGGCCGTCCCCGGAACGGGGCTCGCGTGTCCGCCCTCGACCTCGACCCTCTCCACGTCCCCCCGAATAGCGCTTGGCGCGACGGTCGCCGCGCTCCTTCTCGTGGGGGCCCTGTTCTCCTCGGCGGTTTGGGCCCAGCCGGAGAACGGGCCGCCCCCGAACATCGTCCTCATCATGGTCGACGACCTCGGGTACGGGGACCTCAGCAGCTACGGCGCCGACGACCTGAAGACCCTGCACCGTCCTTCCTGTTCCTGTCGTACAACGCCCCGCACTCCCCGATCCAGCCGCCCGCCGACGAGCTCGGGCGGGTCCGGGAGCGAGCCCCCGAACTCTCTGAGGAGCGGCGACGGATCGTGGCCCTGATCGAAGACCTCGACGAAGGCGTCGGCACCGTCGTCCAGGCGCTGCGCGAGACGGGGGCCTACGAGAACACGATGATCGTCTTCACCTCCGACAACGGCGGCGCCCGCTACCGCGGGGCGAGCAACGGCCCGCTGCGCGGCGGCAAGCAAGACATGTACGAGGGCGGCCTTCGGGTGCGCACCGCGGTGACGTGGCCCGGCCCCGTCGCGCCGGGGACGCGCACCGAGCAGATCGGCCTCACGATGGATCTCTACCCGACCCTGGCCGAGGTGGCCGGCGCGCGGCTCCCCCGCCGCGTAGACGGCCGCTCCCTCCTTCCCGTCCTTCGGGGGGAGACCGCCCCGTCCGACGAGCCACGGACGCTGTTCTGGGTCCGGCGCGAGGGCGGCCCCGCGTACATGGGACAGGCCGCCTACGCGGTCCGGCGGGGGCCCTGGAAGCTGCTCCAGAACCGGCCGGGCGAGCCCTTTCGGCTGTACCACCTGGGCAACGACCCCCGCGAGCAGACGGACGTGGCGGCGGGCCGCGTGCCCTGGCAGCCGCCCCGCTGACCGGGCCGGTGGGGCCGGACTAGCGCACGACGGTCACGCGGCGGGTGCGGGTCTGCCCGTCGGCCCGCAGGCGCAGGAAGTAGACACCGCTCGCGAGGTCTCCGGCCGCTAGTCGGACCGTCCGCGCCTCCCCCGCACCGGGCGTCCCGCGGTAGAGGGTGCGCACCCGCTGCCCGAGCGTGTTGTAGAGCGTGAGGCGCGCCTCCGTCTTTTCCTTCACCGCGAACGAGACGGTGGCCGCCCCCCGCACGGGGTTCGGCGCCGGGCCGCTCAGGCGGAGGGCCTCCTGCATCCGGAGCTCGACGGCGACCGGGTCGTGGACGTGGGCCGAGCCGTCGAGGTCGACCTGCCGGAGGCGGAACTGGTGGGCGCCGACCGACAGGTCCTCGGCGGCGTACCGGTAGCGGAGCGCCTCGGTCGAGGTGCCGCCTGCGGCCTTGCTCTCCACGAAGCCGATTCGGGTCCAGCCGGCGTCCGACCGGGTCCGGTGCTGGACGCGGAAGCCGGCGTTGCCGGTCTCCGAGGCGGTCTGCCAGGTCAGCTCGACGGTGGAGTCGCCCGCCCGGGTGGCCTCCATCGAGGCGAGCTCGACGGGCAGGGCGCCTGGGGCAGCGGTCACCGCAAACTGGCTGAAGCTCGACACCGTTGCGCAGAGGGCGTCCGGGTCCGGGGCGGTGCCGTCGGATCGGAGCCGGACGTTCTCGTCCTGAATTCGACTCCAGGAGGCCGAGGGATCGGGCCGCTCGTACACGCGGAGCTGCGGGAAGTCGACCGCCGAGCGCGGCACCGTCAGGTCGTCGAGCCCGAAGCAGAGCTTGGCCTCGATCGTGCCGGGATTGCCGGGCGAGACGGTCCAGAGGCCCCGCGCGGCCAAGGCCTGCGACCCCGGCAGGGACAGGTCCCCCGTCGAGACGTTTGGGTCCCGGAAGGCCGTGAGGGCGAACGGATTGTCGGCCTGAGCGACGTCGACCGTGAGGTCGAGGGCCGGCAGGGACTGCTCGGGCGTGTCGCCGGCGGGCAGCGACAGCGTCTGGGTAGGGCCCGTTGACCAGAGCTCTTTTCCGACGGTCGCGGTTTCGGCGGAGAAGAAAAGCGTCCCCTGAAGGTCCGTAAACCGGTTTGGGAAGGCCCCCTCCGATCCCGGATAGAGGTCCTTCACCAGGCCCGTCGTGGCGGGCGTGCCGGCACTGGCCCAGAGCTCGGCGCCGTGCGTGTCGTCCCGGCCGTTGAAGAAGACCGTCGATCCGGCCGCGCCGATGTGGGCGATGCGGGAGCTGGCGCCGGGCACGGTCGTGAGCCGAACGGTGCCCTGCGCGGACCCGTCGCTCTTCCAGAGCTCGTCCGCCGAGGATGCCTCGTGGGCGAAGTAGAGCGTGGACCCGACGACCGTAAATTCCTTCAGTCGAGTGCCCGAGAAGCGCTGCACCCGCTGCGTGGTGGGGGCGGTGCCCTGGCTCCGCCAGAGGTCGTGGTTCCGCGTCGAGAAGTAGAGCGTGCCGTCCACCTCCGTCAGGTTCCGCGGAAACGACCCGCTTGAGCCCGGCTCGATCTCCTGGACAATCGTAGTCCCGCCGGCGGTGCCGTCACTCGTCCAGAGCTCGTAGTTCGACGTGCCCGGCGGGTAGTGGACGAAGAACAGCCGGCCGCCCGCCTCGGTGAGGTCGTCGATGTAGGCCCCGTCGGCGCCCGGCGCGAGGTCCGTGACGCGCTGGGTGCCCGCGGTCGTGCCGTCGGTCCGCCACAGCTCGGCGCCGTGGCTGGGACTGAAGGCCTCGAAGTAGAGGGTGCCGTCGACGACGGTAAAGCCCTGCGGCGTGCTGTCGCCGTTGACCTGAGAGCCGGGATTGATCTCCTTGAGCTTCTGCGTGCCGGCGGCGGTGCCGTCACTGGTCCAGAGCTCGACCCCGGAGCCGTCGTCCGCCGCGAAGACGAGGTCGCCGTTGTAGACGGCGAACGCGTTGTGGGTACCGAAGGCACTCGCGGTCCCGGTCGCGATGTCCTTCACCCGTTGCGTGCCCGACGCCGTGCCGTCGCTTTTCCAGAGCTCGAGGCCCGTCGAGGCGTCCTGCCCGGGGAAGAGCACCGTCCCGCCGACCTCGAAGAACGGGCCCACGACCGAGAGGTCCAGCGTAGGGGCGAGGTCCTTGACGAGCCGGGTGCCGGCGGTCGTCCCGTCGCTCGTCCAGAGGGCCGCCCCGGTGCTCGGGGTCGACGCCTCAAAGTAGAGCGTGCCGTCGATGGCTGTCATCGAGTTGGGCTGGGCGCCCGACGGCCCCGGGTCCACGTCGATCGGGGACTGGGCACGACTGGGGGAAGTGAGCATTCCCAGGGCGACGACGAGAACGAGAAAGCAGAGGGGGGTCGAACCTCGCATTGCGGAATCGGGGACCGGGGAAGGAGAAGGATGGGAAGTCGACGAATGGACCCCCTCGTCGCTCGACCGTAGTGGTAGGTCGTGGTGCCCACCAGCCAGGGCCACGCCGAGAGGGGCGGGGCCGGACGCGAGGGCCCGGGAACCCGCCCCGGGGCTCACCGGACGACCGTAAGCCGTCGTGTCCTCGTCGACGACTCAGTCTGCAGTCGGACGAAGTACGCCCCGCCGGCCAGCTGGTCGGCCCGCAGCGTGGCAGTCGTCGGGCTGTTGCCGGGAACCACGCTGTCGTGCAGGACCTGCACCTTCTGGCCGAGGACGTTGTAGAGCGTGAGCGTCACGGGCTGTGTTTTCCGGACGGCAAATTCGATCTGGGCCCGCTGCCGCACCGGGTTCGGGGCCGGGGCGCCCAGCCGGGCCCGCCGCCGCAGCTGGAGGTCGACGGCGACCGGGTCGGTGGCGTGGACGCTCCCGTCCGCGTCCACCTGCCGGAGGCGAAACTTGTGACTACCCACCGAGAGGTCCTCGGCCGTGAAGGCGTAGCGGTGCGGCTGGGAGGTCGTCCCCGCGCCGTCGCGGCGCCCGATCGTCGCCCAGTCGTCGGAGTCCCCGGACGGCTCGACACGCTTGTGCTGGACCCGAAAGCCCACGTTGCCGGTCTCCGAGGCCGTGGTCCACGACAGCTCGACGGCACGGTCCTCGGTCGGGGTGGCCTCGAACGAGGCCAGCTCGACGGGAAGCGGGGCGGTGTTTGGGTCGAACCGGAACAGCTCCGTGCCCACCTGGCCGTCGTTGGCGAAGGCGTAGAGGGCCGGGCCCGACCCGTCGTCGTAGACGACCGGGAAGAGCCCTCCGCCCGAGGGGATGCCTGGGTGCAGGTCGATCGAGGTCACCGAGGAGCCGTCGTAGGCGTGGGGCTCGCGGCCCTCATCGGGCGTGTAGGCCGTGAAGTACAGGCGGTTGTTGTACACCGCGAAGTCCCTCGGTGAGGAGCCTTCTTCGAACTCGGGGTTGATGTCCGCCACCTGTTCGACGAGGGCCCCGTTCAGCCGGTAGAGCTCTGTCCCGCCGACTCCGTCACCCGTGGCCTGAAAGTAGAGGGCGCCGTCGTAGACGGTCAGGTTCGAGGGAGAAGCGTCGCCGGACGGGTTCAGGTCCTCGACGCGCTGGGCCTGCGAGCCGCCGTAGGCGTAGAGTTCGGCGCCGGAATTCCCGTTCGATTGGTCCCCGTCCGTGGCCTGAAAGTAGAGCTGGCCGTTGTAGACCGCGAGGTCCGTGGGGTCGGCGTCGTCGCTGCCGGGGTTGATGTCGGTGACTCGACTTGCACTCAGTCCGTTCGACTCGTAGAGCTCCGTCCCCTCGGCGCCGTCGGCGGCGAAGTAGAGCGATCCATCGTACACCGTGAGGTCCGACGGAGAACTGTTCCCGCTTCCGGCGTCGATGTCCTCGACGAGCCCGACCGACGAGCCGTTGTAGCGGTACAGTTCGTCGCCGCTGGCTTCGGTCGTGGCGCTGAAGAAGAGGTTCCCGTTGTACACGGCAAAGTCTTGGGGAAAGGAACTTCGTTGGCTTCCATCCGACTCCGTTCCGGGGTTAATGTCCTCGACCAGCTGGGTGCCCGCGGTCGTGCCGTCGCTCGTCCAGAGCTCGGCTCCCGTGCCGCCGTACGCGCGGAAATAGAGGGCGCCGTCGTACTCCGTGATCTGCTCCACCCTGAAGAGCCCGTCTTTCACGAGCGATACCGTACCGGTCTCATATTTCCAGAGGCCGGTCACGTCCCCGCTGGTGGCCCCGAAGTACAGGGCGCCCTGGTACGCCGCGAGGGCCGTCGGATCAACATCCACGGCGGTGCTGGTCACGGCGGTCACGGTCGAGCCGTCGAAGCTCTGGAGGGTTCGGTCTCCGCCGTAGTAGAGCCGTGGGCCCGATCCAAGGTCGGCAACCACAGGGGGTTCGTCCGGCGGGACAGAGCCGACGGCCGTCGCGCTGGCGTCGCCGCTCGCGTAGCGAAAAAGCTTGGCACCGTTCCCACCGGTCGCAGCGAAGTAGAGGGCGCCGTCGTAGACCGCAAGATTGGACGGCCTGGAATCGGCGGCGCCGCTGTTGATGTCGTCGACCTGGGAGGGAGAGGAGAGCCCGCCGGTCTGGCGCCACAGCTCCCGCCCGTCGGTGCCGTCGTCGGCGGAAAAGTAAAGAGTCCCGTCGTAGACCGTGAGGTCTTCGGGGTTCGAATCCCCTTGGGAATTGATGTCGAACGAGGCCAAGGTACCCTCGTCGGTCAGGTACCGGAGCTCCGACCCACTGTTGCCATTGTCGGCCTGGAAGTAGAGGGATCCGTTGTAGACGGTAAATCCCTCCGGCCTCGATCCACTCGATCCAGGATTGATGTCCTTGACCTGAGAGGCCGTAGGATCCCCGCTGGTGTAGCGCCACAGCTCCCGCCCGTCGGTGCCGTTGTCGGCCTGGAAGTAAAGAGACCCGTTGTAAACGGTGAGCCCCTCTGGGTTAAACCCACTGTTGTCGACCACGACGGCGGATCGGTCCCCGCTGGTGTAGCGCCAGAGTTCAAGCTCGGCCTCGAAGTAGAGCGCTCCGTCGTAGACGACGAGATCGTCTGGGGACGACCCGCCGGTTCCGTCCTCGATGTCGTCGACGAGTACGACGGAGGTTCCGTCGTACCGCCAGAGTTCACCGCCGTACTCGTCGGTCTCCGCCGTGAAGTAGAGCGCCCCGTCGTAGACCGTGAGGTCCTCGATCTGCTCGAGCCCCTGACTCACCTGCCGTAGCGAGCTTCCGTCGTAGCAGAACAGCTCCTCGCGCCCCAGAAGGGCCTCGTAGGACGAAAAGCAGATGTCGGTCGTCGAGCCGTGGGTGTACTGAACGATCCCCGAGGAGGAGAATTGAAGGGAGATCGGTCCGGAAAACGCATCCGTCGGGGCCGTGGGCTGGGCCGGGGCGGTCCCCGGGAACAGGACCGTCGTGGTGAACAGCGTCACGAGGAGCAGCGAAAGGAAGCGGGAGGGGCGTATCGGGATGGTCATGGAAGGCGTCGGGGCTGTTCGAGGACAGTACGGAGGAGGAGCGCGAGAGGCCTCGCCCGGGCTGCGGACGGGAGCGACGGGGAGGCGGCGTGACGTCCGATCCTACGGGACGGCTGCGTCTACGAGTTGACTCTCGGAGAGACACCCCTCACGTTAGTACACACGAGAGTGGCCTCGAACCGGACACGGAGCCCACACCGCCGCGAGTCTGGCATAGATTTGGTTTTCTAAAATGAGGCTTGGGCAGGGGGAGGGACGGATCACAGCGGGGGCGCCTGGAAACAGGCGGATCACTGCTTTCGGTCACCACACGGTCCCTTCCGCAATGGGCGACGGTGAGGTCACCCAGCTTCTGCACACCCTTCGGGACGGCGACGACTCGGTCGTCGACGCGCTCTTCGACCGCGTCTACGACGAGCTCCACGGCCTGGCCCACCGGCAGCTCAACCGCCTCCGCCCCGGGCAGACGCTCAACACCACGGCCCTTGTCCACGAGGCCTACCTCAAGCTCGTGGACCAGTCCGAGGCCGACTGGGAGGACCGCACGCACTTCTTCGCCGTGGCGGCCACGGCCATGCGGCACATCATCATCAACTATGCCCGCAAGCAGAGCGCGGAGAAGCGCGGCGGCGGCGCCGAGCACGTCGACTTCGACGAGCAGATTATGGCCCCCCAGGAGAGCGCCGAGGCCCTCGTGACCGTCGACCGCGCCCTCGACCGCCTCGCCGAGCGGGACGAGCGGATGGCGCGGGTCGTGGAGCTCCGGTTCTTCGGCGGGCTCACCCAGGAGGAGAGCGCGGCGGTCCTCGACGTGTCGGCCCGCACGGTGCGGCGGGACTGGACGGCCGCCCGCGCCTGGCTGTCGAAGGCCCTGTCGGACGCGTCGAACGGCGCGCCCGCGGACGACTGACGCCTCACAGACCCGCACGCCCATGCCCCTTCCCGACCCCGAGCGCTGGCGCGAGATCAACGACATTCTGGTCGAGGCCCAGGCCCGGCCCGCCGAGGAGCGGGCGGCCTACCTCGACGAGGCCTGCGGCGAGGACGAGGCGCTGCGCCGGGAGGTCGAGACCCTCCTCGCGGCCGCCGCGTCCCACGAGCCCTTCTTCGAGCGGGACGCCGCGACCCTTGCCGACCCGTTCCTCCCCGAGGGGCCGGGGGCCCCGGACGGCCCCGACGCGGGCCGCCAGGTGGGCCCCTACCGCCTGCAGGAACGGATCGGGGAGGGGGGCAGCAGTCTGGTGTACCGGGCCGAGCGGGCCGACGAGCAGTTCGAGCGCACGGTGGCGATCAAGGTGCTGCGCGCCCCCGTTGCCGAGCAGAGCGAGGCCGCCGAGCGGTTCCGGGCCGAGCGGCAGATCCTGGCGTCCCTCTCCCACCCCCACCTCGCGGAGGTCTACGACGGCGGCGTCCTGGCGGACGGGCGCCCCTACCTCGCGATGGAGTACGTCGACGGGCGCCCCATCACCGAGCACTGCCGGGCCGAGGGGCTTTCCGTCGACGAGCGACTCCGGCTCTTCCGGCAGGCAGCCGCGGCCGTGCAGGCGGCCCACGAGCAGCTCGTGGTGCACCGCGACCTGAAGCCCTCCAACGTCCTCGTCGAGCGGGACACCGGGGCCGTCAAGCTCCTCGACTTCGGGATCGCCAAGATTCTGGGCGAGCTGCCGGGCGGGCCCGTCCCCGCCACGCAGACGGGCCGCCACCCCATGACCCCCGCGTACGCGGCCCCCGAGCAGGTGGCGGGCGACCCCATCGGCGTGGCCACCGACACCTACGCCCTCGGCGTCCTGCTGTACCAGCTCCTGGCCGAGCGCCGCCCCCACGAATCGGACGGGCGCTCGCCCTACGCCGTCGCGCGGGCCGTCCGCGAGGAGGAGCCCCCGGCGCCGAGCGCGGCGGCCCCGACGCCCGATCGGCGGGCCGCCCTGACCGGCGACCTGGACGCCATCATCATGACGGCGCTGCGGAAGGCCCCCGACGAGCGGTACGACACCGTCGAGGCCCTGATCGACGACGTCGACCGGTACCTCGAAGACCGGCCCGTCCGGGCGAACCGAGGGGGCTGGGCCTACCGGGCGCGGAAGTTTGCCCGGCGGAACCGGGGGCCGATCGTCGGGGCGGCGCTGGCGGGGGCGCTCCTCGCGGGCTTTGCCCTGTACCACGTGCAGCGCCTCTCCGCCGAGCGGGACCAGGCCCGCCAGGCCGCCCAGAAGGCCGAGCAGGTGTCCGGCTTCCTGATCGACCTCATGCAGGGCGGAAATCCCTACCAACAGCCCGGCGACACCGAGGGGCCCCTCACGGTGCAGACGGTCCTGGACCGCGGGGCCGACCGGCTCGACGAGCTCGACGGCCAGCCGGCCGTGCAGGCCGAGATGCGGACCGTCATCGGGAATACCTACGAGGCGCTCGGGGCCTACGAGGCGGCCCGCCCGCTGCTCCGCCGGGCGCTCCGCCAGCGCCGCCGCCTGCACGAGGGCGCCGACTCCACGGTCGCCGCGACCCTCACGTCGCTGGCCCAGATTCACCAGCAGACCGGCGAGCACGGGGCGGCGGACTCGCTCTACCGCCGGGCGCTGTCGATGCGGCAGGCCACGCTGGGGCGCCGCCACCCGAAAACGGCGAACACGCTCGCGCAGCTCGGCAATCTGCTGTGGTACAACCGGGGGCAGTACGCGGCCGCCGACTCCCTGCTGCACGAGGCCCTCCGCGTGCGGCGGGCCGCGCTCGGCAGTACGCACGTCGACGTGGCGTCGAGCCTCAACGACCTCGCGAACCTGCACCACCGTCGGGGAGAGTACGAGGCGGCCGCGCCGTACTACCGGGACGCCATCGCGATCTATCGGAAGGCGCGCGGGTCCCATCCCAGCCTGGGAATTATCCAGAGCAACTATGCCTCGCTCCTTCTGAGTCGAGGGCGCTACGAGGAGGCCGAGGCGGTGCAGCGGAACGCCCTTTCGGTGCACCGCGAGCACCTCGGAGCGGAGAGCATCGACGTGGCGCTCGGGACGGCGAAGCTGGGCCGCATCCTGATGGAGCAGGGCCGCCTCGGCGCCGCCGGGCCGCTGCTCGAGGAGGGACTGGAGAAGATCCGGGCGTTGCACGATCCGCCGCATCCCTACACGGCCCAGTCGCAGGTCCATCTGGGTCGCCTGCGCCTGCGACAGGGACGCCTCGACGACGCGGAGCGTCGGTTCACGGATGCGCGACGCCAGACGGAACGGGTCTTTCCGGAGGGCCATCCGAATCGGTCCGGGCCCCTGCTCGGACTCGCCCGGGTCCGGTTGGCCCACGGGGATGCTGGGGGCGCGGAGCCCCTCCTTCGGGAGACCCTCTCGCTGCGGCGAACGGCGTTCGGGCCGGACCACTGGGGCGTGGCCCGGGCGCAGAGCGTCCTGGGCCACTGCCTCGCGCAGCAGGGGCAGACGGAAGAGGCGGCTCAGCTCCTTGCCTCAGGCATCGAGACGCTCCGCGCCGCCCGGCCGGAGGGGGACCGGTACCTCCGGCAGGCAGAAGCCTATCGGGCCCAGCTCTCGTCCGGGCCGGAATAGTCTCGGTCGTAAGGCGTGGGGGGCACTACGCGCCGTCGAGAACGGGGGCCCGGAGCGGGAGGCGGGCGGTGACGCGGGTGCCCTCGTCGGGGACCGACGCAATGTCCACCGTCCCGTCCAGTCGCTCGACACGGCGCCGGATGCCCTCGAGGCCGAAGCTGTTGTCGCCGGTCGGGGCGTCGGCGCTGAACCCGACGCCCTCGTCGGCAATTTCGAGGCCGAGTCGGTTCTCGCTCGCGGTCACCGTGACGCGGGCCGCGTCGGTGTCGGCGTGCCGGGCCGCGTTCACCAGCGCCTCCTGCACGATCCAGTAGGCCGTCCGCTCGACCAGGGACGAGAAGCGCTCCTCCGGCCCGATCTCGAGCTGGAGGGCCACCGCGAGGCCGTGTTTCTCCGACATGTCGTCGGCGAGGGACGGGAGCGCGCCGGCCAGGCCGTAGTCCGAAAGGGCCCTCGGGTAGAGCTTCCGGGAAATGGTCCGCGCCATCGTAGAGAGGTCGCTCACCAGCGTCTCGATCTGGTCGAGGGCGTCGTGGACGGCCTCGTCGCCGGCCTGCCGGCGGGCGAGGCCGACCGTGAACTGGAGGGAGGTGAG
>Ga0207714_1002178_pt1 | contig 12049 bp, 12 predicted proteins | sample PonA232FremontCA_2_FD_187270 | JGI IMG/M metagenome (GOLD analysis project Ga0207714, IMG submission 187270) | Marine sediment microbial community from Fremont, CA, USA - Pond A23 Sediment 2 (SPAdes) | ecosystem: Environmental > Aquatic > Marine > Unclassified | place: USA: Fremont, California... | reverse complement strand
CCGACGCCGCGCTGGCGCGCGAGCTGGCCGGGCCCTACGGCGACCGCCTGGCGCAAATGTTGGCGTCTGTTGGCGAATGTCGGTCGAACGCGGCGGCCGCCGAACCAACATCGGCCACGACACGGCCCCCGCCCGCACGTTGACGCGCAACCGCGGCGTGGGGCACATCCGCCGCCGGCATATCAGGCAATGGGGAGGCCGGGTCATGCTCACGCGGCGCACGCTGCTCGCCCTGGCCGGCGGAACGGCCGCCGGGCCCTTGGTTCCCGCGCGCGGGCGCGCGGCCGAACCCATCCGCATCGGCGACCTGAACAGCTACACCGAGCTTCCCGCGTTCACCGTGCCCTACCGCCAGGGCTGGAAGCTGGCGCTGGCCGAGATCAACGAAGGCGGCGGCGTGCTGGGCCGGCCGCTCGAGGTGATCAGCCGCGACGACGGCGGCAATCCGGGCGACGCGCTCACCGTGGCAAACGAGCTGGTCCGGCGCGAGGGCGCGCAGATGCTCATGGGCACCCTGCTCTCCCACGTCGGGCTGGCGGTGGCGAACTACGCCCATCGCCGCCGGCGCGTCTTCCTGGCCTCGGAGCCGCTCACCGACGCGCTAGCGTGGTCCAAGGGCAACCGCCACACCTTCCGCCTGCGCCCCGGCACCTACGTCCAGGCCGCCATGCTCGCCGAACGCGCAGCAAAGCTGGACGCGACGCGCTGGGCCGTCGTGGCCCCCAACTACGAGTACGGCCAGTCCGCGGTCGCGGCGTTCAAGACGCTGCTCAAAGAGGCCCGGCCCGAGGTGGAATTCATCGCCGAGCAGTGGCCGCCCCTGTTCGACATCGACGCCGGGGCCGTGACGCAGGCGGTGGCGAGTGCCGAGCCCGAGGCGATCTTCAATGTCACCTTCGGCACGGACCTGGTGAAGTTCGTCCGCGAGGGCAGCGTGCGCGGCCTGTTCGACGGGCCGGCGGTGGTCTCCATGCTCACCGGCGAGCCCGAGTGGATGAACCCGTTGGGCAAGGAGGTGCCCGAGGGCTGGATCGTCACCGGCTATCCCTGGGACAGCCTGGACACGCCCGCGCACACCCGGTTCCGCGAGGCCTATCGCGCACGGTTCGGCGAGCCGCCGCGCATGGGCTCGGTGGTCGGCTACAGCTCGCTCCACGCCCTGGCGAAAGCGGTGCGCACCGCGGACTCGGCCGGGACCGACGCCGTCATCGATGCGCTGCGCGGGCTGGCGCTGGACACGCCGTTCGGCCCGATCCGCTTCCGCAAGGTGGACCAGCAGTCGACGATGGGGACCTTCGTCGGCCGGACCACGCGCAAGGGCGACCGGGGCGCGCTCGTGGACTGGACCTACAAGGACGGCGCCGACTACCTCCCCGATGCGCAAACGGCGCGGGAATGGCGCGCGGGCCGTGGCTGAGCATCGCCGGCATCCGGGGGCCGCGAGCACCGTCCGGGCCGATCTGTCCTTGAACCCGGCGGGCGCGTCCGTCAGGCTCGCCTTTGCGAGCGGCGTCCGCTGGCGCGGCGGTGCTCGTTTCGCGCGAACCTGCGTTGGGAGCCATTAGCTTCATGAAACTCACGGATAATCAGATCAAGGCCGTCGAAGAGAACACCGGGCTGCAGCCGGTGCCGGAAGACAATCCGGCCATGGGCCAGCTCAAGGAGAACTTCGGCGAGCACACGTTCTACGTGGACGACCGGGGGCTTTACGTCCTGGAGACGGCGCCGGACGATCCGCAGCAGGAACACGCCACGGCCGTTCAGGTGGCGCAGTGGACGGACGAGAACATGACCGCCCTGCAGCCCCACGAGCCGAAGGCGACGGATGCGATCATCAAGATCACGTCCGAGGGCGAAAGCAACGGCGGCGGCGAGCCGCAGCAGTAACCCGGCCGGCCGACCGGCGCCCCGCGGTGAACGACGCCCTGCGGGGCCGGTCAGGGCCGGTTGCGCGCCGCCCTTTCGTGGGCTTTTTGTGACGCCATGGTCCTTTGGGCTGTGGTGGATTTTCTGTTATGATATCAAGACTTCGGCGCGCACGGGCAACGGCGGCGGCCATATCGTCGATCAAGGTGGCCGAGCTTGCCGACGAATCCACCGATATCCCGACGCTATTGGCACACATCGCCGACGCGCTCGGCACCAGGCAAACGCGCACGTGACGGCCTGAACACGGGTGATGGGTGGCATTGACGCGCCGCGCGGCCTGATCGCCGGGAAGTTGCCGACCTCACCGGCCGGGGCAAGGTGCTGGAGCCGTCGATCGTACACATTGAAGCGGATCGCCGGCCCGATTGGTAAAAGGTGCCGTGCGCGTTGACCGACACGCCTATTCGACCATCGCCAGCACCTCCCCCAGCGGCCGCCGCACGGCGGGCCGGACAGCCTCCGCCTCGCCCGCGCGCATCAGGAGCTGGGGCACGCCCGACAGCCCGGCCGCGCTCAGCAGCCTCGGCCGCAGATCGGGCACCTCGACCGGCTGATTGAGGTAGGCGGCCGTCAGCCCCGCCGCCGTGATCGCAAGGAACACGGCCATGTGCGCCTCCCCGGCGGCGAGCCAGTGGGCCGGCGTATCCCCGGGGGTGGCGAACACCAGCAGCGCCGGCGAATGCGCGGCGATGTCCCTGTCCTTCGCCGCCACGCCGCCGCCCAGGTCGAACGTGCGGATCACCAGCCCGCCCACGCCGGAGAGCATATCCGGCATCCCGAAATTCGCGCCCGACATGCCGTCGTGCGCGCCAGCGCGGCGCGAGCGCACCCAGTGCGCCAGCTCGCGCCGGAACGCCGGATCGGCGAACTGTGTTCGGTCGCCTTCGGCCACCAGCTCGCTGACCCACTCCCGGGTCTCGGGCGCGGTCAGGCAGGCCAGTTCCGTGCCGCCATCCGCGGCCAGCCCGATCAGCTCGGCCGGCAGCCCGTCGGGCAAGGCGCTGTCGGCAAAGCGCATACGGGTGGTCCGCCGCTTGGGAATCGCGCGAAAGCGCGCCAGCTCGTTGCGGCTGGGCGTGTGATCGCCGCCCAGCCCGATGCGGGCGAGCAGATCGGGCTGCTCGGGCTCGGGAAACCGCGCGATCTCGCCCGCATGGCCATACGCGCGCAGCGCCGTGTGCAGCGCGCCCAGCGCGGCGCCGCAGGAGATCACGAGCGCCCGGTCGTCCGGATCGACCACGGGTAGCCGGCGCGTTCGGTCGGCCCAAAGCTCCAGGCTGTTACCCACGAGCCGGAAGCGCCAGGGCTGGGTGTTGTGGCTCGACGGCGCCAGAATGGCGTAGCCGGCGAGGAAACGTAGAACTGCTGCCGGTGTCCCGTCGTGCGGATAGGCGTGGGCGTCGATCTGCCAGGGGGTGTCGGCGGGCATCGCGGTCTCCGAAACGACGCGGTCAACAAGGGCACGGTCATGGCTTGGTGGTGGATCGCACTCGGGGCTCTCCTCGCTTTGGCGGCCGGGCTGCTCGGCCGCCGCCTGGCGGACGCGGCCGCGGCCCGACGCGCCTGGCGCCGCCTGGGGGCCGCCGCGGAACCCGCGCGCGTCGACCCGGATGCGCTGGCCGCCCTGGCCGAGCCGGCGCGGCGCTTCTTCGCCTGGAGCCTCGCGGATCGGGGCGAAGCGCCGACGGCCGCCGAGATTCGCATGGCCGGCGAGCTTACGCTCGGTGCCGGCGAACGGGCGCGTCATCTTCCCATGACAGGGTACCAAATCCTTGCCGTGCCGCACGGATTTGTCTGGATCTGCCGGGCCGGTTCGGCCGGGCTGCGCATCGCCGGCTCGGACGGGCTCGCCGAGGGGACAGGCTGGACGCGGTTCTGGCTACTCGGACTCCTCCCCGTGGTCCGGGCGCAGGGCGCCCGGGACATGGCGCGCTCGGCCGCCGGGCGGGCGGTCGCGGAAGCGGTGTTCTGGACGCCCGGCGCCCTCCTGCCCGGCCCGACCGTGACATGGACGGGCGTGGACGCGGACACCGCCCGTGCGCATGTGCATATGGGCGGGCACGTCCACGAACTCGACCTCGCCGTCGCCGCAGACGGCGCGCCGGTGTCGGTGACCCTCCGGCGCTGGAGCCGCGAGAACGCCGAACGCACCTGGCGGCTGCAGCCCTTCGGCGGCACCGTCGACGCCACGATGCGCGTGGACGGCGTGGGCGTGGCCGCACGAATCACTGGCGGCAACGGTTTCGGCACGGACGCTTATGCGCCGTTCTACCGTGCCGGGGTCACCCGCCTGCGCTTCCCGTCGCCGGATACCGGCGGCGCGGCGTCGTCGCGCCCTTCCCCTGACGCGCGTGGGCGTTAGGCTCCGGGCGCATGGAGACGCTGGCGGTTCAGGTCATCACCGGTCTGGCGGGCGCGTCGTCGCTCTTCCTGGTCGCCTGCGGGCTGTCCATCATCTTCGGCGTAACCCGGATCGTGAACTTCGCCCACGGCTCGTTCTACATGCTGGGCGCCTATCTCGCGGTGACGCTGACGGAGGTGCTCATGGGCGCGCTGGGCGGCGCGGGGTTCTGGCTCGCCCTGGTCCTGGCCGCCGCGATCGTCGGGCTCGCCGGCGGGCTCATGGAGATCCTGGTGCTGCGCCGGCTCTACCGCTCGCACGAGCTGTTCCAGCTCCTGGCCACGTTCGGCGTGGTGCTCATCGTCCAGGATCTCGTGCTCGCCGTCTGGGGCCCGGCGGACAAGATCGGCCCGCGTGCGCCCGGCGCGTCGGGCTCGCTGGACCTTCTGGGCGCGCAGATCCCCACCTACGATCTCGTCCTGATCGCCGTCGGGCCGGCGGTGCTCGGCGTCCTGTGGCTGCTCTTCCGGCGCACGCGCTGGGGCGTGCTGGTGCGCGCGGCGACGCAGGACCGCGAGATGCTGGGCGCGCTGGGGGTTAACCAGCGCTGGCTGTTCACCGGTGTGCTCGTGCTGGGTGCCGCCCTGGCGGGCCTGGGCGGCGCACTGCAGATCCCGCGCGAGGCGGCGAGCCTGGGTATGGACCTCAACATCATCGCCGAGGCCTTCGTGGTGACCGTGGTGGGCGGCATGGGCTCGATCGTGGGCCCATTCCTGGCCGCACTGCTGGTCGCCGAACTCAACGCACTGGGCATCCTGATCCTGCCCCAGATCTCGATCGTCCTGCTGTTCCTGGTCATGGCGGTCGTGCTGGTGCTGCGGCCGCACGGCCTCATGGGCCGGCCGGAGGACGTCCAGCCGCGCGCCCACCCGGCTGAACCGCCCGTGCTCCGGGTGCGTGAACTCTGGGCCGTGCTGGGCGGACTCCTGGTGGCGGGTGCCCTGGCGCTGCTGCCGCTTGCGCTGGGCGCCTACGCCCTGAACGTGGCGAGCGAGATCCTGATCTTCGCCCTGTTCGCCGCGTCGCTGCAGTTCATCATGGGCCTGGGCGGCATGATCTCCTTCGGCCACGCCGCCTACCTCGGCCTGGGCGCCTACGCCGCCGCCATGCTCACCGCCTATCTGGGCGCGCCCATGACCGGCGCCCTCGCCGCGGCGCCGCTGGCGGGCGGGATCGGCGCCATGGTCGTGGGCTGGTTCTGCGTGCGCCTGTCCGGGGTGTATCTGGCCATGCTCACCCTCGCCTTCGCCCAGATCGGCTGGTCAGTGGCGCACCAGTGGACCGGCGTTACCGGCGGGGACAACGGCATCCTGGGGGTCTGGCCCGCGCTTTGGGCGGACACCCCGGCGCGCTTCTACTGGCTGACCCTGGCGCTGTGCGGCGGCGCCATCGCCCTGCTTCGCCGCATCGGCCTGGCGCCCTTCGGCTACCTGCTGCGCGCCGGCCGGGATTCGCCGGTACGCGCGGCGGCCATCGGCGTGGACCTGCAGCGCCACCGCTGGGCCGCGTTCACCCTCGCAGGCGGATTCGCCGGGCTGGCCGGCGGCCTCTACGCTTACCACAAGGGCAGCGTGTTTCCCGATGTCATGGCGATCCCGATGTCCATCGACGGGCTGGTGATGGTCCTCCTGGGCGGCGTGAGCACGTTCACCGGCCCGCTCGCGGGTGCGGCCGTGTACGACGGCGTCAAGGCGGAGCTGGTCACGCGAACCGAGTTCTGGCGCGTGCTCATCGGCCTTGGGATCGTGCTGCTCTGCATCGCCTTCCCGCGCGGACTCGCCGGCAATTTCCAGGCTTGGTGGCGGGCGCGCCGGGAGGCTTCGGCATGAGCGCCGCGGCCGTCCTCAGCGCGACCGGGCTGACCAAGACCTTCGGCGGTGTGCGCGCGGTGTACGACGTCGACCTCGACGCCGCGGCGGGCGAGATCGTCGCGCTCATCGGTCCCAACGGGGCGGGCAAGTCCACCTGCTTCGCCATCCTGGGCGGCCAGACCGCGCCGGACAGCGGCACGGTCCGCGTGACCGGGCGCGCGGTCACGGGCAAGCCGCCGCATGCGCTGGCGCGGGCGGGCGTGGGCCGGACCTTTCAGCTCGCGCGCGTCTTCGGCTCCATGACCGTGCTGGAGAACGTCCAGACCGCCTGTCTCGGCCACGTCCGGCGCGGCCACGGGCTTTGGCGGCGCGCGCGGCATCGTCATCGCGGCGAAGCCGAGGCCCTGCTCGCGCGCGTGGAGATGACGGACCTCGCCGGGCGGCCCGCCGATACCCTGGCCTATGGCGACGTCAAGCGCCTGGAGCTGGCCATGGCGCTGGCGGGCGATCCCGTTCTCCTGCTGATGGACGAGCCCACGGCGGGCATGGCGCCGGACGAGCGGGCGGCCTTCATGCGCCGGGTTGCGGCGGAGGCGCGCGAGCGGCGCCGGGCGGTGCTGTTCACCGAGCACGACATGGACGTCGTCTTCGGCCACGCCGACCGGGTGCTGGTCATGGCCCGCGGCGCGCGCATCGCCGAGGGCCCACCCGAGGCGGTCCGCGCCGACCCGCGCGTCCAGGCGGTCTATCTGGGCGGCGCTTCCCCGGCGGGCGATCCGGCGGAGGCGGCATCATGCTGAGCCTGCGCGGCGTCGACGTCTTCTACGGCCGGGCGCAGGCGTTGTTCGGGATCGACCTGGACGTGCCCGCGGGCAGCGTCACCGCCCTGCTGGGCCGCAACGGCGCGGGCAAATCGACCACGCTCAAGGCCGTGATGGGCCTTCTGCCGGTCGCGCGCGGCGCAATCACCCTGGCGGCCACGCCCATTGCGAATCGCCCGCCCTACGAAATCGCCCGCATGGGAATCGGCTACGTGCCCGAGGACCGGCGCATCTTCGCCGACCTGACCGTGGCGGAAAACCTTGCCGCCGGCTGGCGTCCGCCCCGTACGGACGCGCCCGCCTGGACACAAGCGGAGGTCTACGCGCTGTTTCCGAATCTCTACGAGCTACGCCACCGCCGCGCGGGCCGGACGAGCGGCGGCGAGCAGCAGATGCTCGCGCTCGGCCGCACACTGATGGGCAACCCGCGCCTGCTCCTGCTGGACGAACCCTCGGAAGGGCTGGCGCCCGTGGTCGTCCAGGCGATGGCGGCGGCGATTCGCACGCTGACCGACAACGGCGTGACCATTCTGATGTCGGAACAGAACCGGGCCTTCGCCGACCGGGTGGGCACATACACCGTGACCCTGGCGAAAGGGCGGGTCGAAACCGGATCATCCGCCTGAGACCGACGGATTCGCTTCCAGGACCGTCATTCCGGTCGCCCGACTTGCGCTTTGCCAGCCAGACGCGGGCGCGACTTCACCGGCTACGCGCACGACGCTTGGGCGGGCAAATCAGCGCCGGCGCCGCATTTACGCTGTTTTAAGCCGGAAGAGCGGAGCCTATCCTTTGGCGCACGCCATCGGGGGTGCTAACGGGGGGTTGAACCCGGCATATGCTGGTCACGATTTCGCAAGGTGCGGCACCCTGTCGCTTCAGCGATACGCGTGGTCGCGGCAACGGCAGCCCAACCCCTGCGGAACAGCGCCAAATGCCGACCGGCAAACGCACAGAGCGTGGGACGAGGTTTCGGGGATGAGCGACGACGGCGACGATCTGGATCTGAACGAACTCGAGGACGATGAACTCGTCAAGCAGATGCAGGACGACCTCTACGACGGCCTCAAGGACGAGGTCGCCGAGGGGACGCAGATCCTCATCGACCGCGGCTGGGAGCCCTACAGGGTGCTTACCGAGGCGTTGGTCGAGGGTATGCGGGTCGTCGGCATCGACTTCCGAGACGGCATTCTTTTCGTCCCCGAGGTGCTGATGAGCGCCAACGCGATGAAGGCGGGGATGCAGATCCTGCGCCCGCTGCTCGCGGAATCGGATGCCCCGAAGCAGGGCAAGATGGTCATCGGCACCGTGAAGGGCGACATCCACGACATCGGCAAGAACCTGGTGTCGATGATGATGGAGGGTGCCGGCTTCGAGGTGATCGACATCGGGATCAACAATGCCGTGGAGAACTATCTTGAGGCCCTTGAAGAGCACCAGCCGGACATCCTGGGCATGTCGGCGCTGCTGACCACCACCATGCCGTACATGAAGGTCGTCATCGACACGCTCGAGGAGAAGGGCCTGCGCGACAAGTACATCGTCATGGTCGGTGGCGCGCCGCTGAACGAGGAGTTCGGCCGGCACATCGGCGCCGACGCGTACTGCCGCGACGCCGCCGTGGCCGTGGATACGGCCAAGGAACTGATGACGCGGCGCGACAACCAGTTGGCCGCCGCGCAGGGTTGACCGGAGTCGCCGGGGACGGGCCGCGCGCCCCTTCCCGGCGGCCCGTTCGAAAGCATGGTTCCATGACACAGCAGCCGGAAGCCGCGGACGCCGAGAACCGGCGCCCGCGCACTCTCCTCATCGCCTGCGGCGCCCTGGCGCGCGAGCTGCTGGATCTCATCCAGCGCGAAGGATGGGATCACATGGAACTCACGTGTCTGCCCGCCAAGTGGCACAACACGCCGGACAAGATCCCCGAGGCCGTGCGCGCCAAGATCCGTGAGGGCCGCCGGCACTTCGACCGGATCTACGTGATGTACGCCGACTGTGGCACGGGCGGCGTGCTCGACCGCGTCCTGGAAGACGAGGGTGTGGAACGCCTGCCCGGCCCGCACTGCTACGCCACCTACCTGGGTCAGCGCGCCTTCGCCGAAATGGCCGAGGCGGATCCCACGGCATTCTACCTCACGGATTTCCTGGTCCGGCACTTCGACCGACTGGTGATCGAGAGCCTGGGTATCGACCGCCATCCGGAGCTGATCCCGATGTACTTCGGCAACTACAGCAAAATGGTCTACTTGGCGCAGAGCGAAGACCCCGCACTGCAAGCGAAGGCGCGGGCGGCGGCCGAGCGGCTCGGTCTGGCGTACGTGTACCGCTTCGCCGGCTACGGCGAGCTGGAAAGTTTCCTCAAAAGAGGCGCATGAGCCGCAAACGAGGCGGATAACCCCCTACAGGAGAGTCAAGGCGCTATGGCGCAAATCACGGTCGTCTACTGGCGCGATATACCGGCCCAGGTCATCGTCAAGTCAGGTCGTAAGAGCGCCAAGCGGCAGCTATCCGAGCGATTCGAGACCGCCATCGATCGGGCCGCCATGAAAGCCAAGCTGCGCGAGACGGACGACTATCTCGCGCACTGGCGCCGGGGTGAGCCCGAGGCCTGCGGCGACGATCTGGAGGCGGAAGCGGATCGCGCCGCTGCCGCGCTGGAGACCGCCTACACGGATGAGCGACTGACCACCCTCGTCGCCGCAGGCGGCGTCGAGCAGGGCTGACAAGGGAGCAGCGAACGATGGCCGAACTGGCGTACCAGGCCCCGCCCGAGACCTATAGCCTGCCCTTGGACCGCAAGGGCCAGATCGTCGAGTTCATGCGCAATTTCTCGATCGAGACAACGCCCGGCTCGGCCGCAAAGATCAACGACTATCGCGAGCACATCGCGCCCGGGACGAAGGTCGCGGTGACCTTCCTGCCCGGCTCGGACTACCGCGACACCATCGCGACGGCGGCGCGCCTCCGGCGCGAAGGCTTCGAGCCGGCGCCGCACATCGCCGCCCGTTCGCTCAAGAACCGCCAGCAGCTCGAGGACTACGTCAAGGGTCTTCGCAACGAGGCCGACGTGCGCCAGGTGGTCGTGCTCGGCGGGGCTGTGGACCGGCCCGTGGGCGATTACAGCGATTCGATGCAATTGCTCGAATCCGGGGTGCTGGACAAGCACGGCATCAAGAAGATCGGTGTGGCCGGCCACCCCGAAGGCAGCCCCGATATCCGCGACGAGGACGTCGACGCCGCCCTGCGCTGGAAGAACGCCTTCGCCGAGCGGACCGATGCCCAGATGTACATCGTCACGCAGTTCGTCTTCGACGCGGCTCCCATCATCGCCTGGGACAAGAAGATCCAGGCTGCGGGGAATACGCTGCCCGTGCACATCGGCCTTCCCGGGCTGGCGACACTGAAGACGCTGATCAATCACGCCCGGGCCTGCGGCATCGGGGCGTCGATGCGGTGGCTTACCCGCCAGGCCAAGGACGTCCGCAAGCTGATGTCGGTGAAGGCGCCCGACGTGCTTACCAGCGACCTGGCGGCGTACTGGGCAGACAATCCCAACTGTGGCATCCAGCGCGTGCACATGTACCCCCTGGGCGGCATGCGCAAGTCCGCGGCGTGGGCGAACGCCGTTGTCCAGGGCGACTTCGAGATGAAGGAAGGCGATCGCGGCTTCACGGTGAACCGCGAGATCAGTTGACGCCAGCTCCCGCGAACAGCCCCTCCCGTTTTGAGGCCCCGGCGTATCGGCCGCGCCGGGGCCGCTTCATGGGTGCGTGGGTTCTGCGCGCGGGTTCGCCGCTACCGCCGTCCCGGCCACGGGTGGTAAGCTCCGGCATCCGAATCGATACCGTTCCCGGTCAATTGGGGGTTCAGGATGCCGCTGTGGCGATTCGTTCCGGTCGCCGATGAAAACGACAGTGCCTGGCAGGACCGGCGCATCTGGCACGGCGTGGTGGTGCGCGCCGCCACCGCCGCAATGGCGCGGGTGATCGCCGACGATGCGGAAGCGCGCCGCGTGCGCGGCGCCGTGGGCAACGAGACCCGGGCGTACAGCGGCGGGTTCGGCGATCCCAACCTGTATTGGGTGGAGCGGCTCTCCGCCGAGGAAGCCGAGCACTACGGCGGGCACAAAGGGCCGGAGGGCGTCGTCGCCAAGGGCGAATCCACCCGCCCGCGGATCTCCGTCTACGCCGGCGCCAACGCGGTACAACCCAAGGCGCCCGCATGATATACTTCAACGATTAGGACGGTTCGAGCGCTTGGCGTCATCCAGCGGATAGGCGTCGCAGCAGCGGCAGCCCGGTGGTTTGCGTATCCGCTTCATGGCGGCAACGCGACGCACCCCGCTTCGCGCCGCGAACACCCGCCATCGCGCTCGAATCCCGCATAGAAGCCTGCGACAGGGAGACTTCCGTTCATGGTTCAAACCGTTGTCGAATCGCACAAGAAGAAGGTCGTCATCGGCGACGATCAGCCGTTCTGCATCATCGGCGAGCGCATCAATCCGACCGGCCGGAAGAAGCTGGCGGCGGAGATGGCCGACGGCGACTTCAGCACGGTGGAAAAGGACGCCAAGAACCAGGTCGCCGCCGGCGCGAGCATGCTGGACGTCAATGCCGGCATCCCGCTCGCGGACGAGCCGCAAATCCTCGCCGACACCATCAAGCTCGTGCAGGAACTCGTGGACGTGCCGCTGGCGATCGACTCCTCCATCGTCGAGGCGCTGGAGAAGGGCTGCGAAGTCTACCAGGGCAAGCCGCTGATCAACTCGGTCACCGGCGAGGAAGAGCGCCTTGAGGCCGTGCTGCCCATCGTGAAGAAGCACAACGCGGCCGTGGTGGCGATCTCCAACGACGAGACGGGGATCTCGGAGGATCCCAACGTCCGCTTCGAGGTGGCCAAGAAGATCATCCAGCGCGCCCAGGATTACGGCATTCCCAAAGAGGACGTCGTGGTCGACCCGCTGGTGATGCCCATCGGCGCCATGAACCAGGCGGGCAAGCAGGTCTTCCACATCCTCAACCGCCTGCGCGACGAGCTGGGCGTGAACAGCACCTGCGGCGCCTCCAACATCTCCTTCGGCCTGCCCA
>Ga0207714_1002177_pt1 | contig 12053 bp, 11 predicted proteins | sample PonA232FremontCA_2_FD_187270 | JGI IMG/M metagenome (GOLD analysis project Ga0207714, IMG submission 187270) | Marine sediment microbial community from Fremont, CA, USA - Pond A23 Sediment 2 (SPAdes) | ecosystem: Environmental > Aquatic > Marine > Unclassified | place: USA: Fremont, California... | reverse complement strand
CAGCAACGTCATCCCGGCGCGCGCCCAAGCGCGGCTGAACGTGCGTTTCAACGACCGCCACGACAGCGCCGGCGTGCGCGCCTGGCTGGCCGAGCGCATGGCCGCCGGCGGGGGCGATATTGCGCTGGAGACGCGCACCTCGGGCGAATCTTTCCTCTCGCCGCCGGGCCCGCTGACCGACGCGCTTACGGGCGCGGTCGGGGAATGCCTGGGATGCGCCGCCGAGTTGGGGACCGGCGGCGGCACCTCGGACGCCCGCTTCATCAAGGACGTCTGTCCGGTCGCCGAGCTGGGCCTGAAGAATGCCACCGCGCATCGGGTCGACGAGCGTGTCCCCCTTGCCGACCTGCGCGATCTGAGCGAGGTGTACCGCGTTGCGCTCAATCGCCTGTTGGAGCCCTAATGCGCCCGCCCGACGCGCCACAGATCGCCGCCGCTCTCTACGGCGCCTGGCGCCTGCTCCGCCTGGAGCCGGACGGATTGCAGGCGTTCCGGGTGGATGTGGAGGCGTTCTGGCAGTCGTTCTTCGCCGCGCTCATCGTGCTGCCGGGCTATGCGATCCTGGTGAGCCGACATCTGGGCGAGCCGGCCTCCGCGGCCGGGCTGGTGTCGGCGGCGCTGATCCACGTTTTCGCGTATGCCATGAACTGGACGGCGTTTCCGCTGGTGACCTACTACGCCGCGGAGAGCATGGACCGCGCGGCGAACTGGATGGGCTTCGTCATCGCGCTGAACTGGTCCAAGGTCCTCCAGATCGCGATCTACCTACCGCTGGTGCTGGCCGCCGATACGGGTTTCTTCGGCCAGGGCGGGGGTGCCGTGCTGACGGTCGCGGGGTTCGTGGCGGTGCTCGTCTATCAATGGTTCGTCACGCGTTCGGCGCTGGACATTGCGGGCGCCGCTGCGGCCGGCCTGACGGTGCTCGACGTTGTTATCGGGCTGCTCATCACCACGCTGACGGAGGCGGCCGTCTCGGGGTGACGGCCGGGACGCCGCGCTCATGATCGATCTGCGCCCGGTTGCCTTTGTCATCGGAATCCTCCTTGCCATCCTGGCGGCGGCGATGGTGGTTCCCGCCATCGCCGACCTGGTCGTGGGCAACGTGGACTGGCAGGTCTTCGTCGCCAGCAGCGCAGTCACCCTTTTCGTTGCGGTCTCGCTGATCCTGAGCACGCGCTCGGCGGCACAGGGCTTCAGCGTGCGCCAGGCCTTCGTGATCACGGCCTTCGCCTGGCTGACCATCGCCGCATTCGGCGCGCTGCCCTTCGCGTTCTCCGAACTGGATCTGAGCCCCACGGACGCGTTCTTCGAATCCATGTCCGGCATCACCACGACGGGGAGCACGGTGATCGTCGGACTCGATGAGGCGCCGCCCGGGATCCTGCTCTGGCGTTCCATCCTGCAGTGGCTGGGCGGTGTGGGCATCATCGTGATGGCCGTGGCGGTGCTGCCCATCCTGCGTGTGGGCGGGATGCAGATGTTCCGGGTCGAGGCCTTCGAGACGGACAAGGTGCTGCCCCGCGCGGCACAGGTCGCGGTGGGGATCGCGCTGATCTACGCCGCGCTCACCGTGGCGGCTGCGGCGATGTATATGGCGTTGGGGATGACGCCGTTCGACGGCGTTGCGCACGCGATGACCTCGATCGCCACGGGCGGCTATTCCACGCACGATGCATCGTTCCGCTACTGGGCGGACACGCCGGCGATCCACTGGGCCACCAGCGGGGTTATGGTGCTGGGGAGCGTGCCCTTCGTGCAGTATCTGCGCGCGGTGCGCGGGGATGCGCTGGCCCTGGTGCGCGACGAGCAGGTGCAGTGGCTGGTCATGATCCTCGCCGGCGCGATCGCGATCACCGCGGCCGTGCTCATCATCAACGGCGTGCTGCCCAGCGAGGGCGCGCTGCGCCACGGCACGTTCAACGTCATCTCGGTGATGACGGGTACGGGCTATGCCTCGGCCGATTTCTATGCCTGGGGCGGCTTCGTGCCGGTGCTCATGTTCATCCTGATGTTCATCGGTGGCTGCGCCGGTTCGACGACCTGCGGCATGAAGATCTTCCGGGTGCAGATCGTCTATGCCGAGGCGCGGGTGCAGATGCGCCGGCTGATGCAACCCAACGGGGTCTTCATCCCGTACTACAACCATCACCCCATCCCGGATGCGGTGGCGCGTTCGGTGATGGGCTTCTTTTTCTTCTACATGCTGTCTTTCGGCGTGCTCGCCCTGGCGCTGGGCCTGATGGGGCTGGACTTCATCACCGCGATCTCCGGCGCGGCCACGGCGATCAGCAACGTTGGCCCCGGGCTCGGGCCCACGATCGGACCCGCGGGCACCTTCGCGCCGCTACCCGACGCGGCGAAGTGGGTGCTTGCCGCGGGCATGATCCTGGGGCGGCTGGAGCTGTTCACGGTGCTGGTGCTGTTCTCGCCCGCGTTCTGGCGGGGCTAGGCCATCCCCGCCAGGCGGTCGGGGGCGCGCGCCGGTTGCCCGGCGCCGGCTCACGCCATGGGCGATTCGCCGCTTCCGGTGGGCTGGAAGTACGGGTTGGTGCCCGAGGCGTGGTCGGTGACGTCCAGGATCTCCTGGATCTCCGGCGCGGCGCGCTTGATCTCCGCCTCGACGCCCTGCTTGAGGGTGACGCTGGCCATGCCGCAGCCCTGGCAGCCGCCCTCCAGGCGCAGAAAGACGCGCGAGCCGCGCACATCGAGGAGCGAGATGTGCCCGCCGTGTCCGGCGACGGCCGGATTGATGCGCTCGTCCAGCACCTGCCGGACGCGCTTGCCCGTTTCGGTCTCCAGCCCCGGCTTGGGAATGGCGTCCATATAGTCCTGGACCTTTTCGATCTCGGGCACGTAGTGCTTCATCATGGTTTCGATCTGGGGCAGCATCGAATAGGCCGAACCCGAGAGAACCAGATTCAGCGTGGAATCGACGAAGGAGTGGAACGCGATCTCGCCGCCCGTCTGCTCGATGGCGGGCTGGATGCGCGTTTCGATGAGTTCGCGCGCCTCGTCGATGAGGTCCTGATCGACGTTGGAGGTCGGCGCCAGGGCGTCGAAGTCCGGCATCTCCTCCCCCTGAGACGGCGCAGCCGTGCCGTTGCCGGACGCGCCTTCGGGCGCCTGCTCCAATACCGGCCGGCCCTCGGTGAAGTGCTGCATGATCGCCGCGAGCACGTGCGGCTTCAGGGTCAGCCACTCCGCGTTGGGCGCCTTGGTCACGGCGACGTTGTCGCTGTTCAGGGTGATCCCGCGCACCTCGTCCAACTCGAACAGGCGCTGCGCCAGCGGCGAGCGCGCCGCCTCCTCGGGCGCGTGGAAGGCCATGGGGCCCCCGGCCAGCACTTCGCGGCCGGGCACGAATTCCATGGTGTCCGGATCGGTGGTGGTCTGCGTCTGGATGAACATCGTCTACTCCCGCGCTCGTCCTGATGGCTGCGCGCCGTCGCGCTCGCTGTCCACAATTTAGGACGTGCATCCCGGTGACAAAACACCACACGTCGTAGGGCAATTTACCCCAAGCGCACACGCAGAATAGCCGTTACCACCGAAACCCGTTTCAGGCAGCACAAGATGTCGAATGACACGCAGGCCCTGCTCGATTTTGACGCCATAAATACAGAACCCCACGATACCGGCGTACCATGACACCGGCGTTTTGTTGAAACCGACCGGGGCGGCGGGCGCCGCATCCGCAGGGTGCCGCCGGCGTCGCGGACCAGCCCGACGTCGGCAGCCGGTCCTTTGGATGCGCCCGGATCCGGGCAGGCGCCGTGCCGCGCCGCTGCGACAGGGCGCCATGCCCCCTTCGACCGGCGAAGCCGGCGCGCAAAGCGTACCCTTCATGCCCGCGCGCACAGGGCGGAGGCGGTCGCGCACACCCTGGGCGGACGGCGGGCGAGCGCCCCATCACGGTTTGCGGGAAGGCACATCATGGAAACGGAGTCCGGTGGCAGCGGCGAGACCATCGACCGCGACACGGCGACCGAGTCCGAACCGAACCGCGCCGGGCGCGGGACGGAAACGGCAACCGCGGCCCATCCGGCGAGCCAGCGCCGACGCGAGCGCGGGCCCACGCGGCAGAAGATGATCCCTGTTCCGGAGCACATGCGGCCGCGCACCGAGCCCATGGTGCACGACGACACCGAAGTCGGACCGCGTGCCCTGCTGCCGTTGCCGCTGGGGACACAGGTGCTCGACCGCCTGGTTCAGGCGAACATGGGCCGGCTGACGGCCAATCTCTCGCCCGCCTCCGTTGGCCAGGCCTTTGCCGACTGGGCCTTCCATCTGGCGAGTTCGCCGGGCAAGCAGATCGAGCTGGCGGTCAAGGCGTGGCGCAAGAGCGCGCGGCTGGGCATGTATGCCATGGAATATACCGCCGACAGCCAGACGCGCCCGTGTATCGAGCCGCTGGAAAACGATCATCGCTTCGACGACCCGCGCTGGAGCAACCCGCCCTTCAACATGATGTATCAGGGCTTTTTGCTCTACCAGCAGTGGTGGTGGAACGCCATCAATGGGCTGCGCGGCGTCGCGCCCCGGCACGAGGACCGCACGCAGTTCGCCGTGCGCCAGATGCTCGACACGATGTCGCCGTCGAACTTTGCCGCGACCAATCCCGTGGTCCTCGATCGGACCGTGCGCACCGGCGGGGCCAATTTCGTGCGCGGCGCGGTGAATCTGATCGAGGACAGCCGCCGGCGGCTGGTGGGGGAACTGCCCGTCGGCGCGGAGAACTACCGGCCGGGCGACGCGGTGGCTGTTACGCCGGGGCAGGTGGTCTACCGCAACCATCTGGTGGAGCTGATCCAGTACGCGCCCACCACCGAGCGTGTCCATCCCGAGCCTGTGTTCATCGTTCCGGCCTGGATCATGAAGTACTACATCCTCGACCTGTCGCCGGAAAACTCGCTGATTCGCTGGTTGCGCGACTGCGGGCACACGGTTTTCTGCCTGTCGTGGCGCAATCCCGATGCGGGCGACTGCGACTACGCTATGGAAGACTACCGCCGCCACGGCATTACCTATGTGGTCGACGCGATCGAGCAGATCGTGCCCGAGAAGAGAATTCACGCCGTGGGATATTGCATCGGCGGCACCCTGCTCGCCATCGAGGCCGCACGCATGGCGCGCGACGGCGACGAGCGCTTCGCCACACTGAGCTTCCTCGCCACGCAGGTGGATTTCAGCGAGCCCGGCGAGCTGGAGCTGTTCATCGACGAAAGCGAGGTCGCCTATCTCGAGGACGTGATGTGGGCGCAGGGCTATCTCGACACCAAGGAGATGGCGGGCGCGTTCCAGATGCTGCGCTCCAACGACCTGATCTGGTCGCGCATGGTCAACGAGTACCTGCTGGGCGAGCGCCAGCCCATGTTCGACCTGATGGCCTGGAATGCCGATGCCACCCGCATGCCCTACCGCATGCACGCCGAGTACCTGCGCCGGCTGTTCCTGGACAATGCCCTGGCCAACGGGCGCTACGAGGTGCACAGCCGGCCCGTGGCGCTCACCGACATCGGCCAGCCCATCTTTTCCGTGGCGACGGAGAAGGACCACATCGCGCCCTGGCGCTCGGTCTACAAGATCCACCTGCTCTCGGACACCGAGATCACCTTCGTCCTGACCACGGGCGGGCACAACGCCGGCATCGTCAGCGAGCCCGGCCATCCGCGGCGCGAATACCGGGTGCACACGACGGCGCACGGCGAACCCTATCGCGACCCGGACACCTGGCACGCCAGCGCGGAGCGCAAGACGGGGAGCTGGTGGCCCGAGTGGCAGGCCTGGCTCGCCCGGCAGTCGGGCAACAAGGTCAAACCGCCGTCGATGGGCAACCCGGAGGCGAGCCTGCCGCCGCTTGTCGCCGCGCCCGGCACCTACGTTTTCCAGCGGTAACGCCTGCGAATCTGGGGCCGGACGGCGGGTCAGCTCCGATGCCGGGGCCGCGGGGTGTAGGCGGCGCAGATGCAGTCCTCGTCGCCGGGCGCCAGGACGCTGCCGTTGAGGGCGCAGACGCGCACCGACCCGCTTTCGATGACGAGGTTGCCGCACGTGGGGCAGGTGCCGAAGCAGTTGCCGTCGGGGCAGGGCAGATCGGCGAGGAGGCGTGTGGCCGCACGGGCCAGGCCGGTACGCGCGTCCGTGGGCAGGGCACCAATGGCCGCGACCAGGGCGCGGTAGGGATCGCGCGCGGCCAACTCCCGGCCCGAGGCGGTGAGGTCGATGCGGCTGCTCCGCCCGTCGTGCGGCGCCGGCCGGCGTACGGCATAGCCCGCGTCGATCAGCGCCTTGACGGTTTTCGACGCCGGCCCGCGCGTCGTGGCACAGTAGCGGGCGAGGGCGGAGACGGTGCGCGACATCGCGTTGGCGTCCGCGAGATAGCGCAGCGCGGTCCACTGTGCCGCGGTGAGCCCGTGCTGCAGGTGCGCTGCGTCGCCCGCGCGGCCGATGTGGGACAGAAGAACCGCCAGAGTCTCCGCACTCTGGCGCTCGGCATCACTCATAGGGGGAGTCAGTAGCACATTGCAACCATCTTGCCAACCGCGGCGGCCTTGGCTATGGTTGCAACTTGCAAAAACTGGACTGGGCCCGGGGGAGCCTGCTCGCGATGCGGATCGATCCGACGGCCATGACGGCAATGGCGGTGGCCCGCTGCCTGGCGGGCGCGGCGCGCGGTCGCTGGACGGCGGCGCGGTTGGCGGCGGAGACGGGCGCGTCGGACGCCGCGATCGCCAATGTGCTCACGCGGCTGACCTCGGCGCAGCTCGTGCAGTGGAGCCCGGAGCTGGGGAGCTACGCGCTCACCCGCTCCGCCGCAGCGATCAGCGTTGCGGACATCGTCGCTGCGGCCGGGGAGGCGCCGGTGCACGACGACACGGCCGCGGGAATCCTGACGGCGGCCGTCTGGCCCAGTCTGCTCCAGGCCCTGGGATCGGTGAGCCTGCGCGAGGCCGCACCGCCGGCGACCACGCCCATGGGGGACCCCATGGCCGGGATGCGCGTCTCGCCGACCGTGCATTGATTTTGCGGAATTTCTGGAGCGTGTGGCGGGTTGGTGCCCCAGGCAGGACTCGAACCTGCACGGCCGAAGCCACGCGATTTTGAGTCGCGCGCGTCTACCAGTTCCGCCACTGGGGCACGGCGCTGACGGCCGTCTCCTGTATAAACCTTCGGCGGGCGTGTGAAAACCGCCGTGTTGCCTGTGCAAGGGACAGCCCGGGGCGCGCCCCGGGCTGTCGGGCTATTGATAGCGGCCCTGGCGCTGCAGGATCTCGATCTTGTAACCGTCCGGATCCTGGACGAAGAAGAACCGCGCCAGCAGCCGTCCCTCCTGGTGGATCTCCTTGATGTCCTGCGGCGCCAGGCCGAGTTCCCGGAAGCGCGCATGCTCGGCCTCCAGGTCGTCGACCGCGAAGGCGACGTGGCCGTAACCCTCGCCCAGCTCGTAGGGCTCGGTGCGGTCCTTGTTCACCGTCAGCTCGATCTCGAAGTCGTTCTCGGCGTTGCGCAGATAGATCAACCGCGCGCCGCCGAGGTCGAACGCGTCCGCGACGTCCAGGCCCAGCGCCTTGTTGTAGAAGGCGATCGAGCGCTCGGCGTCGAGGACCCGGATCATCATGTGGATGGCCTTGGCCATAGGATCCCCTTTTTGCTGCTGATGCGGTCGCTGTGGATGGCGTGACCCGTACGGGCACGACGCGATCGGCTCGGGCTACCTGATCGCCCAATCCTGTCCGATCTTCACCATGTTGCGTGCGATTCCCCCGACCCATCGGGATCGTATCGCAGGCTAGGCGCCGCCGTCGCGTCAGGCAAACGCCGAAACAGCATCACGCTCGCCGGTCGGCGCGCAGCATCGCCGCGGCTTTTTCCGCGATCATCAGGGTTGGGCTGTTGGTGTTGCCCGAGGTGATCCGCGGCATGATCGCTGCGTCCGCGATGCGCAGCCGGCCCACCCCGTGGACGCGCAGGCGCGCGTCGACCACCGCGCCAGCCGCCGGGTCCGGACCCATGGCGCAGGTGCCCACGGGATGGAAGATGGTGGTGCCGATTTCGCCCGCCGCGCGGGCCAGCCCGGCGTCGTCGCCGTCGGCGATGTCCGGGCCGGGCAGGCGTTCCTCGGGGCGAAAGGGCTGGAGCGCACGCGTCGCCATGAGCCGCCGGGTCAGGCGCAGCGCGTTCGCCGCCGTCCGGCGATCGCCCTCGGTTGCCAGGTAGTTGGGCCGGATCAGCGGCTGAACCCGCGCGTCCGGGTCCTGGATGTGCACCTCGCCGCGGCTTTCCGGGCGCAAGTGGCATACCGACGGGGTGATACCGGGGAAGGGATGCAGCGGATCGCCCAGCTTGTCCGTGGACAACGGCTGGACGTGGTATTCGAGGTCGGGGCGGTCCAGCTCCGGCTGCGAGCGCGCAAACGCCCCCAATTGGCTGGGCGCCATGCTCAGTGGACCGCGCCGGAACAGGGCGTACTGCAACGCCATGCGCGCCTTGGCGGTCCAGGACCGCGCGAGCTGGTTCAGCGTCAGGGTGTCGTGCAGGCGGTACACAGCGCGAATCTGCAGGTGATCCTGCAGGTTTTCGCCCACCCCGGCCAGGGCGTGGCGCACGGCGATGTCCTGGCGCTTCAGGACCGCGCCGCGGCCGATTCCGGAAAGTTCCAGCAGCTGTGGGGATCCGATGCTGCCCGCGGCGAGGACCACTTCTGCGGCCGCCTCGGCCCGGCAAGGCTTGTCCCCGTGCCAGAAGCGCACACCGCGCGCTTCGCCCGATTCCAGGATGAGTTCACGCGCCTGGGCGTGCGTAAGCACAGTGAGGTTGGGCCGTCGCGCGATCGGGTGCAGGAAGGCGTCGGCCGCGCTCCAGCGCCGCCCGCGGTCCTGGTTTACCTCGAAATAGCCGCAGCCCGCGTTGTCGCCGCGATTGAAATCGACCACCGCCGGGATGCCCAGCTCCGCCGCGCCCGCGCGGACCGCGTCAAGAATGGGCCAGGCGACGCGCTGCGCGGTCACGCGCCACTCGCCGTGAGCGCCGTGCAGCGCGTCGGCGCCCCGGGCGTAGGCCTCGTGGCAGGTGAAATAGGGGACCACGTCGTCCCAGCCCCAGCCCGGATTGCCCAGCTCGCGCCAGCCGTCGTAATCGCCCGCCTGGCCGCGCATGTAGATCATGCCGTTGATGGCCGAGCTGCCGCCCAGCACGCGTCCGCGCGGGTAGTTGAGCGCCCGGCCGTTCAGCCCGGGCGTCGCGTCCGTGCGGAAGCACCAGTCCGTGCGCGGGTTGTTGATGGTATAGAGATAGCCGATGGGAATGCGGATCCAGCGGTAATCGTCCCGACCGCCGGCTTCGAGCAGCAGCACGCGCACTTCGGGGTCGGCGCTCAGCCGGTTGGCGAGCAGACAGCCGGCCGTGCCGGCGCCGACGACGATGTAGTCAAAGCTGCCCAGCGTGGTTTCAGATACCGTCATGCGCGCGTGCCCTCCCGCGGCAGGTTCCCGTGCTTGGGGGGCAGATCGTCGCGTCCGCGGGCGTTTGCGGCAAGCGTTGCCGCGGATGCGGGCGGCTGGTAAACGCCCGGTGCGCCATGCCCCGACAGCGCGAGTCGCCCGATGCTGCAGCGCCTGTACGACCGTACCCTCGCCATCGCCGCGCACCGGCACGCGCTGCCCGGGCTCGCGGCCGTGTCCTTCGCCGAAAGCTCCGTCTTCCCCATCCCGCCCGACGTGCTGTTGATCCCCATGGTGCTCGCGGATCGGGCGCGGGCCTGGCTGATCGCCGCGGTGTGCACGATCGCCTCGGTGCTGGGCGGGGTCGCCGGCTACGCCATCGGCTATTTCCTGTTCGAGTCGGTGGGCCAGCCGATCCTGGAATTCTACGGCCACACCCAGGCCTTCGCGGAGGTCCGGGCGATCTTCCGCGAGTGGGGTTTCTGGTTCGTCTTCGCCGCGGGTTTCACACCGTTTCCCTACAAGGTCATCACCATCACCAGCGGGCTGATGATCCTGGATCCCGTCCTTTTCCTGATCGCCTCGGCGGTTTCCCGGGGCGGGCGGTTTTTCCTGGTGTGCGCGCTTTTGTGGTATTTCGGACCGCCGATCCGCCGGTTTATCGAAGGGAACCTGCGGCTGCTGAGCGTCGTTTTCGTGCTGATGCTGTTCGGCGGGTTCCTGGCGGTACGCTATGTCGTCTAGCGCGATGGGAGACACGGCCACGACGGATCGGCGCCGGCGGGCGCCGCTGCTGCTCGCGCTCGCGGCGGCCCTCGCCCTGGGCGCCGCCTACGTCGCGCAGTACGGTTTTGGGCTGGCGCCCTGCGAGCTTTGCCTGTTGCAGCGCTATCCCTACATGGCCGCGCTGCCGCTGGGTCTGCTGGCCGCGCTGACGGCGCCGGGCCGCGGGATACGGCGCGCGCTGGTGGCGCTCACCGGCTTGGCGTTTTTCGCCGGTGCCGGGATCGCGGGCTTCCATGTGGGCGTCGAGCAGGGTCTGTGGGAAGGCCTGCCCGGCTGTTCCGCGCCCGAGATCACCAAGGACATGTCGGTGGCGGAGCTGCAGCGGGCGCTGGAAGCCCGCTCGGAGGTGGTGCCCTGCGACGAGCCGGCATGGACCTTCGCGGGCATTTCGATGGCGGGGTATAACGCGATTTACGCCGGTTTATTGGCGATCGCCACGGCATGGCTGCTCCGGCGCGGCCGGGTGTAGGCGCCGGGGAAACCTATTCCTCCAGCTCGGTATCCCAGTACAGGAAATCGTGCCAGCTTTCGTGGAGGTAATTGGGCGGGAATTTGCGCGCCTGGCGCTGAAGCTCCTGGAGGCTGGGCTGGCGCGGCGTGCGCAGGAGCTTCATGCCCGCTTCGGCGGGCGTTTTGTTCGCCTTGGCCAAATTCATCTCGGCCGAGGCGGTGACCACGTTGGCCCAGGAGGTTGTGCCGCCGCGCGAGCGCGGCATGACGTGGTCGAAGGTCAGGCGTTCGGCGGGAAGGCGCTGGCCGCTGTACTGACAGCGGAAACCGTCGCGGAGAAAGACGTTGAAGCGGGTGAATGCCGGTTTTCGTGTGACGGGGACATATTCTTTGAGGGATATGACGCTGGGCAGGCGCATTCGCAACGTCGGGGAGCGAACCTCTTCCTCGTACTCGCTTATGATATTGACGCGGTCGAGGAAAACGGCCTTGACGGTTTCGTGCCAGGGCCAAAGGGAAAGCGGAAAGTAGCTGAGCGGACGGAAGTCCGCGTTCAGCACCAGTGCCGGGAACGCATTGGCCGGGACGGTCAAGACCCCGCTCCTATGTTCTCCACGGTCGCCGGCCAGCGGTCTCCACTGCAAGCCGGTGACACCGTGATACGACAGCAAGCGGCGCATGGCAAGTTTGCGCCCCGCATGTCCCGTCGATCTTCATCGGACTGTCAAGATAGCGGGGATGGGGCGCGCGTCCAGCCGCCGTCGCTCATGTCTCGAACGCGCGCGGCTCGAGGACGATACGCGAGCCGTCCTTGCTGGCGTCGAAGGCCACCCGCAGAAGGCGGCAATCGTCCCCGTACCAGAGGTCGCGATCCATATCGCCGCGGATGCGATAGTGCTTGGCCCGGCGCTCGCCTGACGGCCCCGGGATTTGTTCCGTCCCGCGCACTCGGCCGCGGATCTGCTTGACCACGCCGTCCTCGATGTCGAGCAGCCGCTCGACCTTGGGCGTTTGTGGATGCCACAGCGAGGCGGTCAGGATGTCGCCCTCAATGGCCAGTTCGCCCTTGCGTCCCCGGACGTGCAGCACGCCCTCCCGGCGCTCGGCGGTCAGGTCGAATTTTTTGCCGTCCTTGTTGGTCTTGGACGTCACCGCATGGAGTCGCCCGTTCCGCCAGATTTCTTCGTTGCGGTGCGCGTAGCGGTAGACCGGGATACCGAAGAACCGGACCACCAGCTCGATGTCGTTGGTGACCTTGAGGTCATCGCCGTCCCGGCGGAAGCGCGCGACGTGTTCGCCCACACGCAAGCCCTTGCGGTAGACGTTGTAGCGGATCGCGCCCAGGGGCGGATAGCGGCAGCCCGCGGCGGCCATGGG
>Ga0207714_1002175_pt1 | contig 12058 bp, 10 predicted proteins | sample PonA232FremontCA_2_FD_187270 | JGI IMG/M metagenome (GOLD analysis project Ga0207714, IMG submission 187270) | Marine sediment microbial community from Fremont, CA, USA - Pond A23 Sediment 2 (SPAdes) | ecosystem: Environmental > Aquatic > Marine > Unclassified | place: USA: Fremont, California... | reverse complement strand
GATCCGGTTCGATGAGCGCGGCGACGACCGACGAATCCGGCTGGACGGTCCGTTCGCCCCCGCGATGTTCTTCATTGTACGCGCGCCCGACTTTCGTTGATTCCAGGTAGAAGTCAGCGAGTGCAGTGTCGTCCTCGGCGCGGAGTGTCGAGAAAAAATCCGAGTCGAACGCGGTATCCCTGACCGAAAGCCCCCAGTCGAACAGTGTTACGTCGAGATGTTCGAGGACGAGCTTGGCTGCATCGGGATCGACCCAGAAGTTGAACTCGGCGGTAGCCGTGTCGTTGCCGGGCCAGTGAACGGCACCGCCCATCACGTACACCTCGTCGACGAGGTCGTTCAGTGCTGGCTCTTTTTTCAGGGCGAGCGCGATGTTCGTCAGCGGCGCGAGACAGACGAGTGTTATCTCCCCAGGATTTTCCCGTACCGTCTCGACGATGTAATCTATTGCATACTCCTCGCCGGAGTCAATCCCTGTCTCGGGGAACAGATCGCCGCCGAGACCGCCCTCCCCGTGGATCTGGTCGGCGAACTCGTGGTCTTTGAGCAGCGGGCTGCGCGCGCCCTCGTAGACGGTGGTCTCGTTGTCGACCAGTTCCAGCGCGTATTTTGCATTTTCGACCTGGCGGTCGAACTCCACGTTGCCGGCACAGATGGTCACACCTTCGATATCGAGTCGGTCGGTGGTCGCAGCCAGCAACAGTGCCTGGGCATCGTCGCCGGCCGTATCAGTGTCGATCAGCACTCTCTTCGAGGACGATGACATGGAAGTGCTTGCGCGCCGAGGGACAAAAACTCGGCTCTCCCGGTCGCGATCCGCGTCCCGTTCGCGGACACGGGGTGGACCGTATTCTCAACTGTCAGAATCAGACGCAGTACTTATGCTAACGGCGTTGCTGTTCGGAACTATGTCAGCAGATGATGGCGATCCACTCACGTGGGCACGTGACCACACACCGATTCTCGCATCCTTCCAGGCGGAGTACCGCGAGGATGCACCGCTCGACGGCTACACAGTCGCATTCGCTTCACACCTCGAAGCGAAATCTGGTGTCGCAATCGAGACCTTGCACGCGGCCGGCGCGGAGGTCCTGTTCGCACCCAGTGAGCCACAGAGCACGCACGGCGCTGTCGTCGACGAACTCGACAGCCGGGACGGGATCACGGCGTACGCGTGGGAGGGGATGTCCGACGAGGAGTTCGACGAGGCACAACACCAGCTCCTGGAGGAAGAGCCGGATTTCATCCTGGACGACGGCTGTGAACTCATCGCGAAGTGTCACGCCGACCACCCCGGACTCGCTGGGACGGTCATCGGCGGCGGCGAACAGACGACGGCCGGCATCACACGACTCGAGGCGATGGATTCCGAGGACGTTCTCGAGTTCCCGGTGTACGGAGTCAACGATACGCCGATGAAACACTTCTTCGACAACGTCCACGGCACCGGCGAGTCCTCGCTGACGAACATCGCCATCACGACGAACGCACTGATTTCGGGCAAGGATATCGTCGTCTGTGGCTACGGCTACTGCGGACGCGGTATCGCCAACAAGGCCCGCGGGATGGGTGGCAAAACCATCGTCACCGAGGTCGACCCACGGAAGGCGCTCCAGGCACACATGGACGGCCACCGTGTGATGGATATGGACGAGGCCGCGAGCGAGGGCGACCTGTTCATCTCGGCGACGGGCAACCGCGACGTGATGCGGGCGGAGCACTTCGAGCGGATGGCAGACGGCGCGACACTCGCCAACTCCGGCCACTTCGATGTCGAGATCGCCATCGACGAACTCGAAGACCTCGCCGTGGAGGTCACGACCCCCAAGGAGGGGGTGACGCGGTATCACATGGCCGACGGTCGCCGGCTGAACCTCCTCGCCGACGGCCGGCTGGTGAACCTCACCGGCCCCTACAGCCAGGGACACCCCGCGGAGGTGATGGATACGACGTTCGCGATGATGTTCATGGCCGCCTACGACATGCTCGTCGACGGGACCGATCTGGATCCCGGGCTGTACAGCATCCCCGACAGGCTCGACAGGGCGGTCGCGAACCGGAAACTGGAGACGCTCGGGCTCCCGACGGAGTCACTCACGGAGAGCCAGCAGGCGTACTACGAGGAGTGGGAACACCCGGACAGCAGTTTCTGATCCCCGACCGGCTGGCGACGGCTCGTACCCTTTTATGATATATACTCTATAGTCCCGCCAGAGGCAAAATATATACTTCTCCCATGGAAGCGTATGTGTATGACCTCACGACGAGATGTTCTGAAGGCAAGCGCTGTCGGTCTCACGGTCGGCCTGGCTGGCTGTTCGACCAGTGACGGCGGGGACGACGAGGCGGCGTATGACATCGCGATGATATATGCCCTCGGTGGTACCGGTGACGAATCGTTCAGCGACGCCGCCAACAGCGGCCTGAACGAGGCCGAAGAGATGTTCGACATCAGCTTCGACGACGCGGGTCCACAGAGCAGTTCGGACTTCGGTGATTTCCAGAACCAGTTCGCACGCTCGGACGATCCCGACTACGACCTCATCATCTGTCTCGGTTTCGAACACGTCTCGCCACTGCAGGAGAACGCGGACGCGTACCCCGACCAGAACTGGGCGTTGCTCGACGCCATCGTGGACAAACCGAACGTCGAGAGCTGGGTGTACGCGGCGAACGAGGGGGCGTACATCGCGGGTGAAGCTGCCGCCACACTCTCCTCGATGGAGTTTTCCGCCGGTGCCGGTTCGACCGATCCTTCGGAGACCACGCTCGGCTTCGTCGGCGGCGTCGAAGTGCCCGCAGTCAAGGAGTTCGAGGTTGGCTTCCGGGCCGGCGCAAAGAGTGTCAGCGAGGAGTTCGAACTCCTGACGAGCTACGTCGGCGGCTTCGACAACCCCGGTGACGTCAGTGAGGCTGCGGGGTCGATGATCGACAACGGGGCGGACGTCCTCCTGCACGGAGCCGGAGCCGGCGGGTCGGGGCTGTTCCAGGCCTGTCAGGATCGCGGCAGGTTCGCGTTCGGGGCCGACAGCCGGCAGTCGGAGACCGCCTCGGAGTTCTCCGACGTCATTCTGGGAAGTATCATCAAAGGCGTCGACACGAGCGTCGTCACCGCCATCGAGCGGGTCGTCAACGACGAGTTCGAGGGCGGAGTCTCCTTCGAACTCAGTGCCGGACAGGGTGGGTTCGACGTCCCGTGGGGGGTCGACATCGGTGACGAGATCCCACAGGAAGTCAAAGATCAGGCGGAGACGACCAAGCAGGCCATCGCCGACGAGGAGATCGATGTGCCGGACGGATCCGGTTCATAACACAGCATGAACGGTCTCGCTGTCGCACGTCGCTGGCTGGGATCATGAGCGTCGCGGTCCGCCTGGAGGGGATCACGAAACGGTTTCCTGGCGGTGTCGTCGCCAACGATGACATCGATCTGGCGGTCGAGCGTGGTTCGGTCCACGTGTTGCTCGGCGAGAACGGGGCCGGCAAGACGACACTGATGAACGTGCTGTACGGCCTCTACGAACCGACCGAGGGCACCGTCTACGTCGACGGCGAGGCAGTCACGTTCGACACACCACAGGACGCGATCGAACGGGGCGTCGGGATGATCCACCAGCATTTCACGCTGGTCGATCCGATGACCGTACTGGAAAACATCGCGCTGGGATGGGAGCCGGTCCGGCACGGCGGGCTCGGGATCGACGACACTGCTGTCGAGGAAGAGATCAGAGCGCTTAGCGAGCGGTACGGTTTCGGCATCGGGGATGTCGTCCGGACCCCAGTCGAGGAACTCAGTGTGGGGGCACAGCAGCGTGTCGAAGTCGTCAAGACGCTGTACCGTGGCGCGGATATTTTCATCTTCGACGAGCCGACGGCCGTGCTCACACCGCAGGAGGCCGAGCAGCTTTTCGACGTCTTCGAGGAGCTCACTGCCCAGGGGAAGACGATCATCTTCATCACACACAAACTCGACGAAGCCCTGACCGCGGCCGACGAGATAACCGTCCTCCGAGACGGGCGCAAGGTCGACACCGTCGACGCGGCCGGCTCGACGGAGGACCAGCTCGCCAGACAGATGGTCGGCCGTGACGTCCTCCTGACCGTCGACAAGACTGACGCCAGCCGCGGTGACACACAGCTTTCGGTCTCGGAGCTGTCGGTCCGCAACGACCAGGGGATCACGAAAGTCGACGGTGTCGATCTGCAGGTCGACCAGGGCGAGATTTTCGGTGTCGCCGGTGTCGACGGCAACGGCCAGACGGAACTCGTCGAGGCGATCACCGGCATCCGCGACCACGAGAGCGGCTCGGTTTCGGTCCGCGGCGAGGATATTTCCGACCGCTCCCGGAGCGAGCGCATCGCGCTCGGGATGTCGTACATCCCGGGGGAGCGACAGGAACGGGCGCTTGTTCTCGACTTCGACCTGATCAAGAACGCATTTCTCGGCGGGCAGCGCCGCGCCGAGTTCAGGACGGGGCGACAGATCGACTGGGCGGCGGTCAGGGATCACGCCGACGAGATCATCGAGACCTACGACGTGCGGCCGCCGGACCCGACAGTGACCGCCCGGTCGCTCTCGGGCGGGAACCAGCAGAAGTTCGTCGTCGGCCGGGAGTTCCTCCGCGATCCGGACCTCGTCGTGGCCGCCCACCCCACCCGGGGCGTCGACGTCGGCAGTATGGAGTTCATCCACGAGCAGTTACTCGAGATGCGCGACCGGGGCGTCGCGATCCTGCTCGTCTCGGCCGCACTCGACGAGGTCACGAGCCTCTCCGACCGGATCGGCGTCCTCCACGAGGGCTCTTTCGTCGACGTCGTCGAACCCGAGTCGGTGACCAACGAACAGCTCGGGCTGTTGATGGCCGGAAAGACGGATCCAGCGGTGAGCTCCCGATGAGTGTCAGCGGTCGCCTCAAGCGGCTGTTTGGCTCGCTCGTAGGGCTCTCGACAGGCGAACGCGTTCTCGTGAGCCTCGCAGCCGTCGCCTTCGCGATCGGTGCCGGCATGGTCGTCATTCTCGGTGCAGGCTACGCCGCGAGCTGTGAGTCGCCTGTCCTGTTCATCCTCGGCGTCGAGTTCTGTTACAACCCGACCGAGGTGTTGTTCGTTCTCGTCGAGGGCGCGTTCGTCGGTAACTTCGAACTCGGCCGGACGCTCCGCTGGACGACGCTGTTCCTGTTCACCGGCCTGAGCTTCGCGATCCCGTACAAGGCCGGGCTGTTCAACATCGGCGCACAGGGACAGTTCGTCCTGGGCTCGCTCGGTACTGCTGTGGGGGTGCTCTGGATCGCAGGGGTTGCGCCGGGCGGCACCGCCGGGGCCGTCGTACTCGTCTCCGCCGGCCTCGCTTTCGGCGCGGTCGTCGGCGGGTTCTACGGCTTTCTGCCCGGCTATCTGAAGGTCCGATTCGGGATGAACGAGGTCGTCACGACGCTGCTTTTCAACTTCATCGCGACGGCTGTCGCCTTCGTCCTCGTCGACCAGTACTTCGTCGACGAATCCATATCGGGAACCCAGACGAGGGCGGTACCGGAGGTAGCCAGACTCGACCCGCAGCTGTTCCCGGACAGTGCCGATTTCTCCCTGCTCGTGTTGCTGTTCGCGTTGCTCGTCGTCGCGGGCGTTTTCTGGCTGCTCAGGCGCACCATCACCGGGTACGAAATCCGCGCGATGGGCCGCCAGCCCAAAGCCGCCGTCTTCGGGGGCGTCGACGAACGGTTCACGACCCTGTTCTCGATGACGACAGCCGGCGCCATCGCCGGTATCGGGGGCGCGGTGTACGTGCTGATGGTGGTCGGACGGTGGCAGACCGGTCCGCCACCGGTCGGTTTCGACGGGATCGCCGTCTCGATTCTCGCCAGCAACAACCCGGTCGGACTGTTCCCCTCCGGCCTCCTGTTCGGTGTCCTCCAGAGCGGCGGCCAGGAGGTCCAGGTACAGACCGGGGTCCCGAGCGAACTCGTGGGCGTGTTGCGGGGCCTGATCATCCTGCTGGTCGCGACACCGGAGCTTTTCAGACTGATGGGCAAACGGCTTCAGCGACATGGCATCATCGACGTCGGGACGGACGGTGAGAACTAATGCGTGCTGTGACCCGGACCGTCGTCAGGTGGATCGCGGGCTTTACCGGGTTGATTCTGGTCTTGCTCGGTGCCCGGTTCCTGGCTCCCTCCGGCTCGGTCGGCGAGCAGGTGCTCGACGCCGTGCTCGATACAGGGTACGCCAGTTCCGTCCTCCGGGTGGCCGTCCCGGTCGCTTTCGCCGCGATGGGGGGGATATTCGCCGAGAAGGCCGGCGTCATCAACATCGGTATCGAGGGGTTTCTGATCCTCTCGGCGCTGAGCAGCGTCGTGACCGTCGCCCGGTTGACCGACGCCGGTATCTCCCCGAAGCTGGCGCTGTGGGGCGGGTTCCTCGCCGGGATCCTCGTCAGTATCGGTGCTGCCGCCGTCTTCGGCGTGTTCGTCATCCGGTTCAAATCGAACCAGGTGATCGCCGGGCTCGCGATCTGGCTCATCTCGCTCGGCGTCGCGCCGTTTGTCTCACTCGTGTTGTTCGAGAGTGTCAACAGCCCCTCCGTCGGAACCTTCGGGGAGTGGGAACTGCCGCTCCTCTCGGAGCTTCCGGTTCTCGGGCCGGTGCTTTTCGACGCCTCCCCGATGGTGTATCTCATGCTCCTGACGGCCCCGCTTTGCTGGTACACGCTCCGGTCGACGCGGCTCGGCCGGTACATCAGAGCCTGTGGGGACAACCCGCGGGCACTCGATACGGCGGGTGTGAGCGTGAGCCGGACCCGGTTCAAGGGGATCCTGCTCTCCGGCGTCCTCTGTGGTATCGGTGGCGCCGGGTTCACGCTCGGACAGCTCGGCCGCTTCGTCGGCTCCGGGGAGACGAGTATCGGCGGGCGTGGCTTCCTCGGCATCGTCGCGTACCTCTTTGGCAACTACAACCCGATCGTCTCGGTGGGCGGCGCGTTGCTGTTCGCAAGTTTCGACGCCCTCCAGTTCCGCCTGCAACAGATCGCGGCGCTCGACGTGCCACAGCAGCTGTTCCAGGTGCTCCCCTTCGTCGTCGTCATCCTGGTGTTGATGTTCCTCGGCCGGACGCGCATCCCGGCCGCGCTCGGTGAACACTACGACGAGGATGAGTAACTCTTTGCCTCTCAGTGCCCTCGTCACTGTATGAACGTTATCGTAACCGGTGGCTGTGGAGCCACGGGATCGTGGGTCGTCGAACGCCTGGCCCAGAGCCACGGACTGACCTGTCTCGACCGCGTCCGGCCCGACGACGAGGACGGCGCGGACTACCGACAGGTCGATCTGACCGACGCCGGTGCGGTGTTCGACGTCGTCACCGCGGTCGATCCCGACGCGGTGGTCCACTGGGCGGCGATCCCGGTGGCCGGCGACCACGCCGGCGTCGACCTCTACCGGAACAACACCCTCGCCGCGTACAACGTGCTCACGGCGGCTGGACGGATCGGTGCCGACGTGGTCCAGGCCTCTTCCGACGGCGCCTACGGGTTCTTTTTCGCCGAGGAGACGCCGATTCCGGACGAACTACCGATCACCGAATCCCACCCGCGCCGTCCCGAGGACCCATACGGGCTCTCGAAAGTCGTCACCGAAGAGATCGCCGACACCGTCACGCGCCGTGACGGTATCAGTGTCGCCTCGCTACGTCCGTCCTGGATCCAGCGTCCGGACGAGTACCCTTGCCGTGAGCCGTCCTACGTCGACGACCCTGCCGCAGGTGCGGGGAACTACTGGTCGTACGTCGACGTCCGGGACGTGGTCGAGATGGTCGAGGCAGCACTCGCGACCGATCTGGACGGCCACGAGGCGTTCAACTGCGTTGCCGAGGATAACGCACTGGGACGACCGCTGGTGGAACTGATGCGGGAACAGTTCGGCGGCGTTCCCGACGACTGTGCCGTAGCGGGCGACGACTCGGCATACTCAACCGCGAAAGCGGACCGCCTGCTCGACTGGCAGCCGGATCACTCCTGGAAGTCGGTCGTAACGTAGTCGGTGGCTGCTGTGCCAGCGACCGCCCCTGACAGTTCAAGTAACTGACATCAAAAGCAGTATTCGAACGGTGGGTTTACTAGTCAGTGTTGATATTTACTCGACTCTCGAACCTAGAGTCCACGCCAACTACTCTGTTCTTATCTTACTAGTATGAATATATCCGAGTCGATAAATTCCCCCACGAACGCGAAAGTACGTGTACAATACGACCGCTTGCAAGTTAATACCTTATTTAATATCTGTGAAAATTACTGCCTTACTGGTATGCTTTGTAATTTATGATGGTTCTGCACTAACGATCTGATGGAATTATGGCACAACCAGGCAGCGAGCAGATATGGCTATGGATCGGAACGATCGGAATGTTGCTGGGAACGTTGTACTTCGTCGCCAGAGGTTGGAACGTAAAAGACGAGAAACGCCAGGAGTTCTACATCGTGACGATCTTCATCACATCGATCGCGTTCGTGAATTACCTGGCGATGGCGCTCGGGTTCGGACTCGTCGAGATCACAGTCGCAGGTGAGACGCTGGACATCTACTGGGCAAGGTACACCGACTGGTTGTTCACCACGCCGCTACTGTTGATCGACCTCGCCTTGCTTGCGGGGGCCTCCCGCAACCAGATCGCCGCGTTGGTGGGCCTCGACGTGCTGATGATCGGGACGGGTGCGATCGCGACGCTCACGGGCGACCTGCCCGGTCCGGAGTCGACCGAGGCGATCGCCATCCTGGGCACCGAAACCGCCCGACTCATCTGGTGGGGCGTCAGCACCGCGCTGTTGCTCGTGTTGCTTTACTACCTGTTCGGCGCGCTCTCCGAACAGGCCCAGTCGTTCAGCAGTGACGTGGGAGCGAAGTTCTCCCAGCTCCGGAACCTGATCGTCGTCATCTGGCTGGTCTACCCGGTCTGGTGGCTCGTCGGAACCGAGGGTCTCGGTGTCATTTCGCTCAACATCGAGACGGCAGGGTTCATGGTGCTGGACCTGACTGCGAAGGTCGGGTTCGGGATACTGCTGCTCTCGAGCCGGAAGGTGCTCGGTGACGTCTCCTCCGGCACGGCTGAAGCCGCCGCTGCCGACTGATCGGACTATCGGACACAACCCCCGACTCTGTCGGGATCCGTCGTGGTCCTCTTTTATCGGAATAAAAGCGCAGTGGCAACGCCGGCACCCGATAGCTGGAAGGTTACCTGACGACAGTCACCGGCATGGGTGCGCGCCGGACGACCTTTTCGGCGACGCTTCCCAGCAGCACCCGCGAGACGCCGGACCGCCCGTGGTTCCCGATCAGGATCTGTTCGACATCGTTTTCCTCCGCGAACCGGACGATCTCCTTGGCAGGCTCCCCGAAAACGGTTTCGACCTCGAACTCGACACCCGCATCGTCCAGACGCTCCTTGATCCGCGCGGGGACGTCCGCAGTGCCCTCGTTGCGCCGCTGTTTCAGTTTCTCGATAATCATGTTGAACCCCGCACTGGTCGCGCCGCCGGCGACTTCGACGACGCGGAGCAGTATCAGTTCCTTCTCCGGGTGCTCGGCGATAGCGTGGTCGACTGCTTTCCCGGCCGGCTTCGAGCCGTCGTACGCGATGAGGATCGCCATGTAGTTGAGTCCGTCTCGAATCTGTATAAATACTGGCTCCGGAATCTAGCTGCGCCGACAGATCCCGTGCCGATACCGTAGATTGAAATGCCCGCCTTCATCATATTAGATCATGTCAGTTGATCCGTTCGATCAGTGGACAGGGGAGGAGATCGCTCAGGAAGAGATAGACGAACTGCTGGACTCGGCAGGGTGGGGGATCCTCTCGATGGCCGTCGACAGCGACGTGTACAGCCTGCCGATCTCGTTCGGGTACACTGGGGACGATATCTACTTCGCGTTCATCCGGGAGTCACCCTCAGACACGAAATTCGAGTACATTTCCGACGGACAGCACGTCCGCCTGATCGTGACGGATGTCAACTCCCGCATCGACTGGCGGTCGGTCGCCGTCTCCGGCCCCGTCACGTCGATCGAGCGGGGTGGTGACGAGTGGACAGATCTGCTGGATTCGCTGGAGGACAACGCCTGGTTCTCTTCGGATTACCGGCTGGCAACGATGAGCAAGGGGCTACATGGGTTCCGGCTGGATGCGGAGGAACAGCAGGGAGTCGGGTTCTGATACTGGTTGCTGTCCTTGGGTGGTCCGCTCACCGCGTGGTCACCGTACCGCAACTGGTGTCTCCGTACTCATCGGAACCGTCGATTCCGGAGTCCCTCCCCTTGCCGTTCGTGTCTCGAACCCTCGCTGTCACGGCGAAACGGAACGGTAGCCAGCGGCCAGTTTTTGCCAGCGAAGGGGAATACATTTTATACCCCGATACGGATTCTGACGGTCGCTACACGTTACTGTATAATTGTACTCAAAAACTCCCTGGCTTCCTGATACAGTTCGGTTCGGCTGTACTCGAAGTACGTCGACGCCTCCGTTCCGAGCAGGACCCTGTCGAACTCCTCGGCGAAGAAGCCGAGTGACCAGCTAGAATCACCACTCTGCTCCGGGCACCCGAGGTCCGAGCGGGAGCGTTCGTGGATGGTCTCTGTCACCCTGGTAACGGTTTCGGAGCCGACGGCTTCGTTGTACCAGACTACAGGGTAAGAGTCGCCCGGCGGGTTCGTCGTCGCGTGCCAGTCGAACCCCCAGTAGATATCCGAGAGATTCTCGCGCATGTACGCCGCCATCGTGGCCACTTCGACGGGCGTCTCCGTGTCCCACTCTCGTTGCGGGTCGTTACCGAGTGTATCACGCCGCTGGAAGGCGTGGTGTATCCCGTCCGGGTTTCCGACAGGGATGGCGTGGAATACGTACTCCTCGGAGAAGCCGTCCCCCGATCTGAACCGCTCCAGGATCAGATCTGTCACGCCATCCAGGAAAAAGGATCCCTGTGTTTCGCCGGGGTGCTGTCTCGTCAACATCACAACGTCACGTTTCTCGGCGTCGGGCACGGCGGGATCGGTGATCCGGTAGGCGTACATCGCTCTGCCCTGCTGGCTCCGGCCGATGACCTCGGTCTCGACGTACTCGTGTCGGGCTAACTTCTCGACGCGGTCGACGATCGCCCAGTACGGGTACGGCTGCCAGGAAGCGACATACAGCGTGTCGGATGCACAGGTATGGAACCAGCCGCCGCCGACAGACTCCTCGAACCGGGCCCACCCCTCCGGACCGGGTGTCTCCGAGTACACCAGATGGTAGTCGAGTGGCATTCGGGAGGCTTCTTCGACTCCCGTCAGCTCGAAGGAGATGGTCTGTGCGGCCACCCCGTCGACTCTGAACTGAAAGAACGGCGATTCGTACCCGTACTGCTCGTCGCGAGTGAGTTCGACGTGGCGCTCCGAGTCGTCGATATCGGCGATCACCGCCCCGCCACTATCGAACGCAGTAGAAAATTCCATCGCTCGGTACCACAGGATCAGCCCGTCGCCGGCATTAATGTTTATTATCCCGATTCAGCGGTGCTCGGAACTGACAGTCGGTGGGGATCATGTGCCCAACGCCGGTTACTCTCCAGTTATTCCGGGAAAACGGTTCGAATCCTCCTCACGTCACGAAGTTACGGCTCATACTGCCGGCTGTACATTCGTAAAGATATGTGCCACCCCGGGGTCGCGCAATTCGTCAGTTTCTTACAGCCGGCAGTATCACCAGTTGGCTCGCCGAAAGTAAGTGGGCTCGGAGGGATTATGAACTACGCCGAGACGTGCTCACTTCGTTGCGTGCGTCTCGTCTATTCAAATCCTCCTCGCGTCATGAATGTGACTGCTCACTGTCGTTCGCAGCAAAATTAATGGGCTCGGAGGGATTTGAACCCCCGATCGGCTGATATCTCCGGTCGGTGCCTCGGTACTCCAGAGGGTCATCAATGCGGGCGGTGATCAGCCGGCCGCTCAGTATATCAGCTGGAGTATCGTCACCGGGCACGTTTGCCTCTGGAGTCAGCCGCCTTCCCGGACTAGGCCACGAGCCCTCACTCACCCATTGG
>Ga0207714_1002174_pt1 | contig 12060 bp, 13 predicted proteins | sample PonA232FremontCA_2_FD_187270 | JGI IMG/M metagenome (GOLD analysis project Ga0207714, IMG submission 187270) | Marine sediment microbial community from Fremont, CA, USA - Pond A23 Sediment 2 (SPAdes) | ecosystem: Environmental > Aquatic > Marine > Unclassified | place: USA: Fremont, California... | reverse complement strand
ACCGTCACGGGCGCGTTCGACGATGCATCCGCAAGTATGCTCGGCGGGCTGACGATCACCGACAACACGACCGATGAACTGCTCGCCCGCGAGACACCCGACTGGGACGTGCTCGTCTGGACGCCACCCGAGCAGGCATTTAGCGCCGACGCCGACGTACGGCGGTGTGAGATGATCGCGCCGATGGCGGATCTCGTCGCAGATCTGGCCCTCGACGGACGGTTCCAGCAGGCGATGACCGTCAACGGACTCGCCTTCTGTGCGGCACTCGGATTCCCGGCCGATCCGATGGTGGAGGCGATGGCGTACACCGACGGTGTCTCGCTCTCGGGGACGGGGCCGAGTTTCACCGCCGTCGGCGACCGTGAGGTGCTGTCCGAGTTGCGCGACGAGTGGGACCGCCGCGAGGGCCGGACCTGGCTGACACATACACAAACAGAGGGAACTACGACAGATGTCTGAAAATCAAGACGGAGCAGGTGGAATCGATCCGGAAGAGATGTCACTCGACGAACTGCGACGGGAGATCCGCGGCATCGACCGCGAAATCGTCGAACTCATCGCGCGACGGACCTACGTTGCGGATACGATCGCGCAGGTCAAAGACCAGCAGGGGTTGCCGACGACCGACGAGAAACAGGAGCAGCGCGTGATGGACCGGGCCGGCGAGAACGCAAAGCAGTTCGACGTCGACGCGAATCTCGTGAAGGCGATTTTCCGACTGCTGATCGAACTGAACAAAGTAGAGCAGCGGGAGAGCAGGTAGCGGTCTCAAATAGATTTTTAGTGGCTCTATCTCTCGATTAGTGATTCGAAAATCGCTCTCCGGAGTTCGCCGCGTTCCGTCGGGTCGATGAGCAGCTGGAAGATCGGTGACTCAATCCAGCCCGAGACTGAGTTTCAGTGCTTCGTCCACCTCGGCCATGGTCGGCTCGCTCAGACTTCCGAGAATCGAGTGAATCCGTTTTTCGATAGAGACGACGCGAATCTGGTCGAGACGAACTGACGAGTCCTTCTCGAACGGTGAACCTCCCGCTTCCACCAGCACCTCGAACGGGTATCCTCGATGCGTACCTGTCGCCGGAGCAACGATGGTCGTACTGGAGTTGCGATTTCCAGTATCGTTTTGCACAACCACCGCAGGTCGAGTCTTTTTCATCTCGTGGCCTTCGGCGGGGTCGAGACGAACGACGACGACATCGCCACGTCGAATCTCGGTATCATCGCTCATTCGTCGAGTCCGTTCCACGCCTCGTCAGACGCCTCCGTCCACTCCTCAGCGAGATGGTCGGCGCTCTCGGAAGCTTCGCGGTACGCGGCGGCTAATTCTTCATCGTCGGGTCGGTCAGACTCAACTTCGACGACGGCGACGGTCACGCGCTTGTTCGCGTACTCCGTCCCGAGGTAGATTCGACCTCGGTCGTCGGTCTCGTTGGTTCGCAGGTCGCGAGCATCCACTTTCGTCATGTATCCCACTACAACTCACCGCTGGATAAGTCTTACCCACTATTACCCACGAAGCTTATTTTCTATGAACGTACCATGGATTTCACCTATTTGAACAAAGTAGAGCAACGAGAGAAGCGATAACGTATAACACTACGTTCATAGAGTGAGATGGAAGCCAGAGGTAGTTGCATCCTCAAAAATTCGGGACAGTCGGTCTTGGTACGTCTCAAGTGTCGTGAAGTGCATACAGAAACTTACCCGGGAGAACAATCAACACCGGTAATTTCGAATCGTGCGCCGCCAGTTTCACTCTCCGTGACACAGATATCCCAGCCATGTGCGTCCGCAATCTGTTTGACAATAGCTAATCCGAACCCCGTACTCTCGTTGTCGGTTGAATACCCGCTCTCGAATATCTGCGTATCTTCGTCTTCAGGGATACCATCTCCATCGTCAGCGACGTAGAAGCCACGCTCCTGAGTGAGTGAACCGACCGTAACCGTCACATCATCACCACCGTGATCAACCGCATTAGAGAAGAGGTTTTCAATCATACTTGCCAGACGGCTTCGATCCGCATCAACTGTGGCGTCTGTCTGTATCTCGAGTCGTGCGTCGCCTGCTTCGGTATTACTCCAGCACTGGGACGCAAAATGTTCGAGGTGCACCGGTTCGGTTTCGCCAATCGTATTCCCCTGTTGTGCGAGAGCCAGCAGGTCATCTGTCAGTTCGTCCATCCGGTCGAGTGCCTGTTGTACGTCCGTTAAATGAGGGCTATCGCACTCTTTTGTCGCTAGTTCAAGCCGAAGATACGCAATATTCAGCGGATTGCGAAGATCGTGAGAGACAAAACTGGCGAATTCGTCGAGACGGTCACGTTCTCGTTGGAGTTCGGCCTCGCGCTCTCTGAGTTGTTGTATCTGATCGAGTCTGGCCAGCGCGGAGGTAACCGTGTCTGCCCACACCTCGATACGTTCGATATCCTGTGTCGTAAATGCAGAAGTAGTTTCAGACCCGATGTTCAGGATTCCGTACTCACCCAGCGGAAAGATGAGTTCGCTCTGGATTGGAGACTGCGGGTTATGTCGTTTCTCGTGGACACTCATATCGTCGATTTTGCGCGTTCGCTGATTGACGTAGGCGTCCCACGACAGCGACTCGGTTTCCGCAGAGTACGTCGGTGTTTCGTCAACCAGCCTCTTCCCGCGGTTCGTGATGGCAACTGGTTCGAGCCTCGTCCTCGACTCGTTGGATAGCCAGACCCCCGCCACGTCGAATTCGAATACTGTTTCGAGACTGTCGATAACAACCCTTGCTGCCTCGTCGGGTTCTGTTGCGCGGAGGAGCTCTCGGGTCGTGTTCTGGAGCTGGCTAAACGTGGTGGCGTACTTGTCGAGTTGCTGCTCGGTTTTCCGCTGCTCGGTAATATCGATGATATACCCGATCCGTTCCGAGACCCCGTCATTGTGAAGTTCGATTGTCTGGCTTAGCACCCATCGCAGGTCCCCTCCCTTTGTTCGGATGCGATATGGATCGTGAAAGAACGAGTCGGTCGTCTCTTCCTGCTGTTGCCATGTGGTGAGGACGCGAGTCCGATCGTCCTCGTGGATAATATCCGCAAACCGGATCTCGCCCGACAGAAACGCCTCGGGCTGGTATCCCAACACATCTGTCACGTTCGAGGAAACATAGTTGACAGGCCACTGCTCCCTTTCTTTCCATCTGAAGACGACCACAGGCCCACGGGTGAACAGGTCACGCTCTTCTTTGAGTGCCTGTTCGGCACGCTTGCGATCGTCGATGTCGATATGAATCCCGACAGCACGCTGTGGCGTTCCGTCCTCCCCGCGTTCGAAGATCTGCCCGATATCTCGAATCCACTTCCACTCGCCGCTTGCCGTTCGCATTCGATGTTCGGTGTCGTAATAGCGTGTCTCGCCATTTTTATGTGCCTCCAGGGCATCTTCGACAGTCGGTAAATCGTCCGGATGGACGCGCTGCTCCCAGGCATCGAGCGTCGGTTCGATATCGTCGATCGAGTAGCCGAGCATCGTCGCCCACTGTTCGTTAAATTCGACGGCATCAGTCGTCATATCCCAGTCCCAGACCCCGAGATTTGCACCCTCGACAGCCAGTTCGAACCGTTCTTTGAGTGTGCGAATCGTCTCCTCACGTTTCTTCTGCTCTGTAATATCCGTTGTAACCCCACAGATAGCGTTTATCTCCCCGTGCTCGTCGTACACTGGTGACTTTCGCGTGAGATGAGTCTGGATGCCTGTGTCTGTGGGGACTTGCTCTACTGTTTCGACCATCTCGCCGGTCTGGAGTATCTGCATATCATCCCCCTGGTATTTTTCGATCCGTTCCTGTGGAAATAGATCTTCGTCGGTTATCCCGGTGATATCTTTCTCGCTATCCATCCCGAAAAGATCCCGGAAAGCATCGTTCACCAACAGGTACCGTCCATTGGCATTTTTGAGGAACACCGCTGCCGACATCGTTTCTAGCACGGCCTCGAACCGACGGTTCATCTCTGCAACTTTCTGCTGGTGTTCGTTGGATTCGACTGCGTTCTCGATACGGTTTGCGAGAAGTTTGAACTGGTCCTGTCCACGCTCTTTCTGGAGGTAATCAGTCACGCCAGCGGAGATTGCCTTACTGGCGACTTTCTCGGTACCTTTGCCAGTAAAAAGGATAAATGGAAGATTCGGGTACTCCTCTCGAACAGTTTCGAGCAGTTCGAGCCCGTTCGACTGTGGCATATCGTAATCGCTGACAACGCAATCGACGTCGTTCGCATCGAGATAGGGTAAGACATCCCGTGGATTAGTTTTGGTAACGACGTCGAAGTTGTCTCGTTCCCGCGGCAGCACAGTCTGGACTAAGTCACCGAACGTGGGCTCATCATCCACATGGAGAATTTTGACGGAACGAGTAAGAGACATACAATCAATTAGTCAAGTACTAATAATAATTCTGTGGTGTGTGGGGTTATATCACGGGACAGTGTTGACAACTGGTGAATTGTCTGTCGCGGGTAGAATCTGATTGTTCGTCCAGCGGCAAAAGAGATGAATTCGTCTACATTATCCAGCGTGTGCACAGTAGTCCGGCCCAGTTGCGAGAGGTGAGTTCACGGCCAGTCGGCAGGGAGATCCTCGGCGTGGGTTTCGATCAGTTCCAGGAGCGGTTCGATCTCTTCGAAGCGGGGCCCTTTCGATATCTCACCACTGTCTCGATCCCATTCGATGTACCCTGCATCGTCGAGTCGTGGTAAATGATTGTGGACGAGAGCCATTTCAGCCTCTGTCGAACTGTTCTCTCCCCGAACCATCACATCTGTTTCTGTTGTGATACTCCCTTCTTTCAACAACAGGAGGATCACGCGGCGGTGGCTGTTGGACAGGTTCTCAAATATCTGGTCTATCGCCGGGTGCAGCAGAATATCTTTCTCGCGATCAGTTAATGACATGTATTAGAATTTAACTGGCTGCTATATAAAGGTCAGTGAGACAGACAGTAAGACACGTGACGAACAATCACCCGACGCAAAGTCATTGTTCCCTTACAACTGTATGACGCAGTGAACCGGAAAATCGACACGATTCGAAGATGGACCATCGTACTGCGCCACTGTCAGTCGATCAATGCCGGGCATCCGGACAGACCGATACGATTTATAAAAAGACGAGTGGAGTCTGTTCAGATTTCCTTCATCATGCCCTCTACGTCCTCCCGAGAGACAGACATGTCGTGACTTTGCTCCGCGTGTTGCTGGACGATTGCGACGAGTTCGTCTTCGTTTTCGTCCTGAATTTGAAACGCACAGTCGTCGAACCCCGCGTCTTTGCAGACAACTTCTTTTACCATTGTTGATCTCTCCCGGCAGTCTAGTATGTCATCACGACACATTACCCTGCGTGTTATTCACTCGCTCGCGAAGTGTGAGGAACCGAGTGAGCCCCCCGTCTGAGCCGAGTAGCCAGTATTCGCTGTCCCCCTTCCACTCCACTGACCGCACTTTTGAGGTGGCAGCGGTCGATCGCAGTCCCCGTCGCCCGAGTAACAGCCAACTGATTGTTGCCACTTTATTACGCTAGGATATACGTTTTGATAATTTCTACAGTAGAGTAATCAAGGGCCAGTCTGTGAATTCACATGCTGACACTACATGGCTGATGCAACATCAATTCTCGTCCCGATCAGGTATCCGCTCACCGAGCAGAGTGCAAAGACCCTCTCGACCGCGGGTCGACTCGCACGCGAGCACAGACCAGTTGATCTCACTGTTCTCCACGTCAATTTACACCAGAAAGGGAGTGCTACCCAGAAAAGAGAGATAACTCGGGCAGTCTCGTCGACACTCGACGGCGTCGAAGCGTCTGTAATGATTCGGCAGGGGTATCTCGTCGAAGAAGAGATCCTCGAAGAGGCCACGCAACTCGGCGCGGACATCATCGTCGTCGGTGCCAATCAACAGGCCACCTGGCGGAAAATCCTGAGTCGGTTACTCCGAAACGACCCCGAAGTCGGCGTTTTCCTCCGCGAAAACGCATCTACCAACACCAGAATTCTGGAGGTAGGCCGGGCAGCAGAGCCGAGGATTGTCGATCCGGTATGACGCCGGCTTCCACATTGATCCCTGTCTCCCGGGTTCGATCCCGAGGTACGGCCAACAAAGTGGCCGATACGCTACTTTAGAGAGCGACGAAGAGATCGGTCGCGTACATAACGGCGAAGCCGATCAGGAATGCCAGCAGATTCGTCGCGCTCCCGACACGGCCGTCCGCCTCACGGACCAGCTGTGGTATGCCGTCCATCTCCGGGTCGAGACTCTTCAGATGCGGGTGGATCGTGTGCGCGTGCCGTCCGACGGTCGATGGTCGTCTCACCGCCGAGAGAGTCCACGAGGCGCTTTTCGAGCTGTTCTGTCACTGATGTTGCACGATCGTACGCTATCGACGGCATTTTCGTCTCCTCACGCTGGTAGGACTGTAACTCAAACTCAGTTTTGCCTCATGCTAAAATAAAGCTTGACATATCTAAATCTTTGCACAGCCTGTTCAGTTCTGGAGATCAGTACAATCGTTGATTCGGAATGGTCCAACTGGCGAAAAGCGGCGTGTAATTCCGGGCTAGAGGTGACACAAGGTAGATTACTCCGCTGAAAGTACTGCTTCGACGATTTTCTGTTCGGCTTTTCTGAGGTGGTGGTGGAAGGTCGACGGTGCGATGTCCAGCGAGTCGGCGATGTCCTGAGCAGTGTTGTCCCGTGGCCACTCGAACATCCCGGCGTGGTAGGCTGCTCGGATCGCACTCCGCTGGCGGTCGGTCAGTAGCTCCGAAATACCACCGTGTATGACGTCACTGTGGCCCGTTTGCCGGGTCGTTTGACGGCGTGTCACCATCTCGACGCCGGCGTAACTCTCCTGGATGGTATCGATGAGTCTCCTGATATCCGCACTCGGTGCCAACTGGACAGTCAACTGGTAATCGCCATCCTCGATAATCGATCCCTCGTGGGTACCGCCAAGCGAGATCAGCGTCGAGAGGACGGGGTGATCGGAGAGTTTGAGTTCGAACGACGACTCACCCGTCTCCTCCTGGAAGGAGATAGCGGTCCACGTCGAGCAGGTTTCAGTGAGATTCTCCATCCCCGCTCTCGCGTCGGCGGTTGCAGTCCCATACACCAGGAACGCGTCCTCTTTTGCCGGAATAATTTCGTCGAACGTGATCGTTCCGTCGGGGCTGTCCGGCAACGTTTCGAAGATATTCCGGACCTGGAAGGTCAGTTCGACGACTTCTTCGCTCACCAGTGCGCGTTTTCGTTCGACGGCTGCGATGGCGTGTCCGACGACCTCACCGAGTCGGCTGATCACCGTCTTCTCTGGTCGCATGAACGCATCAGCGCGGTCAGCGTACACGGCGAGGACGCCGTAGACCGTCTCATCGTGAACGATCGGAATGATCGCAAACGACTGGAACGCGGAGGAAGCGATCGCCTCTCGCCACGGCCCGGTCGCAGCGTCTGTACTGCCACTGACGACCTGTGTTTCCTGTTCGTGGATCGCGGTCGCTGCTGGCCCCCGTGGGTTCGGACTCTCCGTGTCGATCGATCGCGGGATCGCTTCCCCTCGTGTCTCGCCAGCCGAGGCCCGAAGCTCCAGCCGATCAGCCTGTGAGTCGATCTCGGCGACCCACGCGAACTCGTAGGACGTAGAGGCTGCGACCCCGTCACAGACCGCCTCTTCGATCTCTTCGCGGGTCGACTTGCCGATCACCGATTCGGTCGTCTCGTGAACGATCGTATTGAGGTTGATGAGTGTCGCCAGTTCCTTGCGCTGTCGCTGTAGTTCCTGCCTGTCGCGATGGCGATTGATCGCCGTTGCGAGGATATTCGCTACCGACTTGACGAAGGTAACGTCGTCTTCCGAGAACGCTCGCTGCTCTGTGTCGTGCGTTCCGAGAATCCCCCACGGTTTCTTGAAGGACCCGATTACGATACTGATACCGCTGGTGACGTCGTGGTCGGTGAGCAGTGCCGGGCCGCTGAACCGGTCGTCGGTTTCGAGGTTCTCGACGACGACTGGGCCCCGCTTTTCGAGCGTGTACGCAGCCTGTGATTCCTCCTCGACTGCCGAGACAGCTGCAGTTCCGACGATTCCCTCGTCCCAACCCACACCCTCGCGGAGATGCAGTTTGTTCGCTGCCGGATCAAGCTCCAGCACCTTGCAGTAGTCCGTCTCTAGTGTCTCTGCGACCAGTTCGACCGCGTTTTCGAGTAACACGTGGATCTCGTTATTTTCGAGTGCTTTCCGGCCGAGTTCCGCCACCACCTCCTGCTGTCGGACCCGCCTCTGTCGTTCCGTTTCGAGCTGTTTGCGCTCGGTGATATCCTGCTGGAATCCGACGTAGTTGACGACCGACCCTTGCTCGTCCCGGACCGGCGTGATCGCAACTCGGTTCCAGAACTCCGTCCCGTCCTTCCGGTAGTTGCGGAGTTCGACCGACACCTCCGCGGCCGCGTCGATCGCCTCTCGCATCTCGGCAACTGGTTCGGAGTCGGTCGTCGGCCCCTGAAGGATCCGGCAGTTCTGTCCGATGATATCCTCGTCTCTGTAGCCGGTCAGCTCGGTGAATTTGTCGTTCGCGTAGATGATCGGATTGTCCGGCTGTGTGGGATCGGTGACAGTGATCCCGGCCGGGGCCTCGTCCAGTGCACGTTTCATAGAGAACTCGACGTCGTGTGGTGTCGACGGCTGGTCCTGGATCGCCCCGTCGGTGCTCTGTGAAGAGCGGGCAGTTGTCGGGGGAGAGGGTTCGCCGGTGCCGTCTGCGGGCTGCCACCATACCCGGGCATTTGCGCCCACCTTCTTCGTTCGGAGAAAGCCCTCTTCGACCAGACGCTCGAGACGAGCGTAGACAGTCCGGCGACCGAGATCGAGTTGCTCGGCGACTTCGGGTGTCGTCTTCGGTTCTCCAGAGCTATCGAACACCCCCAGCGTTTCCCGGAGTGTTGGTGTCAACGACTTTTGATTCATTATTGTGCAATGGTGCGAACAGCTCTTGAATCTTCCGTCGACGGAACAGATGATGGTGAGTAACTGAATTTTATATTGGTATACACATCTGTAATTAGGATGTAAGATGGGCTATTAGAGGGCAGCTATCCGAGGTGCTCGTTCGGAACAACCCAATCACTTCTAGAAAGGTATCAGGAGTAATCAAGGAATACTATGTTGTAGAGTAGAATGAGAAATAGATCGGACTCACTTGACCGCTGGTGGAAACGGCACGACGAGCGGCTAAAACACGCGAACGAACACCGCGTGCGGGTCTTCGTTCGGTCTCGTGCGCCAGCCCACGGGACACACGACCTGCGTCAGGAACTGATCGAGCAGCTGGAAACGGCGGAGACGGAAAATCACATCGGGTCCTACGACGTCACTGCACTGGGTCCCGACATCTGTATGTGCGAGAAATGCCAGAGTCTCAGATCCGGCTCGGAAATCCGGGAGCGCGTGATGGAACTTGTCAACTGGCGCGAAGGCGGGATCCAGTCCAGCGGCTTCACTCACAGAGAGGTCGAATCCTCCATCACTGGGGAGCAGTACCGGACCATCTCGCCACCCGAGACGACACTCGGAATCTACATCGACGGCTCGCTGACCGGCGTCTTTCCGTGTATCGCTGATGGGGTCAACTACTGCCCGGAAGTGTACCTCGACGGTATTCTCACGGCGAACAGCGAGCGAATGGCAGAGCAACTAGCGAACTCGGACTAGCTGGAGACTGCTCCGTCTGCTTGCAGGGGGTTTCTGGGGATCGTCTGGCCACTGGCCAAAGACTTTGGTTCCTGCTTGCAAATGACAGACAATGACGACAGTCAAGGGTGCCTGGTCGCGAGCAGAGCTCGAAACGTTTCTCACCGAATCGCTCATGCCAGTGAGACTCGGCTGTCACCACTCCAGCGGCGGGCTCTGGATGCTATCGCTGTGGTACGAGTTCACCGACGGGACGATCAGATGTGCCACCGGCAGTGGCTCGGATGTCGCGGACTTTCTCAGAGCGAACGACTCGGTCTGCTTCGAAATATCGACGAACCAGCCACCGTACATGGGGGTGCGAGGCTCCGGAACGGCGTCGCTGTCACCGGACGAGGACAAGAAGCTACTCGGATCACTGATCGAGCGGTATCTCGGCGGGACCGACTCTGAACTCGCGACGATGCTTCTGACCGACGAACGGGACGAACTCGTGATTACGGTCGAACCCCGGCGGCTGTACAGCTGGGATTTCACCGACCGGATGCAGACTGTCGTCACCGACAGTCCAGCCGCCAGGAACCCGGAGCCGTCCTCACCGAAATACACAGGCCGGGACGAGGACGGGAGTTAATCGACGGACTTCGGCGGAGTCTCTGCTGACTCGTCGTCACTGGCCGATGGCTCACCGCGCAGTGCCCGACCGAGACCTGCAACCCCTTCTCTGGTCTCCTGTGCCAGCACGGTCACGGCCGCGCGGCCACGGCGAACGCGCGTCTGGTGCCAGGATTCGTCGCGGTGACCGTAGGTTCTGAGTCCGCGCAAGAAGTCGATCTTCCGGAACTCCGGCCAGTAGGGGGCCGAAAAGTAAACCGCAGCTTCGTTGCCGTTCGCCTGCCAGGGGAGGAAATTCGACGTGCGCTCGTTGCCGCCGCTCCGGATAATCAGATCGACGCTCTGTGTCGGTCCGTCCGAGAGCGCCCCTTCGACCGTCTCGGCGGTCACGTCGGCCGGCTCCAGTTCCCCGCGGTCGACCTGCCGGGCAATCTCCCGCGTCGCACCGAGGAGTTCCGCGCGCCCGCCGTACGCGAGCGCGATGTTGAGATACAGTCGATCGTAGTTACCGGTTCGCTCGTCGGCGTACTGGATCGCCTCCTGGACGCGCTCGGGGAGACGGTGGGTCTCGCCGATTGCACGGATCCGGACCTCGTTTTCGTGGACGTCCTCGGCGTCGGCGAACTCCCGGAGTTTCGCCGTGATCAGATCGAACAGTGCCTCCCGTTCGTCCTCGGGTCGGTTGAAGTTCTCCGTCGAAAACGCGTACAGCGTCACCTCCTCGATTCCGAGCTGTTCGGACCAGCGGAGGATCGCTTCTGTCGTGTCAGCTCCTGCGCGGTGGCCCTCCGTCTTTTCGACGCCCTGCGTGTCCGCATACCGACGGTTCCCGTCCATGATAACCGCGATATGAGATGGCGGGTCGCCGATTTCGGTTTCGAGCACCTGCGCGTACAGCTGCTCGATCGGTTTGCGGAGCCGGTCGATCATCTAGCTGTACGTGAGTGTAAGACGTTCAAGTAGCTTGTGACCGAGGCCCGCCAGTGAGTGAACACCTACCACAGTGTTTTAATAGAGTGACCGCGTACCACTAGTTGCAATGGCGAAAGGTACGGTTGATTTCTTCAACGACACAGGCGGTTACGGTTTCATCGAGACAGAGGATTCGGACGAAGACGTGTTCTTCCACATGGAGGACGTTGGCGGCCCTGACCTGGAAGAAGGTCAAGAGGTCGAGTTTGAAATCGTCGAAGCGGACAAGGGCCCACGAGCCAAGAACCTGGAGCGGCTGTAAGGCAGCTTCACTGTCTGGCTGACAGGTGGGTTGGGTAGCGGAAGCTCCCGTCAGAGCCTCGACTTTTTCTGCGACGAGCGAAACCGTGAGCGGTAAATCTCCCCCGCGAGAAGGCAGCGTATGAGCGACGTTATCGATGACGACCTGCGGCGTCGAACGTGGGAGTTACTCCAGCCCGGCGAGATCGAACTCGACGGGCTCGTGGTCCACACCGCCCTCGACGGTAGCCAGGAACCGGAGATGCACCAGGCGACGATCGAAGTCGGGGAACTGATCGCAGAGTACGCCGGCTTCGAGCCGGGGAACACCTTCGTCTACTCCGGCACGGACGATTCTGATTACTCCTCGAACCAGCATCAGGGACTCACACTGGACGACGAATCGTTCGTCTGGGAGTGTCAGCAGTTGCTCCGGGACGGCTCGTTCGATATCGTCTTTTATTACGAATCGGACGCGGATTCGCTGGGGCTGCTGGCGGCGGTGCGGGAGGCGGGGTAC
>Ga0207714_1002173_pt1 | contig 12061 bp, 17 predicted proteins | sample PonA232FremontCA_2_FD_187270 | JGI IMG/M metagenome (GOLD analysis project Ga0207714, IMG submission 187270) | Marine sediment microbial community from Fremont, CA, USA - Pond A23 Sediment 2 (SPAdes) | ecosystem: Environmental > Aquatic > Marine > Unclassified | place: USA: Fremont, California... | reverse complement strand
CGATGCGGTATCTTCGGCGTCCGTATCAGTCACTTCGGCCGTGAATTCGTACTCACCTGGATCAATATCGGCGTTACTGAAGTCCGCGATAAGCGCGTCATCACGGAAGCCACGGACAATGATCTCATCGTCATCGCTTGCGGCGTCCTGCGCAATCCCGTTCACAGGATCGTTGTTGCTGTTCTCACCAAAGAGATCTTCAAGCTCATTATAGTCAAGCCCGTTAGCACTGACATTGAGATTGTAACTGTTCCGCCGCGACTCAACGTTAAGTTCGGCTTCCTCTTCGCCGGTGTCGTAGGTGGATGCCTCCCAGTCAATACTGAGCTCTTGGACAGCCAGTTCAAACGTGTTGTCTCGTGTTTCGTCGAGATTCGGCCCCCGAAGGAAGTAATCGTTGGGTTCAAGCCCACTCGTGTCGATCGTAAGATTTCCGTTTGAATCCGTTTCGTACTCTGACACAAATGCGCTACTTGTGATATCGTCGCCGTCGTATTCATCGACCGACCGGAGGACATACTCCGTGTTGGCCTGGATGTCGACGGCTCTAACGGTTTGGCCTTCATACACAATATTCGGATTGGGTTGTCCGTCAACGACAAAATCAACATCGGTGGGGTTACTCGTCTGGGCGGCCGTGGAGCCGGCAAAGCCGGCAACCCCAACAGCGACCATGGAGACGACCATGATCGCTGCGAAGAAGACCGCATTGGCCTTCGTACGTATGTTGTCGTTTGTCATTGTTTGTGTTGTTGTCTGCGTCGCGACGGCGTGCTTTGTCCGCACCTCCATCGCCCGTTCGTCGTCGACCAACACCGCATCGAGGGCGCGACCGGACTCGGTTGTGGAGTACTCGCTTCCATCGCTCGGATTGGGTAGGGGTTCGCAACGGAGCGTTCTTGCGGTGGGTATAAATGCTTTGTGTGGTCGGCCGTCCGTGTGAACGCCTCACACGGCCGCGAGCGGGCGTCAGACGCCGGTTTTCGAAATCGGGGGTCTGACGGCCCGTGACGGTCGCGGGTTTAAATACCAGATGCTGTCGAGCGTCTGACGTGTGTCTGCCGCCGGGGGCTGTACGCGCTCGCGGCGGGGAGACGGACGCTCGCGGCGGTGACGGGCCGGTTGCGCTCGTGGCGCTCGGGGGAGTGTGGCTCTCGGGGGGTCGTGTTTGTCTCGCGTGTGTGCGCTCGCGGGGGCGGTGTCGGCCCGGCGCGCGGAGCCAAACCGATTTACGACCGCCCGCACAAGCGGGCGTAATGGCGACCTGCGAGGAGTGCGGGGAGTACGCCGAGCTCCCGTACCAGTGTAAGCGGTGCGGAGAGTCGTTCTGTGCCGACCACCGCCTGCCCGAGAACCACGACTGCCCCGGCCTCGCCGGGTGGAACGACCCCGGCGGCGTCTTCGACAGCGGCTTCGACGACACCGTCGCCGACGGCCCCGCGGGCGGCACCGCGAGCCGCGCGGGCGACGCGGACGGCGTCGTCGACCGCCTCCGGCGGCGCGTCGACCGCGCGACCGGCGCGGGCGGGGTCGTGGGCTACGTCCGCAACAACGCGACGTACGCGATCCTGCTCGCGATGTGGGTCACCTTCGTCGCGCAGTGGGCCGCGCTGTTCGTCGGCGGGCAGTCGCTCCACGGCGAGCTGTTCGTGCTCCACCCCGAGCGGCTGGACAACGTCTGGACGTGGGCGACGTCGGTGCTGTCACACTCGCCGTTCCAGCTGTTCCACATCATCGGCAACAGCGCCGTCCTGCTGTTTTTCGGCCCGCTCGTCGAGCGCGCGGTGGGCTCGAAGAAGTTCACCGCGTTCTTCTTCGCGTCCGGGATCGTCGCCGGGCTCGGCCACGTGCTCTTTGCGATCGCGACGAACGCCCCGCCGACGGGCGTGCTCGGCGCGAGCGGTGCCGGCTTCGCGATCCTCGGTGTCCTCACCGTCTGGCGGCCGAACATGCAGGTGCTCCTGTTTTTCGTCGTCCCGATGAAGATCAAGTACCTCACGTGGGGGATCGCGGTCGTCTCCGCCGTGCTCGTCGTCCAGAGCGGCGGCGGCAGCGCCGGCGGGATCGCCCACCTCGCGCACCTGATCGGCTTCGCGATCGGCCTCGCGTTCGGCAAGCGCAACGAGGGGCTCGCGCGCTCGGCCGGCGGCATGGGCGGCCTCTCGCTCGGCGGCGCGCGCGGTCCCCGCGGCCCGGGCGGCCCCGGCGGCCGACGCTGAATGACGGACCGCCCGTTCGACCCGGACGCGCTCGCCCGACCGGCGCTCGCGCCGGACCCCTCGCTCTCGCGGTCCGAGATGGAGACGCTCCAGCGCGAGATCGCCGCGGCCGCGACGTTTTCCGACGACGGTCCCCCGACGCCCGCGGGCGTCGCCGTCGACGACGCCCCGTCGCTCGCGGACGGGCTCCCCCCGGCCCGGGACGCGAGGCCGACGGAACGGGCGGGCGACGACGGGACGGGTCCGGGCGACGCCGGCCCGGACGCGCCCGTGGTCGTCGGCGTCGACCAGGCGTTCCGCACCGACCGCGGCGACGCCCCGGACGCGGCCGTCTCGGCGGCGGTCGCGTTCCGCGGCGGCGACGTGATCGAGTACGCCACCGCGACGACGCCCCTCTCTGTCCCGTACGTCCCCGGCCTGCTCGCGTTCCGCGAGGGCGGGCCGATACTCGCCGCGCTCGATGAACTCGACGCCGCCCCCGACCTCCTCGTCTGTGACGGCTCCGGCCGGATCCACTTCCGGGAGGCGGGGCTCGCGACCCACGTCGGCGTCGTCCGCGACGTCCCGAGCGTCGGCGTCGCGAAGCGTCTCCTCTGTGGCGAGCCCGACGAGCCGACCGGCGAGCGCCCCGCGGGCTGGCGGACCCCGATCCGCGCCGCCGACGCGGTGTCGACCGCGGAGCCGGAGACCGTGATCGGCCACGCCGTCCAGTCGCGGCAGTACCCGAACAGCCGGCGGGTGAACCCGCTGTACGTGAGCCCCGGCCACCGCGTCGCCGCCGGGACCGCCGCCGACCTCGTCGCGGCGCTTTGTGCCGGGTACAAGCTCCCCGAGCCGACGCGGGTCGCAGACGCGGCCGCGGCCGCGGCGAAACGCGACGACCCGTGAGACGCGCGGCGAGTCGGGCGGCCCGCGACGGACCGAGGCCGGCGACGGCCCCGACCGGCGACGGGCCGCGCGACCGGCCCCCGCGAAACCGTGCCACGAGTTGCCACGGACGGGCGGTTTTTAGACGGCGGCCCGAAAAGTGGGGTGTATGGGAACCGACGGCACGGAGAGTCCGATGTCCGCCGAGGAGTTCCGCTCGCTGACCGACGGGCTGGTGCGCCAGAGCTCCGGCGGCGGCACGACCGTTTACAAGAACGCCGCCGGCGTCGGGTGTCCGAACCCCGACTGCGACCGCGGCGTCTTCCAGACGCTGTTCGTGAGCGACCACGGCTGGCAGCAGATCGGCGCGACCCGCGACGGGATCGACCTCTGTCTGGTCAACACCGAGTCGAAGCGGCTCGTGTTCATCCACGACGAGTGATCGTCCGCCGGGGACGCGGTCAGTCGCCCCCGGCCGGCTCGGGGTCCGACTCGACCGCACAGCGGTTCGGTCCGAGCTCCAGTTCGATCGCCGCGGTCTCGTCAGGGGGCGTCTCGACCCCGCGGTTCGCCGCGATCACCGACTCGTAGTTCGGCGGCTTCGCCGGGAGCGTCCGCGTGATACGTTCGACGAAGCGCTCGCGGTCGAGCCCGAGCACGCCGATCTCGCGTCTCGCCGTCCCGACCGTCGTGGCGACCGGCTCGCCCGGGGCGGCGTCGCCGGTCGTCCCGTCGTCCGCGACCGCGAAGTGGCCGGGACAGACGACGACGTCGTCCGGCACCGCGAGCAGCGTCCCGTGGAGCGAGTCGTACAGGCGTCGGGCCGCGGCGGCCGCGCCGGAGCCGGAGTCGGCCCCCGCGTCGGCCGAGAACTGGAGCTCGGTCCGCCCGACGCCGTCGGTGAAGAGCGCGTCGCCGGTGAGCACCGCGTCGCCGCCGATCAGGTAGCTCGCGCTCTCGTCGGTGTGGCCGGGCGTCGCGAGCGCCTTCAGGTCGACCCCGCCGACGTCGAGCGTCTCGTTGCGGCCGATCGGCTCGAACTCGACGGCCACGTCGCGGGCGGCGGCCGCGGCGGGCAGGTAGTACGGGACGCCCAGCTCGTCGGCGAGCGCGCGGCCGCCGGAGAGGTGGTCGGCGTGGACGTGCGTGTCGAGCACCGCCGCGATCGACGCGTCGCGTTCGGCGGCCGCCGCGACCCACTCGTCGCCGTGTCGAGAGACGTCGATAGCGACGGCGACGCGGTCGGAGCCGTCGGAACCAGCGACGGCGACGCGGTCGGAGCCGTCGGAACCAGCGACGGCGACGCGGTCGGAGCCGTCGGAACCAGCGACGGCGACGCGGTCGGAGCCGTCGGCCTCGGCGTCCGCGGGGACGTGGTCCGCCGCGCCCGGCTCGCGGCCGCCGACCGCGAGGTAGCCGAGACACCCCTTCGCCCGGCGCTGCACCTGGACGAGATCGAGAGGCGGTTCGGCGTCGCCGCTCTCCGGCGCGGAGAGCGGCACCGCCACGCGGTCGTACACCGCGGACCAGCCGCGCATCCCGTCGCCGACGACGGTCACGTCGTCGTACCCCGCCGCCTCGAGCTCGGCGGCGAAGTCGTCTGACGCCTTGCCCTTCGCACAGAGCGTGACCACGCTGTCGTCCGGGCCGAGACCGGTCTCGCGCTCGAACTCGCGCCGGTCGAACTCGTGGGGTGGCTTATAAAAGTAGTTGATAGCGCCCGCGACGCGCCACTCGGCGAAGCTCTCGGCGGGGCGCGTGTCGACGACTGCAAACGAGCGGTCGCCGCGACGGCGCGCGTCGATCCGGTCGCGAAACTCGGCTGCGGATATCGTCTCGGCCATGACGGCCGCTCGCGCTCCACGATCAAAAGCGCTACTTTCGCCGCGGCCGCGGCGACGCGGGCCCGCCGGTCGCCCCGACTCGCAGCCTTTTTAGGCGCGCTGGCGGTACGAAGTGGTACTATGGCTGAGGACAAGGCACGAAGCACCGGAAGCGCGGGCCGATTCGGCGCTCGCTACGGCCGGGTCTCCCGCAAGCGGGTCCAGGACATCGAAGCGGAGATGCGCAACGCGACCGTCGACGGCGACGATGTCACGCGGAAAGGCACCGGGATCTGGGTGAACGAGGAGACCGGCGAGACGTTCACGGGCGGCGCGTACCGCCCCGAGACGCCTGGCGGCCGCACCGTCAGGCGGTCGATCCGCGCCGCGCTCTCCGACGAGGAGTAGGCCGATGAGCTACAAGTGTTCCCGGTGTAAACGCGACGTCACCCTCGACGAGTACGGCGGCGTGCGCTGTCCGTACTGCGGCCACCGCGTCCTGTTGAAAGAGCGCGGCGGCGACGTAAAGGAAGTCGACGTCGAGTAGCCGGCGTCGGCGTGACGGCGTACCCTCACGAGACGGTCCTCTCCGCCTCGTACCCCTCGAAACGGCGCGCGCGGCTCGTCGCCGCGGCGCTCGTGCCCGAAGTCGGCGAGATCGACGACGACCGCTCGACGGCCGCGGTCGATCGCGACGGCGACGCGGTCTGCGTCCGGGTGGCCGCCGCCGACCCCGTCGCGCTTCGGGCGGGTGTCAACGGCTGGTCGCGGTTGCTCGCGGTCGCGGAGGCGGTCTGCGACGCGGACCGGTCAGTGACCCACGACTGAACGCGTGGGCTTTTGCTTATTCCCCCGGTGAGAACCCGGAGACGGCCCGTTTCGGATTCTCTCGGCGGCGGCGGAGAAGTCGGGGGTTTATCCCTCCGGGTCGCCTCGTTTCGGGCATGCAGGGGAATATGCCGCCCGAGGCCCAAGAGAAGATCGAGGAACTCCAGGAGCTCCAAGAGACCGCCCAGCAGGTCGCAGAACAGAAAGAGCAGGCGCAGGCGGCGCTCAACGAGTCGAAGACCGCGCTCGACGCCCTCGGCGACGTCGACGAGGACGCCGACATGTACCGCGAGATCGGCGAGGTGCTCGTCGAGACCGAGTACGCGTCCGCACACGAGGACCTCGAAAACAAGGTCGACTCCCTCGAGGTCCGCGTCGAACAGCTGGAAAAACAGGAGGGCCGCGTCGAAGAGCAGTTCGACGACCTCCAAAGCGAGCTCCAGCAGATGCTTCAGGGCGGTGCCGGCGGCGGTCCGATGGGACCCGGCGGCCCGGGCGCGGGCGGCTCGTAAGCCCGTGACGGACGACGCGGTCGCGACCGATTCCGGCGACCCCGACGACGACGAGGTCGTCCGGACCGCGGCCGACGCCGCAGAGGGGATCGTGTTCAAACACTACGACCAGTCGACCGTGACGGACCTCGACGTCACCGTCGCGTTCGAGGCGGGCGTCCTCGACGTCGACGTCTACCTCAACGCGCCGGCAGACGCCGGTCCCGACCCGGACGCGGTCGCGCGGGAGGCCGCAGAGACCGCGGGCGACGCGGTCGACGAGCTGTTCGACGCGTCGACGGCCCGCGACTGACACCCGCCTTGTTTTCGTGTGCGCCCGCCGGCGCTGCCCCGTATCGCGCTCGATCCGACCCGCGGGAGTCAGGCCGACTCACAGACCGCGACGAAGTTCTCGAAGACCTCCTCGCCGCGCTCCGTGTGAGCGACCTCCGGGTGCCACTGGACGCCGTACCGGTCGGCGCTCGGGTCCGCCATCGCCTCGATGCCGCAGACGTCGGAGGTAGCGGTGCAGGTGAACCCGTCGGGAAGCGCCGTCACCTCGTCGGCGTGTGAGGCCCACACCCGCGTCTCGGGCGCTAACGACCCCACGAGCGGGTCCGTCTCGTCGAGAATCTCCACGTCGACGTCGGCGTAGCCGCCGTACTCGCCCGCGCCGACGGCGCCGCCGAGCTCGACCGCCATCAGCTGCATGCCGAGACAGATCCCGAGGACCGGACGGTCGCGGTCGAGGTGGTCGGGGGCGTGTCCGACCCGGTCCATGTCCGGCCCGCCGGAGAGTACGATCCCGTCGGCCGCGACCGCGTCGGCCGGCGTGTCGGCCGCGACGATCTCCGTCTCGACGCCGAGATCGCGAAGCGCCCGTCGTTCGAGGTGCGTGAACTGGCCGTGGAGGTCCACGACGACGATCCGTGTCATGACGCGAATGGCGGACGAGCGCACAAAAACCGCTCGGAAGTGACGTCGCGGCGGCGGGCCGGGTCTCCGGCGCGCCGACCGGTCACCTCGGCCGGCGGTCACTCCGCGAAGGCGTCTGTGGGGTCGCGTTTCGTGTACTCCCGGAGCAGGACGGTCGCGTACGACCCGCTCGGCAGGGTAAACGAGAACGTCGGGTCGCCGTCCGCGATCGTCACGTCGAGGTCGGTACACAGGAGTATCGCCCGGCGCGTGCCGGCGGAGTCGAACTCGCCGGGGCGGTCCGCGTCGCCCGCCCGCGCGAAGTCGGCCGGTTCGAGGCCGGCGTCGTCGAGGACCGCACGCGCTATCGCGCCCGGCTCGCCGCCCCCGAGCTCGGTGTCGGTGCCGACGAGGGGCGCGGTGACGAACGCCCGTCCGCGCTCGCAGTGCCGGGTGAGGACGGCCACCCGGTCGGCGTCCGCGCACTGGGTCCGGTCCGGGTCGGGTGCGGACGCCTCGTCGGGCGCGTCGCGGTCCGCGAAACACACGACGTCGCCCGCGACGGGGCGGTCGAACGGGAGCCCCCGCCGCAGCCGCTCGCTCACGATCCGGTTGAACAGGAACGACTGCGCGGCGTTGACGAACAGCCGTTGGAGGTTCGACGGCACCGCGGCGAGCGCGCGCCACCAGTCGTCGTCGTCGGCCGGCGCGTCGGGGGAGACCTCGTCGTCGGCGAGCCGGTGGAGCATCGACCGCTCGAACCGGAGCGTCCGCGGGAGCGCGTCGATACAGGCCGACCAGTCGCCGTCGCCGGCCCCCCGACCGCCGTCCGCGCCGACGCCGAACGCGGCGTCGACGCGCGTTCTCCCCGCCTGCGTGTCCGCCGGCTCCGTGTCGGCCGGGTTCCCGGCGTACAGCCGCACCGCCTCTCGCGGATCGCCCCGGACGGCGGCGAGTCCGACGCGGTGCGTGACGGGTCGCCGGCTGCCGAACCGCTGTTGGCCGAAGTAGTTCGGCACGCCGACGGTCGCGCCGTCGACGACCGCGTCGCCGGCCGCCGTTCCGGCGGGCTCGCTCGGCTCGCCGCCGAACGCCGCCAGCTCGGTCGTCACGGCCGCGACGCGCGCGGCCGCGTCGGAGACGGTCCCCGCGACGCGGATCTCGAAGGCGTTTCCCGCGAGGTCGCCGAACGAGATCCCGCGTCCCGCCCGCCCGACCGCCTCGATCTCCGCGCCGCGGACCGTCGGGAGGTCGTCGGGGTCGACCCCGCGGAGAGTGAAAAGCTGGGTCGTGACGGCGCGTTTGTCCTTCGTCCCCGCCCACGAAACGCGCTCGCGGCTGATCGCGAGCGCGTCCGAGACGCGGCGCGCGAAGTCGTTCGTGTCCCAGTCGCGCAGCGTCGCCCGGACGACGAGCTCCGGGTAGCTCCCCCGGTCCGCGTCGAGCGGTTCCGCGTCGAACGCCTCGATCTCGCGGACCCGGAAGTCCGCGGGTGACTCGCGCAGGCGACCGCCGATCCCGTCGGCCTCGCTGACGTAGTGGTCCATCCCGACGGCCCGCTCGATCGGGTGTGCGTCGCGGAGGGAGCGGTCCACGGCCATTCAGTACAGCGAGAGGTCGCCCGTCACGCGGTCGACGCGGTCGTCGCCGCCCGGACCGACCGCGAGCGCGGTGACTGTCCCCGGATCCAGCTGGGTGTGGCCGGCGTCGCGGACGACGGCGTACGGAAGCCCCTCCCGCTCGGCCGCGTCCGCCAGCTCGAACAGCCGGCTCTCGGAGTCGACTCTCAGGACGACCTTCTTTTGGCCCCCGCTTTGCCACGTCGTGCGCGCCTGCCGGCCCGCGTCTTGGTACGCCGACAGCGACGCGTGTGCGACCTGCGCGGCGAGCTTCCCCTCGCCCATCCCGACGTCGGTCCGCGCGACGATCGCCTGTTTCATACGGAGTCCACCGCCGCCGCGGGTTTAGCGTTTGTCCCTCGGACGAGAGAGCTAACATCCCACCCCGCGTAGCGTGGGTATGTCCGTCCTGAGCGCCTACATGCGTTGGTTCGACACACAAGAGCGACACGTCCAGATCGGGTCGGTGACGGCGCTTTTCTCCCTGCTTTTCGTGGCGGGGCTGTACACCGGAGGAGTTCTTCCGGGCGTCGTCGGCGTCGCGCTCCTCGTCGACCACTGGTACCGGGACGTTCGGTCGGCGTGACCGCGCCGGAAAAAAACCGCTACCGCACCGCGAACCGCTGTTCGATCGCGTCAGTCAGTCGTCGGCAGGCGCCGCGCCGCCGGAGCCGGCGGCACCGAGACCGGACGCCATGCTGGCGACCGTGCTCTCGTTGGCGGCGACCCAGCGCAGCAGGAGGAACGCGAAGATGTACTTCGCGATAATGTCCATCCCACTGTAGGCCCACGAGGTGGCTGCGGGGCTAAGCACCGCGAGCCCCTCGGCACCAAGGCCCCAGAAGATCGGGTACCCGAGCCAGAGCACGACGGTGAGGACCTTCAGGGTGTTGAAGATCTCGGACGTGCCCGCGATCTCCGCGTCTCTCGACCACTCGGCGAGGAGGATGTACACGACGACGGCGAAGAACGCGCAGCTGATGAAGTACCAGAACCAGCGGAGTCCGTAAGAGGACGTGGTCAGCGCGGCCGCGAGGCCCGTGACACACATCCCGATGTCAGCCGTGATGGCCGTGAACAGCTTGGCCATGTTCGTTCCCGCGAGGAGGCCGAGCGCGATGAGGATCATCGGCGTCGACAGCGCCCACGTGAGATACCGACCCCACGGGGTGATTACTTCCTGTCCTGCGAGTGCGTGCCCGGCCGGCATCTCGAGGAACGACATCGTGAGGCCGGACGCGAGCCCCGTGTAACTGGAGATGGACACCAGCGGCACCATCAGCGTCGCGACGAAGATGAGCTGCGACCGCGGATCATCCACGTTCCGTCCCATGTAGACGAACAGGATGATCGAGAGCCCCGCCAGGGCGATGTTGGCCCAGAGGGAGGCGTTCAGCGCTTGGTTGTTCTGTATCGCTTGATACACTTCCGCCTGCGTCATTTCCAGTGGCACGACCCCCGAAGCGAGGAGGTCGGCAGCGGCTGTTTCTATCATACTCCACTCCGTAGTACAGCAGAGGGAATCTAAACAGCACGTCCTAACCAGTATGGGAACCGCAGGAGTCCGGCGGCGGTCTCGGTCCGGCCCGACCGCTCCGCAGGCACCGGGTTTCGAGCGTATCGCGGTTCGAATGGCGTTCCGGGCCGGCGACGGAGGGGATCGGAGACGGGCGTGCTCGCCGTGCGCAGCGACCCGAAGTGACTTTGCGACCACGCGAGTAGCCGGAACTATGGCACGACAGCCGACCGCGACCCGCGGCGACATGCCGATGCTCGGGCTCGGTACGTGGGAGAACGACGACCCGACACAGTGCGCCGAGTCGGTGACGACCGCCCTCGAGATGGGGTATCGGCACGTCGACACCGCACAGATATACCGCAACGAGGCGGCCGTCGGCGAGGGGATCGCCGCCGCCGCCGTCGACCGCGCGGACGTGTTCCTCGCGACGAAGGTGTGGATCGACAGGCTCGCGCCGGCGGACGTCGCCGCCTCGACCCGCGAGAGCCTCTCGAAGCTCGGCGTCGACGCCGTCGACCTGCTGTACGTCCACTGGCCCGCGGACGCGTACGACCCCGCGGAGACGCTGCCGGCGTTCGCCGAGCTGCGCGACGACGGTCTCGTCGACCGGATCGGCGTCTCGAACTTCGAGCCCGAGCACCTCGACGCCGCGACGGAGGCGCTCGGGGAGACGCCGTTCGCGAACCAGGTCGAGCTACACCCGCTGCTCCGGCAGGAACGGCTCCGGGAGTACGCCGACGCGAACGGGATCGAACTCGTCGCGTACTCGCCGCTCGCCCGCGGCGCGGTGTTCGACGACCCGACCGTCGCCGAGATCGCGGCGAAACACGGGGTCAGCGCCGCACAGGTCAGCCTCGCGTGGCTCCGCGAGTCGGGCGTGACGGCGATTCCGAAGGCGACCGGCGCGGCCCACCTCCGCGACAACCTCGCGAGTCTCGACCTCGACCTCGACGACGCGGACGTCGCGGCGATCGACGGCATCGACCGCACCGACCGTCGGGTCGACCCGGAGTTCGCCCCGTGGAACTGACGGTGCGACGGCCGTCTCAGGCCTCGTCGCCCGGCAGCGCCTCGCGGATCTCCTCGAGTTTGAAGTACGACGCGAGCCCGAGGATCGTGACCGGCCACAGCCCGACGAACTGGCCGCGCTGTTTGTCGCCGCGCACGTAGTAGAAGTACAGCGCGAGCGCCACGGACGCCACCGACGCGGCCACCGCGGGCCCGACCCCGCCGGTTTTCATCTCCTCTATCGCCTCGACCGCCGTTTCTTCGGTTGTATCGCTCACGTGTGCCAATCACTCCAGAGTATCAAATGCGTTTCCATGTCACGGATCTGACCGAGCGCCCGGCGGATCCGCGTCTGTGGGCGTCGAGACCGCCGAAACGCCGGGGTCGGTCGACTCCCGCGAGAACGCCAAACGATTTGAGGCTGACGCCCGTACGACCGGTATGCGAGAGATTGACTCGGATGTGTTAATGATCGTCGCGGGCGTGGTTGTCAGCCTGGTCGCCCTGCTGGAGCTGTACCCGCTCTGGCGGCGACAGCGATCGGACTGACGGCCGGCGCGGTGTCACCCGTCGTCGTCCTTCGCCAGCGAGGCCGGTCTCGGCGGCCGCGACGGCCGCGGGAGGGACCGCCGTCGACGCCGATCAGACGTGCTCGGCGAGGAACTCGACGACGCCGCGGTACGCCTCGATCCGGTTGTCGAGCTTCGAGAAGCCGTGGCCCTCGTCGTCGAAGATCAGCGTCCGGACCGCGACGCCCTGCTCGCGGGCCGCC
>Ga0207714_1002171_pt1 | contig 12061 bp, 9 predicted proteins | sample PonA232FremontCA_2_FD_187270 | JGI IMG/M metagenome (GOLD analysis project Ga0207714, IMG submission 187270) | Marine sediment microbial community from Fremont, CA, USA - Pond A23 Sediment 2 (SPAdes) | ecosystem: Environmental > Aquatic > Marine > Unclassified | place: USA: Fremont, California... | reverse complement strand
TGCCTGGCCTGTCACGGAACCAGGGTGGAGTATGAAGGCACGGAGGAGCGCTCCACCAAGCTGGGCCCGCAGGAGCTGCCGGTGTACGCCGGCTGGCCCAACCAGGCGGTGGGGCGGATCAACCCCGACGGGAGCAAGGGGTCCTGCTCCTCCTGCCATACCAGGCATCGTTACTCCATCGAGATGGCCAGGCAGCCCCACACCTGCTCCAAGTGCCACAAGGGGCCGGATGTGCCGGCATACAAGGTTTATGAGGTCAGCAAGCACGGCAACATCTTTTCCTCCTCGGGATCGGAATGGGACCTGAAGAGCGTCCCCTGGACCCCCGGGGAGGACTTTGCCGCGCCCACCTGCGCGAGCTGTCACGCAAGCCTGCTCACCGGTCCGCAGGGCAAGGTCATCGCCGAGCGGACCCATCAAATGAACGACCGCCTGTCCGAGCGTATCTTCGGGCTGCCCTACGCCCATCCCCAACCCCAATCCGCAGACACCTCGGTCATCGAGAACAAGGCCGGCCTACCCCTGCCCACGGAGCTGAGCGGCGAGCCGGCGTCCGAGTACCTTATTTCCGAAAAGGAGCAGGAGAAGCGGCGCGAGCGTCTGCAGGCGGTCTGCTCCGCATGCCACAGCGAGCAGTGGACCCGGGGACACTTCGAGAAGCTGGACCGGACGGTGGAAACGAGCAATCAGCTGACCCGCGAGGCGACCAAGCTCATGGAGACAGCCTGGGCCGAGGGCTTGGCACAAGGTCCGGGCCAGGGCGGCAGCATCGCGGACGAGCCCCTGGAGCTCCTGTGGCTGGAACAGTGGCTTTTCTACGCCAATTCCGTGCGTTTCGCCTCGGCCATGATGGGGGCGGACTACGGGGTTTTCGAGCGGGGGCGCTGGCATCAGCACAAGAATCTGCGGGAAATGGCGGAAAAGCTCCGTCAGTTGCGCTCAATGAACGAATAGATGTTTGCCGGGCGCCCCCAATCTCCCAATTGCTGCGTTGTCCGGCACCTCTTTGAGGTGACAAACGGGCGTCTGACTGACTTGGCTTCACAAACAGGTGCCGGATTCAAACTCTCGAGTAGGCTGACTACGCCCCAGTGAAACACAAGAAGGTTTCACTGGGTAAACTTCGAGCTTGCCCGGCACTCACTTTTTTTATGTTTGCTCGTAATATATTGAACTTCGGGAAAAAAAGTGAGTGCCGGGTCGCGCGCACCCATGAAATTTTTGAACGCCCTGCCAGATCAGGACGTTTTTTAAATGCAGATAAGGGAGATTCCCAGATAAGGGAGTCTCCCTTTTTTCATCACCCCCCGAGCCACTTCAGGCGAAGTGAGGGATCGCTGAGCCGCGGATGATCCCTGAGCCGTACAGCCCGGATGCTCTTTTGGGCGTTTACGCTCTGGACGCGGAGACCAGTCCGGAGCAGGAACTTGGTGGTACAAGACTCTAACTGTAGGGTCATTCCCGCAAAACCCTTTCTCCGGCTCCCATTGTCGGATCCCGCAAGGAGCGCGACTGTTGCGGTGAAAGGATCGTAAAAGCCTCAAGGCGATCCTTGCTTGAAAGACGATGAACGAATTCAGTCTCTGGAGAAGGAAAAAATCTGTTGACACCACAAACATGCTTCGCTAATTTTTAAAATACGCTTAATAGAGTAGTTGTTTTACCGACCTTCCGAAGCGTTTCCCAAACATCCTTGAGACCCGCTCAAGTACCCGGTCGGCGCGCCTCCTGCCTTGTGATCTCCGGATTCCCGTTCCCGCTGTAGTTCCCGGGTGCCAGCAAGCGCATCGTTTTCCAAACAGGGAGAATGATCCCTTTTTCGGATACCGGCGGCACAAAACGTCCCTTGGGTTATCCGTTCACGAAAAATAGTTTCCCGCCCTAAACATCGTTGCTACTCAAGAACCTTTTTCAGGGAGCGCTTCCATGCTGCAGACAAGCGGCTCGCCACAGACCACGCCTCTTCTCCAGCTCAATGACGTGCACATGCAATTCGGACGCCTCGCGGCCCTGTCCGAGATCAATCTCACAGTCCGCTCCGGGGAGATCTATTCCATCATCGGCCCCAACGGGGCGGGCAAAACAGTGATGATGAACTGTATCAACGGCCTCTACAGGCCGCAGCAGGGAGACATCTATTTCCAGGGCAATCGGATCAACCACTTGAGACCCCATAAGCGGGCCAGGCTGGGAATCGCCCGAACATTCCAGAAAATCGAGCTCTTCCGCGGGCTGAGCGTGATGGACAATATCCGGCTGGGCAGACACATCTATCTCCAGTCCGGGGTCATAAGCGGGTCCTTTTTCCTGGGCAAGGCCAAGAGGGAGGAGATCGAGGCCAGGCGGATCATCGAGGAGGAGATCATCGATCTTCTGGAGATCCAGCACATCCGGGACAAGACCGTGGGAATGCTGCCCTACGGGGAACAGAAGCGGGTGGAGCTCGGCCGCGCCCTGGCCATGAACCCGGAGCTGCTCATCCTGGACGAGCCCCTGGCCGGCCTCAACCTGGAAGAGGTGGAGGATATGGTCCGGTTCATCATGGACGTGAACCAGGAGGAACGGTGGCAAGTCACCTGCATCCTCGTAGAGCACGACATGGGCGTGGTGATGGATATTTCCGACCGGGTCTACGTCATGAGTTTCGGCAAGCAGATCGCGGAAGGTACACCCGCGGAAGTGCAGCAGGACCCCGAGGTGATCAGGGCTTATCTGGGCGAGGAGGAGATGTATGCCACACGGAAGTGAGGCCCAGGCCGGCATGGCGCAGCTCGGCACGGACGGCGAGATCTCCAGGGAGCTCACCATTCCCAAGCTCTTTCTGCAGAGATGCCGGGAATACGGGGAGAACAAGGTCGCCATGCGGGAGAAGGAGTTCGGGATCTGGCGGCCTTTCACCTGGCAGGACTATTACGAGAACGTGAAGCAGATCTGCCTGGGAATGGTCCGGATGGGTCTGCAGAGCGGGGATCGGGTCGCGCTCATGGGGGCGAATCGGCCGGAGGGCCTGTGGGGCGAGATTGCCGCCATGTGCGGCGGAGGGGTCTGCGCCTGGCTCTTTCAGGAGTCCCTGCACGATGAGGTCCAATACATTGTGGACCATTCCGATGCCAAGTTCTTTTTCGCCGAAACCCAGGAGGAAGTGGACAAGGCGCTGGACATCAAGGATGACTGTCCGGATCTGGAGATGATCTTCTGGGACGATCCCAAGGGTATGCGGAACTATACCCGCGAGGACCTGATGAGCATCCGCAAGCTCCAGGAGCTGGGCCGGGAGCTGGACCGCGAGGATCCCGGCCGTTTTGAGGCGCTCATCAATCAAGGCCATGGGGACCACGTCTGCCTGCAGTTCTACACCTCTGGCACCACTGGCCGGCCCAAGGGAGTGCTGCTCAGCCACTGGAACATGCTCACCATGGGCAAGAACCTCATGGCGGTGGATCCCTGCTACGAAACGGACGATTTCGTCTCCTATCTCCCCTTCGCCTGGATCGGGGAGCAGATGATGTCCATCTCCTGCGGGCTGCAGATCGGGTATGCCATCAATTTCCCCGAGGAACAGGATACGGTGATGGAGAACATCCGGGAGGTCGGCCCCCACGTGATGTTCGCTCCTCCCAGGCTCTACGAGGGCATGACCCGCAGGGTGCAGGTCAAGTACATGGACGCGCCCTGGCTCAAGCGCAAGTTCTACGAATTCGGCACCAGCATCGGATACCGCATGGCGGAGCATAAATTCCAGAAGACGTCTCCGCCCTGGTACCTCAAGCTGATCAATGGCTTGGCCTCCATCACCCTGCAGAAGAAGCTCAAGGACCACCTGGGCATGTCCAGGCTCAGGCGCTGCTATACCGGCGGCGCTGCCCTGGGCCCGGACCATTTCCGCTTTTTCCACGCCCTGGGGGTCAACCTGAAGCAGATCTTCGGCCAGACCGAGATCGCGGGCATCGCCATTGTGCACAAGGACGGAGACATCAAGTTCGACACCGTGGGCAAGCCTATCCCGGAGACGGAAGTGGATATCAACGATGACGGGGAGATCCTCTGTCGGAGCCCCTCCGTTTTTCTGGGGTACTACAAGAACGAGGAGGAGACCGCCAAGACCATGAAGGATGGCTGGCTCTACACCGGAGACAGGGGCTTCATCGACGAGGACGGTCACCTGGTGGTCTTCGACCGCTCCAAGGACGTGATCACCCTTCGCGACGGCCGCCCCTTCGCCCCGCAGTACCTGGAGACCAGGCTCAAGTTCAGCCCCTTTATCCAGGATGCCTGGATTATCGGGGATCAGATGGACTATTTGGCCGCGGTGATCTGCATCGACTATTCCGTGACCGGCAAGTGGGCGGACGAGAGGAAGATCAACTACACCAGCTACCGCGAGCTGTCCCAGAAGCCCGAGGTCTACGACCTGCTCCAGAAGCAGGTGGACCAGGTGAACAAGGATCTGCCGGACCCGGCCAAGATCCGTAAGTTCGCCAATCTGTTCAAGATCTTCGATGCGGACGACGAGGAGCTGACCCGCACCAACAAGCTGAAGCGCCCGGTTGTAGCCCAGCGATACAAGGATCTGGTGGATGCCATCTATTCAGATACGGACACCGCCCATCTGGACCTGACCATCAGTTACGAGGACGGCCGGGAGCAGCACATCAAAACGGATCTTTTGATCAGGCAGGTGGAAGCCTGACCGAGGTAGAAAAGTCCTTATTGGGCAGGGCGCCCTGCTAAAGGAGTCGCGGCATGGAACTCTTCCTCATGACTCTGGTTACGGGCATTATGGTCGGAGGGATCTACGCCCTGATCGCCCTGGGCTGGGTGGTCATCTACAAGTGTTCCGGAGTGCTCAATCTGGCCATGGGCGAGCTGACCCTGATCGGAGCCTATCTTTCCTGGTGGTTGTATAGCTCCGGGATTCCCTTCGTCGTGTGTGTTTTTCTGACCATCATCATGGGCATTATCCTGGGCATCGTCACGGAGCGGATTTTTCTGGACCGGCTCATCGGCCAGCCCCTGCTTTCGGTGATCATGGTCACCGTGGGGTTGTCCTTCTTTTTCCGCGGCACAGCCATGTTCATCTGGGGCCCCAGCACCAAGACCTTTCATCCCCCGGTGTTTTCTCAAGAGCCCATCGACGTGGGTATGGTGAGCATGACTCCGGTCTTTTTCTGGTCCTTTGTGGTGGTCATCGCCCTGCTCATCGCCTTGGTGGCCTTCTTCAAGTACACCCGCTGGGGGCTCTCCATGCAGGCCACCGCCGACGACGAAACCGCGGCCCTGTCCCTGGGGGTGAGCGTTCGCTTCGTCTACGCCGCCTCCTGGTCCATCGCCTTCATCACCGCGGGTATCGGCGGGGCTTTGCTGGCCAACATCAACGGCCTGAACATCAACATTGCTCACCTGGGGCTCGTGGTCCTGCCAGCGGTGATCTTCGGGGGGCTGAACTCCATTCCCGGGGCCATTGTCGGCGGGATCGTCATCGGGATCCTGGAGAACATGACCGGCACCTATCTCACCCAGTTGGTGCCCGGGGGGATCAAGACCATCGTCCCCTTTATCTTTCTGGTGGTCTTTATGATGTTCAAACCCTACGGCCTCTGGGGATGGGAACGGATCGAACGGGTCTGATCCGATAGCGGACCCCTGTTTCGGTAAAAGCAATATTTGCCGGGGAGGCGCATATGTCCCGAGTCTGGCTGCCCTGCGGGCACTACCACGAGAGCTACGCCAAGGATCAGGGCTGGTGGCAGACACCGGTGATCAAGTTCAAGATGCTCCTTTTGCTGGGCATCGTGCTGTTGGGTGTGCCCCTGCTGTTGCCGGGCTACTGGATCGGGGTCTGCACCATGATCGGGTATACGGCCATGGGCGCCCTGGGGGTGCAGCTGCTCATCGGATACACGGAGCTGATCACCCTGGGTCACGGCGCATTCATCGCGGTGGGCGCGTACACCTCCACCATGCTCGTGCTGCATTTTCCCTGGCCCCAGGTCCTGGTGGACCTGGGGCTGGCCTATCCGCTGACCATCGTCGCCGCCGGGCTCATCGCCGGCATCTGGTGCGTGATCTTCGGCCTCCCCACCGCGCGGGTCAAGGGATTCTACTTCATTCTGACCACCATCGCCGCCCAGTTCATAACCGTGGACCTCATCCTGACCCAGTACGTGAGCAAGATCGGGGGCAGGGCCCAGTCCATCAAGATTCCTTCAGAGGCGATCAAAATCGGGCCCTGGGCCATGAACGGGGACGTGAAGCCCTATCTGCTCATGGCGGTGCTTTTGATCCTCATGGTCATGGTGACCGCCAACCTTTTGCGGACCAAGCGGGGCCGTGCCTGGATGGCCATCCGGGATAACGACATAGCCGCATCCACCATGGGGATCAACGTGTTCTTTCACAAGCTCTTGGTTTTTTTCGTGGCCGGGGCCATGGCCGGGGTTGCCGGGGCCTTCTGGGTGAGCAACACCAGTGCCATGAGCCCGGAGCACTTCCCCTGGTACCTTTCCCTGAAGCTGGTGGGGGTGATCCTCATCGGAGGGTTTGGCTCCATCCACGGGGCCATCTTCGGAGCGGCCTTCTGGGTCCTGGTGGGTGAGTTCCTGCAGATGGGGGTTCTGCCTCTGGCGGAGTACTGGCCCAACGTGCTCATGAGCTTCACATTCCTCAAGACGGCGATCTTCGGCCTGATCATCTGCGCCTTTCTCAATCTGGAGCCCCACGGCCTGGCCTACCGCTGGTGGCAGATCAAGAACTACTTCAACCTCTGGCCTTTCTCCTACTAGGCGGGCAATCGGGTAGGGGGCCCGGCGCGCCCGGAGGAGAGGCAATGAAGTACGGAGGGGAAAGCCAAAGGAGGTGATACGGCAAACGGAGCATGCTTGAGAACAAGGAGGAAACGACATTTAGTCCTGACCGAAAACTGTAAACAAGGGAGGGGGTTTATGCGCAACAAATGGCTATCCGTCCTGACGGCCTTTTTCGCGGGCCTGGCCTTGTGTCTTGCCGCGTCGACGGTCCAGGCGGAGGAGATCAAGATCGGCGGCATCATGGACACCTCCGGGGCCACTTCGGATGTGGGCAAGGACTACGCCACGGGCATGGTGGACGCCATCAACTGGATCAACGACCATGGCGGGATCAACGGCAAGAAGATTGACTACACCTGGTTCGACTACGGCTACCGCGTCCCCGAGGCCCAGACCAAGTACAGCATGCTCAAGCGCATGGGCGTGGTCGCGGTCATGGGCTGGGGCACGGCGGATACAGAGGCCCTGTCCACCACGGTGATGGAGGACCAGATTCCCTACATCTCCGCCTCCTACTCGGCTCATCTGACGGATCCCGAGAACTCGCGCTACAACGCCTTCGCCATGGCGGACTACACCACCGCGGCCAGGGCCGCTCTGACCGCCTGGTACGACGAGAAGTGGCCCGAGCATCCGGACTACGGGGAGCGAAAGCCCCGGCTGGGTTGTTTCTACATGTTCGCCTCCCCCTATGCCTCCGCCCCCATCAAGGCCCTCAAGGAGCAGGCCAAGCTCCTGGGTTTCAAGATCGGGCCGGATCAAAACGTTTCCCTGACCGCCCTGGATACCAAGAGCCAGATCATGGCCATGAAGGAGTTCGACCCAGACGTGGTCTGGCACGGGAACACCTCCATGTCCGCCTCAGCGACAGTCAAGGACGCCGCTGCCCTGGATCTGGACGCAACGTGGATCCTGAATATATGGGCCTTCAACGACAACCTTCACCGGCTGGCAGGCGAAGCTGCGGAAGGGGCCATGGGTGCGGCCCCCTGTGCGGAGTTCGGGCAGGACTTTAAGAACATGGACATGGTGGAAAAGGCGGCCAAGGAGTATCACCCCGGCACGCCGCTGGAGGAGCGGTTCAAGCCCACGGTGCAGGCCTGGGCCAATGCCTTGATCCTCAAGGAGGCCCTGGAGCGGGCGGACGAGGCCGGAGAGATCACCGGAGAGACCATCCTCAAGGAAGGCTTGGAGACCCTGGATAACTACGAGATCGGTCTCGGTGCCGCGCCGGTCTCCTTTTCCGCGGATGATCACCGCCCCACGGGAAAGGTCCGAGTCCAGGAGTGGAAAGACGGCAGCTTCGACACGGTCGAGGTTGTGGATCTGAAGAAGCGCTGGCCGGAAAAGTGGGAAAACAAGTGGCTGGGTTATTAATTTTATTGCCAGCCTGAAGGGAAACCACAAGGAGGAGCGCGTTGGACCAGAACGGATCCATCCTGAACATCCAGAATATCGAGGTCCGATACCACGAGGTGATCCTGGCCCTGAAAGGGGTTTCCGTATCCGTGCCGCGGGGTAATGTCGTGGCCCTGCTGGGAGCCAACGGCGCGGGCAAGAGCACCACTCTGAAAGCGGTGTCCGGGCTCCTGGCCACTGAAGACGGCAAGGTCACGGATGGCTCCATCGAGTACGAGGGGCGGCGGATCCACAACTCCCAGGCCGCGGATATTGCCAAGCAGGGCATTATACAGGTTATCGAGGGGCGCAAGGTCTTCGAGCATCTAACACTGGAGGAGAACCTCAAGGTGGGGGCGCACCTGCGCAAGAGCGGATCGGTCAAGGACGGGCTGGATCTGGTGTACCACTATTTCCCCCGCCTCTACGACAAGCGCGGGGAAACAGCCGGGTTCATCAGCGGAGGGGAGCAGCAGATGCTCGTGGTGGGCCGGGCCCTGATGACGGAGCCCAATCTTCTCTTGCTGGACGAGCCCTCCATGGGTCTGGCCCCGATGCTGATCCAGGAGATATTCAGCATCATCACCAAGCTGAATGAAGAGGAGAAGATATCCATCCTCCTTGTGGAGCAAAACGCCAAACTGGCTCTGACCGTGTCCTCTTACGCCTATATCCTGGAGAATGGACGGATCGTCATGGACGATTACTCGGACAGGCTGTGGGAGAACGAGGATATCAAGGACTTCTACCTCGGTCTGAGCGACAAGGGCGGGAAAAGCTTCCGCGACATCAAGCACTATAAACGCAAGAAACGATGGCTTACCTAGTTCCCCTTGGGAAATAGGTTTCTCCAAAGGGGATGGAGATGCACTTCTCCTTTTTGGGGAAAAAAGCCGGGCAGAGTCCATTCGGAATCTGCCACAAGCCCAAGGAGGCCTCCTATGCGATACCGATCGATTGCCCTTCTGGTCCCGCTTCTGGCGGGGACCTTGATCATATCCGCCTGTGCTGGGGTAATGAAATCCAAGCCCACGGAGTCGAACTTTCAAAAGCCCGAGGTCAGCCTGGCCTCCTTTCAGGTGCCGCAGTACGACGGATACTGGTACTACGGCAAGGACATCGAGCCGACCATGGGCCAGGCCGGGAATCACGGCGCACCGCTGCCCATGAGCTTCCTGTTTAAGGTGGACAATCCCAACCCCTATCCGGTCAGGATCTCCAGCCTGAGCTACAGCATCTCCTTTGAGGGGTTTACCTTGAAGACCGTGAACAATCAGGACGAATACTGGATTCCGGCGAAGGGCTTGGACCATATCCGCAGCAGCACCATGATAACAGTTCGTTCCGCTATCTTGAGTCTCAAGGTAGCCAGCGGCTTCAAGTTGAAGGAGAAGGGCTGGAGCGCGCCAGAAGCCTTGCAACGGTGGTGGACCAAGATTCCCAAAGCGCAAGTGCCTGTGCAAGTGAAACAGGGCAGGGCTTCTTTCCAGGCGGACGGCGTTTCCGAGGTGATCACTTTTGAAGGGACCTATCCCTCGCAATGATCGGGAAGCCGGGAAAACGCGACTCGCCGCCGGTCCTCCTTTGCGGAGGGCGCGGCGGCGATAAGCTCACGCAGCGAGGAGCATGGTCATGTCTTTGCACAGTCACACTTTTTTCGATCTCATGGCCCACAATGCATCACACTTCGGCGGAGCCGAGGCTCTGCGCTGGGCCGGAGGCGGGCTCACCCACGCCCAGCTCTTCAAGGAGACCGTGGCCCTGAGTGCCGGACTCCGGGACGCTGGATTTCAACCCGGTGATCGTTTGGCCCTTCTGGGGCAGAATACCTATCGCTTTCTGACTCTGTTCGGCGCGGCCGCCAGGCTCGGCCTGATCCTGGTCCCCATCAACCGAAGGCTGTCCCGGGAGGAGATGGACACCATTGTCGAGGACACCACGCCTTCCGCTATCGCCGCGGATTTGGAGCACGCGGAAGCCGCGGGTTCCCTGTTGCGGGATCACAGCGATCTCAGGCAGCTCATCGGTCTGGAGCAGGGGATGGGTGAGCAAGGGACCGCGTACGAGGATCTGTTGCGGGAGCAGGCTTCCTGGGAGTCCCGGGGGGATTGGAACGATCCCTTCCTGATCATTCATACAGCGGCTGTGCAGGGCAAGCCCCGCGGAGGCGTGCTGACCCAGCAGAATATCCTTCTCAACGCCCTGCTCCTGGTGAACGAATTGGGCTTGGGGCAAACAGACGCCTATCTGAACCTGCTGCCCCTGTATCACATCATGGGGATCAATCTGGCCACAGCCGCCCTTATGGCCGGAGGGACGAACGTGATTCTGCCCAGCTTCGAAGCCGGGGAGGCGGCACGGCTCGTCCGAGAGGAGGATGTGACCCTTCTGGGCACCTTTCCTCCCATGCTCGGCAGCCTGCTGAACGAGCTCGAGGAAGTTTCCGAACAGGAGCTTTCCCTGCGCTGCGTGCTCGGGATCGATCAACAGGAGACCATCAGGGCCTTTGAGGAGAAAACCGGGAGCGTCTTTTCCAATGTCTACGGACAGACCGAGACCTCCGGGTTGCTCACCATGGCGCCGAACCGGGACAATCCGGGATCCGCGGGAAGACCGTTTCCCCTGGTATCCCTTTCCATAGTGGACGAATACGACCGGGAGCTCCCCACAGGAGAGACAGGGGAGATCGTGGTCCGCGGTCCCCTCGTTTTCCGGGGATACTGGAACAATCCGGAGATTACCCGGCACGTCTTCCGCGAGGGCTGGCACCATACCGGGGATCTGGGACAGCTCGACGAAGGTGGCTACCTCTTTTTCAAGGGCCGCAAGGCGGAAAAGGAGCTGATCAAGTCCGGAGGGGAGAATGTCTTCCCCGTTGAGGTGGAGAAGGCCCTCCTGGAGCACACCGGTGTTCGGGAGGCCGTGGTTATCGGTGTGCCCGACTCGCGTTTCGGGGAGGGGATCAAGGCGATCTGCGTGCTCGAGGAGGGCGTGGATGCCTCGGCCAAGGAGCTGGGCGACTTCGTCGCGGGCCGCATCGCGGGATACAAAAAGCCGCGCTATGTGGACTTTGCCCGGTTCGTGCCCAAAATGGCTGACGGCTCGGTGGACAGGGAGGAGGTCAAAAGGCTTCACGGCGTGGAAAGCAGCGAATAAAGCCCAAGGAGAAGGGCGATGAAGATCCTGGTGGCCTATAACAGCCGCAGCAAAGCCTCGGAAAACGCTCTGGAGCTTGCCAAGCGGCACGCCACGGCCTTCGGAGGGACACTCGATGTGGTGACCTCTGCGGAGCGGACGCGATCGGAGAAGGACATCCCCTTTGTGGAAGAGGCGGAGAAAGAGCTCTGGGAAGTGGAGCGGCAGATGGAACAGGAAGGCATCACCTGCCGCACGCACCTTTTGATCCGGCAAATGTCGCGAGGCGAGGATGTGGTGAAGTTCGCCGAGGAAAACGAGATCGAAGAGATCATCATTGGCGTGGAAAAGCAATCCAGGGTGGGCAAGTTCGTCATGGGATCCATGGCCCAGTACATTATTCTCCAGGCGCCATGTCCCGTGGTGACCATCAAGTCCGAGGATCTCAAGCCCGATATTTTTCTGGGCAGCAGATCCGTCGTTTAGGCGGAAGGCCTAGCTGAGCAGGTTTTCCAAACTGTAGGGGTGGAATTGTTTGAAAGAAGCTCTTCTCGACCCTTCGGGTGAGAGGATTTCCGGATGGGATGGGATGGGATTGATTGGCGCGGTGTAGTGGCTTGGGCCAGGGTGGATTTGTCTTGTTCCAGATCTTCAATTGTTTCATAGAGCTAAATCGATAATTGGTACAAGGAAAGAGATAGGCTTTTGAAACAGCGCAAGAT
>Ga0207714_1002170_pt1 | contig 12064 bp, 12 predicted proteins | sample PonA232FremontCA_2_FD_187270 | JGI IMG/M metagenome (GOLD analysis project Ga0207714, IMG submission 187270) | Marine sediment microbial community from Fremont, CA, USA - Pond A23 Sediment 2 (SPAdes) | ecosystem: Environmental > Aquatic > Marine > Unclassified | place: USA: Fremont, California... | reverse complement strand
GTCCTTGCCAGCCTGAATCTCGGCGGCGTCTTGCTTGCTGCCTCGGGGCTTTCCTTTCTCGGTCTGGGCGCGCAGCCACCGACACCAGAGTGGGGGACGATGATTGCCAGCGGGACCCCCTATCTTCGCAGCGCGCCCTGGCTCATCAACGCTCCTGGCGTCGCCATCGCAATCGCAGTGCTTGGGTTCAACCTCCTCGGCGATGGGATCCGGGATGCACTCGACGCGGAGGTGGGCCACTGATGCTCACCGTCGAGGATCTCACCGTCCGGTACGACGAGACGGTCGCTGTCCGGGAGGCGAACTTCCAGATCGAACGTGGTGAGGCGGTCGGACTCGTCGGCGAGTCCGGGGCCGGTAAATCGACCATCGGCCAGGCACTCCTGGGACTGGCCGGTGATCCGACCGGCTCTATCCGGTTCGAGGGGGTCGAACTCGTCGGCGCGGATTCGACGACCCTCCGATCAGTCCGTGGCAGCGAGATCGGGCTGGCGTTCCAGGACGCCGACGACGCGTTGCACCCGGCGTACACGATCGGCGAACAGATCGCTGAGAGCATCGACGGAAAGCAACGGGGATGGCGGCGACGCCACGGGGAACGCGTCGAGTCTACACTCGCCGACGTGGAACTTGACTCGGGGCTCGCAGACCGCTACCCACACCAGCTTTCGGGCGGACAGAAACAGCGTGCGCTGCTCGCAGTTGCTCTCGCTGGCGAGCCGACGCTGCTTGTCGCAGACGAGCCGACGAGTTCGCTGGATACGGTCACGAAAGCTGCGGTCCTCGACACGCTCGACGAACTCACTGCCAGCCGGGATCTGTCCGTCCTGTTGATCACACACGATCTCGGGGTCGTCGCACAGACCTGTGACAGGACACTCGTCATGCGCGACGGTGAACTCCTCGACCGCGGCCCGACGGACACGATCCTCTCCTCGCCGACACATCCATACACTGCCGATCTCGTCGCCGCACGACAGCACGACACACCAGCGGTCGATGGCGGACAGACACCGGAGACGCCAGTCGTTGCGTCCCTCGATGGAGTGACCAAACAGTACAGTGATAGCTCGCTGTTCGGCTCGCTTTTGGGAACGGCGGACCGGACAACGGCGCTTTCGGACTGTTCGCTGTCGATTCACCGTGGCGAAGCGGTCGCGGTCGTCGGCCGTTCTGGGGCTGGCAAGACGACGGCCGCCAGAGTGCTCGCCGGACTCGAAACAGCCACCGAGGGGTCGGTTCGCCTCCACGGTAAGTCAGTCGGTCCGGTCGACCAGCGGTCGGCCGACCAGCGGGCTGCAATCGGCTACGTCTTTCAGTCCCCGCATGCCAGCCTCGATCCCCGGCGGACGGTAGAACAGAGTGTCGGCGAACCGTTGCGAGCGACCGGCTGGGCTGACACGCGGTGTCGCGAGCGGATCGATCAACTGCTCGAGACGGTCGATCTGGCAGGCTACGAAGGCCGTTACCCCCACGAACTCTCGGGAGGGGAGTGCCAGCGCGTCGCGATCGCCCGGGCGCTCGCGCTCGATCCCGACCTGCTCGTCCTCGACGAGGCGACGACTGCGCTGGATACGCTGACGACCGACCGACTCTGTTCGACCTTCGAGCGACTCGGACGCGAACGCGATCTTGCAACGTTGGTCGTCACCCACGATTTCGGAATCGCCCGTCGGCTCGCCGACCGCACGCTCGTCGTCCACGAGGGTCGGATCGTCGAACAAGGGCCCACAGCAACGTTGCTTGCCGAACCGACAACAGAACCCACACAGACGCTCGTCGAGAGCGCACTCACACAGAATATATGATACAGACAGAAGCAGACGTTGTGATCGTCGGCTCCGGACCTGCAGGCGCTGCGGCGGCGCTTTTTTGCGCCCGGGCCGAACTCGAAACGGTGCTCATCGCAAACGGGAGGTCGACACTGCAGAAGTGTGCCTACGTCGAAAACTATCTTGGCTTCCCTGCCGGTATCGAACCGCAGTTGTTACTCGATCTTGCACGAGCACACGTCGAACAGACCGACTGTACAGTCCGGACGGAGACCGTCTACGGTGTCGACCGACAGGAAACGTCACTTGTCGTCGACTGTGGCGGTGAGACGTTCAGCACCGACCAGCTGCTCGCTGCCTCCTGGTCTGAAAGCGACTATCTCGCCAATCTTGGTGTCGAACGGGAACAGGAAGAAGACGGCCCTATCGACGAGATCGTTACCGACGAGGATGGCCGGACGAACGTCACTGGCGTCTGGGCTGCCGGGCGAATTACCGGAACGCATCACCAGGCGCTGGTCAACGCGGGCGACGGTGCACGCGTCGCATTGAACCTGATCGAAACCGTTCGTCCCGAGTACTACAACGACTGGATCGCTCCCGATGGCTACTATGCCAGCTACGACAGGGAGATCCCTACCGGCGTCGAAGAAATAGATCACGACGAACGACAGCGACGCGCGAAGGCGGGCCGAGAGTGGATGCGAGAGTTCTTTAAAGAGTAGCCTACCGACAGACAGCGAGATCCACGAATGCCCCGCCACGTGCCCTGATCCAGCGCGACCCTCGCTCTGGAACGGTGACACCGGGTGCGTAGATTGTGCAGGTGGCTTCCCTTTTGCTGCCGACGACCACTGCCAGCAGCGTCGAACGTGGTTCCGAATTCGGTGGAGACTCCTCCTCTGGCGCTTTTCGAGACATCGTCTCTGTGACTGGACGGTTCGGTGCCCAGTATTAATAATATTTCTACTTTAGATAGCAAGAATAATTAATTAAGAGTCTAAAGATAACAGTATTAATGGCTACCCAACCCAGAAAGCGTTCCAGCGTTGCGCAGACCGTCGGGCTCGTCGGCGACAGTGGTGTCGGCAAGACGACGGTGGCGACGCTGCTGGCTGACAGACTCCGCGAGCGATCGGCGGTGCGTGTCCGCGGCGAGGCAGCAACGTTCGTCGAGGATAGCTACCGAGCGGGCCGACTCGGCATCGAATGGACGGTAATCGACTGTGCAGCTGGGCCAGCAGCACTCGCTGCCAGGGCGGAGAATCTCGACACGGCCTTCGTCGTCACAACACCTGACAACCTGGATCGGGTCGCTGCCTACGAACAGGTTGCAGCCGAACACGACCTCGACTGTTGGTTGGTCGTCAACCGCTTCACCGAGGATGCCAAAGAACAGCTGCGGGCCTTCGAGGGACTGGAGTTGGCCGAGTACTTCTACGAGAACGAGGCGATCGCGGCAGCCATGGCTGCAGGTGATTCACCGACACTCGAAGACTGGACTGTCGAAGCAATACTGATGGAGGCCCTCCAGCCCGAACGAACCGAGCAAGACGCGGCACTCGAAGCACTGGAGGCCAGCAGCCAGCAGATCGTCAACGTCGAGGTGACAGACAAAAGGCGAGGGAACTCACTGCTGGAGATGTTCGAGACGGCTGGCTACGACGCCGCGTACTTCGAGTGCAACTGTCGCTGTCACGACGGACACGTCCTCGCTCGCCGTTCCAAGCACCCGGCGGCCTCGAAACCACAGCCAGTGACAGAGACCGACCAGCCGACTTCTGGCCCGAAGGTAAGCAGATGAGCCAAACCACTTCCCGCTGAACGCATTCGGCAGAAGGCCCTGGACGGGATTACCGACGCGGAGGCCGGTGCAGAAGAGTCGCCACCCGGCGAGGTTCGGTGCATAGCGGATGTCGTTGATGTGGGTGTTGCTAGTGGCGCTGGTGGTGGAATCATGGTGGTGGTTGCGAGTATTCTTCTAACCACATTGTAAACATCGACGTTTTACGGTGTGTAGACGATGTTTTGTTTCATCACGGTGGTATAGGCTCCCACCAACGACCATCAGCTGACCTGCTCAGCAAGCTGTCGTGTTGGATGCCGGTCGACGATCCGTTCAGCTGCCCGGCGCGCACCGGGAATGTTTCCCGCAAACGCGCCGACCGATCCCGCCGCGAGTTTGCCAGTAACGATCACGTTCGAGTCCGTTCCGTCCTGGGTCTGCCAGGCGAGTGTATCGTCGTCGAGGGTCGGCATCCCGCGGTAGCCACGCGCCAGCGAGAGCGAACTCCCGAGCTGACGGACGAAAGGGTGATCGAAGACAGGCCTGAACCCGGTCGCGAGCACGATCCGGTCGACGGTAGTTCCGGATTCGCGTGCACACGAGACCAGCAAGCCATCGTCGGTCTCGAACACGTCGGTAATCTCGTCACGGTGGACGGTGACTGCCGAGTCTTCGAGTTCGGTTTTCAGATAGGACGGGATCGTGCCGTCGTTTCGCGCTTCCTGCAGGCGTTCGTAGCGAGCGGCCGACCCTGGCGGAAGCGAGTGCAGTTCGCGAGCGATATACTGCCAGTTGAGCCACTTCGGATCGGCCTCTCGCAGCGCAGTCTGGAGTTGGTGTCGGGTACAGAGTGTAACATCTGCGTGATCAGCGATGGAGGTGGCAAACTGGGCGGCCGTGATGCCGCCACCGACGACCCAGACTGTCTCGCCGGCGTCGATCCGCTCTGTCGGCGGCCGCAGATCGTCCCAGACGTGTTCGACGCCAGCCACGTCGGCCCAGTCGGGGCGTCGGTACCGGTTCCCTGGACCGATAGCGAGGACGACCCGCTCGGCTCGAACCGGTTTCTCCGTCGTTTCGACGACGAGCGCATCCTCGCGTCTGATCCCCGTGACTGTCCGCTCGCGGACGAGATCAGCAAGATCGAAGCGGTCGATCACGTGGTCGGCGTAATCGAGAAACAGATCGAGCGTCGGCCTGACTTGGCTGTGTCTCGTTGGCACGAGTTCGTCTTCGCGGTATCGAGCCTCTGCGAACCGTTCGAGACCGAACGACGAGGGGCCGATATGCTGGACGTAGTTCGATCGCAACGTCTCCATCCCACAGGCACGAGCCTGCTTGCGAAAGGCTGCGAGCAACTCACCGTGGCTGTCGAGGACGACCAATTCCGAGCGGGGAACACCCGCTTCGAGCAACTCGCGGGCGGCGTAGGTACCGTGAATCCCGCCGCCGACGACCAGCCAGTCGACACTGGAGTCGAAAGCGCTCATGCCCGACTGTAGCGGCCACAGATATAATAAATATTCTATTCTAAATAATAACTCCTATTAAGGTAGGTGGATTATTTGCTAATCATGGCTGAGAAAACGATTCCAGTGACAGTGTTGTCCGGAACACTCGGTGCCGGAAAGACGACCGTTCTCAATCACCTGCTGGCAGCGAGCGACGAGCGCGATATCGCGGTACTCGTCAACGATATGGGCGAGGTCAACGTCGACGCCGAACTCGTCGCCGAGTCCTCGGACATCTCGGAGGAAGAAGAGGAGCTGATCGAACTCTCGAACGGCTGTATCTGCTGTGAACTGCGCGGTGATCTGCTCGACGCCATCGGCAGGCTCACGAGCGAGCGCGAGTTCGACGCAGTGGTCGTCGAATCGACCGGCGTCGCCGAGCCGCTGCCGGTCGCACAGACGCTGACGATGGGGTTCGATCAGTCGGATCTCGATCCGACAGAGTTCCACGAGGAGACCGGGATCGAGCCGATGGAATACTGCCATCTCGATACGACTGTGACCGTCGTCGATGCCCACCAGTTTGACAGCGCAATGGAGTCCGACGAGATCCTCGACGACGACGGAACAGACAAACATCTCGGCGACCTCCTCGTCGAGCAAGTCGAGTTCTGTGACGTCCTCTTGCTCAACAAATGCGACCTCGTCAACGAGGAGACACTGACCGAGGTCGAACAGACACTCGAAAAGCTCCAGCCACGGGCGAAGATAATCCGAACCGAACACGGTGTCGTCTCCCCCGAGAAGATCATCGAAACAGGGCGGTTCGACTTCGAGGAGGCGAGTGAGTCTGCGGGCTGGATACAGGAGTTACAGGAGCCCCACGAATCCGCGGAAGAGGAACACGGCGTGAGTTCGCTGGTATTTCACTCCCGGCGGCCGTTCCACCCGGAGCGGTTTGCGGAACTGCTCGACGAGTTTCCGGACAACATCGTCCGGTCGAAGGGCCATTTCTGGGTCGCCGGGCGTGAGCAGATCGCACTCACGCTCAACGTTGCTGGCCAGTCAGTTCGTGTCGGTGCTGGCGGGCGATGGGTCGCCTCACTCTCGGAGGAAAAACGACAGGAACAGTTCGAAGCTGACCCCGTTCTCGAAGAACTGTGGAACGACCAGTGGGGAGATCGCGGCACACAGCTAGTCATCATCGGTCGCGAGATGGACCACGACGCAGTCAGGGAGCGACTCTCCGCCTGTCTGCTCACCGACGAGGAGATGGACGAACAGTGGGACAGCTACGAGGACCGGTTCCCGACGTTCGAACTGGAGGAGGAAGAAGACGAACAGGGCGAAACAACGACGGAAGATAGCGCAGAAGAACTCGGAATTGCAGACTAACAATGTCAACAGATTTTCAGACCGCTGTCAAGAAGAATATCGCACGAAACAAACGATCGAACGCGATCGACCGACTCGCCGCAAAAGACGAGCGAACGAATCTCTCGGTGCTCGTCCAGGCGGGCGGACTCACCGGTGAGTTCCGCCGACAGGCGCTCGAAGGCCTGATCGACTGTGGCAGGACCGACGAGCTGGAATCCATCGCGGACGATCCATCGCTTCCCGACTCCTTGCGGCGAAGAGCGGTGGAGGTCGTATGAGCGACGACGAACACTCCGAGGGCTTGGAAGAGCAGAAGCGGCGAGTCTGTCCCGATACTGGCCGTGAGCAGGGACTGGTCGGGGAGTACGACATCTGGCTGTGTCGACAGTCCTTCAGGGAGAAAGCCCGCGATATCGGCTTCAAAAAGTACGAGTAGCCGGGCCGAACATTGTCACACACATCCAGGTCAGTGAACCGTTATCACGCTCCGGCCAAGCCAGGCGATGAGCATCGAGAAGAATACTGCAGCACCGGCCTGGCGGGCCATCATTTTCACGGCCCACCGTGGGGAAACCTCTCGCGCCACGGTGAAAGCAGTGACCAGACACGGTAACAGGACGCCAGCAAGATAGACCGCGACAAGTACCTGGACCGGCGAGAGCGTCGCCACGGCAGACGCAGCTCCACCATCGGCGGTCAACAGCGCGAGCCCGTCTTTCCGGATCGAGGCGAGGACGACGGCTATCGAGGCCTCAGCCGGGAGATTGAACAGGCCCATCGCCGGTTCGAGCACACCACCAAGCACGTCGATTGCACCAAGTCGGTCGAGAATCGCGGCGACAAAGGTGATCACCACGAACACTGGCAGCGCCTTCGCGAAAAACTCCCGGAGTGCGCTCCAGCCTTCGCGGGCGACCGCTCGCGGGTCGGGCCAGTTCAGAAAGGTTCGACGCTCGATTACCGTCTCAGCGTTGCGTGCCTCGGGCGGGGCGATCAGCCGAACGTAGATGATCGTCGTGATCGCGAGCACGGCCAGATAGGGACCGACCAGCCAGCCCATCCCGACCGCGGCGAAAACCGCGAGCGTCGCCGGAAACTGGTAGGAACAGGCCGAGCCAAAGGAAATCGCAGAGATGGTGGTACAGCGTGTACAGTCCGAGCACGAACGGGTATTCACCACCGCAGGGACGTTACAGCCAAAACCCATCACGACGCGGACCAGATCTTTTCCCGTCATACCGATCCGACTCATGATCGGGTGCAGCGAAACGGTCATCCTGGTCACCAGCCCGGTATTTTTGTAGATTCCGAGTATCACGGCGAAGATCAGCATCGTCGGGCCAGCCCAGACGAACAGGAACGGACCCATCGAGAGCAGCCCGTACTGGTTGGTCAGCATCGTCGACAGCGGCTCGGGCAGCGTTGCACTCGCCTCGACCACCGGTTCGAGCGCCTGCGCGACGATCGGATGGAGTTCACCTGCGAGCGTGTTCGCAAACCAGACCGCGATCGCCGCCGGGACGAGCAACAAGAAGATGCTGAAAAGCGGGCCAACAATTGGCCACTCGAAGATCGTCTCCGGTGGCTCGATCCGCTGGCCGATTTGCTGGCGTGACTCACCCGGAAACACTCCTGGCTGGTCGAGTGCACGCATGATCCGTGTATACTCGTCTGTTCGTGCATTGCTACCGGTCGGAGAGTCGCTGGCTGGGCCATCAGCGGGGCTTCTAAGGTCAGCCTTTCGACCACCGTCGGCGACCGGCCGGGAGACGTTCCGGGCATCACACGGAACCACCGGGACGCCGAGGTCGGCACTCAGTTGTTCGAGTGCACGACCCGTCTCTTCGGTCTCCTCGACCTTGTCCCAGAACGTAACGGCGACAGCACCGAGTTTCCCCTCGACGACTTCGAGGAGGTCGTCCAGATCGGTGTCGATATCCGTCGCGGGAACGACCAACAGGACCGAGTCACTGTCGTCGAGGGCGCAAACTGCCTCCCGTGTCGCCTCGGTGTCCGTATCGAGGACGACACCGGGTGTGTCGACGAACTCGTGACGGTCGGTCGTGTACCGCTCGCACCGGACCGTCGTCCCCCGGAAATTGCCGCTAGTCGGCCGGTCGCCGGTAAGCGAGGCGACGAGTTCGGATTTCCCGACGCTCTCCTTGCCGACGACTACAACTGTCTCTCTGTCTGTACGTCGTTCGTCTGCGTGTTTACTTGCGGTCATGCAGTGTGTCGGATGTACGTTCGAAATGGGGTCAACAGTCGCAGTTGACTGGTTCACAGCAGGAGAGATCCTCGAGGAACATGTTCGCGTCCTCGTACGGTTCCAGTGCGTCTGTGTCGAGATTGAGACGCTCACCGATGGTCGAAGCGATTACCGGAAACCGCGCCCGAAACTTGTATATAAAGCAGAACATCTGCCCGTCGTGCTGGACCTCCGGTCCAGAGAGGAACAGTCCAGGCGTCTCGGTGGATTCGTCCTCGTCGGTGAGTTCGATACCGTCTTCAGAGTGGTCGAACAGCGCTGAGACCGGGCCGAGATTCGACTCGAACCCGGTCGCGAGAATCGGTCGGGTCGGTACAGTGAACGTCTCTTGGGAGTAGCTTTCGTAGTTTTTCTCGACGTCGTCCGGGAGCGGATCGTCCTGTGCCGGCGAGGCAGAAACCTCGTACCCTTCGTCAATCTCTGTAATCCGGTCGACATCAGCCCCGCCGACGAGTCGAAGGCGGCCGGAATCGATCACCGAATTGAGCCGCTGGAAGGTGTAGGGGGCGAGCGTCTCGCTCGGGTCGGGATGGCGCGTCGCCCACGGATAGCCACGGTCGAGAACGGTGACCGAACAGCCCGCCTCGACGAGGTTGACCGCGGCGTCGATCCCGCTCTCGAACCCACCCACGATCAGGAACTCCTCGCCGTGGTCGGCTGCGTGGGCCTCCCAGGAGCCAACGGTGCTGTTGTGGACAGCACGCTCTGAGCCAGGGAACAGATCAGTCCGTGGCGCACCGAACTGCCCACCAGCCCAGATCAGGAAGTCACTAGTCCGGGTTCCGTCGGTCGTCTCGATCTCGAAGCCGGCCGTGTCGACAGTCGTGCCGTCATCGACCGCGACACTGTCCGAGATAACTTGGTCGGGTGCAGTGTCGATACCCGTCACCTCGACACCGGTCTCGATCGACAGCTCGTAGTGGTCGACGACGGATTCGAGATACTCGGCATACTGGTCGCCGGAGGGCTGCTGGCAGTCAAGCGCAAAGCCTGGCGACGTGTTCGGCACGATCGCATTCAGATCCGGGATCCCGAAGGCGTTGCTCGGAAACGACGGCGTGAGAAACCGCATCTCCGCTGGCCAAGATCGAAACGACGCGCCGACGCCGTCGCGTTCGAGAATCTGTACGTCGAGATCGAGGTTGGAGAGGGCAGCGCCAACGCCGACGCCTGCCGCTCCAGCCCCGACGATCACGACGTCTGTCTGTGTTCCGTCCATCGTAGGTATTAATAATATATACTATTTTAATAAGAGTTACTAATTCTAATAGTAGAGCTATTAATAGACAGCGATAGTGACTGAACATGGCGAGAGCATCTGTGGTGAGTAACACGACATCAAATACCCGTCACCATCCACTCCGTACCCGTATACCCAGCCACTGCCGATAGTCACGGTATCATAGATATAGAGCGGAAATGCCTGTGGTACTTTGTCTGCGACGGATTGCCCTGCCTCGACTCCATGCTGGCGCGTACACCTTCACCGAGAGGGATGACACTGAGATGTTCGTATTGACGATCATCGGCGTCAACGTGAGGACTAGGTAATTTCAGGTGGTAATCCATCTTGCTCAAGAACCGACGGAGACCGTAGCCGAGTAGCAGTAGGAAGAGAACTTAGCGCCTAAAAAAGTAAATTGCTTGATAACTCGGTAATATCATTGGTTTTCTTTCTGTTCGATACATTTTTTGCCATCACTGGAGAGATTTATTGCTTGATCGCTCATCCGCAGGAGATTGTTGATACTGTTGAGCAGTAGCTACGAAGTCGAAGAGGACAAGGGCACCGCTGCCGCGGTGCCCGACACGAATGATTCCACTAGATGTATTTGGGTCGGAATCGGTCGCAGCGGACCTGCTGCAACTGGTTCGCTGGCGTGACGGTGTTAGTTGCCCTCGCTGCCGTTTCTGACGGGACAATCAGAAACGGCAGCGATAGAGAGTTTCAGCGGTATCTCTGTAATAATTGTGACCTGACGTTCAACGACAAGACTGGCATAATTTTCGCTCACCTGAAAATTGCGCTCCGCCGGTGGTTGTTTTCCGTCTACGCGTTTCTTCGGTTTAATACGAGTCTTCGGCAATTACAGTGCGAAATCGACGTGACACACAAGACGAGCCATCGGCTCATCGAGCGCTTCGCCAGCGCGCTCGATGCGCCTTCCCTCGATCTTGTTGGACCGGTCGAGATCGACGAGGTGTACGTCTCCGCCGGGAAGAAAGGCCGCGAGCGCGACGGTTGGTCGCGTGATAAGATATTACCGGACTCGTGCTCTGAAGTGTGATTTATTTTCGATACCAAAATCATAAGTCGCCAGCAATCTTTGGTTCAAATATGCCAGTGAACTGGGACGCCCAACGAAACATGGACCGCGATGTTGAGGAAAATGCGGACCTGTATGCTGCCCTCGCCGATGAAGACGACGAAGACTAATTACTCTGTTTCTGTAACGACGAGGTCGTCGGTGAAGAACTGATACCAGACATCGTAGAGTTTGTCTTTTTGATAGAGCGTGTCCAATCGGATCGGGTCGATCTCGCCGCGGACGATGTGCGATTCTCGTCGTGCCTCCCGAAGTCGGTCAATCGACCACGGTTCATATGTGATGTCATTTCCTCCTAACAACTCTCGAAGTAAGGCAACGGCAGTCCGGTGGTTCGCGTCGGGAAAGAAGTGCTTGCCAACGACTGCGTGCATCCAGCCAGCACACTGTTCTGTGAGTGGCGCATCGATTGGAAACTGATAAAATACACGCCGAAGATCGCCGTTTCGCGTGACCCAGATTTGGTGCCGGAGCGACTCGAACGATTTGTTTCCTGTCTGCTCGTACTCTGTCTGCCCGCGGAGAAACTTCGTATTCCGCAGTTTGAAGTCCTCTGCGTTAAGCATCGAGAGATCTGTAATCCGCGGCTCGTCGGCTGCTGGCGGCACATCAAGCACATGGATCGGATTCGGTTTAGCTCTTTAGGACAGAAGCAGTTGGCAGCAAGATCGTCAGTGTCGGACTGGTTTACTATAGGGATTAGCATACTATCGATCAGAAGTTCATAAGTGTCATACCAACCCAGTAGTCACAACCGCTCACGAACTTTTAGCCGACAGTATCAGTTACTGTCTGCTACTGTTTTATATCGTATATCGCTATATGCAAATCTCGATCAAAAATATGAGCGGTGAGGTTGATGAAAACAACGTCAGACGTTAGCAAAATGTACTAACTGATTATCCTCGCTCTGAATGTACGCACCTGTGCGATTACACCTCTTCTCGCACAGTCTGTGCGTAACTACTATACTTTATAAGCTGGTACCCCTGTGCGTGGAGATTGCCTGTTACGTTCGAGTTAGTACCGAGGAACAGACACTGGAACGCCAACTCGAAGCCACACACGAATATGCCGAGCGG
>Ga0207714_1002169_pt1 | contig 12065 bp, 9 predicted proteins | sample PonA232FremontCA_2_FD_187270 | JGI IMG/M metagenome (GOLD analysis project Ga0207714, IMG submission 187270) | Marine sediment microbial community from Fremont, CA, USA - Pond A23 Sediment 2 (SPAdes) | ecosystem: Environmental > Aquatic > Marine > Unclassified | place: USA: Fremont, California... | reverse complement strand
GTGAAAAAGCGCTTTACTTATCCGGCAGCTGCCGGACCGACTTAGAAATTGTTGCTTTTCACCGAATAGGTGAGGTGAAAACTTTACAATTTCTTTGTCGTGAGCGAAAATCGCTCAAATTGGGTAATATTAGCACAATACTACCTTTCAATCAGAATTAAGCAAACTTTAATAAAAAACTTTATTGATCTCACTGCCGGTGGTTTAGTCGTTTGTGGAGGCAGAAATAATTTATAAATTAATCTGAGAGTAACTATTATAATTGGTTAAACAAAAAAAGCCCGGTTCTGCCGGGCTTTAAGGGTGGAAGATGGGATTTGAACCCACGCCCCCTGGAACCACAATCCAGTGCTCTAACCAACTGAGCTACTCCCACCATTTTTCGGATTGCAAAAATAAAATAATAATTCAAACTAACCTAAAAAAAAATTAAAAAATTAAATATACCTAAGTCAATTATATCCTTGAATCTTTATAAAAAATTAGTATTTTTGAAACGTAATCATTCAAATTCAATGAAAAACAACTAATTAGTATTAATATAAAATTCAAGCGATAATTATGAAAACTTATAAAACGAGTCAAATCAGGAATATTGCTTTGCTTGGAAACGCGGGTAGCGGAAAAACTACCCTTTGTGAAGAGATGGCATATCAAGGTAGTGTTATCGAACGTAAAGGAGCTGTGGAGTCTAAAAACACGCTATCCGATTACAATGAAGTTGAACAAGAGCATCTTAATTCAGTTTATTCTTCCATTTTATACGCTGAGTTTGAGGATTATAAAATTAATATGATTGATACCCCGGGTTCCGATGAATTCATAGGTCAGGTAGTTGCTGGATTTAATGCTGCCGATTCCGGGATTATGCTTGTTAATAGCCAGAGCGGTGTAGAGGTTGGTACGGAAATTCAATCCAGATATGCAGAAAAGCATGAGATGCCTCTTATTTTAGCTGTTAATCAATTAGATCATGAAAAGGCCAATTTTGAGAAAACATTAGAATCTATAAAACAAAATTTTGGAACAAAAGCCGTAGTTGTGCAATATCCAATAAATCCCGGAACAGAAATGGAGGGGATTATTGATGTTCTGAAAATGAAGATGTATAAATTTAATAAAGATAAAAACGCTGTTGAAGTTATAGATATACCGGATGATCAGAAGTCTAAGGCAGACGAATACCATAATACCCTGGTGGAATCAGCAGCGGAAAATGACGAGCAATTGATGGAGCTTTACTTTGAAAAAGAATCTTTAGATGAAGATGAAATGCGGGCAGGCGTAAAAGCTGGAATGAAAGACAGAGGAATGTTTCCAATATTTTGTTTAGCAGGAGAAAAGGGGATTGGTGTGAGAAGATTAATGGATTTTATAAACAAGTGTGCTCCGTCACCGGCAGACCGACCAAAACCACAAACTGTTGATGGGGAAGAAGTAGCTATTGATGAGAATGGACCTACCTCTTTATTCTTTTTCAAAACCTTTAATGAACCTCATATTGGAGACATCAATTATTTTAAAGTGATGTCGGGAAAAGTTTCAGAAGGAATGGATCTGGTAAATGCCGACAATCAAAATAAAGAAAGACTGTCCCAAATATACATTGCAGCAGGAAAAAAACGAGCCAAAGTGCCAGAGCTGGTTGCAGGAGATATTGGGGTGGCCGTTAAGTTAAAAGATACGGGAATTAATCAAACCCTTAACCAGGCTAAAACAGACTATAAATTTCCTTCTATTGAGTTTCCAGAGCCAAAATACAGAACTGCTATAAGGGTTTTAAACGAAGCAGATGAGGAAAAGTTAGGGGAAGAACTCACCAGAATGCAACAAATTGATCCTACCATAAAAGTCGAATATTCTAAGGAGTTGAAGCAGATTATTTTACATGGGCAGGGAGAGCATCAGCTGAATATTTTAAAATGGCATTTGGATAATATTGCCAAAATAGAAACCGAATTTATTAAGCCAAAAATCCCTTATAGAGAAACAATTACAAAAGTTGCTCAGGCCTCTTATAGGCATAAGAAACAATCCGGGGGTGCCGGACAGTTTGGTGAAGTATATATAGTTATTGAACCCCATAACGAGGATGCTCCTGATCCAAAACAATATAAGGTAAATGGAATGGATATCTCTTTAAGTATAAGGGATAAACAAGAGCATGAACTTTCATGGGGCGGTAAACTGGTTTTCTATAATTGCATCGTTGGAGGAGCAATAGATAATAAATTTATGCCTGCAATATTAAAGGGTATTATGGAAAAGATGGAAAATGGCCCTTTGACTGGCTCATATGCAAGAGATATACGTGTAGCTATTTATGATGGTAAAATGCACCCTGTTGACTCTAATGAGGTTTCCTTCAAGCTAGCCGGCAGAAATGCATTTGATTCAGCTTTTAAAAATGCCGGCCCAAAAATTATGGAGCCTGTTTATTTAGTTGAAGTACTTGTACCCAGCGACAGAATGGGAGATGTAATGAGTGATCTTCAGGGAAGAAGAGCTATTGTTGATGGAATGAACAGCGAAAAAGGGTTTGAGAAAATTACTGCTAAAGTACCATTATCTGAGATGCATAAATATTCTACATCATTGGGATCATTAACCGGAGGAAGAGCTACTTATACTATGAGGTTTCATGAATATCAGCAGGTTCCTGGCGAAATCCAGGAGCAGTTAATTAAAGATTTTCAAGCTCAAAAAGAAGAGGAAGAATAGAATTTACAGAAATATTAATTCTAACAAAAGAGCTGCAATAGGCAGCTCTTTTTTGTTTTAATTTATGTTGGATCTTGAAAAAATAAAATGCTGGACTTATGAATTTCCCAACTTAGTCCACATCAATTGACTCAATCAACTTAATCAGCTTCCCTTTTTCTTATAACCCAAATTGAGCGATTCTCTAAAATCTGTTTTTTTAATTTATCCTCTACTTCTGGAACGGCCTGATTACTTAATTAATTCTCTTCTAAATTCAGAACATACAATCCCTGTTGCCACTGAAATGTTTAATGACTCTGAAGTTTGTTGTTCACCATTTGAGATAAAACGAGGGATATATAATTTTTTATGGATATAATCTTTTAATTTATCAGAAATGCCATGAGATTCACTTCCCATTACTATTAATCCTTTGTCTTCTAGCGGGGCAGAATAGATGTTTTCACCCTCTAAGAAGCAACCGTAAATTTGAAATCCGTTTATATCAGTGAATGTTTGCAAAAAAGTTTCAAGATTTTTATAAAATAGCTTTATTCGAATAAATGAGCCCATAGTCGATTGTATGACTTTTGGGTTATATAAATCCACCGAGCCTTCAGAGCAGAAGATATGTTTTATCCCAAACCAGTCAGCTGTTCTTATTATTGTTCCCAGGTTCCCCGGATCATTTATGTTATCTAAAACTAAGCATAAGGATTTTTTTACTTCTTCGGGCTCAGAAGTATATTCAGGAATTTTAACGACAGCAAGGGTTTTGTTTGGATTCTTTAAATCACTGATTTTACTGAGCTCCTCTTCTGTTACCATATGAAGTTCATTAATGGTAGCTTTCTGTTGATTTGAGAGTTTTGATATGAATGAGTCTGTTGCAAAAAGATCTGCAATTTTGTATGTTGAAGAGTTTATTAATTCAGTAATAATTTTTTCTCCTTCAGCTATAAAAAATCCTTTCTTTATTCTGTTTTTCTTTTTTTTTAGTGAGTTAATAAATTTAATTTTATTTTTGCTTAACATATTACTAATATATTTGTGTTTAATGAGTCATTGCAGAGGCAATTTTTTATGGAAGATTAGAAGTTGTAAATTTAAGAAATTTTTATTTCTGTGTGTTATTGTTGTTTTAGCCTTTTCCTCCTGTAAAACGACAAAGCACGTGCCCGAAGATAAATATTTGTTAGAGGGATATGATGTAAAAATTGAATCTGACGGTGCGGATATTAAAAAGAACGAGTTAAAATCCTACATAAAGCAAAAACCCAATCGAAAATTTTTGGGTCTGAAATTCCCTTTGTTTATCCATAGCCTTTCTGGTAAAGATAAAGAAGGAGGATTGAACAAGCTTTTTGAGAACCTTGGAGAAAAACCTGTTGTCTGGGACAAATATATGACAGCGGAAGCCAAAAAGCAGATTCGTTACTTTTTGGAAAATAAAGGCTATTATAATTCTACTGTGGAGGATACTGTTATTTTTTCCGGCCGGAAGGCAAAAGTGAGGTATATAATTGATTTAAATGAACCCTATACAATCAATGATGTTTCTTATGACATTCGTGATTCAGTATTGCAACCTTATGTATATCAAGACACTACAAAACGTTTAATACACAAGGGAGATATATTTGCTGTTGAAAAAATGGAAAAAGAAAGGAAAAGAATTGAAAATTTATTGAAGAATAATGGATTTTATGATTTTTCTAAAGATTTTATAAGTTATGTGGCCGACACAACACATAATAAGAATAAGGTAGATTTAATATTAAGAGTAAGCAAATATCCCATTAAGACTGAAAATGGAGAGTTACAGAATGTATCTCATAAGCGATATAAAATTAATAATATCTATATATTTCCGGACTATAACCCTAAACAAGCTATTGCGGAACGAAACGAATATATGGAGAATTTGGATACCACAAGCATTAATGACTTGAATTTTATCTATAAAAGTGACCCCGGAATAGATCTAAAGACATTAGCGCAAGCGAACTATATTTTTCCCGGGGAATGGTATAATCAGAAAAATGTAGACAGAACATATGAGCATTTGAATTCTTTAAGAATATTTAAATTGATAAATATTAGGTTTAATGAGCTTGAACAGGACTCACTTCAGAAAAATAATAGATTAAACTGTTACATCTACCTTAAAAAACTTAAGTTACAGTCCTATACCATTGAATTAGAAGGTACAAATTCCTCTGGAAACCTTGGAGGGGGAGGAAATCTATTATATAGTCATAAAAGCCTGTTGAACGGAGCAGAAAATTTTGAGACAAAGTTCACAGGAGCCTTTGAAATTTTGGATCCTGAAAAATTTAACCGTTTAGATAATACATTAAAATTAGGCACAGAAGTTAGCCTTGATGTCCCAAAATTTATTATACCTTTTTTTAAAGGAGAGCAATTTGTAAAAAGATACCACCCCAGAACTTCTTTTTCTGCCATGTATAATTATCAGGAAAGACCAGATTATACACGTACACTGGCGAATTTATCGTATGGTTATAAATGGGAAGCCTCTTCAAAGTTAAGTTATTTTGTAAATCCTTTTGAGTTAAATATTCTTAGATTACCATATATTTCGGATGATTTTTTTTCTGATATTCGCGATTCTTATTTAAGGTTTAGTTATGATGATCATTTTCTTTCGCTGACTAGTTTCAATATGATTTATAATAATCAGAGCGAGAAAAAGGGTGAAGATTTTCAATATTTTCGGCTTAATTCTGAACTAGGAGGCAATCTACTTACCGCAGTTAATAAGATTGCTGATTCAAAAAAAGTTGACGGAGATTATCAACTGTTTGGCATTCGATATGCTCAATATGCAAAGATGGATTTGGATTTTCGTTATTACGATGTGATAAATGAATCGAATAGAGTTGTATACAGATTTTTTTTAGGGGCTGGATTCCCGTACGGGAATTCAAGCGCATTGCCATTTGTTAAGCAATATTTTTCGGGCGGAGCAAATAGCATTCGGGCATGGAATGTGAGATCTCTCGGTCCGGGTTCGTATAGGTCTGAAAATCAAAAGGGTTATCCTAATCAAACTGCTGATTTGAAGTTTGAAACAAATGTGGAGTATCGTTTTAATATGTTTTGGATTCTTGAGGGTGCTTTTTTCGCTGATATTGGTAATATTTGGTATCTTGAACAAGGTGGTGATATTCCGGATGAAACTATTTTTTACCCGCATCGTTTTTTTGACGATTTAGCTATTGGAACTGGTTTTGGTCTGCGCTTTGATTTATCTTTTTCAATTTTAAGGCTGGATTTAGGCTTAAAGTTCAGGGATCCCTCCTTTACCGACGGGGAGAAGTGGTTACCTGGAAACAGGGGTGTATCAGCAAATACACTTTCATGGAATATTGCTATCGGTTATCCATTTTAATGCTTCATCTGGGTATCTTTTCTTAATTTTTTTTATCTCATTTGAATAAATCGCAGTTAATGTTCTTATTTTAAGTATTTTGAAAATTCAACCAGCTTATTGAAGTTTTATTAATTTTCTTTTTATCAATAGTATTATTTTAAGATTTTGCACCTATGGAACCCCATAAATTATTCAAATTCTTTTGTCTACATTTTCTGGTTGAGGGTTTCATTACTTCCAATTTATTTCTTAATTTTGTAGAGAGTTATAAAATCTAAAAAACAACTAATTATGTCATACGATAAAATACTTGAATTATTGGGAGAAAATGCTGATGATTTATTAAATCATAAGTGTAAAACAATAAAAAAAGATCAATTACATCTACCTGGTCCTGATTTTATAGAACGTGTGTTCTATCACTCAAACAGAAATCCTCAGGTCTTAAGTAGTTTACAAAAAATGTTTGATCGCGGTAGATTGGGAGGTACAGGATATCTGTCTATTCTTCCTGTTGATCAGGGAATCGAGCATTCAGCAGGAGCTTCATTTGCCCCCAATCCAATTTATTTTGATCCTGAAAATATCATTAAACTGGCAATTGAAGGAGGAGCTAACGGAGTTGCATCTACTTTTGGCGCTTTGGCTGCCAATTCTCGTAAATATGCACACAGAATTCCATTTTTGGTTAAGCTTAATCACAATGAATTATTAACTTATCCAAATACCCATGATCAAATAATGTATGGTACTGTCGAGGAAGCATGGAACCTTGGAGCTACAGCAGTAGGGGCAACAATCTATTTTGGAAGTGAAGAATCTAACAGGCAAATAATGGAAGTTGCAGAAGCCTTTGAACGTGCACATGAATTGGGAATGGCAACTGTTCTTTGGTGTTATTTGAGAAATGATGCATTCAAAAAGGATGGTACCGATTATCATTTAGCATCAGACTTAAGTTCACAGGCAAATCACATTGGTGCCACCATTCAGGCTGATATCATTAAACAAAAAATGCCCAAGACCAATGGAGGATTTAAAGCCGTTAATTTTGGAAAAACACATGATAAGGTTTATGATGAATTAACGACAGATCATCCAATTGATCTAACACGATATCAGGTGGTAAATAATTACATGGGCCGTATTGGCCTGATAAATTCAGGAGGAGCATCAAAAGGAGGCTCTGATTTAGCCGAGGCTGTTGCTACAGCAGTGATAAATAAACGTGCCGGCGGAATGGGATTGATTAGTGGAAGAAAAGCTTTTCAGAGACCTATGAAAGAAGGAGTGGAATTACTTAATGCTATTCAGGACGTATACCTGGCAAAAGAGATTGATGTTGCATAGAATGATGAAATTTACAGAATAAGCAAAACAGGAGAATCGCACCGATTCTCCTGTTTTGTTTTTAATTGCTTTTTTTATAATATTGTTCAGCATATTTAATCCATAAAAAAAATATAAGCATGGCTAAATTTGATCCCACAAAAAGAGATAGTTTCGGAACAAAATTTGGAGTTATAGCCGCTGCTGCAGGTTCAGCTGTAGGATTGGGGAATATCTGGAGATTCCCATATGTTGCTGGTGAAAATGGAGGTGGCGCATTTATCCTAATTTATCTTCTGTTTATTATTGCCATCGGAATACCGGTTATGCTATCTGAATTTACTATCGGGAGAAGAGCTAAAAGAAATGCATTTGGTTCATTTAAAAGGTTAGCTCCGAACACGTATTGGTATCTTATTGGTTTGTTGGGAGTTGTTGCAGCCTTCGTGATTCTTTCGTTTTACAGTACGGTTGCCGGTTGGACGCTTGAGTATATATATCTTTCCTTCTCAAATGCGTTTGCAGAAAAAACACCAGACCAATTGACAACCATGTTTGAAACGTTTAAGGCTGGAACTTTCCGTCCTATTCTTTGGCAATTGTTTTTTATGGTGTTGACGGCTTGGATTGTTATTGCCGGGGTTAAGAAAGGCATTGAAAAATATGCAAAAATTTTAATGCCTATACTGCTTCTGCTTATTATTGTGTTGGATATTAGAGCTATTACTCTTCCCGGAGCATCAGAAGGCCTTGATTTCTTATTTCGACCAGATTTTTCTAAACTTAATACAAATAGTATACTTGAAGCCTTAGGCCAAGCCTTCTTTTCCCTTAGTATTGGAATGGGAACCCTGATTACCTATGGTTCATACATTAATAAAAAACAAAACCTGACAAGCACCGCGATTAATGTTACTGCAGCGGATACAATCATTGCAATTTTAGCAGGAGTGGCGATTTTTCCTGCTGTATTTGCTTTTGGTATTGAGCCTAATGCCGGGCCGGATTTGATCTTTAGAACTCTGCCAAACATTTTTCAGCAAATGCCGGGTGGTTACTTTTTCTCTTTAATTTTCTTTATACTTTTGGGTGTTGCAGCCCTGACTTCTTCCATCTCAGTTCTGGAAGTGGTAGTTGCGTATTTTGTGGAAGAACTCGGTATGTTAAGAAAACGCGCAACTATTGTTGCAGCTGTTTCAATAACAGCCTTAGGTATTTTGTCAACTATGTCTTGGGGTGTCATGGATGATGTAAGAATCTTTGATTTCAATATTTTTGAACTTCTTGATTTTACTGCATCAAGTGTGTTTTTACCAATTGGAGGGGTGTTTATAGTAGTCTTCCTTGGATGGCACCTGGGCAAACGAAATATTAAAGAAGAAATTACCAGTGATGGCCTTTATAAGGCAAAACTAATTAATTTATTTGTCTTTATTATTAAGTTTCTTGCGCCAATAGCAATAGCTATGGTGTTTCTTCATGGAATTGGATTATTGAAATTTTAAGGAATTATAAGTCTAACATTTATTAATAAGGCTGTCGGCGAGAGGAATTAATCATGAATTATTCTGGATGAACTAATCCGACAGGGTTTTATACAATCTTTAAGCAAAATAAATAAAAAATTTCTTTATAATACAGGTTTCGCGTTAAGTGTTTGTGAAAAACCAGAATAAATTGTAAAATTTATACGAAAAATTTTAAACACAACTCACCTCTGATTTTGATGGGGTGGGTTGTACTATAAAACATATTTTGTGAGAGATTTTTTTAGAGAACTATTTTCCTTTTCCCGGAGAGAAAAGATAGGTATATATGTATTACTGACTTTGATATTTTTACTTATCGGTTTTAGGTATTTTTATCTCCCTCGTCAGCATTTTGGCAGGGAAGTTGACCATTCTTGTTTCAAAGAGGAGGTTTTCTCTTTTAAGGAGTCTTTGAAAAAAGTAGAGCAGAACAAATCAAAAAGAGCAAATACATTTCAGGAAATTGACGATGTTAGTAAAACAATAAACAGAGAACTGTTTAACTTTAATCCTAATAAATTAGACAGAAATGGCTGGAAAAAGCTCGGTCTTAGAGAAAGAATTATTGACATAATAGAGAACTATAGGAAGAGCGGAGGCGTATTCCAAAAGAAAAAAGATTTGTTAAAAATATATGGATTGGATCAAGCGCATTATGAAAGACTTAAGCCCTATATTATTTTGCCAGACAGAGCAGATCCAAAAGATAGTCATCGGACGCAGAAAAATTTCAAAAAGAAAGAAAACGAGTACTTTATAAAAGACACTTCTATTAATCTCAATAAAGCTGATACGTTTAACCTTATGCTGGTTCACGGTATTGGTCCATACTACGCGAAAAGAATTTGTAAATACCGTGATTTATTGGGTGGTTTCTCAAATATTGAACAGCTTAAAGAGGTTTATGGTATTAATGACACTGTATACAATAAAATAAATGCGTCTTTAAAGATTGATACTTCAGAGATAGAAAAAATACACCTAAACAATGCAACTTTTAACAATTTGATTAGACATCCATATATTAATGCCTATCAAACTAAAGCAATTATGAAATATATTGATTATAAAGGAAGTATCCAATCAAAGAAGGAACTTGTTGAAAACAATATTTTGGACAAACAAACATATAAAAAAGTGAGTATCTATTTAGAGCCGTAGAATTTTTTAGTTGAATTTTTAACTTTTTTTTATTATATTGTTATGATAATTAATAAATTAAAAACACAGAATATTTTTTCACATGTAACGTTTTGAAAAATTGGGATTAATTTAATAGCTTTGCGGCTCAATAAAAAATGGAGGATAAATATGATCATAGTACAAGTTAAAGATGGCGAAAACATTGAAAGAGCATTAAAGAAATTTAAACGAAAGTTTGAAAAGACAGGTGTTATAAAGGAATTGAGAGAAAGACAAGCGTATACTAAACCTTCTATGCAGCGGAGAGAGCAGAAGAAAAAAGCTATCTACAAGCAAAAATTACAAGAAAACGAGGAATAATAAGGCAGCTATCTATTTCTTATCTTTTTTACGGACAGTTTTATTAACTGTTTAACTCTATGCTTATAGAACAATTTTTTAAATATCTTCAGCACGAAAAAAGATATTCCAGACATACTTGTCGTGCTTATCAGAATGATCTAAACCAATTTTTTGATCACATTGATAGTATTAATAAGGATAGAGATATAAAAAAACTGAAGAATCCGGATAAAGTTGTACGTAGCTGGATTGTTCAGATGATGGAAAAAGATATATCTGCTAGTACCATTAACAGAAAGCTTTCCACATTAAAGTCATATTTTAGATTTCTCAGAAGGCAAGGTGTTATTGAATACGATCCTTTAGCAAAAATTTTTACTTTAAAGACAGAAGGAAGACTTCCTTCTGTTGTAAATGAGAAACAGATGAGTTATCTTGAAAATATGGATTTATTTTCTGATGACTTTTTTGGTATTAGAGACAGATTAATTATTGAAATTCTTTATCAAACAGGAATGAGAGTATCTGAATTAGTTGATTTGAAAGATGATAATGTGAATTTTGCTAAAAAGCAACTGCATATACACGGTAAAAGAGATAAGGAAAGAATCGTACCTCTCAACGATCAACTTATTGATTCTGTCAAGAATTATACGGCCTTGCGTAAACAACACTTTCATGACAGTGATGAAGGGTCATTGTTTGTTACAAATAAGGGAAAAAAATTATATCCCAAAGCTGTTTATAGAATAGTAAAAAGTTACCTTTCAATTGTAACGACAATGAAACAAAAAAGCCCGCACGTATTACGACATACATTTGCTACTCATCTGTTGAATGACGGTGCTGATTTAAATGCAATTAAAGAACTTTTGGGGCATTCAAATCTGTCTGCGACACAAATATATACACATAGTACTTTTGAAAAGTTAAAGAAAATTTATAAACAGGCTCATCCAAGAAATTAATTCGGAGGAAAAGCATTATGGACATAAAAATTCATTCAGTGCATTTTGATGCAGATAAACAATTAGAAGATTTTATTGAAAATAAAGTAAGTAAATTGGATCAATTTTATGACAATATCATCGGAGCTGAGATTTTTCTTAAAATAGAAAAAAATCAATCTCCAGAAAATAAAGTTTCAGAAATTAAACTTCAAATTCCTGGAAGCGATCTTTTTGCCAAAAAACAAGCAAGCACTTTTGAAGAATCAACCGATTTAGCTGTTAATGCACTGGAAAAGCAGCTAAAGAAAAGAAAAGAAAAACAGAGAGGAAAATAATTTAAAAAAAATAGAGTAATATATTTTGTAAGATAAATAAAATATATACCTTTGCGAACCGATTTTCGAAATTAATAACGTTCTTTTTTTGATATATGAAAATGCCGATGTAGCTCAGTTGGTCTAGAGCAGCTGATTTGTAATCAGCAGGCCGTGGGTTCGAATCCCTCCATCGGCTCCTGTTTTTATGGGGAGGTACCAAAGCGGCCAACTGGGGCAGACTGTAAATCTGCTGGCTTATGCCTTCGTAGGTTCGAATCCTGCCCTCCCCACTTTGGCTATAAGCGGGAGTAGCTCAGTTGGTAGAGCATCAGCCTTCCAAGCTGAGGGTCGCGGA
>Ga0207714_1002168_pt1 | contig 12070 bp, 11 predicted proteins | sample PonA232FremontCA_2_FD_187270 | JGI IMG/M metagenome (GOLD analysis project Ga0207714, IMG submission 187270) | Marine sediment microbial community from Fremont, CA, USA - Pond A23 Sediment 2 (SPAdes) | ecosystem: Environmental > Aquatic > Marine > Unclassified | place: USA: Fremont, California... | reverse complement strand
CGGATTCGCTGTATTGCCGTACGGCTGCGACTGCCGTGCGGTAGCGTTGCTCACCCATGGGATGGGTGGAGAACATTTGCTGCACCAGCCCGGGCTGGTTTTGGCGCTGGCCGCGCAGTATCTCCATGAGCCCCACCATGCCCTCCGGGTTGTGGCCGGCCTCGACCATGTACTCGAGCCCCAGCCGGTCGGACTGGCGTTCGTCCTCGCGGCTGTAGCGCGCCAGCAATGCCCCCTGAGCCAGACCGCCCAGATCCCGCGCCAGCGCCGCATAATCCGGGTTCTGTCGCGCCACCACCTGGCCCACGCCCGTGAGCACCAGGCTGCTCAGGCTCTGCTGGGTCATGCGCTGCGCCGTATGACGGGCCGCCACATGAACGATTTCGTGACCCAGCAGGGCGGCCAGTTCCGCCTCATTGTCCAGTTCCAACAGCATGCCCCGGGTTACGGCAATACTGCCGCCGGGAAAGGCATAGGCATTGAGATGAGAGGCATTGACCGCCCGGAAGGAGTAGGGCATGTCGGGCCGGTCGGAGATGCGGGCCAGTTCCATGCCCACCCGGTTGATGTAGTCGTTGAGCGCGGGCTCCTGAACCCGGCCGAAGTCGGCCGAAAACTGGTGAGGCGATTGCTCCCGGTCGAGATTGATCTCGCTGCCCCGGTCGATGAGCATGAGCTGACGCTCCCCGGTGACCGGATTGACGGCACAACCGGCCAGGGCACCCAGACCCAGGCCCAGTATCTGACGACGATGATAACGTGCTGCATTCATGGATTTCGCCCGAGGCGGCAACTCGGATCATTCTGTGATGGTTTCGTTTTCCGGAAAAGAGGAAAAAGCCGCGGAAGTTTCGGTGGGGGGGGTCGTGATTGGAGCAGTAGGCGGCAAGGGCCCGAGCGGGCCCTTGCCGGGGCGGCTCAGTCCTGAATGGGCGCGACCTGATCGGCCTGCGGGCCCTTGGGAGTGTCATTGACCTCAAAAGAGACGCGCTGGCCTTCTTCCAGGGAACGAAAGCCATCGCCCTGAATCGCGCTGAAGTGAACAAAGACATCGCTCTGCCCATCACCGCGCGAAATAAAGCCATAGCCTTTCTGATCATTGAACCACTTTACGGTTCCCTCGGTTGTTTCCGACATTATCCTGAAACCTCGTTCCTGCATGCGGCGCTGGGCCGCGTTTCGTTTGCTGTTGCGATCAGACGGGGGCGGACATGACGGGCTCTTGCCCGTGCCGGGGCAGGAGTCCATCATGCGTCCACGACATGATCCGGGTTCAGTGTAGGTACGGCTCGAACAGGGCGCAAGCGGGCAAGAGGTGATTCGCGCGATGAATCCATTTTCCTCGGACAAAACGCGTATGCCGACACCGGATGAAGCGCCGGAGGGACGGGACAACCCCATGGTCGAACCCGGCGAGCATCGTGTTCTGGGTCGTTCGCTGGCGCCGCCGTATCCCGACCATAGCCGTCAGGCGCTGTTCGGCATGGGCTGTTTCTGGGGAGCTGAGCAGCTTTTCTGGGAAACGCAAGGCGTTTATATCACCGCCGTGGGCTATGCCGGCGGCTTCACGCCCAATCCCACCTATGAAGAAGTCTGCGGCGGGCGTACCGGCCATGCGGAAGTGGTGCGGGTGGTGTATGACCCGGCGCAGGTGAATTACAACGATCTGCTGCGCATTTTCTGGGAAAACCACGACCCCACCCAGGGCATGCGTCAGGGCAATGATGTGGGCACCCAGTACCGCTCCGCCATCTATGTCCATGACAACGAGCAGCGCGGCCTGGCGCGCCTGTCCATGGAAGCCTATCAGCGTGCGTTGCGTGACGCGGGCTATGGCGAGATCACTACCGAGATCGAATCCGCGCCGGCGTTCTATTTCGCCGAGGATTATCATCAGCAGTATCTGGCGCAACACCCGGGTGGCTATTGCGGCCTGAGTCGTACCGGCGTGCGCCTGAGCCTGTAAATCAGTTCCTTCCTTCCTGTTCCAGCAGCCGCTGCTTGCGCGCCTTGCCCCAGCGGTAAGCCCCGGTTCCGCCGGAGCTGGGCACGACCCGATGGCAGGGGACGCGCAACGCGATCCGGTTGGCCCCCACGGCTTGCCCCACGGCCCGGGGCTGGCTGTCCACCCGCTCCGCGATCTGCTTGTAGGTGCGGGTCTCGCCCGGTGGAATCTCTTGCAGAGCCTGCCAGACCCTTTGCTGAAATGCCGTGCCCGTCCAGTGCAGCGGTGTCGACGGGTCCAGCCAGTCGGTGTTGTCCCCGGTTGCCGCCACCGGGCGAACGTCCGGAAGCAGCGAAGCCGCCACGGCTTCCGGCTCCTCGCCGGCATCCACAAAGGCCAGCCCGGCCAGCCCCTGGTTGGACCAGAGTGCTACCAGGGTTTCGTCGCCATGGCGCAGGCGGCGCCAGTAAAAGGCGGTGTCATCCCCCGCCCCGGTAGGCGTCGTTTGCGTGGCCGGAGATGATTTTGTTTGCGCCCGTGACGCGGAGCCGCCACGCCTGAGCCATTCCCGCACGGCCGCGGCAATGGCGTCGGGTTCATCCTCCTGAACATAGTGCAGACCTTCCCCGCAATAGCGCGTTTCCAGATGCGGAATATGCTCGCGCAGCCATTGCACCTGGTGCTTGCGGATGAGCGCGCCCGGACGGAACCAGAGCAGCAGCAGGCGCTGGGGCATTGACGGCAATCGTTGTTCCATGTCCTCGATGACTTCCCGGGTTTCGCCGCTCTGATCGTCCAGCGGCAGTTCATTGGGCCAGACCAGAATGGGATAACGGTCGGCGATATCCCGGAAGGGCGCGCGGTAGCTGGCCATGACACTGCGCGGCAGATGCCGTTTGACGCCCATGGGCAGCACCAGATTGATGAAGAGGTTTTGCCACATCACCATCACTCGGCCCAGCCGGGGGTGGCGGAACCCCCGGAACACGGGTTTGCCCAGCCGCGGGAACTGCGACCACTTGAGGGTGAAGGGGAAGGTCTCCATGAACGCGATGCCGTCCACGCGTTCCGGCTGTTGCTGGGCCAGCAGGAAACCCAGGGGGCCGCCCCAGTCATGGACCACCAGGGTGACGTGCTCCAGGCCCAGCTGTTCCACGAAGGCTTCGATAAAGCTGTAGTGGGTGAGAAAGCGGTAGTCCAGTGGCGGCTTGTCGGAGTGGCCGAAGCCGATCAGATCCGGCGCGATGCAGCGGTACTCCGAACGCAGCTCCTTGATGATATTGCGCCAGAGATAGGACGAGGTGGGATTGCCGTGCAGAAAGAGCAACACGGGTCCGGTACCTTCGTCCACGTAGTGCATGTTATGGCCCAGCACCTTCATGTTGTGCGTTTCAAAGGGCGCGTCGGCAAAGCCCATGATCGGTCTCCGGTTTCCGGTATGCTCGGGCAAGGTTCCATCACACCGGGTTTTTATGCAAGATGCGCAGGGAAGCCCTGAACGGACCCTGCACGGCATTTGTTGTTCTGATGTACAGAGCAACCCTCGGGCCCGGCCCATTTTCGCCCGGCTCGGCGTTGCCCCTCCTACCCGTACAGGCAGTACGGCGCTTGACCCGGACGAAAATGGACCGGGCAAATACCATGCAGGGTCCGTCCAGAGGTTCCTCAAACGACAGTCGTTGGAGCGGAGTAGTATGACGAGCCCGGATGCGGATGAACCCTATGTGCGCCATGATCTGGTCTATGTGGATGACAGCCCCATCGAGGGCAAGGGGCTGTTCGCGCGCAGGAAAATCAAGAAGGGGACCGAACTGGGGCGTCTGAAAGTGAAGGAGGCGCGCGGCAATGGCCCCTATGTGCTCACCATCGACGAGAGCGGGGAACGCTATCGCGTTCTCTGCAATCTGCGTTACATCAACCATGGCGACACGCCCAATGTGGCCTATTGCGATGATCTGACGGTTGAGGCGCTGCGCAATATCAAACCGGGCGAGGAACTGCTGCATTACTACGGCGAAGAGTGGGAAGGCGCTTGAGGTCGAACCCGGGGCACAAGGACCCGGGGGCACGATGAAAAGGGCCGTTTTGAAAGCCGGTTGCCGGTAGCTCGTCTATGCCGGACCGATAGGGCAAGAGACAGGCTTTGGCAGTCCGGCCCGCGTGCAATCGCGGAACCAGAGTCTGTATCAGAAGGGTGGCCTGGACTCGAACCAGCAGTCCTCGTTACGGCCCGGATGCGGGAATCCCAGCCCGCAGGCGTGCAGCAGCAGACGGGGCGAAGCTTCGAAGACTTCCGGCGGGGCATAAAGGTCACAGCCGAAGATGGGATGGCCCAGAGCCTGCAGGTGCAGGCGCAGCTGATGGGTGCGGCCCGTGATCGGAATCAGTAACACCCGTGTTGGGCCGGCTCGCGGGTTTCGTTCCAGCACGCGGTAGAAGGTGCGGGCACTCTTGCCCGTTTCGTGGTCGATCTGCTGCCGTGGCCGGCGCGGCCAGTCCGGGCCCATGGGCAGATCGATCTCGCCTTCAGCCTCCGCCACGAGACCCTGTACCAGCGCCTGATAATGCTTGGTGACCCGGCGCTCGCGGAAGAACCGGTGCAGCTGGCGCTGCGCCGGATAATTCAGCGCGAAGACCATGAGCCCGGACGTATCCTGGTCCAGCCGGTGCACCAGACGCAGGGTGGGGAAATCGCGCTTGAGCCGCACTTCGGCGGAATCGCGCCGTTCCGGCCCGGATCCGGGCACACTCAGCAGCCCGGCGGGCTTGTTCACCACGACGAAATCCCGGTCGTGGTGAATGATTGCCACCGGATCCGGAGGGTGGTTACTGGTTGTCGCCAAAGACCACCCGGAAGACATCGTCGTATTTTTCCGCGAAATGCACACTCAGCCCCTGCTGCAGGTAGTCCGGCAGTTCCTCGAAATCCCGCCGGTTGGCTTCCGGCAGGATGAGTTCGGGAATCCGGGCCCGGCGTGCGGCGATGACCTTTTCGCGGATCCCCCCGACGGCGAGTACGCGTCCGGTCAGCGTAAGTTCGCCGGTCATGGCCAGCTTGCGTGGCACGGGCGTTTTCATAACCAGCGAGATCAGGGCCGTGGCCATGGTAATGCCGGCACTGGGGCCGTCCTTGGGTGTGGCGCCCTCGGGCACGTGCAGATGCACCATGGTGTCCTCGAACCAGTAGGGGTCGCCGCCGAAGCGGTTGATACTGCCCGCAACATAGCTGTAGGCGATTTCGCTGGATTCCTTCATGACGTCGCCCAGCTGGCCGGTCTGGCGTAGTCCGCGCTGCTGGGCATGGACCCGGCTGGCTTCCACAGGCAGGGTGGCCCCGCCCATGGAGGTCCAGGCGAGACCGGTGACCAGGCCCACACCGCGCTGGGCCTTTTCCGGTTCGAAGTAAGGCTTGCCCAGATAGTCTTCCAGGTTGCGCTTGCTGATGCGCACGGACTTCTTGTCTTCCAGCAGCTCCACCACCGCCTTGCGCGCGATCTTGTTGAGCTGTTTTTCCAGATTGCGCACACCGGCCTCGCGCGCGTACCCCTCGATGAGCTGGCGCATGGCGCCGTCGCTGATGGTCAGCTGACCCTTCTTCACGCCGGCGCGTTCGAGCACGCGCGGCCAGAGATGCTTCTTGCCGATTGCCAGTTTTTCCTCGGTGATATAGCCGGATAGCCGGATGGTTTCCATGCGATCCAGCAGCGGGGCCGGAATGGAGTCCAGCGTATTGGCCGTGCAGATAAAGAGCGTGTGCGACAGATCGAAGCGCAGGTCCAGATAGTGGTCCAGGAACTGATGATTCTGTTCCGGATCCAGCACTTCCAGCAGGGCCGAGGCCGGGTCCCCCTGGAAGGACGCGCCCAGCTTGTCCACCTCGTCCAGCATGATGACCGGGTTGGCTGAACCCGCATCCTTGAGCGCCTGAATCAGCTTGCCGGGCATGGCGCCGATATAGGTGCGGCGGTGGCCCTTGATTTCCGATTCGTCGCGTATGCCGCCCAGGCTGAAGCGGTAGAACTCGCGGCCCAGCGCCTCGGCCACGGACTGGCCGATACTGGTCTTGCCCACGCCCGGCGGGCCCACCAGCAGCAGAATGGAGCCGCGCATCTCGCCACGCATGGCACCCAGGGCGAGAAATTCCAGAATCCGTTTCTTGATGTCGTCCAGGCCCGCGTGGTGACGCTCCAGCAGTTCGCGCGCGTGGTCGAGATCCAGCTGATCCTGTGTATAGTGCCCCCACGGCAGAGATGTGGCCCAGTCCAGATAGTTTCGCGTCACCCCGTATTCGGGCGAGCCGGTTTCGAGCACCGAAAGCTTGTTGAGTTCGTCGTCGATGCGTTTCTGCGCAGCCTCGGGCAGTTCCAGATCCTTGATGCGCGCCTTGAACTCGTCCACATCGGCGGTGCGGTCGTCCTTGGCGATACCCAGTTCGCGCTGGATGACCTTGAGCTGCTCGCGCAGGAAGAACTGGCGCTGCTGCTCCGAGATCTTCTCGTTCACTTCCTCGCTGATCTGGTTCTGCAGCTTGGCCACTTCCAGTTCCTTCTTGACCAGCAGCAGCACTTTCTCCATGCGTTTGAGCAGGGGCACCGTTTCCAGCACGTCCTGGAGCTCGTCGCCGGTGGCCGTGGTCAATGCCGCGGCGAAGTCGGTCAGCGGCGAAGGCTCACGCGGGCTGAAGTTCTGCAGATAGTTCTTCAGGCCCTCGTTGTACAGCGGATTGAGCGGCAGCAGTTCCTTGATGGTGTTGATGATCGCCATGGCGTAGGCGCGCACCGAGTCGTCGTCTTCCTCCTCGATCTCGGGGTATTCCACCTCGACGAGATAGGGCGGCGTGCGGTTCAGCCAGCCGGTAATACGAAAGCGCGAAATGCCCTGGGCGACGATCTGTACGGAGTCGGATTCGTGGTTGACGTTGTGGATACGCACCAGGCAGCCGTACTCGGGAAAATCTTCCGGATCGGCCTCCCGGGGATCGTCCTCGGGGACATAGACCAGGCCCACGGAATGGTGCGGCGTCTGGCCCACCCGCTCCACGGTAGGTTGCCAGGCCTCCTCGTCGAAGACCACCGGCTGCACCAGTCCGGGCATGAAGGGCCGGTGGGCGACCGGCAGCACATGGATGCGGCGCGGCAGCATCTGATCGGGTACGACCAGACCGCCACCCTGTTGTTCATCCTGCCGGTTTTCTTCGCCGTTCGGAGCCTGTTCTTCCGCCATAGTCGAAGCCTCTGCGATTGGACATTGCCACGGACTCGATAGATGGTGGCGGTACCGCCCGGATTCAATCGCGTTCGATCACCAGAAGATCGGCGCTGGCGGGGCGGGGCGTCGACGTACGCCGGTCGAGCAGCCGGGTGGGGAACTTTTCCCGGCATTTTTCCACGAGGTTGTAGAATGGATCCCGGCCCGGGTCGGCGATGATGATGCGCTGTACACCGGCTTTCAGCGCCCGCCGGATCAGATTGAACTGTATGGGCGTGAGTGAATCCCAGAAACACACATCCGCGCCCGCCAGGGTGTGTACCCCCTGCATCTGCTTCTTGGTCAGCTTTTCGAAGGTGCACTGCAGGGTGTCGATTTCGACGTTGTTGATAGCCGCATGGAGCTCCAGATAGGGGAAAACATCCGGATCGGCATCCATGGCGGTCACCCGGGCATCAAAGCGTTTGGCGGCGAACAGCGCCAGCGGGCCCCAGCCGCAGCCCAGATCCAGCAGACGGCCGCCCCGCGGGAACCACTCGCGCGTGAGATGATCCATGATCAGGTAACTGGAATTCCAGACCTTGTTGCCATGAATAGTGGGCTCGGCTTCGCGTTTGAGCCGCCGGATTTCGCGGTGCCGGGACTGGAGCAGGGTGATCCCGCGGGTGTGCAGGACATGGCGTTCGTTACGGCTGATCTGGGGGTCCATGGAGCATCCTTTTGAAACGACGCGTAACCCTACGACCGGACCTGTTCCGTTGCAAGGGTGTAACCCGTCATGACGGGGTGGCGCCGGTGGTCTAGAATGATACCGACTTGCACGGAGGGAAGCCCTTTTTGAGTTCGTGGCGCCAAAACCTGGGCCTGGGCGGACGCGCCTTGAGCGGGCTGTTCGCGGGCCGTACCCGCTACCTGCGCGCGCTGGCCGTGCTGGCCGAGCTGGCGCGGCTGTACGGCCGGCATCAGTGGCGTGGGGAAGACGAGAGCATCGCGGTCGTGCATCGGCAGGCCGGGGACAAGCTGGCGGCCTTGTGCCGGCGCAACGGTGCCACCTGGATCAAGGCGGCGCAGTTCTTTAGTTGTCGCCCGGATGTGTTGCCCCGGGAATACATCGAGGCGTTACAGACCCTGCAGAACGAGGCGCGCCCGGTCCCCTTCGAATCCCTTCACCCGGTGCTGCGCGCCAGTCTGGGCCCGGACTGGCGTCGGCACTTCGCGGATATTGATCCCGACCCGATCGCCACCGCCTCCATTGCCCAGGTCCACCAGGCGCGGTTACCCGACGGCACCCCCGTGGCCGTCAAGATCCGGCTGCCCGGTGTGCGTCGGCTCTTTGATCAGGACGCCCGCATTTTCCGTTTGCTGGCACGCATGACGGCGCCGCTGGTGCGGGAACTGGATCTGGAGCAGGTGACCGAACAACTGCTGGAACTGACCCGAGAAGAACTGGATTTCTCCAATGAGGCGGACAATCTGGAACGCTTCGCCCGCCTGGATCATCCGCAGCGCATTCGGGTGCCCGAGCTGTATCGCGAACTGAGCACCGATGCCGTGCTGGTTACCGGCTGGGTGGAAGGCGAGCGCCTGCGCGATTATCTGGATGCCCATCCGGATGAGGCCGCTGATCTGCTGGGCGTGCTCTTTACCAGCTATCTGCAGCAGGTGACGCGTTTCGGCCTCTACCAGGCGGATCCGCATCCGGGGAATTTCATTGTCGGCCCGGACGGTGCCATCACCATTCTGGATTTCGGCGCCATCGGCCGGCTGACCCCGGAGGAGGTCAAGCGCTATTCCCGGCTTCTCTACGGCCTCATGGGCTTCGAGGGCGATGTGGACATCGGCGAACTCTTCGTGCAGGCGGGCTTCCGCGGCGGTGACGCCGATACCCTGCGCGAGCTGGCCATGTATGTGTTGAGCGATCGCATGAACCGCGCCGCGCTGGGTGAAAGCATGACGGATCTGATCGAGAAGTTCCGGGAGAACCGTGTCGAGATCCCCGATTCCTATATCGGCATCGCCCGTGTGCTGATCACCGTGGGCGGTTTTCTGATGAACTATGACGTGGCCTTCGACTGGCGCCCGCCGGAACAACGACTGTCGTAATCATTGCGCCCGGGCCAGCACCTGCCTGACCAGCACCTGTCCGGTGCACGGTGTTTCTATCAATCCCGTTGCAACGGCCGGACAGGTGCTGGTTCACTCACCCAAAAAATACTCTAACAGCCTGTTAAGCCTTCTGCCGCAGATTCCAGATCCCGGCCCCGGTGATCATCAGCGTACCGATCCAGAAGGGCGGTTCCAGCGCCTCGGCCCAGAGAAACCAGCCCAGCGCCGCCGCCCAGATCACCGCCGTATAGTTGTAGATGCCCACCTTGCCCGGATTGGCCACCTGATAGGCGGTGGTCATGGCGATCTGGGCGATGGTGGCGGTCAGGCCGATGGCCAGCAGCCAGGGCAGATGCTCCAGCGACGGCAGTGGCCGTGCCCAGAGCAGAGGAACCGCGGAGATCAGCGTGGAAAACACTCCGAACCAGAAGACAATGCGCCGGGGCGGTTCGGTATCCGCCATGCGCCGGATGCTCACCTTCGCCACGCTCATCAGGAAAGCGCCCAGCAGCGCTACCAGCAATACGGGTTCCACGCCGCTGTCCGGATCCATGATCACCACCACGCCGGCAAAGCCGATGGCGATGGCGATCAGGGTACGCAGGGTGATGGTCTCGGACAGCCAGAGCCACGCCACCAGGGGCAGGATGAAGGGCGTGGTCATCTTCACCAGCACCGCCTTGGCCAGCTCGATCTCGGCGATGGTGTAGAAGAAGCAGAACATCGCCCCCACGCCCGTGGCGGCGCGAATAAAGTGCATACCCGGGCGGCGGGTCCTCAGCTGACCCAACCCACCCGTGCGCAACAGAATGGGCATGAGAAACATCAGCCCCAGGGCGTTGCGGCAGAAGACAATGATTTCACTGGGCAGCTCGCCGGACAGGTGCTTGATCATGGCGGCCATGCCGGCCAGCAGGCCTTCGCCCAGAATCAGCAGCAGAGCGCCCTTGAGGGGCTGATCGACGCGCTTGTGCAACCGGAAACCACCCTTCGAGTCGGCGGGCGCGTAGTCTACACTTGTGGTTTCGCGTGGTCATGGCGAAGCCCCCGATGACGCAGACACCGCCGCCCAAGCGCTGTTTTATCGCCGTACCCGTGGATGAGGCCGTCACGGCGGAGCTGCACGCGCTTCAGAAGCGCTTGTGTGGGCACGCCGGCGTGGCCGGCCGCGCCATTCCTTCCGCGAATTTTCACCTGACCCTGGCTTTTCTGGGGGCGCTGGAAGAACACAAGCGCTCCCGGGCCGTCGAAGTGCTGGAAGACCGGGCAGGGGAGGGCGAAGCCACCACTCAGCCGCTCACCCGGATTGGGCCCTTTCCGGGCGAGCGCAGCCGTTTGCTGGCGCTGGAAGGCGTACCGGCTGCCCGCTTGCTGGCGTTGCAGCGTACGCTCTGGACAGATCTGACCGCCGAGGGTGTGCCCCCCGCCGGTGCGGAACGGGCCTTCCGGCCCCATATTTCCCTGATCCGGCTCCAGCGGCCCGTGAACGAATTGCCTTTTTCCGAAGTGTCCATTGAGCTGCCGGTGCGTGAACTGGTGTTCTATGAAAGTGTCCTGGAAGGTCGGGGTATGGCCTACCACCGGTTGGCGTCGTTCAGTTTGTCGTCCATGTAGCGGGAAACCGAGTTAGCAGGCTGTTGAAAATGTCCTCAGGCAAATCAAGGTGTCGAATCAGGTCTTTAAGCATGCCCGACGGAAGGATGCGTTTATCGTCGCCATGGTGGGGCAGCGGAAAATGAGCGTGCATGTCAGGATCGTAGATCTGCGGTGGCTTCCCTTTCCTCTGCGCGCATGGACTTCCACGTTGGGCCTGTTTTTCTTGACGCGCTTGACTACCCCCCTGTATTCGAGTTTGCGAGGCATACCAAGCTTTCACGCAAGCGCTTCATAGGGGCTATGATTTGAGCGCGGAAGCGGCAAATCGCTGGCAACGTATTCAGCTTCATCGTTAAAACCAACGTCCTCTTCCGATGATTCGAGGTAATGCCTCATAGAGCGGTTACGGACGCTTTGATATAACTCTACATAATGCGGTTCGGCGGGTTTCCAGATCGAATCCAGAGTATCGTGCTGAAGCGCAAAGCTGACCTGAGCTTCGATGGTATCATGGAGGTTTTCAAGCGCCTCGTTGAAGGTGGAGCCATAGCCACGCAAGCTCATTTCCAGCGCTATGACGCACCAGTGCCCCTCTTCGTGTACCCCGAGAACGCGAGTACTGAATTGCATGAGGCTTCCTTCTCTCCGGATCGAACTAAGGGTGTGATGGAATTCGCTGCTTATTTCCACTAAAAAACCGGGGAAAGGCGGTGTCAAGGCTCGAAGCCCGTTTTGCAGTTTGCAGAGGGTTACCAAGCCCGCTGCACAGGGGAATATCTTACGACAACAGGATAAATCTGCGAGTCGGAAACAGAAACGGCGACCCCGGGAACCCCGTAAGTCGCCGATTTCTCGGGATATATTGGTCGGAGTGGCAGGATTCGAACCTGCGACCCCCACGTCCCGAACGTGGTGCTCTACCAGGCTGAGCTACACTCCGTGAACAGCGCGCGTATTCTAGCAGCCCTGTGAAGGAATCCAATAGGGAAAAGCGAATTCAGCTTTCTTTCGAGGTGGTCGGTGTGGAGGAATGTGTGCGGCCTAACAGGCTGTTGGAAGCCCCCTTGCGTACTCAGGCTGTCAAGCTGGTTCGCAATCGAGGCGCCATTTTTAAGGCGTGTGTCCACACGTCGAAACATGGCAACGATGAGTGCGGGCCAGCCTGACAGCCCCGCAGGGCGTGGTCTGAAGCGCCCATCTGCTGCACTTTGTCGC
>Ga0207714_1002167_pt1 | contig 12072 bp, 9 predicted proteins | sample PonA232FremontCA_2_FD_187270 | JGI IMG/M metagenome (GOLD analysis project Ga0207714, IMG submission 187270) | Marine sediment microbial community from Fremont, CA, USA - Pond A23 Sediment 2 (SPAdes) | ecosystem: Environmental > Aquatic > Marine > Unclassified | place: USA: Fremont, California... | reverse complement strand
CAGCTCACAAAGTTGATGCACCGGCTGGATCTCGAATTCGAGCCGGAGCAGCTCAACTGGGCGGATAGGGCCCATCACAATATCGGGGCCGCGGATGTGCTGCGAAAGACGGAAGGCAGCGCCATCCGCCCAGACAATGCCTGGCGGGAGATCATACCCGGGTATATGCAGGGGCTGATACAAGCGATCGCCTGGCCGGGCAGGATCGCGAACGAGGCCCAGGAGCGCAGATGGGGGCTGGATCGGGAAAAAAGCAGAGACTGACGCTTTAGGCAGGGGGAAGGAGCTCGTATCCGCTCCGGTGCAGGGCGCGGGCGATATTGTCCTCCACGGAGGCCGTGGGGGAAGGCTTTGTCGCGCGGTACCACGCGCGATGAACGAAACGGATTTCGGCCACAATGTGGGGAAGATCAAGGATCATGGCGAGCGCAAGGCGATGGTTGCCGCTGGAAACCTTGATGATTTGTCCGTCGGGAGCCACGGCCCCGCCGATTTCATCCGCGGCATTGCCCTGCACATAGCCGTCGCTGAGCATGCTTTCGGCTAATGCCTGGTAGCGCCGTACATACTCCTCGAGCTTTTGCTCGGCCTTCATCTTTGCTTGTCGAGGATTTCGGCCTCGCTCCCTGTAATACTGACACAGGGCTTCGCGGCAATTTTCGGCGCGGAATTCCTCCATGTAGAAGGTTCTCAAAAGACGATAAGCCGGGTGCTCCGAGAAGGGGATGGTGCGCTTATGCCAACGCCCCCCGTGAATGAGGCGGTGCGCGGAAAGCCCGGCAAGAACGAATCCAGCCTTGGACCATACGGAGCGCCTGAGATAGCACCTCGACATCTCCTGCGGCGGAATCCGGACCAGGATCGGCGAGCTCACTCTTTCTCCCTTCTCGGCGCTTGGGTCCCTTCTCCCCGATTTTCCGCAGCGGCAGCAGGGCCGTTTTCCAGAATGGCACTGGCGATGCGTTCCATCTCCGCATTTTCCTCCGCGTAGTGAGCCTCAATCCGCTCTCGCATTCCGTGGCGCGCAAGCAGATCCCAGTCCTTGTACATGATGCGGTCGAAGACGTGCTGGATGATGTTGCGCCGGAGGCGCCGCAGGGGTCCCAGGATATCGTTGAGCCATTGGGGAATGCGTCTGCCCCTGGCGTTTTCCGGTCCGGGCCGTGGGTAGCGGAGCAGCACCGACGGATGGAAGAGATGTATCGCAAGCGCGGAATAGCTGCGGTTGTGCCTTTTTTCGCGCGGCGGCTCGGGCAGGGAATCGAGTCCCAGAAGCCCTGCAATCAGAGCCTTGACCTCGGCGGACCGTTTCCGAAGGTCCTCCTGGCGCAGCAGGCAGACCCTGTCCGGACCGAAGGTCCGGGCATAGGCCCGATAGATCTCCAAGAAGCGCAAGCTCAGGGCCTCCACGTTGCGGGCGCCGTAGACCTCCCGCGCGACGCGGGGGCGGAACTCGCCGTGGTAGAAGTTGAGGAAGACCTCGATGGGGATCGGCTTGCCCTTAACCAGGTGCTGGCGGTAGGCGGACTGGAGCCAGTCGGACTGCTTCCGCACGAAAAAGATGATCCGGGCCTCGGGAAAAAGCTCGCGCACGAGCTCCAGATTCTTGGCGTAGTCGTGGTGGTTGCCGTACATGTCCCCGGATATATGCGGCTCGGAGAGGACCAGTGTCCGATAGTCCCCGGAGGCGCGCCACTGTGCCACCGCCTCCCTGGCTCGGGCAGCCAGCTCCGCGTCTCCGGGACGCCGCACTGCCTGTCGCAGCTCTGGCCAGAGGGGCTCGGGGTTGTAATTGAACTGCTCCTGATTCAGCTGCCCGAAGACCTCGCGCTGGAGAAAGCGCGTGCCCGTTTTGTGCAGCCCGATATGGAGAATGACGCGGGGGTGCGTTTCCTGGTCGCTCTTCATGGGCTTGGCTCCGATTCCTCTGTTCCTTCGGGTGAGCCGTCGAAGCTGTACCCCAGCACTTCCAGGTCCCGATTGTAGTGCCCGGCAACCAGCTCCGCCAGCCCGTCCGTGTAGTAGCGGCGATGGTCGTCCCTGTCCTGTGCCTTTCGCAAGTGGGGCAGGCGCGGAGCGGGAATGCCGATACGCCCGCAGGCTGTTCGGAAATCCTCCTGCAGGCTCTCGTAGCGGGCGATGAAATCCACTATGATGCGACCCTGCAGATCGAGAATGTATTCGTGCTGCAATTCGGCGGAGATGTCCAGCATGTAGTTGTACTGCCTTTCCGGATCGAACTTGAGCCGCAGGAAGTCCCCGAAGTTGCGCACCCCTTCCAGCACTTCCGGCTTTTCGCGCAGAATGTGATGATAGGAGCTCACCTGCAGGTCAAAGGGATTGCGCACGGTCACGAACTTGAACAGGGAGTCGAAGACCGGCTCAGGCAGTATCTCCTTGGCAGCCACCGCCTTGGCGTGGCGCGGAAACTTGAGCGCCAGCTTGTGTCTGGGCCTGGTGATCTGATCCACCTGGCTGGCCATCAGCATGACCAGGCTGTACCAGCCGCCCCAGCGATAGCGGCGCAGGGCCGCTCGGACGCTGGTTCCGCCTGTCTTGGCGATGTGCACGAAGAGGAATTTTTGGGAGTAGGAGATAAGCATTTAAATCGTATCAGATATCCGTTGTGTGTTTGTCATTTTCAGAAGCGGAGGGCTCCAGACCCAGCTCGCGCAGATAGGCGCGAGCGCTGGCTCGGAGCGTATATTCCGAAACCGCGCGAGGCAAGCTCTCTCTGTCCGGCGGCGAGGCCAGAATCCGCTCCATGGCCTCGGCCAGGGATTTCGGGTCGTCGACCGGCACCAGGGGCCCATAGCGGTCGTCCTTCAGGATCTGAGCGGGGCCGCTGCGGCAGTCGGTTGCCACAACAGGAGTGCCCAGGGCAAGGGCCTCTTTCAGGGCGTTCGGGGACCCCTCGAATCTGGAGGAGAGGACGAAGAGGTCCGCCCGGACCAGATAGGCATAGGGGTTGGCATCGAATCCCGGGAGATGGACCCGGACTCCCAGGCCCAGCTCCTCAGCCTGTCTTTCCAGTCTCTGCCTTTCCGGCCCCTCGCCGAGAATCAACAGGCTGGCCCGTCTGTGCCGCAGGAGCTCGGCAAAGGCCGAGAGCAGCACATCGAAGCCTTTCTGCCTGGTCAGGCGACCCACGGCCACAATCCGGGCCGGCTCCGCGCGGGAGAACCATTCGCTCAAAGGCTCCTGGGCGGCCATGCGATGGAGCTCAGGGGTGATCACCGGATTGGCCAGAACGCTGATTCCGGAGCGGGGGATATGGGTGACTGCCGCCAGATCGTCCGCGACACCGTCGGATACGGCAATGATGCCATCCGCCCAGGGATAGAGCAGGCGCATGGGATACATGCGCAGGGCCTTTTCCAGACGGGTCTTGCCCTTCAGGGATTGGCTCAGATGCATTCCCAGGCGCAGGACAACCCGAGTGGGGGCTTTCGCCATGCGGCGCGCGAGCAATGCCGCTCTGCCGGCGCGATCCTTGGCCGCCAGGAGGGAAGAGGGACGCTCGCTGCGCAGGTATCGGATCAGCCCCGGAACGCTGGTGAGCCAGGTGCGGCAGCCCAGGTTGATCACCCTGGCCCCGGAGGGAATGGAGTCCAGATGGGCCCCCTTGGCCTTGATCAGGACAAAGTCCACCTTGTATCCTTCCTGGAGAAAGCCGGCGGCGAGATGGCTCACCATCTTCTCAACTCCGCCGTCACCGGAAAAGGATACGAATACAGCGATTTTTTTCACTTGGGCTCTTCCTCCCTCCTCGTTCCGGAAGGCTCGCGATTCCGGGAAACGGAGCCCGCCAGCGCCTCCTCGCGATATCCTTGCAAAAGGGATTGCCAAAGCTCGTCCTCGAAGGCAAAAAAGGGTGTTGCGCGCCGGATCTTGTGCAGTGAGCGCAACAGGCGAGCCAGGTTTCGGCGCTTCCCGAATTCCGTGGCTCCGGTCTTGCCGCGGTCGAAATCGAGCAGGTAGACTACGGAGCTCTCATCGAGCAGGATGTTTTCGGCATTGAGGTCGGAGTGCCATATGCCGCGGTTATGGAACCAGGCGATGGTTGCGCCGATGTTGCGCCAGGTTTCCGGGGAAAGCGGCTCTTGTTGCAAAATTTCCGCCAAAGAGCGGGCGCCGGGAATCCGTTCCGTGATGAGGTCCGCGCTGTAGAGAAGGGGGCCCACCTCGACCATGGCCGCGACAGGACGGGGAACGGGCAGCCCCTGGTTGTACATGCGGGCGAGAAGCTCCCATTCCCTCCAGGATCTGGAATTTTCCACACCGAGTCGTATGTAGCGGTCCGAAAGAATCTTCTGGACCAGGCCCCCGCGACGGAAATTTCTCAGGACCAGATCCCTGCCCTGGTAGCGGAAGAAGCGGACCTTTCCCCGGCCGCTTCCCGTGCCGGTGAGCAGATTGCTCGCCTCCAGACTCCGCGTGTCGAACAGATGAATCGGCGGCTCATGAAAGAGCGAGGCGTCGAACAGGATCCGCTTTGGACCCACAAATGCTTTGCAAGGATTGATCCGCAATGCTTCCTCTCCGCTGTGCTCCGGCCAGTATCTGTCTTCTCCGCCTTTCCGCTATCGGGGATGTAACCCATGTTCTGCCCGTTCTGCGCACGCTACAGTACCACTGGCCGGACACCTCCCTGACCTGGATTATCGGCAGGACAGAGGCCCCGCTCGTGGAGGATGTCGAAGGGGTGGAGCTCATCGTGGTGGACAAGCAGAAGGGGCTCGGGAGCCTACGGGAGCTGCGCCGCAAGCTCGGCGGTCGCAGCTTCGACGTATTTTTGCATATGCAGGCCACATGGCGCGCCAATCTGTACAGCCTTGCGGTCAGGGCGCCGATCCGCCTGGGCTTTGATCGGGCCAGGGCCAGAAATCAGCAGTGGATGTTCCGAAACGCGGCGATCGATTCCAACCCCAGACAGCATGTGCTGGACGGCTTTCTGGCCTTCCCCGGTGCCATGGGACTGACAGATACCATATTGCGCTGGAATCTGCCAATACCGCCGTCTGCCCGGGATTTTGCCGGGGAGCGCATGCCCGACGGCACGCCCTGTCTGGTTATCAATCCCTGCTCCAGCGTACGGATCCGGAATTTCCGCAATTGGAGCGTGGACTCCTATACCGAGGTCATCGATCACGCCGCTTCGCGCTACGGCATGCGGACCGTGTTGACAGGAGGGCCCTCGGCGATGGAGAAGGAATACGCCGAGGCGATCATTTCCAATACAAAGCATCCGGTTGTCAATCTGGTGGGCGGTACCTCGTTGAAGCAGCTCGCAGCTGTTCTGGAACGGGCCGCTGCGGTCATCGCCCCGGACACGGGTCCGCTGCACATCGCCAACGCGGTGGGCGTCCCTGTTATCGGATTGTACGCCACCTCCAATCCGGAGCGCACAGGTCCCTACCTCAATCGCGACCTCACGGTCAACCGGTATCCGGACGCGGTTCGCGAGGAATTCGGCAAGGATGTTGAAGATCTCCCCTGGGGTCAGCGCGTGCGCAATCCCCATGCCATGAGCCTGATCGGCGTGGAGGAGGTCCGAGAAAAGCTGGACCAGGCCTTGCAACGTGCACAGGCGAAGAGTATCTGATAGCATCCGGTGGGCGGGAATCCGGGAAGGCTCTCCTGTATAAGGGCGCGAAAAAAATAATTCGGGAGAAACGAATTGGGAAGAATACTCTCCGGACTGCTCGGGAGGATCCTGGGAAGGGAAAGGATCCAAGTGAGCGAGTACTATTTACGTCGGATCTGGCACTATTTCCGGCCCTATCTGTTCCGCATCATCGTCGCGATGGTCTCCATGGCCGTGGTAGCGGGGTGCACCGCTGCCGCCGCCTATCTGGTCAAGCCGGTGCTGGACGAGATATTCATCAACAAGAACCAGCAGGCGCTCATGGTGCTTCCCGTGGCCATCCTCGCCCTCTATCTGGTGAAATGCGTTTTCATGATCCAGCAGGTGTACCAGATGCGCTACGCCTCCCTGCGGGTGCTGGAACAGGTGCGCAACGACCTCTTCAGCAAGATGGTTCGCCTGCCCATGGCCTTTTTCGAGTACAGCCGGGTGGGAATGCTCATGTCCCGCATCGTCAACGACGTCAATCTCCTGCGGCAGAGCGTTCCGGAAATGACCATGGTCCTGCGACACGTGTTCACCATGATCGCCCTGATCGGCGTGGCCTTCTACCGCGATCCCTTCCTGGCCACCTGGGCTGTCGTGGTTCTGCCTCTGGGGATGTATCCCTTGATCTATTTCGGCCGCAAGCTGCGCAAGCTGACCCGCAAGAAACAGGAAAAGATCGCGGACATTTCCACGCTCCTGCAGGAGAGCTTCAGCGGGATCAAGGTGATTAAGGCCTTTGCCAAAGAGGATCATGAAGATAGCGGTTTTCAGGCGCACAACCAGAGACTGGCCCGAATCGGGATCAAGTCCGCCTTCAAGGAGGCGGTAGCCGGACCCTCCATGGAAATGATCGGGGGCGTGGGCGTGGCCCTGGTTATCTGGTACGGCGGCTCCCAGGTTATTGCCGGCGAGACCACTCCGGGCAATTTCTTCTCCTTTCTGACCGCCCTGCTCATGCTCTACGATCCCCTCAAGCGACTCAGCAAGGCCAATGTGAAGATCCAGAAGGCCCTTGCCGGTGCGGAGCGTATCTTCGGCCTTCTGGACTCCGAGGAGATCACCGAGGAGGACAGCGGAAGCGTGGAGCTCACCTCTCCCCTGGAGCAGCTCTCCTATGATGGCGTCTGGTTCGCCTATCAACAAACCCCGGACTGGGCCCTGCGGGACATCTCCCTCGATGTGGCACCCAAGGAGCGGGTGGCCATCGTCGGTCCCAGCGGGGCGGGCAAGTCGAGCATGGTCCAGCTGCTCCCGCGATTCTACGATCCGCAGCTCGGGACGGTGAAAATCAACAACCGGCCCCTTTCCGAATACACCCTGAGCAGCCTGCGCCGGTTCATCGGGATCGTGTCCCAGGAAACCGTGCTCTTCAATATGTCCATCCGCGACAACATTCTCTACGGCATGCACAATGTGGATTCCTCGCGCCTGGAGGAGGTCTGCCGCATCGCCTCCATCCACGAGCGGATCCTGCAGCTGCCCGAGGGATACGATACCGTTGTCGGCGAAAGGGGAGTTGTCCTCTCCGGAGGCGAGAAGCAGCGCATCACCATCGCCAGGGCCCTGCTCAAGGATCCGCCGCTCCTGATCCTGGACGAGGCCACGAGCGCCCTGGACACCGAGTCGGAGCGCATCGTTCAGAAGGCCCTGGAAAGTTTGATGCAGGACAGGACGAGCATAGTCATCGCCCACAGGCTCTCCACCATCCTGAGCGCGGACCGCATCGTGGTCCTGGAGGATGGCGGGATTGTGGACGTGGGCCCGCACAGCGAGCTCCTGCAGCGCTGCGACCTCTACCGTAAGCTCTACCGGATGCAGTTCGGACAGGAGCAGGGGGAGGACGAGGAAGAGATCGAGGAGCGAGCGTGGGAAGAAGAGTAAGGAGCTGATTGTCCGCTGCAGCTGGGCATCCTACGGCTTGTAGAACCCGTATTCCCTGGCGTTGATGTTGTGGCGCATCTCCTGCCGCAGCGTGGAGGTGGGAGTGGGGCCGTAGTCGTGTCCGGGCAGGACGAGGGTCTCCTCGGGAAGCCCCATGAGCTTTCTGATCGAGGCGCCCAGGGAGGGTCTGTGGCCGTAGGGCATATCCGTGCGGCCGCTGTCTCCCACAAAGAGGGTGTCTCCGGTAAAGAGCCGTCCGTCGGTATAAAAGCAGACGCCACCGGGAGTGTGCCCCGGGGTGTGCATGACCCGGATCCGGATCTCGTCGCCGATGCGGATATCGTCCCCGTCGTGCAGGGTGAGATCGACTGTGCCCTCGTAATAGGGGACATCCGCTTCGTGCATGGCGACCTCGGCGCCCGTCTTTGCGCGCAGATCGCCGGCCTCGAGGGTATGATCGGGATGGAAATGGGTGCAGAGGATGTACTCCAGCTGCAGGCCCTGCTCCTCGATCCGGGCAAGAAGACGCTCAGCCTCGCCGTCGGGATCGATGACCGCGGCTCGGCTGCAGCTCTCGCAGGCCAGGATGTAGCTGAAGTTGGCCATTTCCCCCGCCTTGATCTGTTCCACGAACATGGGTTGCTCCTTATACACCACGGCCTTGTTGGAACCGCGCAAGGTACATCGAGTCCGCTCCAAACATGGGAAGACACATCAATTGCATCACGCTTCAAAGGACGTGAGACCGAGTGTGTGGATGAAGGTGTCGCCTGTCCCGTCAGGTGAACCCCGGGATGAACCCCGCGCTTTAGCGTCCACCCGCCATTGCCTCGTGGCATTGTATGCTTGGTTGTGCCCGGGTCGGCCCGGGGAAGAGGGGTGCATTAAAGGCAAAACATCCTGGTTTTGGTCAGGATTATGGTCTATGGACTCTGGATTTGTGGTCTGTAAGGACAATGAAGGCCCCTCTCCAATCGTCTTCCGCGTGTTTTGCTGAAAAGAGCTGATATATTTTTTGTCGAAGACTCTGCCTTCCGGGTTCACGAAGCCGGACAAGCAAAATGCCTGCATGAGTTCCAGGCTTATATACAGTGATATCAGAAAAGTCCAGATCCTGGGTTATCAAAAATCTCTTTTCCTGCTGTATCGAGTCCCATAGTTGGGAGTCTGTAACACCTTGCATGTCCTGCTCATGAACAGTCTTTACATCATGGCCTAGATTGCGGAGCTTGGACACAAGGGAAACGGGTATGTTTTCATCCAGCTTGATATTCATGCGACATCTGGAACCGGCGGTGTGGGAAAGTCGTCTGAGGCTGCTTCCGCAGCGAACATGATGACAGCCTGTATTTGCTCATGCTTTAGTGATGGAAAATCATCAAGAATTTCTTCTGCGGTCGATCCTTCAGCCAAGCTGGCCAGTATGGTGCGGACTGGAATACGCGTTCCGCGAACGACAAGCTCCCCGCCGCAAACATGCTGATCTTTTGCGAAATATTCCCTAAAATCCATGGTAAACTCCCAGGAGAAGGGGCTAGAGGTTAATGGGAGGGAGGAGCAGATTTTCGACACTGCTTATGCTCCGCGGTCAAAGAGAAACACAGTAATAATAGCCTATTGTGCCGTGGATGCGCAAGCATCTGCCTACCCCCTCGGTGAGCAGCTCCGCCAGAATCCATTCATCCGCCACACTGTTTGTGGGCCTACTCGGATATAGGAGCCCTTTTCCGGGCCTTTGGATCTTAAGTAATAGGGTTTGTTTGGTCCTGAAAGCACCTTGATCTTTAGGATCACTCGCCTGTCGACATTGGCTTTCGGAAAGGATAAGGGACCTGCGCAGCCGGGGTCAAGACCGAGTTCCGCTCGAAAACGATCCTTTGGGCAGCGAAAAAAAAGGATGCTTTTCTCCAAGGCCAAACTGTCCTATGAATGATCGGAGGGCTCGTTCAGGTACGAACCCGGGTTTTGCGCTGAAGAAGGCAAATGGAGCTGGAGAGGAAAGGGGGATTTTCTTGGGATCTGGCCACCGGAAAAGGGCCGCTCTTTGGCTGGCTTTTTCGCTGCTTCTCCTCGGGCTCCTTGTCGCGGGCTGCTCCTCGGAGGGAATCTCCCGCCTGGAGCGCGAGGACCGTCCCCTGCCCAGGGACGCCGAGGTGAGCGAGGCGGATCCGGGAGAATACGGCGGGGTCTTCGTCCGGGCCGCCTCCCAGCAGCCCAAGACCTTCAATCCCCTCGTGGCCCAGGACGCCTACTCCAGCCAGGCCATCGGCCGCTTCCTGAACGGCCTCACCACCTATCATCCAATCAAGCAGAAGGTGGTCCCGGAGCTGGCCCGCTCCTGGGACATCTCCGAGGACAGGAAGACCATCACCATGCGCCTGCGCCGGGGTGTTTGCTGGAGCGACGGGGAGCCCTTCAATGCCGAGGACGTGGTCTTCACCTTCGAGGCCCTTTTCGATGAGCGCTACCCCAACCGCTATCAGGGACAGTACACCATTGCCGGCGAGCCCATCGGCGTGGAGAAGGTGGATAAGCACACGGTGCGCTTCACAACGGCCAAGCCCTATTCCCCCTTCCTCTACGTCATCGGCTTCATCGGGATCCTGCCCGAGCACGTGCTGCGGGACGCCTACGAAAGCGGGGATCTTCTGCAGACCTGGAGCGTGCGCACCGGTCTCCGGCATCCGGAGCGTCTGGTGGGCACCGGCCCTTTCCGGGTGCGCTCCTTCCAGCCCGGCCAGCGGATCGTGTTCGAGCCCAATCCCCATTACTGGCGCGTGGACAGTGAAGGCAAGCGTCTGCCCTATATCGACTACCTCATCACCCGCTACGTCCAGGACGCCAACACCCAGACCGTGCTCTTCGCCTCGGGGCAGACGGATATTGCCACCATTTCTCCGGGAGACGTGGTCGGGGTGCGGGAGAACGCGGACCTGCACGGCTACACCGTGCACGAGCGGGGGCCTGCAAGCGGGATCCGCTTTATCTGGTTCAACCAGAAGCCGGGCACAGACGACGATGGCGAGCCCTACGTGGCCCAGTACAAGCTGGACTGGTTCACCAACAAGCGATTCCGTCAGGCCCTGCTCTATGGCTTCAACCGCCAAGGCTTGGCGGAGAGCCTCTACTTTGGACGCGCCTCGCCGCTTCACTCCATCATCAGCCCGGCGAACGAACGCTGGTACAATCCGGATGTGCCCAAATATCCCTATAATCCGGAGAAGGCCAGACAGATCCTGCGCTCGGAAGGATTCCGTCGGGACGAGCAGGGCAGGCTGCGGGACAGCGAGGGCAACAGGGTCACCTTTCGGATCTACGCCTCTGAGGGAGATCAGACCGTTCCCCGCATTCTGTCCTCCTTTCGGGAGAACATGATCCGGCTGGGCATAGGGGTGGATATCCGATATCTCGACTTCGGAACCCTGGTGGCCCGGGTGAGCAGGCACCACAGGTACGAGGCCGCGATGATGGGATTCACCGGCGGCCCGGATCCGTCCGGCGGGCGCTCCATCTACCTGAGCTCAGGCAGGCTGCATGTCTGGAACCCGGAGCAGGAGGAGCCCCACACCGAGTGGGAAGCCAGGGTGGACGATCTGGTCCGCGCCTCGGAGCGGACCTTCGATCCGGAAAAACGCGTGGAGTACGTGCACCGCATGCAGGCCATATTCTCCGAGCAGGTGCCCCTGCTCTACCTGCTCGCCCCGCACGAGTACACCGGGCTCAAGGACAAGTGGGAGAACGTCCGCATTCCCTCAATGGGGTCTGCGATCTGGAATATCGACGAGCTTTACCGTGCGCCTTAGCAGGGCGCCTCGAAATCTTCCAATTGAGGAACATCCATGCTCGCCTTCCTGCTGCGACGCATCCTGTCCGCGATTCCGCTTCTTTTCGGGATCTCAGTCCTGGTTTTTATGCTCCTGGCGGTGGCCCCCGGGGACTTCCTGGACGTGGCCCGGAGCCAGCCGGATATTCCGGCTGAATACATCCAGCAGATGAAGGATCGCTTCGCTCTGGGCGAGCCCTGGTACGTCCGCTATGTCAACTGGCTGGGCAATGCCCTGCAGGGCGACCTGGGCCGCTCCTGGATCTACAAGATCCCGGTAACCGATCTGCTCTGGCAGCGGATCCCGGCAACCCTGCTCCTCTCCGCCCTGTCCATCCTCTTCGCCCTGAGCGTGTCCATCCCCCTGGGCGTGCTCGCTGCGGTGTACAAGGATTCCCTCTTCGACCGCATCTCCTCGCTCATCGCCTATGCCGCCCTGTCCATACCGGAGTTCTTCCTGGCCCTGCTCGCGGTGATGTTCGCCGCGCGCACGGGCTGGTTCCCCACGGGCGGGCTCACCTCGGTGGAGCATGAGTTTCTTCCCTTCTGGGCCAGGATAGCGGACTACGCCCATCACCTGGTCCTGCCCACCCTGGTGCTGGGCATGGGCAGCGTGGCCAACTACATGCGCATCATGCGGGCCAACTTCCTGGACTACGTCCGGGAGGACTTCGTCACCACCGCCCGGGCCAAGGGCGTTCCCGAGGGCAGGGTGATGTTCGTGCACGTGCTG
>Ga0207714_1002165_pt1 | contig 12080 bp, 13 predicted proteins | sample PonA232FremontCA_2_FD_187270 | JGI IMG/M metagenome (GOLD analysis project Ga0207714, IMG submission 187270) | Marine sediment microbial community from Fremont, CA, USA - Pond A23 Sediment 2 (SPAdes) | ecosystem: Environmental > Aquatic > Marine > Unclassified | place: USA: Fremont, California... | reverse complement strand
TCGGCGAACATCCCCGCCGGATCCGGGCGTTCCTGGCTCTCGGCGGCGTCGATGGCGGCAGCCACCTCGTCCTCGATACCGGTCTCGATCGAGTCGATCCGGTCGTCGTCGAGCAGCCCGCGGTCGCGCAGGAACTGCTCGAACCGCGGGATCGGATCCTTCCGCCGCCACTTTTCGACTTCCGCCTCGTCGCGGTAGATGCTCGGGTCGTCGGCGGTCGTGTGCGCGCCGAACCGGTACTGGACGGCCTCGATCATCGTCGGCCGCCGTCTCCCGCTCTCGGGGTCTTTCGCCTGTTCGATCGCCTCGCGGGTGACCGCGTACACCGCCAGCGGATCCATCCCGTCGACCTGGACGCCCTCGAAGCCGTAGGCGCGGGCTTTCCCCGCCAGCGTCTCGCTTGCCGTCTGTCGTTCTCGGGGCATCGATATCGCCCACTGGTTGTTGTTACAGAAAAACACCGCGGGGACGTCGTAGACGCCGGCGAAGTTCATCCCCTCGTGGAAATCCCCCTCCGAGGTCGCGCCGTCGCCGAAATAACAGAGAAACGCCCGCTCCTCCGAACGGAGTTTCGAGGCCCAGGCGGCGCCGGTAACGTGGGGGATCTGTGTCGCGATCGGCACCGAGATGGTGAACATATTCGTCCCCTCGGGCGGCGCCGCCGTCGACCCCATCCAGTACAGCAACACCTCGTCGAGTGGCCACCCCATCGTGTAGCTGACCGCGTGTTCCCGGTAGCTCTGGAACACCCAGTCCTCGTCGTCGAGCGCGAACACGCTCCCGACCTGGGCCCCCTCCTGGCCGGACATCGGCGGGTAGGTCCCGATCCGTCCCTGGCGTTGCAGGCTGACCGCGCGCTGGTCGAAGTGTCTGCCGAGTTTCATCGTCCGGTACATCTCCACGAGTTCCGCCTCGTCGAGGTCCGGAACGGTCGCCCCCTCGCGGACGGTGCCGTCCACGTCGAGTATCTGCACCCGGTCCGTCGGGTCGCGCGCTCTGTAACTCACGGCGTCCCCCACCTCGGTAAGAGCTGCATACCCTCTTTTCATCTGCCTCGGCTTTATTGTTTTCGCGGAAAATTACCACTGTTACCGATACCGACCCCGATCGTTTCCACTCCCAACTCTCGTTCGCTGCGACTGTGCGATCCCTGTCGAAACGGGCGTCAGGCTGTCGGCTGGTCAACGGACCACACGGCGAGGAAACGCCGTTTACCGCGTGACGGATCTCACACCCGCGTCCGCAGCTCCTCGTAGGCCACTGTCGCCTTGTCACTGATGATGAGATACGCCATCCCGAGCAACACGGCACCGAGAATCCCGATCCAGACGGCGACGAACGTCTCGCCGCTTGCCATCGAGAGATAGCCCTTGTACAGTCGGTACAAGGCGACTGCCCCGGGGCTTGACCCCGGGGTTGAAGCCGACAGCACACAACCTTTAATACAACTGAGTGCAAATAATTCATAATGAGTTCGATGGAATGCTACCCGAACCTCAGAGAACGCGGGCAAGTCACAATTCCAGAAGAAGTCCGCGAGGGGCTTAATCTGGAAGAAGGCGACCAGTTGAAACTCACCGTCGAAAAACTCGACTAACAACATATGGTGAAACACACGCTTCGCTTCCGTGCGTACCTGTCCGATGACGTGGCGAGCGAAGCGTGGCACCACATCGACATTCTCCGGCAAATTCGCAACCACGCTGTTCGAGACTACTACAACTCGGACTACAACAACCGCCCATCCGACTACGACCAACACAGCAAACTCAAAGAATGGACTGACAAGTGGCCCACGTTTGCCGACCCGTCTCAACACGCCGCACAACAGGCCATCAGCCAGATACACAACGACCTAGAGACACTGCAAGAACGTCGGGACAAAGGCTACGATGTTGGGCGGTTGCGGTGGCAAGGTGCAGGCGAATTTCGGTCAGTGTCGTACAATCAGCCAAGTCGCTTCAACGTGGATTACAACACGGGCGACGACCGATTCGTGCGACTCCGACTCGAAAAGATTGGTTGGTTCAACATCCGAGCAGAACGTGACGTACCACCAGCAGACGATATTGACGAAGTAATCCTGAAAAAAGAGACAACCGGCGAGTGGTACGTCTCACTCGTCACGACCGTCGAAGACACACCAGAGAAACCGCCACTCGGTGAGATTGAACCAGACGACTGCGTGGGTGTTGACCTTGGTATCACCAGCTACATCCACACGTCCGAAAACCTGTCTGTGGATACGCTTGACTTGTCCGATGAGTCCGACCGCTACGCACGCGAACAGCGGAAACTCGACCGGAAAGAACACGGCTCTGCCAACTGGGAGAGACAACGCCGGAAGGTAGCCCGGGCCAAACGCAAAATCAAGCGGAAGGTACGCGACTACCAGCACAAACTGACGACGTGGCTGGTCACAGAGTACGATGTTGTGGCTGTCGAAGACTTGGACGTGAAGCCGATGCTGGAAACCAGTCAAAACGCGAAAAACAAGCAAGACGCCGCGTGGTCACAATTTCTTGAACTGCTGGAATACAAAGCCGACCTGCACGGAACGCATGTTGAAAAAGTAGAGCCAGCAGGCACAACCAAAGAGTGTTCAGTTTGTGGTGTTGAGACAGCCAAGCCAATCTGGGTACGCGAACACTCTTGTCCAGCGTGCGGCCATACCGAAGACCGTGACTTGAACGCGGCGAAGAATATTCTCTTTCGTGGTTTGACGCAGTTAGGGGCGGGACGCTCCGAATCAACGCCTGTGCAGACTGCGCTCCCTACGCTCACACCTCACCGGGAGGCTGTGGGTGCAAAGCGCGTCATTGAAGCAGGAAGCCCCGGGGCTTGACCCCGGGGTGAGTTCACCCGACGAAGACGACGGCGTGGAGGAGAACGTCGAGTAACTCTTCTTGCATACGCACCGGTACCTGACTTGATCGAATAAGTATTCCGGTTGCAGCGGCGCGGTCCTCGCGGCTGTATCCGGGACCGGGATCCCCCCGCCGTGGCGACGGTAGCTATTACTTCGTTGCCGTCGAACTGGGTGTATGAGCCTCTCACAAGCCAGTAGTGAGATGTCCAGGGAGCAAGTCGACGACTTTCTCTCCTCGCAGGGCCACGGGTTCCTCTCGCTCGCAGCCGGGGGCCGGGCCTACGGGATCCCGATCGTCTACGGCTACGATCCGGAGCCGCCGCTTTTCACCACGGAGCTGCTGTTCGAGGAACCGAGCAAGAAACGGCAGTTTCTGGCCGAAACCGAGGAGGCGACACTCTGTGTCTACCACTGGGACGCCTACGACGAGTGGCGGAGTGTCATCGCCACCGGTGCACTCGAACGGGTCGAGGACAGGGAGGAGATCGCTGATCTCATGGCCCTGCTCTCGGAACACCACGCGGATATCGTCCCGTGGTCGTACCGGAGTCCGCTCTCGGACGTCGACGACCGCGGCTGGTACGTCCTCCGTCCCGACTCCCTGACCGGCTACAGCGCCGAGTAACGACCGGTGGCCGTCACGAAGCCTAGATCGGATCGTCCGGCTCGTGGTTCTCCGCCATCCGGGCGGCCTCGGCGCGGTACTGCTCGCACAACTCGGGATCCGCGACGCTCCCGAGGTTCTCCGGCTGGATGTCGACTGCCGCGGTCGTCTCCCGCTGGTCGGTGAAGGAAGTCAGTGCGCGCTCCCTGCGGTAGTACTGCTCGCCGTCCGGTGTCGCGTACGTGAGGATTATCAGGTTCTGTTCGTCGTCGGAGTAGGTCCGTTCGACGAGCCAGACCCGGACCGGATCGTCGGGAGTGTCCGTCATACGTACTCCTCGGACGTGCAGACATGATCACTGTTCCGACGGACTGTCGACTCATCGCGGGATCGCCAGAGAACGCCGCGACACTACGTGCGGTCACCGATCCGATCCAGTGTCGCGAGGAAGTCGTCGTCGTCCTCGATGCCGCCGAGCGTGTCGGAGAGTTCCGACCGGAGCTCCTCGATCCGGTCTTGCAACTCGCTGTACTCCTCCTTGCCAGCGAGCGTTGCCTGGTTCTTGCTCGCTTCCAGCGCCGCCTGCTTCTCGACGAGCGCGTAGTACTCCTGTCGCAGAGTGTCGTACTCGGACCGTTCCAGCAAGGTCCCGACAGTATCGACGAGCTGGTGGCTCCTGACCGGCTTCGAGAGGTAGGTATCGAACCCCATCTCCAGGATATCGAAATCAGGTTCCACGGCGGTCACCATCGCGACCCGACAGCCCAGCCCCTCGGCGCGGATGTGCGCGAGGACCTCGTCGCCGGACAGCCCCGGCATCATCCGGTCGAGCAGGACCACGTCCACCGACTCGTCGAGCTGTTCGATCCCCTCGTCGCCGTTGTGTGCGAGCCGTACCTCGTACTCCGCTTCGAGCCACAGCCGGTACGTCTCAGCGACATCCGTCTCGTCCTCGACGATCAGTACGACTGGGTCCGAATCTGCCATCTACCGTTGGTTTGACCGTCGATGTACATAGGATTATGTGACGGTTCGGTTGACAGATCGGTATATCCAAACCGCGCGGGAGCGTACGGACCGACATGATCCAGAATCTGGCAGCCGGCCACTCCGGGATGACGAGCAACGTCTTCCTGGTCGGTGGCGAGCGGACAGTCCTCGTCGACGTCGGTGCGGGGTTCGACATCGTCGGCGAGGTCCGGCGACACACCGACGACGTCGACGCTGTCGTGTTGACACACACCCATCCGGACCACATCGGCAACGTCGATCAGGTGACCGACGCCTTCGGTGTCGACGTCTGGGGGTACGACCCGTCCCAGGCAGTCGTCGACCACGGGATCGCCGACGGCGAGCAGATCCAGCTCGGGGACACCGCCTACGAGGCGATCCACACGCCGGGACACAAGAACGACCACATCTGTCTGTACGCACCCGCAAACGGCGTGCTGTTCGCCGGTGATCTGGTCTTCGCAAACGGCGGCTTCGGCCGGACGGACCTGGCGGAGGGGGACCGGTCGCTGCTGATCGACAGCATCCAGCGCCTCCTCGACAGCGTCGACGACCTCGCTGAGATGCACACCGGACACGGACCCAGCGTGTCGACGAACCCACGACAGGATATTCAACTCGCCCTCCAGGCCGCGGGGATGCACTGACCATACCGGTGGACAGAACGTTTGATAACTCGAGCGGCACCACCGTGCTCGTCTCATCTGTATCAAGGCTTCTGTCCACCGGTATACCAGCCCGCAGTGTCAAGCAGGGCGTCGTAGGCTGGCTCGTAGGCGTCGGCAACCGTCCCGGGCGTCGATCGCTCGTCACTCTCGAGCGCCGGCAGGGGGTGTTCGGCCACCGGATCGACGAGTTCGGTGACGGAGGAGACGCGTTCTTCGAGTCGGCCGTGGAACGCGCCCGCCGCGCCGGATGCGACCGCACAGCCCTTGATAAACCGGGGCCCGTCGAAGATCCGAACCCGTCCCGGTTCGACGACCGCGACGCCGTCGGGCTCGATCCCCTGGATCGGCCGGGCCACGTCGCCGTAGGACTCGACGACTGCGCGGTCCGTCTCCCGGATCGTCCGCTCGAGTGCGTCGAGTCGCTGTACGTGGTTGCGTTCCATCACCGTGTTGAACGCCTCGACGGTGTCGACGACGACGGCGTCAGCCAGCGGGAGCGCCTCGCGTGCCCCGTCCGGGAGCGTCTCGTCGCCGTTGACGACGTACTGGTCGCCGACCCGGTCCAGCAGGAACACCCGGTCGTCCTGTCCGAGCAGTCCTGGGCCGTCGCCGGGGGCTGGCCGCCAGAGCCGGTGGACCGGGTTGATATCCGTCGGCCGGAGACTCCCCGGACTGGCCGCGGCGAGCCGCCGGGCGTCTTTCCCGTAGAGACTGCCCGCGTCCAGCGCCGTCCGGTAGTCGTCGTGGTGAAACCAGTAGTCGTTGCCGGCCCGTGGTTTGAAGCCGACCGCGCCGGTGGCGGCGACCAGTCCCGTCGAGAACGTCGTCTTGCCGGCGTCGACCCGGTCCGCACCGACGACAAGCAGCGTCATCGCTCGGCGAGACCGTAGTAGCCCGGCTCGGTCTCACCGCTCGGTTCCGCGAAGACGAACGCCTCGGCGTGTTTCAACAGCCACGGGATCGCCCAGTCGAGCAGGACGTTCTCGGTCTCGACGTCGAGTTCCGCGTCGACGTCGAGCCCCTGCAGCAGCCGGGCAATCTCGTAGACGGTGTACAGTTTCTCCTCGTCAAGTACCTCGGCGGGCTCCCGGAATTCGAGCGGCCGGAGGTCCTCGACAGTAGATTTCTGGATCGGCATAGCCGCACTAACAGGAACGCCGAAGTAAACACTCCGATTCGTTACGGCTGCTGGCCCTGCTGCTGGAGCTCGTCGAACCGGTCTTCACCGAACAGGCCGTCGACGTCGGCCCGACCCAGCAGTCCGATGAGGTTCGCCGGGGTCCCCTCGACGAGTAACACGCCCTCCTGTTCGACCGTGTCGAGCAGGGAGAGGCCGGACGTCTCGCCGGCGTGTGTCTCGACGCCAGCGACTGCCTCGGCAATCAACTGTTGTGCGTCCGCGGAGATTTCCTCCTGTCTCGACACCGCTTGTTCCTGACTGATCTCCCCGGCCGCCACCTCCTGTTGGACCGTCTGTAGCTCCTGTCGGAGCGAATTGAGTTCCTCCTCGTCCGGAGCGGCGACGACCGTGACGGTCGCACTGTCGGTTCCGGTGGCGTCGTCCTGGCTGTCCGCAACCACGTCGCCGTCGTCCTGGCTGTTTTCAGTCTCACCGGGTGCGAGCTGTCCACAGCCCGCGACCGCCGCTACTGTTCCAGTAGTGCCGACCTGCAGGAGTCGCCGGCGCGAAAGTTCGTGCATCGCCCGCTCTTGTTCGAGGAGACGTAAAACCGGCCCGGTTGTGTCCCGTGGCTATCGTGGCGAGTCAAACGCCGGCGGGACCGCCACGCTCGATCACTCGGGTCGCCACCGGCCGCCGATCTCATCACGCGGATAGTCCTGAAAGTCGCCGTTGAGAAACGTCGTGACGCGGCCGTTTTCCTCGCTGAGTGTGACGGCCCAGAGCACCTCCTCCCGGGTCGAGATCTCGAGTGCGCTGAGGTGTTTCGTCCCCATCCAGTCCGGGTAACTCACCGTACTCGTGCGTCCCGACTCGCCTGGGCTGGGGCTCCGGACGCGAACCATCTGTCGCTGGATCGTCCCGTCCGCGGCGACCACGACGGCACCGTCACAGGAGAAGGCGACCTCGCGGGCGGCGTCGACGAACGTGCGGCCTGCTTCGGAGACGACGCCACACCGCTCTGTCGGCCAGTTGTTCGCCCCCAGCGGATCGGTGTACGCGTCGAAGTCGACGTCGGCAACGATCAGAAAGTACAGGCTCGGGCCAGCGACGAACTCCTCGTCCCACCTGGTAAACTCCAGACTTAGCTTCTCGGCCGTGTACCGGAGCAGATCCATTAGCTCCTGGCTGGTCTCGTAGTTCACCTGGGACGGATCACGGTTGCCCATCTGTGCTCGAAATCCACCTGGGTACTAGTGCTGCAGCATCTTTAACCCTGTTGACCAGTTGCTCGGAGACGGGCGGGCTACGAATCGAGACGACTGTCTGACTCGCGGTGGTCGCGGTACTCGCGGACGAGAGCGAGCAGCCAGCCGACGAGTCGGTCGATCGGTGCGCGCAGCTGCCGGCCGATAGCGTCGAGCCGCCGCCGTTCCGGACTGGTCATCCAGGCAGCCACACCGACGCTGATCACGGCGAGGACGACCCCGGCGAGGACGTCGATCCCCCAGTGGATCCCGAGATACATCGTCGAGAACGCGACCGAGCAGGCAAGCAGCGACGAGACGGGCACCCAAAGCGGGTAGCTGTCGCGTGTGCGGACCGCAAGCAACGCGACCGTGACCGAAAGCGAGGTGTGCAGCGACGGGAAGACGTTGACGTTCGCGTTGAACTCGCGGGTGAGGAGGTTCGACTCGGGCCAGTTCAGGTACAGCACCTGGTCGACCAGATCCGGCATCACGTTCCGCGGCCCGTAGGCGATAAAGAGCAGATAACAGAGGACACCGACGAGGTAGTTGATCGCGTAGGCGAGTGTAATCTCGCGGACCGGCCGTCCGTCGCTAAGCACGAAGTACGCGATCACCGGGAAGGCGACGAGGAAGATGTAGCCGTAGATGTACGTGTACGAGAAGTACAGATCCGCGACCGGGTGTGAGTAGCTCTGGATAACCCCGACCAACTCCCCCTCGATAGCGAAGATCTCCTGGGTGATCTGCCAGCCGAACACCCACGACAGCGACGGCCCGACCTGGCGCAGATAGGAGTTGATCGCCAGTACGATCGCGAGCATGAGGAGGTAGGGGAACACCCCCTGGAACCGATCGAGCGCCTGCTCCCGGAACGCCCAGAGGCGGTCCAGACCGACGATCGTGATCAGCCCGAGCACTGTGAGCAGGGAGACCACGACCGCTATCTCGGCGAACAGTGGGAATGTCATCGTAACAGGAGTGTGCCGCTCTCGTCGAACTCGAAGCCGCGTGTTCTGAACGCGTCCCGTGCGTGGTCGGGGTCGACCTCGCCATCAGTGCCGAGGAAGGGCACCGCCGGATCGGTGCCGTCGAAGGCCAGTTCGGTCGGACCCCACTGTGTGCCGTCAAGCGGATGGGAGGCCGCCGTCCCGTACCCCCGGAAGATGGTGTCGACGACGTGTTGTTTGTCGATCAGCCTGGCGACGAGCCGGCGGAAGTAGGGGTTGCTGAACGGTTTCGTCGCCGCGTTGTAGCCGACGTGGTACGGGGAGTCGGAGCGCTCGACGACCATCGACAGCTCCGGAACGCTCGCGATCCGTTCGATGATTTCCTCGCGGGGATCGACAGCCGTCGCTGTCCCGTCGATGTCCCCCTGTGCAACCAGCTCGACGGCGGTTTCGTTCGACGGGAGCGCCCGGATCCGGAGTTTGTCGAACGGTACCTCCCCGGTGAACCGCTCCGGGACTCCGGGTAACGGCCCCGCGTCGCACAGAAAGTACCCCTCGTACGGCTGGAAAACGACCTCCTCGTCGTCGACGACACTGTCGACGACCATCGGTCCGCTTCCGACCGCCTCCAGGTTGGGCCAGACCAGTGCATCCGTGATGTTGTCCGACCGCTCGAACCCGGAGATGTCGGCGACAGAACGCTGTTTCCGCCAGATATGTTCGGGGAGGATCGGCGTCTTGAGCGTCTGTGTCGCCACCGGCTCGCTCGTCGTCTCGACGGTGAGCTCGACGGTCCCGTCGTCGACCGCCCGCGCCGCCGAGACGATCGAGGTCCAGGCGCGGAACAGGGGTGCCGGGACGCGCTGGTCCAGCGCGTCGAGGGAGGTATCGGCGAGAAACCGGAACGTGAACGCGACGTCGTCGGCGGTGATCGAGGTCCCGTCGTGCCAGCGCAGCCCCGGCCGGAGCGAGGCGGTGATCGTGCTCCGTTCAGCCCCGGCGTCGAACGTCCACTCCGTGGCCAGCCACGGGGCCAGCCCGTCGTCGAACCGGCGCACGAGCGGGTCGTACAGCAGATCGGTAAAGGGCCGGGGGAGCCGGTACTCGACTGCGATCGGGTTGAGGTTCTGTGTCACCCGCGAGTCGGTCGTCGCCAGTTCGAGGGTGAGATCCCCGGTCGGGGGGACCCCGTCGGCCCGTTCGAGGGCGAGATAGGAGAACGGCCGTGCGACGCCTCGCCGCTCCCAGCCGGTGAACCGGTCGGTCCGGAAGGCCCTGATCTCGTCGGGGAAGGCGATCGTGGTAAACGGCTGTGTTCGGGTGATGTGACCGGTGAGTTTGGCGACGCTCGCGCGGCGATCATCGCCCGCGGTCCGTTGCTGGCGGTCGATGTGGTCGTCGGCGACCAGATCCGCGAACCCGTAGGGGTTCTGCCAGCCCGCTTCCCCGACGAACACCGAGTGGAGCAACGACCTGTAGTCCTGTGGGTCGGCCACCGGCGGCAGCCGGCTCACGAACAGTTCGAAATCCTGATTCAGCAGTACTGCCCGGAGCAGTTCCGACTGTGGCAGGATCTTCAGCGTCGTACTGATGCCGACCGCCTCGAGATTGGAGACGATGTGTCGTGCGATCAGCGTCGCCAGCCGGTCCGAATCCGCCGGCGGCGCAGTGACCGTCAGCGAGACAGTTTCGGCGGACTCCCGGTTGACGATACTACGGAGACGTCGGACACAACCGCTCGTGGAGCCGACTGCGGTCACGGCCGCTGCTCCGAGGATCGCCCGCCTCGTCACCGGAGGCCCCCTTGCTGTCGCTGTCTGCATTACACTATGTACCAATATTAACCGGGTGAACTCTACATAAGTGTACGGATTACTCTCCCGCCCAGAGACTGTCCGGAAGGACGGCACCGAGTGTCGCGCCGACACCGTCCCGGATCGGATCGGTGACGGGGACACCGAGTTCGGCCTGGGCCGACTCCACCGCCGTGGCTGCCGCCGCGGGTCCGAGTGAACTGGTGTTCAGGAAGCCAGCGTCGACAGCGGCCCCGGAGACGGGGTCGGCGACCGCTTCGTACAGTGACGCGTACGCCGCCGGGTCGGGGAGGTGAAACGACTCGTAGCCGCCGACCTGGCTCTGTCCGGCCACGTGACAGAGCACGAGCGAGTCCGGCTGGGCACCGTGCAGGATGGAAGCGGTCACGCCGGAGTAGGCCGGGTGGGCCAGCGCGCCCTGACCCTCGACGAAGAGGACGTCGTGGTCGCCCGCCCGTTCGACGAGGCGTTCAGTCGCGCCGGCGGCGAAATCCGCGACCACGCGGTCGATCGCGATCCCCCAGCCGGCGATCATGATCCCGGTCTGTCCGGTCGGCACCACACGGGCGTCGAGTCCGTGTCGGCGGGCCTCGTTCCGGAGTTCGAACGCGCCGGTCATCTTCCCCGACGAGCAGTCTGTACCGACCGTGAGCACCACGTGGGCGTCGACATCGCCGGCGGTGCCCGACGCGACGGTCAGATCGTCCGGCGGTTCGCGGACGTCCCGCAACGCGGCGTCGTGTTCGTCGGCCAGGCGCGCGAACGCCTCGTCGTCGGCGAGCAGTTCGTGGAGGCCGGCGACGACGTCACAGCCGCGTTCGATCGCAGTCCGGACGTCCGGCCGCCACGAGTCGTCGAAGCCGCCGCCGATCGGCGCGATCCCGACGAGCAACGCGTCGCAGTCGTCCACAGCGGACATCCCCTCGACGATCGGTGCGTCCTGCACCTCGGGCAGGTGGTCACTGACACGCTCGCCCGCCCTGGTCCGGTCGAGAACGGCGACGACCTCGTCGTCGCTGTACCGGAGCACCCCCACGGCCGTCTTGGCGTCGGCCGGGAACTTCCCGTGTGCGAGAATAGCGACCCGCATACCAGTATAGCCGGGACAGACCGTGATGAACGTACCGCTCTAGAGGATCCGGAGCTGGACGGTCCAGAACTGTTCGTACGCGGTCCGGAGCGCCGACTCCGGCTCGCCGGTCGCGTCGACGGGTGCCGTCTCGGCAGCCACGTCCGCGAACGCGGCGAGTACGGAGCGCTCGCCGACCACGTACAGCGGGTCGGTCTCCCGCTGTGCCAGGGCCTCCCGGCAGCGGTCGAGGTGTTCGTCGATCTGCTCGTCGCGCAGCCGCTCGAACCGCGACTGCGAGAAGCCGCCTTTCGAGTGCTGGCTTTTGAGTTCGCTGTCGAAGCCGTGGAAGGCGACGCGTTCATCACCCTGGTACGTGCCCATCGCGAACAGATCCGAGCGGACGAGCGCGAGCGTGTACCGCCCCTGGGGCTGGAACCACGACCGGTCGAAGCTGAACGAGTCGGCCCACTCGACGAACGGCTCCGGGTTGATCGGGGGGCGGAGACAGGCACTGATCAGCGCCGCGTCGTCAGCGACAACCAGACAGGGCGCGGCCCGCGAGACGAGTACCGCCCGCTCGCCGACGGCGTCACGGAGTTCCCGCGGGAGATCGTGGCCGTCCGGGACGAAGGCGGTCAGTGCCCCCTCCGCCTCGGTCTCCAGCGATTCGAGCCGGTCGAGGATCTCGTCCAGCCGCCGGCCGTCGATCTCGGTCTCGCGGCGGG
>Ga0207714_1002163_pt1 | contig 12082 bp, 11 predicted proteins | sample PonA232FremontCA_2_FD_187270 | JGI IMG/M metagenome (GOLD analysis project Ga0207714, IMG submission 187270) | Marine sediment microbial community from Fremont, CA, USA - Pond A23 Sediment 2 (SPAdes) | ecosystem: Environmental > Aquatic > Marine > Unclassified | place: USA: Fremont, California... | reverse complement strand
GTACAACGGTTTTCTCCGGTGTATTCCGGCTGTCTGAGGCGTTCTATCGTGCCGCTCATCATGTGGAATTTCTTGTCGCCGCTGGCTATTGAGCTTTTTCACGGAATATTCCGCCTTACGGAGGAGATTTTCGGAAGAGAACTATCCGGTTTCATCGAGTCCGGAAACCACTTCCCTCAGTATCCGCGACTCGGCTTTCCTGATATGGTGACCGACAGTCGAAACGGAAACATCGAGTTCGTCCGCGATGTCCTCGTATTCGGCGTTCTGCGATTCGTCGTAGTATCCGAGTTCGACGGCGGTCTGTAACACCTCCTGTTGGCGCGATGTAAGCACCGAAAGTAGATCGCGCCTCCGGGGCTGGTATTCTCCCTTCCGGAGTATCGTTATGTTCACAGCGGGATGGTCAACCGAGGACACCTTCTGGAGGTCTTCCGCGACACCGACCAAGGTTATGATAAGTTCGTCGCGTGTCGTTACACGGAAAGGGTAGTCGATGATTACACGGTGAGAGTAAAGGGTATCGACGAGCGCGTTGACGATATCGCGTGGGTTCCAGACCACGTACGCGAAAACCGAGTCGCCGATTTCCCCGGCTTTGTACTCGAGTGCCTTCGGTATCTCGTCAAGGTCTTCACGGACATCCTGTATATCGGCGTCGTACTCGTAGAGCATGCCAAGCCGGTTGTTTCCGACGGGTTTGAGACCGTGCACAGCCGTGACCATCGGCTTTCCCTTCTTGATTTCTTCGTAATCATGGAATATCTGGGCTTCTGTATCGACCTTGAGCTTGTAGGATCTCATTTTTCTGAGGTGTTAACCGGGTTGGCTTCGGGTGAGATTCCGCCGAAAACGTTTCTTCGTCCGTTCTTTCATAGAACGTTCGGGAGGAACATAGGTGTTTTCCCGGATACGAGATTTTCCGCGGACGCCGTAGCGTGTTCCGTTATCATCGGTCGTAGGGAAGCGGCTGTTGAAAGAGCAAACAGCTACGCTGTCTCTGGTCTGTCAAAAAAGACTCTAAAGAACGACGAATCTACAGAAGACCCGCGCGCTGGAGAAGCATGAAGTCGTCCGTGTCGAGCGTCTCGCCTTCCTTGAACTTCTTGTAGACCTCCCGTGCCTCTTCCTTCGCCTCTTCCTTCTTTTCCTCGCGTTCGGTCTGGCGCTCGGACTTCTCCTGCTTGTCTAGCTTGCGGAGACGTTTCTGGACGGTCACGAAGTTCTCGTGCATCTCGTCCGCAGCCTCCTGCACCTCGACGAATCTGTCGTGTACCTCGTCGGCTTCGTCACGTACCTCGTCCGCCTTCCGGTACGCCTCTATCATCTTGTCGTGGTGTTCCTGAGCCTTGTCGGCACACTCGATGACCTTGTTGTGGTACTCACTCGCCTTGTTGCGTGCCTTCTTCGCCTCCTCGGTAAGCTCCTGAACCTCGTCGTTGTCGTCGAGTTTGTTCTTGCGCTCGTTGTACTTCTCGCGTAGCTCCTCGATTTCCTCTATTATCTCCTTCTCCTCGTCAGGCTCCAGAACCTCAGTCTGCTGCTTGAACTCAAGGTCTTCTATCTGCTCTTCGAGTTCGTCGAGCGACTCGCCGTCCTGTAGCTTAAGCTCCTTCTTTTTGTTCTCGACTTCGTCGAAAAGCTCGTTCGCCTTCGCGTTGAGTTCGTCGCGTTTGTCCTTCAGCTCCTGTACCTTCTCGTTTAGCTCGTCGCGTTTCTCGCGGTGCTTCTGGGCGACATCGACGACCTCACGCGTCTTGTCGTTTAGCTCGTTTCTCTTAGAAGCCTTTTCGCTCGCCTCGGAGTTTAGTTCGTTGCGTTTGTCGCGCAACTTCCCTGCGAGTTCGATAAGGCTGTCTTTGTTCTGTTCTTCGATGCTCTCTTCGTCTACTTCGAGTTCGTCCGGTATCTGTATCTCTGTGCTCATTCTAACTTAACACTCCTTTCTTTTCTAGTATCGGTTCCATCTGCTGGAAATCCCTACGGTCGACGCTCACGTCGGCGGCTTCACGGACAATGGGCTTGGGGTCGAATCCGACGGCACAACTCCCGACGCGCATCATAGGCACGTCGTTGGAGCCGTCGCCGACGACAAGTATCTTCTCTTCGTCGTAACCTTCATCGCGTGCGAGACGGCGCAGTACCTCACCTTTGTCGTCGTCTACGAGTTCGCCCTCAACCTCGCCCGTCAGTACACCGTCGCGCGAGATGAGACGGTTCGCACGGACGTGGTTCGCGCCTATCGTTTCTGCGACAGGCTCCGCTGCGGGGTAGAAGCCGCCTGAGAAGACCGCGATATCGGTTACGATACGTCTGCACACTTCAACGGCATTTGGCGTCGTCGGAAGCGAACGAAGCGCGTCGTTTGCCTCCTCAACGGTCATGCCTTCCAAGTGTGCGACACGACGCCGAAGCGACTCCCCAAAGTCGATTTCACCACGCATCGCCTCCTCTGTGACGCGTTCGACCTCTGCTTCGACGCCCGCTGCGCGCGCTAACGCTACTATCCCCTCTCCGTCTACGAGCGTCGAGTCTAGGTCGAATACAACTAGTTCGTAGTTCCCGTTGTTCATTAACTATGCCGCCGCCTGTACGCGTTTCCGCTCTAACTCGGTTTACCCACCATATAGGCTTAAAAGTTTCGTATCAGAGTGTCCTTGAAAGTAGTTGACAAGACATTAGCTACCGACCTAAGTCAACCTTCTCTGGAACAGGTAGAATTCATAGATTCCGGAGACTACCGCGCCTACGAGGAGGAGCCAAGGGAATGGTTCGATGTCGTATGCTACCCACGCAACCGCCATGGCAACGAGTCCGAGAAGGAGCGAGACACCTTGGTCACGTCGAGTGATGACGCCGTCTTCTCCCATTCAGATGATATACCTCATTATTATTCGACGATTCTGGTTGGGTCGTAACTACACCAAATACCGGTATATACATTGCGGATTTAAATTCATGAAATAGGTGGACTTGTCAAAATCAACCATCTAACTACTGATGCAGATCAATCCATCAACTCTTCGAAAGCCTCGACGACGACACCGCGCGCCTCCTCGCCTTCTGTCGTCCAGTGACGCGCGAAGTCGAGCATCGTATCGAAGATGTCGGGCTTACATCCCGCGGCACGTGGATGTCCGCCGCCGTTGAGAAGGCGTGCGACCTCGTGGCAACGTTCGAAGCCTTCGCTTCCGCGTAGTGACGTGCCGCCTTCGGGCTTGACGATTACAGCGGCGTCCGAGCCTTTCTCGCGCAACGACTCCGCAACCTCGTTCTGTGAGCATCTTCCGTACGTGTGTGAGACGGTGACGCCCGCGACTTCGACTGTTTCGGCGCGTCCGACCGCGAGTTCTATAAGTCTCTCTTTCTCCTCGCGTTTTTCCTTCAGGAGTTCGCGGTATTCACCGTCGATATCCGGACCTTCGGAGACTGCTTCTAAATACTCGTCGGCGTCCAAGAAGACGCTCAGGTCGGCGAGGTCGTCCGAACGCGGGTCGTCGCGTATCCAGAGGTCGTGGTCACGTGTGACGGCGACGAGTTCGCGTGTCGGTTCGTCAAAGTCGTGTCCTGCCTTCTCGAACTGTTGGAGCGTAACATCTGCGGAACAGACCTCGTCGCTCTCGCCGACAACGACTTCGACGCCGAGTTCTTCGATTGCTTCGCGCGTTTCTTCGTCCCACTGGTGGTGATCGTACCAGTGTACGGACGACGCCTTTTCGACGACTGTTTCGAGGTCGTCGAGCGAAACGTCAGGGTCAGGACAAATGTCAACGATGTAGATCCTCGCTTCTTCCTCGATGAATTCGGCTAGACGTTCGAGAGCGTCTTCTAAGTAGTTTGGCGACGCTGTCGCGTATCCGATATTGTCGTGTACCTGCCTACCGAGGACGACAGCACCGAGTCCGTCACCGTCGCCGTCTACAAGCATTACCTCCGAGTGTCCCGAGACGCTTTCCTCGAACTCTGCGCGTCTGTGTTCCTCGCGGTACGACTCGGGTACGAAGAAGCCTTTGCTCGGGAGGAGAGAACGCTCTTCAAGCGTAAGATGCTCGTCGTCTATTATCGAGTCGTCCATTATACGTCGCGCGCCTCCACACCTTGCTCGCTCTCTATCGAGGGCGGATAGACACCGCGTTCGAGAACGAGGTCGGTCTCGGGACGCGCCATACAGGTAAGAACGTACTTCTGTTTTTCCGTCTCCGTAAGACACCGCGCACCCGGCTGTTTCACATTGCCTTCGACGATTCGTGCGACACATGCTAGACACATACCGACACGGCACGAGTACTCCTGCGCAAGACCTTCCTCGACACAGGCGTTGAGTATAGTCTGACGTTCGGACACCTCTACCGTCTCGTCCAAGCCAACGAACTCAACGGTATGCTTCTTTTCGTTCATTACCGGAGCGACGCGTGCGAGGGTGAAAACTCTTTACTTTGGCAGGCGGAACCGTGTACTTCGCATCTGTGCAGCCGGATGTCTCGCTACGCCGTTACGAGAACCGAACGCGGTCAGGATGAAAGCTTCTGAAAAACCCGTATGTAGACGACGCTCACTATGAGTGCGAATATGAAAACGAGTATGCCGACGATAGCGGGTCCCGAAGCGGAAGCGTCCGTGAAGACGGGCACGAGACCCGAAGCGAAGAAGATGACACCGCTGAGACCAAGAGCCACGCTGACGACGAGCCAGATGCTCAGGCTATGCGGACTCAGGTACGACGAAAGACGCCCCGCATGTATCGTGAGCGATGAGAAGACATAGACCGAGTATGCTATCGAGACCGACGAAACCAGAAGGAGCGAACCGAAGATAAGTATCACATCCACCTCTATTGTTTCGTCCGTGAGCATCGAGAGAATACCCGCTAAGGAGACGAGTATTACCGACATAGACAGAACCGTCTTGACGATTTCCAGGCTGTCTCCTTTTATATCGTCGTACTGGGACTCAAGGCCACCTCTTGGGGACATGTTTTTCCTCTAGTTTACGATATTCATACGAGAACCTCTTCGTGTTAATAAATTTTCATTTGCGGCGCGTGAATACGTCGGCAGGTTCGGCATACGGTCAGGTCGATGGTTTCCGCCTTCTCGGTGTGTCAGGCTCCGTCCGCCTTCTCGACACCTCGTTTCTCGGTTTGGGCTACCGTCTCCTCGACGCGTTCCGAAAGCCATCCGTCCTCGACGTAACGCGGATATACGGGAAGACGTTCGAAGAGTCGGGCGTCCGCCTCATCCGCAACATCACGCAGACGTTCAACAGCGGGCCAGTCGTAGTCGGGGTTGATGTAGTCGTCCGTCACAGCAGAGACGCCGCCCAAGTCGCCTGCACCCGCGTGGACGAGCGAAGGAAGGTCGGTAGAGAGGTTCGGTGGAATCTGAGCCTCGACTTCGTCGGGAAGTCCGACACGCGCCATCGCTACGGTTTTGCGCATAGTTTCGAGAGACGGTCGTTCGAAGTCCGAGCGTTCGTTCGGCACGACGTTCTGTATAATGACCTCTTGTATATGTCCGTGTTCGCGGTGCGCGTCGCGTATCGCAAGGAGCGACTCGGCACGGTCGCGTTCCGTCTCGCCTATGCCGACCAAGATACCCGTCGTGTAAGGTATGCCTGCGCGTCCTGCGTCGTGTATCGCGCGCAGACGACGTTTCGGCTGTTTTGTCGCGTATCCCTCATGCGGTTCTACCTTCGCGGTCGTTTCGAGCATCAGACCCATCGAGGCGTTGACCTCTGCGAGACGTTCAATTTCGTCGCGCGTCATCACACCCGCGTTCGTGTGTGGCAGAATACCGAGTTCAAGTGCCTCGACACAGCAGTCATAGAGGTAGTCGAGCGTGTCGTCGTATCCGAGTGCATTGAGTTCTTCACGTATCGCAGGGTACGTCTCTGCGCGCGTTCCGAAGGAAAAGAGTGCTTCTGTGCATCCTGCGCGTACGCCTCTTTCGAGTGTTTCGCGCACCTCATCGGGCGTCATCAGATTCGCCTCGCCGCGTTCGTCGTAGAAGGCGCAGTAGTCGCACGAGTTGACGCAGGCGGTCGATAAGGGAAGGAAGACATTGCGCGCGAAGGTCACCTCATCGGGCGTGTCGATGTCGTCAGGTGTGACACTCAGAAGGCTTTCAACCTCGGCGTCGTCAACGTCGCGCGCGCCCGTGTTCGTCGCCATCGTCGGCGGTTCGTCGCCCGAACGGAAGTCTTTAGCGGTCTGTGCGCGGTCAGCCGAAGTACCGGCTCCAGACGACGAGTGTGGAGGGAAGAACTAGCATCGACGTGATGTACGAGTAGACGACACTTATCGCCATCAGAAGACCGAACTGTCCAAGGACGGGCGTTATCGCAAGCGCGAGGGCACCCGTGCCACCCGCCGTCGTAAGCATGCTTCCTGTGAGCGCGCCACCTGTCCCGCGTAAAGTCGTGGATATCGCACCGTAGACATCTTTGTCGCCGTTGTACTCATCGATGAACCTGTGGGTAACATGTACGGAGTAGGCTATGCCGATACCGACGGCTATCGAAAGAATCGTCGCTGTAAGGGCGTTCAGAGGTATGCCTAAGACGGGCATCGTACCCGCAAGGAAGACGACCGCGACTACGATAGGGACGAGGTTTGCGACACCGAGCGAGGCGCGCCCTTCGAGTACGTGGTAGACTACGACTAGGAACAAGGCAGTAAAGGCGAGCGCGATAACGAGTGCGAGTATCGCTGACTCGAAGATTATATCGATAACGGCATTCTGGACGACTATCTGTCCCGTCGGTGTCGCGTCTAACCTGAAGCCTTCCGCCATCTCTGCTGTCCTTTGTGACACCTCAGTGGTTGCTGCGTCCGACTCCACGGAGTAGACGATACGTGTACTCCGGAGGTCTTCTGTGATGTAGCTGAGTGCCTGACCGCGACTCTCCGACGAGAGGAGGTAGTCAAGAACCTCTTCGACGTTACTGTCCGGAACACCATCGCCGTCAGCGTCGTTTCTTTCTACGAGCCTTGCGAACTCCTCGTCTTCGGCTGCGTGTGACTCTATAACACCGAGTATTCCTTGGGAACTCGCTTCGCGTCCTTCGGTCAAGAAGGTCTCAGGCGGGTCTTGGTTTGCGCGTTCTATGGATTCGAGAGCCGAGTTCCGGTGCAGCGACCCCTCGACGTATATCGTCACCTCGTCGTCCTGTCCCGTCTCGAAGTTGTCCTCAAGGAAGTTTATTTTCTCGGTTACCGTGTACTCGCCGGGCTGGAGGGACTCGGGGAAAGAGTCTATGTAGCCGGGTAGATCCTCTGGCGGCAGGAAGTCCTCGTCGCTGAATGAAGTGTCGATGTTTGTCGCGTAAACACCCGCTCCAAGAGTGAGGAGCAACGTAATAATTAAAAAAGCGACTGGTATCTTTTTTGCAGCCAAGTTTCCGACAGCGAGAACGTCGCCGAAACTCGACTCGCCGCCAAGGGGCTTGGTCGATCCCTCAGGTATCCATGAGCCTTCGCGCACCTCGTCGAGATATAGCTTTGTGGACGGAAGGAAGACACCGAATATCAGGAAGGTGAAGACCATGCCTGCGGCGGTTGCGATACCGAAGTTCTGTATCGGTCCGAGACCGCTCGCTATGTTCGAGCCGAACCCGATAACCGCTGTACCGGTTACGATAAAGAAGGCGACGAGAAGCTGATCGGTTGCAGCCTGCATGCCCTCGACGATACCCAGACCTGTCGCACGTTCTTCCTTGTACCTGTTGACAGCATGAATACCGAAGTCGATACCGACTGCGAGAAGGAGAACAGGAAGTGCTATCATCATCTGACCGAACGGTATCCCTGTCCATCCCATGAAACCGAACGTCCAGAGTATCGTCATTATGAGTGCGACGAGACCGAGCAGGAGGTCGATTACGTCACGGTAGGCAACGACTAAAAAGAGAAGTATAAGGATGAGAACGACAGGGACGACTATCTGGAGCGAATCGCCTATGACGTTACTGAACTCGTTGTCGAGTATCCCGCCGCCGAATACGACGACTTCGCCGCCGACCGACTCGGCGACGCGTTGCGTCTGTAGCTGTATCTCGGTGAGCATATCGGAGTCAACGTCACCGTCGGTTCCTGCCGTCGGTATCGCGTGGCTCACCGTAGCTATCGTCGCACTCGCGTATGGCTCCTGTTCGTTGAGGTCGTCGCTAAGAAGCGTACTCAGACCGGGCTGGGCGACTACCTGACGTGCGGCATCGTCCACCTCGCCCGGTGTCGCAGACTCGACAACACGAACCTGCTCTTCGAGAGTCGTAGTCTCCGGGTCGAGCCTCCGCGCAACCGCACGTGCAACGCTCGTTGTGGAATCGACACGCAGGTCATCTCTCTGTTCTAACCTGTATTGGGCACGGAGCATACGCAGGACGCCGTTCTTCGAAAGAACGTTCTCACCACGCTGTATCAGCTGTGTCGAGCCGCCTGTTTCGCCGAAGCCCGACTCGAAGTTCTCCTCCACCTCTTCGAGGGCGTTGGACTCGGGTGTGTCCTCTGTGAAGCCTTCGGTGCCGGTTTCGGTCGAAACCTGTCCGATTCCGGCTACCAGAAAGACCGTGATGAGTAAAAAGACGCCGATGACGTAGAGCGGTCGCTGCGTCACGAAGTAATCGAGCCTGTCGATTGCGGCGTTTATCACCGTGCCGTCGTCGTCCCCGGAGCCATCGGGCGGGGTACTCGGTTTCTCCGACTCTCCAGCTTTCATCTATTTACTCTTCCGACCTGTCGAACACGGAGGTTAATGCGTCACGTTTCCACCAGATGAGGCCCACGACTACCAACAGAACTACAGCTACGAGTAAGACCGGCGTGTTGCTGCTCTGTTCGCTCTCTGTGACCTCGACGGGAACACGGTAAGTCTCCGAAACCTCGGTTTCGTCACTCTCGTCGTCGTACCTGAAGTCCATCGAGAACGAGTAAGACTTCGCCGTCGCACCGCTTGCCGCGCTCAGTTCGAAGACGAGTGTTTCGGACTCACCGGGTTCGAGGGACGAAACGAACGCCTCGTCGTCGCCGCTCGAAAGCGGGTCGTCGGTAAATATCTTAGCCTGTATGTCACTCAGGGTTTCGTCCTCCGCGTTGGTTATCTCTACCTCTACGTCTTTCCCTGAGCCTGCAGTAAGGCTTATCTCCGACTCGATATCGAACTCGTTTATACTCTCCGCAACGTTGTAGTTCAGGTCAGCCGCGCTGCTCGTGCGTCTCTCGCCGTCGGGGTTCCTGTACTCGACGAAGACGGACGACTGACGCGGTCCATCCTCAGCCTCGCTGCTCACAGCAACACGGAAGTCGAACTCCGCCGTCTCGTCTATACCAAGGGAGCCGATAGCGTACTCCGTCTCAATTGGGTTTATGTTACGGTTGTCCGGCTCGAAAACGACGACTGCGTCTGTGACGTTCTGTGGACCTTCGTTACGTATCTCTCCGCGCAGATTTCCGTCACCACCGACACGGAGGGTGCTTTCGATGTTTTCCGCCGTGAACTCCTGTTCCTCACCGACCGAAAGAGGTGCGGTGAGCGAACGTGACTCACGTGTAACACCGCCGGGTGTGTCGTACCTCACGGTCGCGTCTATCGGGTAGGCACCGGGTGTCACCTCCGACTCCGCACCTGCCTGTACCGAAACCACCGTGCTACCACCGGGCTGAAGCTCCTCAAAGCCGACCGTCCTCTGTGGTAGCCTGTTCTGTAGCCCACCGAAGAAGACGCCACCTTCTCCCGACGAAAGCACTATACGAGGGTTGCGTGCAGTCTCCGTCCCCGTGTTTTCGATACCGACCACGAAGCTTCCCGTGTCACCGGCTATGACCTCGGAACTCTCAGACGAGATGGAAAAACGCGCTTCGTCCTCAACTACGAGCGATACCTCGCGTGTGCTATCACTCGAAAAGTCGCGGTATCTCGTTATGCCACCTGCAGTTCTTTCGGCGAGACGTGTGAAGTCATACTCAACCCTGATAGGTATCTCGTGTACCCCTGACTCCATATCCTCGCTAATGTCGAAGGTGAAGCCTAAAGGCTCACCGACGCCTTCAGGGAGAGAGCCTGCGACGACAGGGCCTGTACGGAGTTCAAGACCCTCGGGAAGTTCGTCTTCGTCTATCTCGAAACGGAGGTTGCGCGCCGTCGTAACGCGTCTTTCGAGGTTACTCGGTCCTGCACGCGTTATGTCTCCGCTGTTTGTCACCTGCAGCGTCACCGTCTGTGTCGTCCCCGGCTGTAGCCTGTTTTCCGTCGCTACTATATCTATCTCGGGGCTTCCTACCACCTGTGCGGAAGTTCCCTGTGCCGAAGCAACGGAGGGGAATACAAGAACCGCCATAACGAACAACACAAACACAGCCGTTACACGTACCGCCGAATCCGAATCTAAGTTCATCTGGTTACGGGTAGGATGAACAGGTATATATACCTGTTGATTGAATATTCAATCAACGGGATATACGGTAGCTCCGTGACAGGAGAACACGACGCCCGGAAAAGAGAGAAAATGACAGACGAAGTACCGAATCTAAAGGAGATGCTTTTCGACGGCGAAGGGGGGACGCGCGAAGAGATACTCGCCGCTGCTTTCGACGCCCTACAAAAACACGGGTACTCAGAACTGACCATAGAGGCAATCGGCGACGAGTTCGAAAAGAGCCAGTCGCTGATATACCACCACTACGACAGCAAGGATGAGCTTCTCATAGACCTCTTACAGTTCATGATAGAGTACTTCGAGGGTTCGACGTCCGAAAGCCATCTGACCGATCCACGGGACAGTATCGAGGCTTTCGTCGAAGCCGGTGTGGGTCTCGACGACAGGGACAAGACAGCAATAGGCACGCTTATTGAGTTACGTGCGCAGGCTGTACATGACGAAGACTACCGCGAACACTTCATAAGATCCGACGAGGTTCTTCACCAGAAACTCGTTGACGACATACGTGACGGTATTGAGTCAGGCGTCTTTCAGGAGGTTGACCCTGACAGGATGGCTGTCTGGCTCCATACGGTCAGCATCGGTGCGGCTTTCCGGTCGGTGACATCCGATGACTCGTGGGTGGATAAGAACGAGGAGGAGATTCACGAGCATCTCGAAGAACGGCTGTATAGATAGGTTCAGTCGGCGTTTTTGACGACCGTCTTTTCGGGTAGCTCCGGGTTCGGCACCCTCCCGACCGAGAGGAAACGTTCGGTAAGTGTTAACTCTCCTGAGGCTGGACTCGGCTTCTCCACCTCCTCGTACTCGACGACCAAGCCGTCGTCTTCGCCGGAGATACGGACGGCACAGAGCTGGTACGACGGATAGAAGACGGGTGGCAAAAGACCCGTGATGCCGTCGAGACGGTGGAGACGTTTCAGCCAAGTGCCTGTGTTGACGAGTAGACCGCCTTCGACCTCGCGGGTTTGTGGTCTGTGTGTGTGCCCATAGCAGTATATCGCCGTCTCGGGGTTCTCGTCGAAGATACCGCGGGCGCGTTTCTCGTACGACGCGACGGCATCGACCGTTAGGTCAACATCGAAGACACCGAACCTGTCTATCGTTTTCTTTATGTCGCGCTGGAGGAAGTAGAAAGGTACGCCGAAAAGGAGCGCGATTCCTACGACGGTAACGTTGAACGTGAGGACCGTATAGACAGCCGTTCCTGCTGTGCCGAAGCTGCCGAAGAAAGACCTGACAGGTTCGACAGGCATCGACCAGACGCCGGCTATGTCGAGACCCGCGAGAACAGCTAAGACGGCACTTACGTTGAAAAGGAGAAGGAACGGTACGAGCGCGTACCGGAGAAGCGGGTTCATCTCACGGTAGAAGTACTTGGAGAAGACCCAGACTGGCATCCATTCCGTCGGTGTGACAGCCTGTACGTCCTTGAGCCAGTTGTACCTGCCACGGTCGGAAAGTCTTCCCGCACGACTCGTGACGTGCGTGTTGTAGAAGTAGCCGAGCGGCGTCGAGTTCGGGTTGCCCCAGTCCTCGATACGGTTGTTTGGGTCCTGTTGGTGACCGTGTTCGAAATGTATCTTTGTGCCGTCGATACCGCGCACCACTGATTTGTCCTGTACGAGGTTGACGTTGTACTCGGCGA
>Ga0207714_1002161_pt1 | contig 12085 bp, 13 predicted proteins | sample PonA232FremontCA_2_FD_187270 | JGI IMG/M metagenome (GOLD analysis project Ga0207714, IMG submission 187270) | Marine sediment microbial community from Fremont, CA, USA - Pond A23 Sediment 2 (SPAdes) | ecosystem: Environmental > Aquatic > Marine > Unclassified | place: USA: Fremont, California... | reverse complement strand
CTCCCTAACATACGAAGCCGAACCCGTCTGCTCAAAAACCCGCCAATAATACCCAGAAGGACAAATGCCAGAAACTTGGACTGGATGTGTTCCGCTCGACTTTATCCAAACCCTATCATGAGGTGCGGTTCCAGTTCCGTCGGAACTAACATTTAAAACAAGAGCATAAGCATTAGTCGTGCCGTCAAGAGTGACGTCAGCGTTAGCCATCCAGCAAACATACTGGTCAGAATCCGTAGTGTTTTGAACCGGAAAATCGGAAAAGCTCGTGCCAAGGGATAAATTATAAAAACCACCTCGAACACGGTTAGGGTGTAAAGTGTCGGCCGGCTGTTCAGCAGTCGCGTCCGCCGAAGAATCGTTCTTCTCACCGTCACTTTTATTTTGAAGATTAACCTCGTGGATAGAAAAGCTCGAACCCTCACCAAGCTCCAACTCTATCCTACCATCTTTAACTTTTTGCTTCTCCACAACCAAAACCTCATTAGATATACCTTTTGAAGAATCCGACAAGTCTATTGTAGAATTGACAAGGTCCGAATAGATGTCAGGTGTGTATCCAGATTCGCCGACGATTATTTTAGCCTTAGCGAGCGGGCTAGGTTCTAAAAGTTGGTCAGCCATGTTTTGAGCTTCAGTAGATGTCGAAATATATTTAAAGTTATACTCGGCCGACCTTTCAACATCAGTAAATGTAAAGTCCGTCGCGGTTGCCGAAACACTGGAACCGCCACCGGTTCCGTTAACAATAACTTTATTTCTTATAGTGTCTGGATCGGATGGGTTCCATTCCATAACCGCAACATCATCTGTTCCAACCGTGAGACTCTGCCACGAACCGCGGTCCTCTTTATCTTCAAAATATATAGTTTTGTCAGGTTCAATCCTGAAAACATATCCAGTTCTGTCGACCATGTCGCGAAAAACATTCTTACGCTTTTTATCGTCACAAGAATAATCGAGAGTTATTCCTGTTGAGGTTGTGGTTGTGAGGGTGTAATCAGTTCCACTGATGGCTTCGGATAAAACATTTTCCGGACTCGTCCCTGTAAGATTAAGAGTGATTTTTTCCTCCATGATGTCGTAACCATACCCGCGAACCTCGATCCGTTTTTGGCCTTGAAGCTGGACCACACCCGGCCCATTGGCGTATCCTTCGAAACGTCGTGTGCTGTCGATTTTTATCCTCACGAGGTCGTCGGTCGATATTGAAACATCTTTGTGTGTGTCGATAACGGCATTAGGAGCTAACAAATTTTTACCGTTACCTCGCTCTATGGAAAAATCGGTATAATCAATAGCTGTCCAAGATGTGCCGCCGTCAGTAGAATACTCAATAGTGCTTGTCATTATATACTTTCACCTACAACTAAAGATATTGAACAATTTCTCCAATTTGGCGAATCCCGACTTGCCGTCGGCATACGAACCTGTTCAAAAAACACTGGATGAGCCGAATAACTATAAACATTATCACCTTGTATTTTGTCGAGTTCCCATTTCGCTGAAAAGCTCGGAGCCTGCATAGTGTTTTTCAAATAATCTATCTGTTCGTCGATACTCACAACAGTCGAAGTATAGGATCCATCTGCTTTATCTGTGCCGTCGTCATGTATATAAAAACTTATGTCTATTTCACTCGTTTGCCCCGATATACCCATCAACACATTTTTCTTATAACTTTGACCGGGAAGGCTGATAGATGTCGCGTCTTTTGACTGTCTGTCGTCCACGTCTTGAATCATGTCGATAATATATTGATAATTGTCCGAGTTAGGGTCAAGCGTCAACTTTAGCTGGTCTCTAACCATTTATATCGACCCTGTATAGTTCGGATTCTTTTGGACTCTGTCAATCATGGTTTCAAGACCGCCGCTGATTTGAATATTAGCACCGCCAGAATCCATCCGACGAATCTCATTCAACAACTGGTCAAACCCACCTGGAGGAAGAACCGTTTCACCTTGATGCAGTAATGCTGGCTGTGTTTGACTTACAAATCCACCGGTTTGGAAGGGATTTAGGAAACTTTTTATCGATGACGCTATTCGGCCAGGTATTTTTTTCATAAAATCCCATATTTTTGAAGGTAGTTTTTTGATAAAGTTTATTCCACTTTTTATCCGACCCCATATCCAACTGCCGAGTCGTTGTAAAGCGTTCCAAAACACCGAACCAAGTCTAGTGAAAACCGAAAGATAAGTAGACAACAAGTTCACAATCTTACCTGGTATCTGTTTGATGAAACCCCATATAGTTTGAGGTATTTGCCGAACAAAATTCCAAATAGCGGCCGGAATACGTTTCAAACCGTTCAAAATCCAACCGCCTAAAGACTTCAAACCATTCCAAATCGTAGCTGGAATACTTTTAATAGCATTCCAAATAAATTCCACACCTGACTTTATTGCACCGGCAGGGTTTTGGAAAAACGAGAACCATAAAGGCAACAATTTAATCATGAAACGTAAAACCGGGCTGAGAAGTTTTATCAACATCATAGCTAAAGGTGTGAAAAACGCTTGAACTGTTTTTAGAAAACCTTTGAAAAGTTTTTGGATCGGCTCCATGCTTGCCAAAATCCCAACAACTGCACCAATACCTGCCACCAATGCCAACATGCTTGAAGACATGCCCATCACCGCGTCAACAATCCCTTGTAAAGCCCCTCCGCCATCTCCACCGGTAGGAGCTTCCATATCTCCACCGCCTTCGCCGAATACTGATTCGTCGTCAACCTCTTCTATACTTTCCGCCGCTTGTTCTGCTCCTTCTTGCTTAACTTGAACTACTAAATTTCCGATGTCACCTGTAGGCATTTTTTTGCTCCTTTTGATACTCTTTCAAAGCATTAGCAAACCAAACTCTGTCGAAAATAGTAGTGTTTTCGAAAAAATCGGTCGGAGTCTTGAAACCGGAAACTTTCAACACTTCTATCAAACCTCGCCCTTTAGCCGTTGCGAAACTTTTTTACCGCTTCCTGTTTCTCATCCATCTCCGATTTAAAAACCTTCATAACCTTTATAAAAACATCATAAAGACCGACAAATCCTAACTCACCCTCCAACTTTTCCCAATCTTCGCGGTTAAAATCTTTAGAAATACTTGAAAGAAAATCGATAACAAGGTCAGAAATACCGTCCACGTTTTCAATATTCCTATTTTCAGACTTAGCCAACTCACGCTTATCCTTAATCTTGTTAAAAATCTGTCGCTGCTCCCTATCCAAACTTACAAAAAACTCATACTCACCGCCAAAAATATTAACCGTCGTCGTCAAATCATTACGACCCGATTTTATCAAAGTGTCGATAGCTTCCTCATCACGCTCAGCCCACTTTTGCCGATTCTCATCTGCTTGATCTTTAAGATTTTTTTCTCTAACCTTTTTCCACCGTTCAAAATCAGAATCGTCCAACTCAGCGTTAGCCGTCTCTATCGACATATCGGCCAAGTCTTGCCTCGAATAATTTTCGGACGTTTCAGACATGATTATGAAATTATCTAAGCCGGATTGACGATAGCATCGTCACCAGTGCCGTCAAGATCCAACTCTAAATAATCATCATACGAACCTGAGATCGGAACTGACTCAAAATAAACATTTGTCACCCGAATCGTGTCGGCCGTATCGGTTCCGGTCGCTGTCGCTTCCATGTCGACCTGAAAAGTCGGCAAGGTCGCAGTGTCTTCTATTTCGTCGTTTGTGTCGTCGTAACCTATCAAACTTTTCCATGTTTCTATATCCCATGCGGCGACTGTGCCGCTCACGGTTACTGATACTTCTGTTTGTGCGACGTCTTGTCGTTTCACTGAGCCGGATCCGTAAAGTTCTGCTGTTTCGGATTCTTTTGATATTTCGACATCTTGTAGGACGCCGATTGGAACGTCTGAGTCCGAGTCGTCTGTTATTGTCAGGGTTGCGGTTTGTCCTTTCCATCTATCTGCCATTTTTCAATCCTCAGTATTGGTTTAATCTATTAAACCTTTATCATTTTTTACTATTAAGTTTAACTAATGCTATTCAACCTCGGCATAGTCTATAAGTTTAGTCACGAAGAACGAAACCGAGATAATGTCGATAAGTTGTCCAACCTCGCCGGCTAAAAACTCAACATCGTCAACCTTATACTCACCAATGTATTTATTTTTTCCAAGTTCGATAATGATGTCGTCTATAGTTTCCTCCACATCTTCCAAATTAGAAATAATGTCCTGCCCGCCGTCAGTGTTTCGCTCAAAGTAAAAATTGACCGTGATAACATCTTGATAACGCCCACCGTCTTGATAATTCGAAGTTTCCGGAATAATGTGGGCCGACGGGTATTTCAAATTGTTAGTATTTACCTCGCCGAGGATAACATCATAATCACGACTGTGTTTTTCAATCCCGTCTTTCAAACTGCTTAGAACTGTAGACCAAAAACCTTCAAAGTTAACCATACTATCTATACCTCTTTTTTAAGTTCTCGGTAGCGTCTTCAATATAGTGCTGACCAGTTATTCCTTCACTCTGAATTTTATTGTGAACTGCATATCCGATTTCTCTCGCTCCGAGTTTTCGCTCAGCCCAGTTAAGAATCGGCTCCAACGGAGGAGTGTAAGGTCGCGTTCCGAAATTAACAGCCGACGCGTATTTTGCATTGATAGCGACATTCACACCGTCTTTAGTTTCGATGACTTGTCGAGATTGTCTCAACCTGCCCCGGTCGACCGGCATCTCTTTAGCTAACTCGCCCGAAAAATCGATAGCCACTTGTTTCAAAAACTTTCTAACCCTATTTTCTATCTCGTCATCAACGTTTTCCACATCAGTGCTTTTTGGCATCTTCAATCCTCCTCATGATCTCATCATTTTCAATCCCATGTTTTTCGCAAAGTTCTTGAATCACAGCATGGCCTTTTTCGACCTCGTTGACCGGGTTGACGCCGTCTTTCAGGTTTGAATAAACTATGTCGATCTCTTCTAATTGTTCCATGTCTTGAAATGCTTTTTTGATGTTTTGATAATGTCCATAGTAGGGTCGGTCATTGTCGGCTAGAAGATAAATGAGGTCGATAGCTATCTCTAGATGGTCGTGAAATAAAAAATGAGAATCATTAATCCTGTTAAGAACTTTTTTCCGTTCTTCGTTCAAACCTTTCCGCCGCCACTCATACCCGTTGTCTAATTTTTTCGATAAGGGTAGGGCAATTAGGGAAAAAAACGCATCGAGCAAACCTTTTATCACTACGTCGATAAATATTCGCTTCAAACGACCGCCAGGAATACCACTAATCTCTAATCTTAAATGTTTTTTGAAACGGTTAAAATAACGACCCATCATAACACCACATATTTATTCTGTGGACGAGACAGCTTACCAGCCATACGCTCAACAATATCATCCGTCAAGACTTCACGATTATTCAACGCATTCACAGCCTCATCCGGCTGCATCGCCGACAAATTCTGGTCTTGCCTTAACAAAGTCAACTGCCGATTAACGATAGCGATCTGTGTCTCCTTCACACCTTCCGGTATCGTCGAAAAACCACGGTCATAAGTTATCCGAACTTTTTGACCCAAATCCGACCATGTCAACTCATTACTATTCATCCTCAACGGATTAACACGTCGATACCTCAAATAGTCACCATAATCTCTACGAATTATCGGCGACAGTTTAACATTGTGCTCGGTTTTGAAATACCTTTCAGAGTCGAGTGTTCGCCAAGAATTTCTCCGATAAACCTCAACCTTCGAAACATCGTTAATCGGGTAGACAAGTTCTATACCGTCTTTGTCCGGTGCGTTCACTACGTCGACTCGGCCAGTTTCTTCTTCAAGCGTTTCGCCACCGATTTGTCCATTTATTATCGCTTTCGATTCTTTCAACAACCGGTCTAACAAAGTGTCGAACTTGTCGCCCGGATTTATGTCGTAAAAATCTTCACCGTCAAACTCAACACGAGTCTTGACCTCGTCCTTAGTTACATAAGTCATTAAAATTCTTCACCCCATTTTAGGACGGCATCCACCGATCCAGTTTGTCCGGAATCGGCCTTCGCCGCCAAAGTGATAATCTGTTCAGCCGGAATATTAAAGTCAATGTTTTCAGCCGCCGCCGCACCAAACTTATTATTCCCGCCAGACTTCACACGGCTAACCCAACGACGTTCGCCGAAAGTGTTAAAATCTGTCGCCGAAGTGTCAACCTCCACCGCCGTCTCGCTAGACGATGTATGTTCAGGAAGGTTGAAAGACGCGCCAGTTATGTCCGAGTCTAACTGTATTTCTGCAACTATGTCGGTATCCGAAGATATTTCCACTTCGAGCGGTTTTATATTGACATCTGTCCAATCCGTTCGTTTCCGGATAGATATTAATGGTGTCCATGTATCATCTACAGAAACACCATTGTTATATTCCCCATTTATCCGAACGTCAACGTCTTTCGTCCTTTTCTCATAATGCACCGCGTTCAAATACAGACTTAAAGATTCAGCAGTCCCATTATTTTCAACACGAGCCTTCATAGGTAAATTACTTTGCTCAAAAAGCTCATCACCATCCCTATTTACACTGTGAACCGTAACAGGTTCTACACCGTTTCTATCCCTCACTGCGATAACATATTCTATCTGTCCATACCCATACCACAAGTGAGGCCATCTAAAAATATGACCATCTTGAAAATTATCTAAACTTAAACCGCTAGGATTATCATCATCGTCAGAACCGTCTAAAGTGTCTTTATTCCAATCCTTCTGATAATACTTATCGCGAGTCCCACCATAGTCGTGAAAACAATAAAGTCCGTCAGCGTCAACACCACAACCAAAACCGTTAGTTCCGTTGCTATAACCCCACCACGCGTCTTGCTCGCCGGTCGGTGAAGATCCGACGCGAACACCCATGCCGCAAACTGCTTCAGAACCGGGGCTATAATTTCCATGCTCGGTTGTTTCCACCTCAGCGTAAGCGTTTGTCGTCGCCGTCGTGTTCAAGCCGAGTTCCGAACCGTCACGGCCCAGATTTCCGTCTTGGGTATCTGTATAATACCATAGTTTTGTCAATACTTCTGATTCTGGAATGTGAGAAAAATGGTGATTGAAAAAAGGGTTGTAATCTCGAACTCGAAATTCTTCTAAAGAGTCGAGACCAGGTGAAAATGATTTGAAGATGGAGTTGGCTGCTCCGTGATAAATACCAGTAATCGCCCGTTTTGATTTATCCAAGTTTTCTTCTATATCGTTTTCATGCGTCATGTTCACCTACTCCTTTGAAAAATAAAAAATAAAAAAGAAAAAAGGATGGAAAGTGTAAAACGTATCACTCTCCGATTGCTAAAACGTTCACATCCACATCGACATCGCCAACAATAGTAACCTCGCTCGAATCATAAGTCGAGCCATTATCTATCTCAGCGTTCACAGTCGTGCCTTCTTCAATACCCGTAACGACAACGGTTGGCTTATCTTCAAACGGTGCGTCAAAGTTGACCGTGACCGATCCGCTCGAAAGCGTAACGGTTTGAACCTCGACATGAGCGTCAGAGGTCACGTCGCTTTGAGGTGTTTTAATCACTGTCATTCCTAATCACCTTAACTCTTGTCGATATACTGGATCTGCTCAGGAGCCTCAGACACGAAAGTTCCGTAAGCATCCGTCGCAAACTGTTCCTGCGGTCCAGTCTTCGCTAACGGTTTCACAGTGATGTCTTGCAACATCGCCATGTAGTTCTTACCCATGTCGCCAGCAATAGCCAAAGCATCACCACTAGAAGCTCCACTGTGAGTTTCTGGTAGTGCGTGCGATTTGAGTATTGGAACGCCGTCATACTCGATAGTTTCGAAACCGAAACCAAGCTCTTCTCCGACATCGTTGTATCGGATGAAGTCTTGCAAATCGTTCCTGATTTCTCGATGAGTTTCGAAACCGACAAACACTGCACTGTCACCACGATTACCACCGTTCAACTCTACCTCGTCGATCAGTTCTCTAATCTGGGTCTGCCAGTCGATAGAACCGGAAGTGTCCACAGATGAGAGAGCTGTGCCGTCTCCGTCGGCTAGGTCGACCATGCCGTCCCAACCGTTCGAGTATTGGCCTTTCAATATCTGTCTTTCTTCGACTTGTCGAATCGTGTTCATGTGCAACTGTTCTGCAACACTCTCAGTAGAACGTAGAGCATTTGCGGCGAGTATCAACTTGTCTTCAAGCCTGGAAGCCATGCCGTAACCTGTCACATCGTAACTTTCTTCACGGTAAGAACCGTCGGAATATATGTAACTGCCTTCACTGTCGTCAGTCGTTTCCAAACTACCAAACAAATCCTGTGTTGGCTGGCCGGACTCAACTGTGACGTTCACGGTTTCGTTTTCGACAGTTTCTCTCGCTATCAAATCAGCGGCAGGTGTCAATTCCGGATTCAAAACTTGGATCTCCGGAACGTAATAAGTCGGCAATGCCCAATCACCAGTGTCGTAATTTTTCTGAATCTCTTCTACGGACTGGCCGAGCGTGTAACCTTCTTCCTGCATTTGGTCGAAGTCTTCAACTAGACCGTATTTGTTCACTTTTTCCCAAATGTCGTCGAGCTTGTTCACTGGTTTGTTCGTTCTCCAACCCATGACGTCCTTGTAGACAAGGCCGCCTTCAAGGTCGAAAAACGAACTGTTGAACAGTTTATCTTTGTTCTTCGCTATCTCTGCTGTGTTCATGCTTTTAAAAATACTCATATTTAATCACCACCTAGAAATTCTTTTTTCAAACTGATCCTTTTAGAAGAATCAGTATCTATCTGATTTTTCCTAGTCTCTTCTTCGTCGCCTTTCTTGACCTTCGCCTCTTTCTCTTCGTCGACCGTTTCCGAATCGTCAGACTTGTCTTCTTCCATCTCTTCGTCGTCCTCGTCTTCACCATTTTCGGCAGATTCTTGAGAACTTCTGATCGCGTCAACGATCATAGAGGCGACGTCGTCAGGAAGGTTCTCTTCAATATAATCAACAGCGTCAGCAATATCTTCGATGTTTTGCTTTTCTTCTTCGGATTCTTCTTTTTCAGAATCCTCAGATTCTTCGGCGGTTTGTTTGCTTTCTTCGATTGTTTCTTTGAGTTCGGTTAGCGATTCTTTGATGTCTTTTAGAGATATTTCTTCGTCGTCTTTTTCGGATGTGTTTTCTTCTGTGTTTTCTTGTTCTGTCATATTTTTATCCTCCTTTGATTGGTTTAATTCATTATACCTATCATCATTATTACTATTAAATTTAACCTTTAAATCTTCAAAAATCGACTTCTCCTCCTCAGACAACTCCACCGAACCAACCTCCCTCAACGACTGAACAAACTCCACAGCCTCATTCCACCACTCACCCGGCGGCCGCTCAGACCGACCACGCCCCTCCGAACCATTTCCAAAAATCTCACGCTGCTTCTCAGTTCCGTTAAACCACAGATTAGCCGCGATAATGTGCGGATCCTCCTGCTTCTCAACCGATTTTAAATGAATCTTGTCAGCCTCACCATAAATAGAAAAACCATTAAGCTCGCCATTCTCTATCCTTTCCTTGATCTCATCCTCAGGCTTCACACCAACCATCCACGTCCCCTTCGGATACTCCTTAACCTCACCATCCGGCAACTCGTATTCTTTATCCTCCTTCAACAACCAACTTTCCACCAACTTTCCCTTATTCGTGATAAGATTATGGTCCGAATCAATATCTTGAACCTTACCCGCCTCCAAAAAATCATGAGCCGACTCCTTAATCACATGAGCCGGGATAACATCACCCTGCTTATCTTCTATACCCGGAACCATAACCGGGCCATAACAAACCTCCCAACCACCCTCTTCATCCTCTTTTACAGGGTCTTTTAGTAAAGGTGTCGCTGATTTCCAATCATATTCACAATCTTGAGACTTCATCATGACGAAAGCCGACGGTTGAGCCGGTGTGTCGACAAAAGAAAAAGTGCCCAAATCTAACTCGTCGATAACTGCTGAGGCCCCGTTTTTTATTTTTTGCCATAAACCTTCTGGGTCGCCGTCTTCAAGTTTGGATTCTTGCTCCATAGCTCCCGCTATTCTTTCAGCTTCCTCTCTAGAATATCCTTGATCCATAAGTTCTTCGACGGCTGTGTCAAAATCGGGCCATGGTCCTATCGGCATCGGTATCACTTATCTTATAACGTTCATACAATAAAGGTTTAATGATTTATACCTATCCGAGCCGGATGAACCTATCGTCAAGAACAGCTTGCTGATCGCCAGAACCGGCGACAATCCTAACCTCATAATCACCCTCAACCAACGACTCCGAACTGTTCCACACATAGTAATACTCTCCACTGTCTTTTTCACTCATGTCCACACTGTCAACGATAGCGGTTCCGTCCGGATCTTTTATCGTTATAGTTGCATTGTCGACAGATGTGAGGTTTTCGCTTTCTTCCCATGGTTTGGTGACTTTCACAGGTTGTTGGATTATTATCGAGTCTCCGGGGTCGATTTCTTTGTTTTCGTTCAATATTTCCATTTTATCCTCCTTTTAGTTTTGTGTCTTCTAATATGTAATAATTTTTCGTCTCAGTATTGGTGAGGATGTAATAAGTTTTCACTTCGGTGTCTTCGAGGACGAATACTGGTATGACACCGACGGCGGTTAGGAAGTTCGCGGTTGCTTTTATCTTGTCGACGTTTCCTTTTGATATGGTTTCTTCACCAACGTCGAGAATAGTGGCGTCGGCCGATATTATCTCAGTTTTAGGTGTAAGTATCGTCGTTTCTCCAACTCCGAGTATTGTCGCGGTGCTGCTAATTTTTGATACGACGGCGTTTAGAAGTGTCGTTTCGTCAAGTGTGAGTATGTTGGCGTTTGTCGGTATGAGTCCGGCGGGGTCGATGACTGAGGTTGTGAGTTCGTAGTCCTGTATCGATGGTGAGTGTGTTGTGCTGTTGTCGGTTGTCGCGAGGTTGTATTCGACCTTGTATTGATAACCTTCGGAAAGTTCACCCGAAACAGGTTCAAACTGTGCTGTGAAAATACTTCCTCTCGCAGATTCGTAAAGTTTAGAACCTTTTTCACCCCACTCTATACCTTCAGAACCAGTTAATTCGGGTCCAATTGTTTTTTGAACAGTTGAAATAGTTGTAACATCCCAAGCAGTAGACAAACTATATTCTCTTATCTGTTCATCAGAGTCCAAACTCTCATTGTATCTTGAAATTAGGAAAAGTTTAGAACCGTCCGGTTTGAAAACAATGCCAGCGACATCTGAAAAGTTGAAAGTGTGGGAGTCGTTGAAAGTGTAGGTTGATATGTCCCACGCGGTTGATAGGTCGTATTCGTAGATAGAACTGTCAGTAAAGGTAGTTTCCCCGCCTGTGTTTGTTGAGATATACATTTTCGACCCGTCCGGTTTGAAATAAATATCTCTATAATTCTCATCTTTCGTAAGCTGAACGCTTTGGTTGAGAGATGCTGAGGTAACATCCCATGCGGTTGATAGGTTGTATTCGTAAATGTTGTTGTTGAGGTCGGTTTCGTAAAGTTTTGTTCCGTCAGGTTTTATGAAAAATCCTCGACAATCTGTATTATTCGTGCTTTTCTGACCTACTTGGTCGGCTGTGGTTATATCCCAAGGGGTTGATATGTCATATTCTGTAATATCGTCTTTATTCATCAAATACAGTTTTCTCCCGTCATCTCTCCAAAAAATATCAAAAGCCCTGTCGGTTCCCGGTCCAGATTTTTGTTTAACTTCTTGAGTGTCTAAATCGTAGTAAGGGTGTAGGTCTGTGTAGTCAAAACTGTTAGAACCGTCAGCCACATCTTTAAAAACCGACCACGTATCCACCACCCCATCATCATCAACATCAACACCAACACGCACACTCGCAACCTCGTCCGAACCAACACTCGCCGACGTATCAAAACTTTTAACCTGCCGAGACTCATTATCACCCATATCAAACAAAACAGAAGTCCACGTTCCCGATTCCTCATGGAATAAAATGTCATCGAAATAACTCGTATTTCTGTATTGTCCTATCATTACCCTGTCCGGGGTAAATTCTGTATCATTCGTAGTAGCAGA
>Ga0207714_1002160_pt1 | contig 12087 bp, 11 predicted proteins | sample PonA232FremontCA_2_FD_187270 | JGI IMG/M metagenome (GOLD analysis project Ga0207714, IMG submission 187270) | Marine sediment microbial community from Fremont, CA, USA - Pond A23 Sediment 2 (SPAdes) | ecosystem: Environmental > Aquatic > Marine > Unclassified | place: USA: Fremont, California... | reverse complement strand
CGCCGCGGCGACGAGCCCCGTCGCGACGGCCGGCTCCGGGACCGTCCCCGCGCCGGGAGTCAGCCCGCCGAGCGCCGCCACCGACAGGCAGCCGACGAACGCCGTCGTGCCGAGCTTCCCGCCGAACCCGTTGAACGCGCGCTTGGCGGCGACGAAGACGCCGGCGGCGACGAGGCCGGCGGCGGCCACCGACCCGAGTTCGGCGTCGGCCGCGGGGGTCGCCATCCCGACGAACGAACCGCAGTAGGCGGGGGCGCCGTACGTCTCGGTCAGGAGGTGCGCGCAGAGCCCAACGAGCGCGGACGCGACGACCGCGCCGACGCCCACCCGCACGGAGAGGGCGTACGTGACCGGCGCCGCGGCGGCGACGGCGGTCGCGTTGCCGAGGTCGGTCCGCGTGACGCCGAAGCCGTCCGTCCGCAGCGCGTCCCGGGTCTCCCTCGCGACGGTGGCGCCGAGGCTCACCGCGCCGACCGCGAGGACGACCGCGCCGGCCAGCAGGTTCGGTCCGCCTCCGGCGCCGCCGGCCAACCCCGCGGCCGCCGCGACGCTCATTCCGCCCCCGGCGCCGGCCAGGGCGATCGCTCCGAGTGCGTGGATCGCTCGTGTCACGGCTGCGACTCCGGGGCGCGGACCGATACCGACCGGCCCTCAGTATTGCGGGTGTTCTCTGCGAGACCCGGTCACGGGACCGGTGTATCGTGGATCAGGCATTTGTACCCGTCGTGCTAACCCCGATCTGATGGGAACCGGAGGGAAGCCGGCGGACGACGGTGTCGCGGCCGCGCACGGGGGCGTTCGCGCCGGCGTCGCGATCCACGGGACCGAGGGGTGTCCGGTCGTCGCCGCGTCGACCGTCCACGACGGACCGATAACCGGCGTCAACTGGACGCACGTGGGTGACACGCACACCGAGGAGTTCCGCGCCCGCGACCCGGACGCGGTCGACCGCGCGGAGGGGGTCCCGACGCCCACCTCGGTCGTCGACCTCGGCGACGAGCGGGTGTACCGGTACGACCGCCCGCGCGACGGGGCGTGCGCCTGCCGGATAATCGAGGAGCTCGACTGCCCGATCGCGGACGCCCGCGCCGAGGACGGCGTCCTCCTCCTGACGCTCCACCTCCCCGACCTCGAACGCCTGCGCGACATCGTCTCGGCGCTCGACGGGACGGCGGAGCGCGTCGAGGTCCGCTACCTCGTCGAGGGGTCGGCGCGCGGCGACGAGGTGTCGGACCGGACCCTCGTCGACCGCGGCCGCCTCACCGATCGCCAGTGCGAGGTGTTGCGGACCGCCTACCGCATGGGCTACTTCGAACGCCCCCGCGACGCCAACGCGAGCGCGGTCGCCGACGCGCTCGACATCTCTCCCTCGACGTTCGCCGAGCACCTCGCGACCGCACAGCGGAAGCTCTTGGAGGAGACGCTCGCGGAGAACTGACGGCTCTGCTCCGCCGCCGCGTCAGGCGGCGTGTTCGTTGATCGCGGATTCGAGCGTCGCCCGGTCCTGCGCGCCGACGAACCGGTCGACCGCCTCGCCGCCGGCGAACAGGACGAGCGTCGGGATGCTGCGCGCGCCCAGCTGCTGGGCGACCGCTTGGTTCGCGTCGACGTCGACCTTGGCGATCGCGGCGTCGCTTTCGGCCGCGAGCGCCTCGATCGTGGGCTCCATCATCTGACAAGGGCCACACCAGTCGGCGTAACAGTCCACGAGGACGACGTCGTGCTCGTCGACCGTGCGCTGGAGTTCGTCCGGTCCGTTCACGTGGATCGGCTCGTCCGGGGTCGCCGCCCCGCCGTCGCCCGTCTCGGTTCCGGCGCCCTCGTCGAGCGCGTCGCCGTCGCCGAGGCGCGCTTCCAGCTCTCGGCGCTTCTGCTCGCGAATCCGCTCGCGCTCGGTCTTCGCGTCGTCTCCCGTCGATTCGTTCGCTTCGGCTGCGTCGCTCATGCGCCAGTATTGGGTGTTTAGGACAATATAATTTCCGCCTTCGGATCCCCCGTCGCCTCACTCCGCGGACCCGAGGAGCTCGTCGAGCCCGGCGGCGGCCAGGTCCACGTGGTCCGCGACGAGGTCGGCCGCGCGCTCGTACGGCGACCGGTCGGCGGTCGTCGCGTCCGGGCGCGTCCGGCCCGCGCTCGCGAAGACCGTCTCGACGAAGGCGTCGCGCACGGCCGCCGTCTCGAAGAGTCCGTGGAGGTACGTCCCGAGGACGCGGTCGGTGGCGACGCCCTCGGCACCGAGCGGCTCGGTCGCGAGCAGCGTCGGCGCGGCCTCCCGCTCCCCGTCGTCGAGGACCCGCGTCCGCCCGGCGCGGATCTCGTAGCCCGTCGCGCGCCCCTCGGCGCCGGCGATCGGGCCGACGCCGTCGACCGCCCGGGTGACGCGCTCGACGCGCTTCTCCGTCGAGAACCGCGTCTCGACTGGCAGGAGGCCGACCCCCGGAACCGCTTCGCGGTCGCCGACGCCCTCGACGGCCGCGTCGAGGAGCCGTTCGCCGAGCAGCTGGTACCCGCCGCAGACGCCGACCACGGGGGCGTCGAACGCGCGCAGCGCGCCGTCGAAGCCGGCCTCGCGGAGTGCGAGCAGGTCGTCGACGGTGTTCTTCGACCCCGGGAGGACCACCGCGTCGACCCCGTCGAGCGCGGCGTCGAGCGGGAGGTAGGCGACGCGGACTCCCGGCTCGCGCGCGAGCGGCTCCAGGTCGGTGAAGTTCGAGATGCGCGGCAGCCGCGGGACCCCGACCCGGACGGCCTCGTCGTCCGGAACGCCGTCGTCGGTGCCGAGGACGCCGCCGCTGCCGGTCCCGCCGCCACCGCTTCCGTCCTCGGCGGTCGCCGCGTCGGGCAGCGAGAGGCTGTCCTCCGCCGGGAGCCCCGGGTCGTCGTGCGGGACGACGCCGACGACGGGCACGCCGGTTCGGGCCTCGATCTCGTCGATCCCGGGTTCGAGGAGGGCCGGGTCGCCACGGAACTTCGTGATCACGGCGCCGCACACGCGCTCGCGGAGGTCGTCGGGGAGCAGTTCGAGGGTCCCGTAGAGGCTCGCGAACGCGCCGCCGCGCTCGATGTCGACCGCGATCAGGATCGCCGCGTCCGCGAACCGCGCGCACTCGACGTTCGCGAGGTCGCGGTCGTGGAGGTTGATCTCGGCGATGCTCCCCGCGCCTTCGGCGACGATCACGTCGTGGTCGGCCGCGAGGCGCTCGTGGGCGGCGACCGCGGCGTCGCGGGCGGTCGCCCAGTGGTCGTCGTAGTACGTCGACGCCGGAGCGTTCGCGACCGCCTCGCCGTCGACGATCACCTGGCTCTCGCCGCCGCCGCGCGGCTTGAGCAGGACGGGGTTCACGTCGGTCGTCGGCACGGTCTCGGCCGCCCGGGCCTGGACGTGTTGGGAGACGCCGACCTCGCCCCACTCGCCGTCCGGGGCGAGCGCGACCCGCGCGTTGTTGCTCATGTTCTGGGCCTTGTACGGTGCGACCGAGACGCCGCGCCGCGCGAGCAGTCGGCAGAGCCCGGCCGCCAGCGTGCTCTTGCCGACGTGGCTCGCGGTACCCGCGATCAGCACCGTGTCGGCGTCACTCTCCGGGTCCGCCTCGGCCCCGCCGCCCTCGTCCGCGCCGGCGTCGGTCACGGTCGCGCGGCCCTCATCGTCAGTACTCCGTCCCCCTGCGCGCCCGCTGACCGTCGTCGAACGGGTGGGCGACCTTGCGGACGTTCGAGATCAGATCGGCGACGCCGTCAAGATAGTCCGGTTCGGCGTGGCTTCCGGTGAGGACGAGTTCGAGGTCCTCGGGCTTCGACTCGGCGAGGCGGACGACCTCGTCGGGGGCGACGAGCCCGCGGTCGGCCGCGTACAGCAGCTCGTCGAGTATCAGCAGGTGGACGCCCGCCTCGGGCGCCCCGTCGAGTGCGAGCGGCTCGGTCAGGTCTGCCTCCGCAGCGCCCATGACGAGCGCCTCCGCGCGGTCGAAGGCGGCCGCCGCCTTCGCCTCGTGCTCGTCGTCGGCCGACCCGTCGAGCAGGCCGTGCCAGCCGTAGTGACCGGCGTTCTCGTAGGTGAAGCCCGGAACGGCCGCGATCGCGTTGTACTCGCCCCTGACGCCCTCGACGCTGTCCGCGCCGCCCTTCATGAACTGGAGCATGTGGACGCGGTAGCCGTGGCCCGCGGCCCGGAAGCCCATCCCCATCGCCGCGGTGGTCTTCCCCTTGCCGTCGCCCCAGAACGCCTGGACCAGTCCGAACTCCTCGGGGGCGGCCGGCTCGATCGGCTCCGGCTCCGGGGCCGCGCCGCCGCCCGGGGTGCGGGCGCGGTCGCCTGCGGCTCCCTCGCCGGCGTCGGTCGGTGTTTCCTCGTGCGCGTCGGTCGGTTCCTCGTCGTCGGTGTCGTCGTGGTTCGTGGTCATGGGTCGAAAACCTCCGCCCGGTCGCCGGTGACGACGCCGTGTTCGGCGTCGGCCGCCGGTCCGGGCACGTCGCCGTCCGGGTACCGCGACCGCAGGCTCGCGCGGACCGCGTCCCGGACGCAGGCGCGGGCCGCCCCGCCGACCGCCGTGGCGCTCCCGGAGAACTCCGCCGGCTCGCCCTCCGGATCGTCGGCGACGACGACGGCGTCGCTCGTCGTCCCCGGAATCCCCGCCCCCGCGAGCAGCGTCGCCGTCTTCGCCTCGGCCGCGACCGCGACGAGGTTCGCCGCGGCCCCGGGGGCGAGCCGCCGCGTCGCGCCGACGATCAGGTTCACCGTTCCGGGGGGGTCGACCGGCGAGCCGGCGGCGTCGGCGCCCGAATCGACCGGCTCGCCCTCGTCCGTCGGCTCCATCGGCAGCATCGCGGGGTTCGAGAGGCCGACCGTCGCGTACGCGACGACCGGCCCGAGCCGCGCGCCGCGGGCGTGCTCCATCGAGACGCCCGTGAACAGCGTCGGCGGCGCGTCGCGGTCGCCGTCGCTCCCCTCGGCGCTCCGCCCGTCCGCTTCGGCGGCGAACCCCGCTCGCGCCAGCCGCTCGTCGCGGTAGGCCCCGAGGTCGGTCCGGGCGAACCCCTTCGGGACGGTGACGTTGTACGCGGTCGCCGCCCGCGACCGCCCGCCGTCCCACCCGGTCGAGAGCCAGCGCGTCCCCGGCCGCCGGAGCCGGAGGACGCCCTCGCTGACGGTCGCCTCAAACATCGGCGTCCCCACCTCCGCCGCCGTCTCCCGTCTCGGCGTCCGCTTCGTCGTCGTCTTCCTCGCCGTCGACGCCGAGCGCCGCGAGGAGTCGGTCGTTCTCCGCCGGGCGGCGGACCGCGACCCTGACGTGCGAGTCGAGGCCCCGGAACGTCCGCGCGTCGCGGACGGCGACGCCCCGCTCCCGGGCGCGCGCGACGACGCGGTCCACGTCGCGGTCGCCGACGTCGACGAGCAGGAACGGGGCCGCGGAGGGCGCCACGTCGTACCGCTCGCCGAGGCCGGTCCGCAGCCGCCCGCGCTCGCGGCGGACGCGGTCGCGGGTCTCGCGGACGAACTCCGTCTGCCGGAGGCAGTACTCCCCGGTCGCGAGCGCCGGGGCGCTCACGTTCCACGCCCGGCGCGCGCCCCGCATCGCCGCGCCGAGGTCGCCCGTCGCGACCGCGAATCCGGCCCGGATCCCGGGAAGCCCGAACAGCTTGGTGAGCGCCCGCGCGACGACGACGCCGTCGGTGCCCGCGAGCGACTCGCGCTCGGTGAACCCGAGGAACGCCTCGTCGACGAGCAGCACGGTGTCGGCCGCGCGGCAACGCTCCGCGAACGCGAGCAGCGCCTCGCGGTCGTAGCCGGCCCCGGTCGGGTTGTTCGGTGTACAGACGACCGCCAGGGCGTGGCCGCGCGGGTCGGCGTCAAGGACGCGCTCGGCGTCGACGAACGAGGGATCGCCGCCCCGAAGTCGGACCTCGCGGGCGTACTCGCCGAAACTCGGCGCGGGGAGCAGGGCCGAGTCGCCCGGGTCGACCGCGAGCGCGATCGCCGTCCGGATCGCGGCCAGCCCGCCGGGCGTCGGGACCACATTCTCGGGCTCGCAGCCGACGTAGTCGGCCGCGGCCGCCCGGAACGCCCCCGGCGGCTCCGGCGGGTACGTCCGCGCCGTCTCGAAGGCCGCGCGGTAGACGCGCTCGACGCCCGTCGGGACCTCGGGGTTCGTGTTCGCGCTGAAATCCAGCAGGTCCGGGTCGTCGGTGCTCCCGTGGGGTTCGCGTCCGAGCGCCGCCGCCCGCTCGCGATTCACGGCCGGTCACCCCCCTCGGCGGGCTCCGGTTTGCCGAGCCAGTCGACTCCGCCGCTCGGGAGGGTAGGGGCATCCCGGTCGCCGGCGAGGATCCGCTCGGCGAGCCGACGGTCTCCGGGGCGGTTGACGTTGAGCGCGAGGCGCGCGTCGCGCGTCGCGCGGACGGCCTCGTCGCCTCCGCCGTCGAGTGCGCCGACGACGTTGACGCCGGCCGGGACGCGCTCGTCGGGCGGGTCCACGGCTTCGCCAGCCGCTTCGTCGCCGTCGCCGTCGTCGTACCGGGTCGCGGCGTCGGCGCTCGCGCCCAGCCCGCGCTTGCGTGCGGCGGGGACGCGGATCGACAACGATTCGCCCCCGGCCGCGGCGTGGGCGTTGAGGACGGCGTCGACCGCCGGCCCGTCAAGCAGCGGGAGGTCGACCGCGACCGTGAGGACCGGCGGTTCCGGACCCTCGGCCAGCGCCGCCTGAAGATCCGCGACGTACCCGTCGCCCGGCGTGTCGACGACGGTCACCTCGACCGATCCCGCCCCTCGTTCGGCGCCGTCGGCGACCCGTCCGCCCCCGCTCGCCCGCTCGCCCAGTCGCTCGCGGGTCCGCGGCGTGTGTGGCGAGACGGCCGCGTACGCGGTCTCGACCCGGCTCGCGGCGAGGGCGTCGAGCGTCCGGTCGACCATCGACCGCCCGGCCACCGGCGCGAGCGGCTTCTCGCCCTCGCGGTCGAGTCGCGTGCCGCGGCCGCCGCACATCACGAGAGCGTCCACGCGATCACCCCCGCGTGTAGCCCGACGACGCGGGCGAGCTCGTTCGTCGCGCCGAGCACGTCGCCGCTGACCCCGCCGAGCCGCGAGCGCGCCCACGCGAAGGCGAGCGCGGCGACGACGACCGCGGCGGTGAGCGCGGCCGCGACGACGCCGGCGCCCCCGGAGCTGAGGCCCGCCCGCGCGCCCAGCGCCGCGGGCGTCGTCACGAGTGCGACGCCGGCGAGCGCCCGCGGGCCGGAGGCCGCCGTCAGCGCCGACCCGAGCCCTTCGTGCGGGGCGTCGCCGACGCAGACGAGCGCCGCCGTCGCGGCCTTCGCGCCCACCTCCGCGAGGACGACGAGGGCGACCGCGTCGCCGAGCGAGCGGGCCGCGACGCCCGTGACCGCCGCCCCCGCGGCGACGAGCCCGGCGACGACGAGCGCGAGCGCGACCGTCCCGCCCACGCCGAGCGCGGAGTCTTTCAGGACCGCCCGCCGCCGCTCGGCGTCGCCGTGGACGACCGCCGCGTCGCCGAGGTCCGCGACGCCGTCGAGGTGGGTGATCCCGGTGACGAGGGGGAGCCACGCGGCGAACGCGACGCCGACCGTGAGCGGCGGCACCCGAACCGGCACCAGCGCGGCCGCGACGACCGGGAGCGAGACGAGCGCCCCGATCGCGTACCCGACCGCCGGCATCGCCGCTGGCGTCCGCCGGAACGCCTCCCAGGCGCGGTCGGTGCGGCCGACGGGGATCCGGGAGAGGAACCCGAGCGCGCCGCGGAGCGCCGCGACCGGTCTGGTCAGGACCACGCGACCACCCCCGCGAGCGCGAGGACCCACGCCGCCGCGGCCGCGACGGTGACCCCGCCGGCGACGCCGACGAGCCGCACGGCGTCGCGGGCGGCCGCGGGCGACGGCGCCTCCGGACCGCCGTCGAGGACGTACGCCCCCGGCTTCTCTAGGCGGACGCCGAGCGCGGCGGCGGCCGTCGCCATCGGCCAGCCCGAGTTCGGCGACGCCGGCTCGCGGGCCAGCGACCGGGCGCGCCGCAGGCTCCCGGGCGACCGGGCCGCGACGGCGAGACAGCACGCCGCGACCCGCGCCGGCAGGAACATCGCGGCGTCGTCGAGCCGGGCGCTGGCCCAGCCGACCGGCTTCGACCGGTAGCCGAGCATCGAGTCGAGCGTGTTCACCGCCTTCACCCAGGCCGCGGCCGCGACCCCCGCCGCCAGCGCGCTCTCGACGGTCGCGGCGCTCCCGGCGACCGTGGCCGTCACGCCGGTCGTGCCGGCCCCGGGACTCCCACCGACCGCCGCGACCGCGACGGCGCCGGTCGCGCCGGCGGCGAACCAGACGAGCGGTGCGACGAACCCGTCCGCGAGGTTCTCCGCGGCGCTCTCGACCGCAGCGCTACGGAGCGCGGCCGGAGAGAGGTCGGCCGGGTCGCGCCCGACGAGCGCCCGGACCGACTCCCGGGCGGCGTCGGGATCGGTCTCGGTCTCGGCGACGACCTCGCCGGTCACGTCGAGCAGCATGCGGAGGCTCGCGACCGAGAAGCAGACGCCCGCCGCAGCGGCGACGGCGGCGACCGGGACGCCGCCGGGTCGCGGGCCGTGCGCGGCGGCCAGCCAGACGACCCCGCCGCAGAGTGCGGCCGCGGCGAGAGGGAGGCCGGCCGCGACCGCGACGCCGACGAGCCGAGGGCGGCCCCACTCCCGGTCGAACCGGCCGACGAGGGTCCCGAACAGCGCGACCGGGTGGACGCGGTGCGGCGGCTCCGCGGCCGCGAGATCCAGCGCGAGGGCGAGCGCGACCGGCGCGAGGAGCGTGGCAGCCGGAGCAATCAGCGCGGCGGCGGGTTCAGCGACCTGCGCGGCGACGGCCGGCTCGGTGGCCCCGACGGGCGCGGCGGCTCCCGTCATCCCGTCACCTCGTCGAGGAACGCGTCGAACGCCCCGCTCTCGGGGTGGACGTGACAGTACGTCCCGAGCGTGCGGTGTTCGGTCAGCCCCTCCCGGTCGCCGTCGATGCCGGTCCCGCGCTCCACGTCGAACGCGAACCGGGCGTCGGGGGCGACCTCGGCCGCGGAGTAGTGGAACTCGTGGCCGCGGAGCCGATCCCCGGCGGCCGCCGTGAGCGCGCCGCGGCGGGCGCGGAGTTCGACGTGGTCGAGCGCCTGATACCGCTCCCGGCGCTCGACGCTCGCGGGGAGGACGCCCGCCATCTCGTGGCTGTCGCCGTCGGCGGTCGTCAGCGTCTCCGCGAGGGCCATCAGCCCGCCGCACTCGCCGAGGACGGGCGTCCCCTCGGCCGCGGCGTCCGCGACCGACGCAAGCGCGGGCCCGTCGGCGAGCGCCGCGGCGTGGAGCTCCGGGTAGCCGCCGGGGAGGTAGACGCCGTCGCAGGGCGGGAGGTCGTCGCCGGCCGCGGGCGCGAAGGGGACTACGGTCGCGCGCTCGGCGAGCCGCTCGCGGGTGGCCGGGTAGACAAACCGGAAGGCGGCGTCGTCCGCGACCGCGACCCGCGGGCGGTCGTCGCCGTCTCCGGGGTTCGCTCGGCTGTCGCCGCCCGCCGGTCTCGCCTCCGGGCCCGTCGCGGGGAGCGTCGGTTCGCCCGCGACATCGAGCAGCCGGTCGGTCCGGAGCGTCTCGGCGGCGGCGTCGAGCGCCGCCGAGTCGAGCGGTGCCTCCTCGCCCATCCGTAGTCCGAGGTGGCGGTCGGGGATCTCCAGATCCTCGCGGGGTGGGATCCGGCCGCAGTAGGCGAGCGAGTTTGGGAGCGCCTCGCGGATCCCCGACTCGTGACGGCCGCCGTGCGCGCGCTGTGCGACGACGCCCGCCACGTCGAGGTCGTGGTCGGTCCGGTCGGCGTACGTCGCGAAGCCGAGCGCGGTCGCCGCGACGCTCTCCATCCCGGCGCTCGCGTCGACGACGAGGACGACCGGGAGGTCGAGCGCGGCGGCCACCTCGGCCGTGCTCGCGGCGCTGCCGTCGTACAGCCCCATCATTCCCTCGACGACGCAGACGTCACCGTCGCCGCGGGCGTAGTTCCGTCGGAGGCCGTCGTTCCCCTGAAGCCACGGGTCGAGGGTGCGCGACGGCCGCCCGGCGACCCGGGCGTGGTGGCTCGGGTCGATGAAGTCCGGCCCCGCTTTCGCGGGCCGGACGGTCCGGCCGGCGTTCTCGAACGCGCGGATCGTCGCGAGGGTCGCCACCGTCTTGCCGACGCCCGACGCCGTGCCGGCGAGGACGAGTCCCCTCACCGTCGGTCGCCTCCGTTCGCGGGGGTAGTCCCGTCTCCCCCGTCGGACTCCGTCCGATCCGCGAGCAGGCGGTCGGCCACGGCGGCGACCCGCTCGCGGACGGCGTCGTCGCCGACCCCGGCGCGCTCCGCGAGCGCGAGCGCCCCGCCCATGCCGACGCCCTCCTTCGCCTCGCCGCGGGCGTACGCCGCCACCGCCGGGTGGTCGCTCTCGCCGAACCCGGGATCGGCCGCCGCGAGCGTCAGGTCGAGGTCGCCGGCGAGCGCCGGGAGGTCCGCGGTGGGGTCGTCCGCGACGAGCGACGTGGTCGCCAACGGGAGCGGTCGCTCGACGCCCGCGTGCCGGGCGAGCGCCGCCGCGGCCGCGAGCTGTGTGCCGCCCGCGAGGGTCACGTCGATCCCGGCGTCGGCCGCGCCGACGATCAGCCCCGAAACGCCGGCGAGGACGGGGTCGCCGGCCAGCCGGACCGCCTCGATCGGGTCGTCCGCCGCGCCGCCCGGGTCGAGGCCGCTCGCGTCCAGCCCCTCGGCGACGACGCGCCGCTTGCGCTCGATCGGATTCGCCGGTAGCGACGAGGAAACGGCGGCGCGCTCGCCGAGCGCGGTCAGGACTCCGAGCGCGGTGGTCGTCCCGCCGGGAATCGTCTCGGCGACGAGCAGCTCGGCGGGTCCGTCGCCGTCGCGTTCGGGGCCGGCTCCCTCACCGGACACGGCGAGGTCGGGCGCCAGCGAGCGCGCGCGCTCGAAGACGGTCGCCGCCTCCGGGACCGGCTCGGGGTCGCGGACGTCGCCGCCCGGGGACGCGCCGACCTCGCGGACGCTCGCCGCGGTCGGCGCGCCGAGTCCGGCGTCGACGAACTCGACGGGAAGGGTCTCCGGGCCGAGCAGCTCGCGGACCGCGCGGGTGACGACCGCGGGCGTCGCGCAGCCCGTCGGACTCATCGGCACGGGCGAGTCGGGCGCGGGGCGCCCCGCCTCGACGATTTCGAGGTCGGCGCTCGGCGTGTGAACGCGTAGCTCCGGGTCGGCGCCCGCAGCGCTGATTCCGTCGATGGCGGCGGTCGCGGTCGTTCCCGCGACGACGAGGAGTCTCATACCTCCCACCGGTACCTCCCTCCGTCGCGCCCGCGTGCCGCCGGCGCGGCGTCGATGTGTACCACTAGCGGTTCATCGATACAATTGAACTTTAATCGATCGACGAGCGGCGGCCGGTTCGAGCGTTCCGACCGCGCCCGTCGACTGTGCGTCCCGACCGAATATCTCGCCCGTCAGTTCGGACCGAACGTCTCGCCGAACCCGTGCGACCGCAACCCACGCGACCCGCGGAGCGAAGCGGTTAAGAGTGAACCGCGGATATTTCCGTCAACTCGCTGGTGCGGACACAGCGGGCACTCGCCGCCGGGGCCGCGGTCGGACCGACCGCCGCGCGCCCCGGGACGAGACGACATGTGGCCCCTCGCGGCTGAATCGCAACCGTCCGCGGACAACAATGGCACGAAGCTTCTACTCGCACATCAAGGAGGCGTGGCGGTCCCCCAAGGAGGGGAAACTAGCTGAGCTGCAGTGGCAGCGCAAACAGGAGTGGCGCGACCAGGGCGCCATCGAGCGCATCGAGCGCCCCACCCGGCTGGACAAGGCCCGCGAGCTGGGCTACAAGGCCAAGCAGGGCGTCATCGTCGCCCGCGTGAGCGTCCGCAAGGGCGGTTCGCGCAAGCAGCGCTTCAAGGCCGGCCGCCGCTCGAAGCGCCAGGGCGTCAACCGCGTCTCGCGGCGCAAGTCGATCCAGCGCATCGCCGAGGAGCGCGCCTCGCGGAAGTACCGCAACCTCCGCGTGCTCAACTCCTACTGGGTCGG
>Ga0207714_1002159_pt1 | contig 12090 bp, 10 predicted proteins | sample PonA232FremontCA_2_FD_187270 | JGI IMG/M metagenome (GOLD analysis project Ga0207714, IMG submission 187270) | Marine sediment microbial community from Fremont, CA, USA - Pond A23 Sediment 2 (SPAdes) | ecosystem: Environmental > Aquatic > Marine > Unclassified | place: USA: Fremont, California... | reverse complement strand
TTCTCTTCCTCAGCAATTGTTTCTGTGAATGGTTTTTCTGTTCTGCCTAAAAGAAATTCTGCACCTGTTGCTAATCCGGTCTGTTTATCCTTATATTTGCCTGCAATGCATGATAACACCATGGTTCCATGTGAAGAATGACTATAAACATCTTGCTCGTCATCCACAAAATCGTAAGTTTCAATAATCCGATTATCTTCAAACAGGTGTTGGAAAAAGGGACTTGTATTCACTGCCGGAAAGCCGGCATCCAGCACAGCAATTCTAATTCCTCGTCCGGTGTATCCATGTTCCGTAAATAAACTATCTCCAAAACGGGATAATTGGCGGTGAAGAACATCTTTGTTTTCAGTGGTTAAAACTGTATCATAACATAGCTGCACATCCCGTTTAGTAACCGGTTGGATTTTATCTACACAGGGGATTTTATTAAGTTGCTTTCTTTCGCTTTTGCTACAATTAACTATTGCAGCATTCAGCCAGCGACTGACAGATACTGTATTTCCTGTTATTTTAGTAACTTTATCAAGGTAATTTGTATTTACTGGCAAATCTGTATATTGGATTAGAGAAATTCCTTGCTGATTCCGTCTTTCAATTGTTTTATCATCAAAATACTCGTAGGGATTAAATTCCACTCCTTTTTTATCCGTGAAAAAGATCCAGCTTTTTTCCTGGGAATAAACATTTTGAATAAGACATACGAGTATAACCAGTAGAGCAAGATTAATAAATCGGTTTTGGAGCCTCATTATTTAAAATTTTTAATCCTCCACAAAGGTATCATTTTTATCTTCAGTATCTAACAACTCCCAAACGGGCTCGCCATTCGATGCTTCTGGTAACGGTATATCAATCAACATGCTTATTGTAGGGGCAATATCGCGGAGTTTGGTCCGTCTATGGATATTACCCGAATGAATGCCTTTGCCGTACCAAATAACTGGTATATGAGCATGATAATTATAAGATGATCCGGAACTTTCAGATTGCTCTATGCTTCCTGCTTCCAGTCCCAGAAATATGTCACCGGATCGCTTCGGATGAAAACTTTGTTGCAATTTATGGTTCAGTCCTTCTGTGAAATTTCCTTCCCTCAATGTTGAAGCTTTCACTGCATAACTTATTCCTGACTTCTTCACCATAAAATTGGAAATTGTTTCTTCAACTTCTGAATGACTGTAACCGTGTTGGTCTATTAATCCATGATCCAGATACAACTGACGCTTGGTGTAACTTTTTATCCACTGTTCTTTCTCATATACGATATCCAAATAACTTTTCATCAATGACAAGCCTTGTTTAGGCTTGAAATTTCTCGCCGGCATCTTCATGCTCTTCCTGTATTCATAGGTATCAGCACAACCGCGGTCTGCTGTTAATACCAAGAGGAATTCATCCTTACCTACATTCTTTTCTAAAAAATTCACCAAATGTTCTAGTTGGCTGTCCAGCCGTAAATACAAATCTTCCATTTCCATCGACCTTGGACCAAACAAATCATTTACGTATGAAGATGCGGAAAAAGAAACGTTTAATAAATCGGTATGGTTATCATTGCCAAGAGCTTCCTTCCGTATTAATGTGTGGACAAAATCTTTTGTGTAAGTATTGCCAAAAGGAGTGTACTTCAAATATTTATAACTATTACTTTTTCTTTTCAATAAAGATAAATTGTACGGAAAATGGTTTTTATAAATCAGAAGAAATCCTTCTTCGGTACTATTATCGTCTGGCAGGCTGCTAATGTAAGTTGTATCGGGCATTAGGGTTTCCCATTGTCTTTTCATGTATATATCCTGCAACCCCTTATTGTTAAAATCTTTTACCCATTCGGGCAAAGTTTCTCTGTAAAAAGTACTTGTAATCCAGTTTCCGGTCTTGTCTTCGAACCAATAGGCACCATCTGAAGTATTTCCAGCTCCAAAAATAGAAGAAACAGGATTTAAACCTATAGAAAACACCTTCGATTTTGGACTCAACATTTTCAATTCGTCTCCCAATGTTCCGGCAAGTAAATTAGAAGGAGAAAAGCCTTCTTCTAATTCTACTGTTCCAACTGTTTGGTACTGATTATCATTAATTGCAAATTCAGTTTTATTGGAAAGTCTGTTAAACCAGTAATCTGAAACTATACCATGAACGGAAGGATTGCTTCCGGTAGTTAAAGTAGCAAACCCGGGAGCCCTTTCCGTTAAAGCATAATTCAATTTTGTGTTTTTACACAACACCCCATTATCGACTAATTTTTTAAACCCTGCATCCTCTTCAAATCTGTCCCAATAGCGCAAAAACATTTCATATCTCATCTGTTCAACAACGATACGTACAACCAACTTCGGGCGAGCTTTGTCAGGTTTAATGGAAAAAGCTTCTCCTGCAAACACCAGGCAAAAAAATAAAACAAACATTAATTTAAGCGGAACTAAAAAACGGGAATTGTGCATATACTAGTATTAAAAAATATTATAAAGACAAATATAAGCATTCTATAGTCCGCTTATATTAAACATTAAATTTAAAATTCATTAAATCGCCATCTTTGACAATATAGTTTTTGCCTTCCAGGTTAATTTTCCCTGCTTCGCGGCAAGCAGCTTCAGATTTGTATTTTATGAAATCCGCATATTTGATCACTTCAGCCTTAATGAATCCACGCTGAAAATCGGAGTGAATTACAGCTCCAGCCTCAGGAGCAGTAGATCCTTTTTTTACGGTCCATGCACGCACTTCCTTTGGGCCGGCTGTAAAAAAAGTGTTCAGGTCTAACAATTTATAGGCCGCTCGAATCATTCTTGTCAATCCTGACTCTTTGAGGCCTATATCATCAAGAAACATCTTTCGTTCCTCTTTAGTTTCCAGTTCGGCAATCTCAGCCTCAACTCCGGCAGCGACAGCAATAACCTCAGCTTCTTCATCTTTAACCGCCGATTTCACATTCCCGACATATTGATTTCCTTCCACAACAGATTCTTCATCCACATTGCATACATACAGCACAGGTTTATCAGTCAACAGGTGTAAATCTTTCACCATAGCTTTCTCATCATCATCAACTTGCAATTCCCGAACCGATCGGCCTTCATTAAGGTGTTCCTTATATTTCAATAGTACCTTCTGGAGCAATTTTGAATCTTTATCTCCGGTTTTAGCCTGTCTTTGAACCTTCTGTAATCGATTTTCCACTGTTTCCAGGTCTTTCAACTGAAGTTCAGCATCAACAATCTCTTTATCACGTATAGGATCAACAGTTGCATCCACATGCGTAATATTATCATCTTCAAAACACCTCAAAATATGAATGATTGCATCGGTCTCTCTGATGTTTGCCAAAAATTGATTACCAAGACCTTCGCCCTTGCTGGCTCCTTTAACAAGCCCGGCAATATCTACAAACTCAATCGTAGTGGGAGTAACTTTTTCTGGTTGCTCAAGCTCTGCAATTTTATCCAGCCTTTCATCAGGAACTGGTATCATCCCGACATTCGGTTCTATAGTACAAAAAGGATAATTTGCTGATTGAGCCTTTGCATTCGACAAACTATTAAACAAAGTTGATTTTCCTACGTTTGGTAATCCCACTATCCCACATCGTAAAGCCATAACTAAATTCTCATTTTTTTGATTATTACTTATTAAAGCACGCAAAAATAAAGTTTTTCTTTCCGGGGACGTATCTTCGTGAAATTTTTTTGATAAAAAAGATAAATTTTGACTAATGAATTATTTGTAATCCAATGAAAATCGTATTTTTACATCTTATTTTCCCAACCAGGAAAACACTGATTTACAAACAAATAATAAAACACATAGAATGGATAGAACTGAAGAACTTAAGCGAATAGCTACACAAATAAGAAGAGACATTGTTCGAATGGTACATGCTAATAGCTCCGGACATCCGGGGGGATCATTAGGATGCACAGATTTCTTTACTGCTTTGTATTTTGAAATAATGAAACACGACCCGGAGAATTTTCAAATGGATGGCAAAAACGAAGACATCTTCATACTCTCAAATGGGCATATTTCACCGGCATTTTACAGCACTTTGGCCAGAAGCGGATATTTCAACACTGAAGAACTAAGCACATTCAGAAAAATTGACAGCAGGTTACAAGGCCATCCTACACCAGAGGAAAACCTACCAGGTGTGAGAGTTGCCAGTGGCTCTCTTGGCCAGGGACTATCAGTCGCTGTTGGTGCAGCCCTTACAAAAAAGCTCAATAAAGAAGACAGATATGTATATTGCTTATGTGGAGACGGAGAACTTCAGGAAGGGCAAATTTGGGAAGCGGCAACTTTTGCTGCAGCAAAGGAAGTAGACAATATCATCGTAACAGTTGACTATAACGGGAAGCAAATAGACGGACCCGTGAAAGAAGTCATGGACCTTGGCGACTTAAAAGCTAAATTTCAGGCTTTTGGCTGGGAAACCATGGAAATGGACGGAAATGACATGCAACAAGTAATTGATACCATTAAGAAAGCACAATCCAAGACCGGAAATAAAAAACCAGTAATCATTCTCATGAAAACTGAAATGGGGATGGGAGTGGATTACATGATGGGAACCCACGAATGGCATGGTGTAGCGCCAGATGATGAACAACTGGAAAAAGCGCTTGAACAACTCGAGGAAACCCTTGGAGATTACTAAAACAAATCCAGATTTGTTTTCGTTAAACATATAAATAAAAATTCACAGCTTATGAAAGAATTAGTTGTCATTGCTCACGATGCAAAAAAACCCACTCTGGTTGATTTCCTGAATGACCGTCACGAATGGATTGAAGGCACAAATTTGGTAGCAACAGGAAGAACAGCCGAATATCTGGAGTCAAACAACATAAATGTAAAACACATGAGCCCGGGGCAATACGGTGGTTACCATGAAATTACCGATATGATTAGAGAAAACAAAATTGACATTGTTATCTTTTTCCGGGATGCAAACGTTAAGCAACCTCATCATGAGGATATCCAGGAATTATTGGACGAATGCGACAAAAAAAACATCCCTTTGTCTACAAATAAATCCAGCGCTGAATTATTAATTCTCGGACTTTTGAAAAAAGAAGATTATGAAAGGTTTAAAGAATAACCTCATAAAAAAACTATAAACACGGCTATTGAGAATTAAACAATTAAAATATTACACGGTACTGGTATTTATTCTACTTCTTACAATATCCGGCTTTGGTCAGGACAGAAACTCACAAGTACCTAAAAGCAGGATATTGTTTATTTTTGATGGTTCCCAAAGTATGGAAGGATATTGGGAAGAGGAAAGAAAAATAAAAATTGCCAGGGATTACCTTATTCAGCTTGTTGACAGCCTGGACGGAGTTGGCAATGTCGAAATGGGTCTTAGAGTATATGGACATCAATTTGAAGTTCCACCGCAAAGATGCGATGATAGCAGACTAGAAGTTCCCTTCTCTGAAGATAACGGAAAACAGATAAAGCACACCCTAAGATACATAAGACCTAAAGGGACCACACCTATTGCCTATTCCCTTGAACAAGCCGAAAAGGATTTCCCGGAATGCAAAGATTGCAGAAATATTATCATTTTAATAACCGATGGAAAAGAAGCATGTGAAGGTGATCCCTGTGAAGTATCAAAAGCACTTCAAAAAAAAGGAATCGTGCTGAAGCCATTTATTATTGGTATCGGTCTCGATCCAAACTTCACGGAGACATTTGAATGTGTAGGCCATTTTTATAATACTCCCAATAAAGAAAAATTCAAACAAGCTTTAGATGTTGTAATTACCAAGATACTTAACAACACTACAGCACAGGTTAATCTTTTGGATACGTATGGACAACCTACTGAAAGTAATGTAGGAATGACTTTCTATCATCATCTTTCGGGAACAATAAAATACAATTTCATTCATACCCTTAATTACATGGGAAATCCCGATACATTGACAATGGACCCGCTTCCTGTATACGATTTAACTGTTCACACCATGCCAAAAGTCAAAAAAGACAGTATAAAGCTTACTATCGGCAAGCATAATATGATAGGAATAAAAACACCTCAGGGAGCACTAAAGTTTACATCTGACAACAGTTCCCGTTACAGGAATCTCAAATGTATTGTCCGCAAAGACGGAAGCCATAAAACACTTAATGTGCAAAAAATAGATAAAAAAGAAAAATATCTTACCGGAAAATATGACCTCGAAATATTGACGCTTCCAACGATAAAAATTGAAGATGTTAAAATAGAACAAAGCCATACCACAAAAATTGAAATCCCAAAACCCGGGATGTTAAATATTCTTCTCTCCACTACTGGCTATGGGTACTTGTTTGAAAAGAAAAAATCCGGAAAACTTTCCCGGATTTATAATTTAAATTCAATAGAAGAAAAGAAATCATTAATTTTGCAACCCGGAAAATATGAAATGACTTTCCGGCCGAAAAATATGAAAAGAACCATGTATACAACCCGGAAAACTTTTGAAATAAAATCGGGATCATCAAAAACAATAAGACTCTATTAGGAAAAGATAAATAACTATGGGAAAAATAACAGCAAAAGAATCAAAAGCAACAAGAGCAGGTTTTGGAGCAGGACTCTACGAATTAGGAAAAAAGAACCCCGACATCGTTGCACTTTGTGCCGACCTTAGCGGGTCATTAAAAATCAACGACTTCATAAATGAGTTCCCGGAGCGGTTTTTTCAATCAGGCATAGCAGAGGCAAATATGATGGGAATGGCAGCCGGACTTACTATTGGAGGAAAAATACCATTTGCAACGACCTTTGCAAATTTCGCCACCGGGAGGGTATACGACCAGGTCAGACAATCTATTGCCTATTCCGGAAAAAACGTCAAAATTTGTGCTTCACATGCAGGAATAACTCTTGGTGAAGACGGAGCTTCACACCAAATAATGGAAGACATAGGCTTGATGAAAATGCTACCACACATGACTGTAATTAATCCTGCTGACTATAACCAAACGAAAGCTGCAACCATAGCCCTGGCGAATCATGTTGGACCTGCTTATTTAAGATTCGGAAGACCGAAAGTGCCTAATTTCACGCCGGAAGATCAAACTTTTGAGATAGGAAAAGCTATTAACCTGACAGAAGGCAAAGATGTTACAATAATAGCCACAGGTCATTTAGTATATCCTTCATTAAAAGCAGCAGAAGAACTCGCAGAAAAAAACATATCAGCAGAAGTTATTAACTTGCACACTATAAAACCATTAGACGAAGAAGCTGTATTGAATTCTGTCAAAAAAACCAATGCTGTAGTTACTGCAGAAGAACACCTAAGAAATGGTGGTATGGGAGACAGCATTGCACAATTGCTTGGAAGAAAATATCCCTTACCTTTAGAGATGGTTGCAATGAATGATACATTTGGAGAAAGTGGTAAGCCAAACGATTTGCTTAAAAAATATAATCTTGATATTCCAGATATTGTTAGTGCGGCAGAAAAATCTGTTGAACGTAAAAAAAGCATTTTTCAGCAATCTGGTTCCTCAATCTCGTAAAAGTTTCTATTAAAAAATATGGCCGATTATTCTGATAAGGAGCTTCTTCAGATGTTTAAAGCTGAAGACACCAAAGACTTCGCTTTTAATGTCATCATAAAAAATTATCAGGAGAGGCTCTATTGGCACATCCGAAAAATTGTAATTAATCATGAAGATGCTGATGATGTTTTACAAAATACGTTTGTAAAAATATGGAAAGGATTACATAGATTCAGAGAGGACTCTAAATTATATACATGGCTATACAGAATAGCAACAAATGAATCCCTTACATTTCTGAAACAAAAAAAGAGAAGATACTTTGTTTCATTTGTAGACGTTGAAAATCAGCTAAAAAACACCCTGGAAAGCGACAATTATTTCAATGGCGACGAAATTCAAATGAAATTACAAAAAGCAATCCTCAAATTACCGGAAAAGCAACGTCTCGTGTTCAATATGAAATATTTTGATGAAATGAAATACGAGGATATGTCTGAAATACTGGAAACATCAATTGGGGCATTAAAAGCTTCTTACCATCATGCAGTTAAAAAAATTGAAAACTACTTAAAGAACAATTAAACTATTAAAGTTTAAGTCAGTCACATGATTAAAAGGGATAAGCAGCTATGAAAAATCAAAAACAACATATAGATATTAACAAAATAAGTAAAGACCTCCCATTCCGGGTGCCTGAAAATTATTTTGAAGAATTGCCCGAAAAAATTCAAGCCAGATGTAAAGAAGCTGAAGAAACAGAAAAAAGCGGTAATGCACTTATCAATATACTTAAACCTGCTTTCTCACTTGCAGCAATGTTCATAGGCGTTGCTCTTCTTGCTTTCTTTGCAGTAAACATAATGAGTGAATCCGGCCAAAAACAAAAATCTTTATCAAAAGATATAGCAGAAGTAAACTATGAAGAGCAATTTTCCTCTGAAGACGAAATGATAAAAGCAATTCAGAAACAGCAAGAAAATAAAGAAATGAATAACGAAAAAGCAGATGAATATATAGACTACCTGCTAGAAGATGATATTGATTATGGCACATTAATTAAAGAATTAGAGGCGGAAGAGCGAGACTCATCAAATAAATAAAGCCATGAAACGACTGTATTCCATTATAATAATAAGCCTGTTTTTTTCTTTATTAAGTTGTAGTATTTATGCCCAAAAAGACGATATAAATGTAAGAGAGCAAATACAAAAAGAGAAAATAGCTTTTTTTACTGAAAAGATAGGGCTTACAATTGAAGAAGCTAAACAATTCTGGCCGGTCTATAATGAATATTGGAATAAAAAAAACGACCTTATTGAAGAAAGAAAAGAAAGCATGAATTATTATATCAAGCACTCCGATTCCATGAGCAAAAGTGAACTTGAAGATATAGCTGACCAATACGTTAATTACAGATACAAGAAAGGTCAACTTCTGAAGGAATATCATGAAAAATTTAAAGAAATCTTACCCATAGAGAAAGTCATGCGTATTTACATGGCTGATTACGACTTTAAATCTTATCTGTTGAATAAATTGAAAGATAGCAAGGATAAAAAAGATAATTAATTTAGCTCATCCATCCCTCATTTCTGCTATTTAGATAATCATTCGATCCAAAAAATTATCTATTTGGGCTTATCGTCCATTTATATTTAAACCTTTATTTTTATTTATAAATGATTTCTCCTATATTAGTCTATGCAAAATAATATTTAAGTGCAAATAACGAATTTGTCTATGTTAACTGATAAATTGGTGGAAAAGCTTATGTCATTTTTTTGCATGCTAATACATCAACCCTAAAACCTATCCCAATGAACAAAAAACGCATCATTTTAGGAATAGCAGGGATTATACTGATTCTTATCGGAATAGTTGCAGTATTAAGACACCGCATTGCACATAAATCAATCCCCGACTACAATAAGGATATTCATCTAAATAAGATAACTCAAACCGTTAAGGTTTACCGGGATAGCCTGGCAATCCCACATATTTATGCAAAATCAGAAAAAGACCTGTATACAGCTGTGGGTTATTTAATGGCACAAGACAGACTGTGGCAGATGGATCTGCTCAGGCGTGCAACAACAGGGAACCTTTCAGAAATATTTGGAGCAGGTTTTACAGATACAGACGTGCTCATGCGATCCTTAAGAATAACAGAAAAATCCCACAAAGTCTACAATAACACACCGAAAGAGATAAAAACTGCGTTAAAGGGGTTCTCCAACGGAGTGAATCAGTACATCCAAAACAAAAAAAATCAACTTCCGCCGGAATTTAGCATATTACAATATAAACCCAAACCATGGAAACCAATACACTCCATCAACTTAATTGGTTACATGGCATGGGACCTTACTATGCCATGGAGTTATGAAATTATCCTTCACAAATTAAGGTCGGAAGTATCCGAAAGGAAAGCTCAGTCAATAATACCAGATATATCCAAACAAAAATCTCCTATATACACTGATTATGAATCAGATACTATAATAAAAGAATTAATGGATAACCTTTTGGCTCAACAACAAAAACTGGAAAAACTGGGCTTGAAAGTTTTCTCAGGTAGTAATAACTGGGCGGTTTCAGGAAAGAAAAGTGCTACCGGCAAACCAATTCTGGCCAATGATATGCACCTCGGGCTTTTTGCCCCGGGCCTCTGGCAACAAATGCACATGGTGGTAGAAGGGAAACTTAATGTCACCGGAGTAGTCTTACCAGGTCAGCCATTTGTTATATCAGGACACAATGACAGCATCGCATGGGGTTTGACTAATGTTATGCTTGATGATATGGATTTCTACGAAGAAACAATACATCCGGAAGACTCAGGCAAGTACCGATTAAATGGAAAATGGAAAAATCTGAAATCTAAAACCGAGCAAATTCCTCTAAAAAACGGAGATACAGCAAACAGAACAATCAGGTACACACACCGCGGTCCGATTATCTCAAAACATAAAGATATCCCAGATAAACCTATATCAATGAGATGGATCGGGAATGAATACAGCAATGAACTCCGCTCTGTTTATCTGCTCAACCATGCAGCGAATTGGAAGGAATTTAAAGATGCTGTTAAAACTTTCATTTCGGTTAGTCAAAACATTGTTTATGCAGACGTTCAGGGCAACATCGGGCTATATTGCTGTGCCGGTATACCAATCAGAGAAGGAAACGGCATATCAATTTATCCGGGCGATACAACAAGATATGACTGGAAAGGTTTTGTCCCTTTCGAACAACTACCCCACTCGTACAACCCAGAATCAGGCTTTGTCGCTTCCGCAAATAATAAAACTGTAGATGATGATTATCCTTACTATATCAGTCATTGGTATGACCTTCCTTCAAGAATCGACAGGATAAGAGAGCTTCTTTCAGCAAAAGATAAATTAACTGTAGCTGATTTAAAACAAATTCAAACAGACCAAACATCAAACATGGCAAGGCGAATTAAGCCAAAAGTCATCAAGGTTTTGGAAAATTCATCTGCTTCATTTTCTGAGACTGAAAAAAAAGCAATGGATAAATTAAAAAAGTGGAACGCTGAATACAGAAAAAGTAGCAATGCCGCTTTAATTTTTGAAAAATTTTACATTGAATTTGTCAAATCCCTTACTAAGGATGAATTTGGAGATTCGCTTACCGATAAATTCCTAAACCATGACATTCTGGTAAGAAATTTAGTCAACAAGATATTCAGTGATAGAAACAATAAATGGATTGATGATATATCAACCAAAGAAAAAGAATCATTTAATGATTTAGTAGAAAATAGCTTTCAAAATGCAATAAAAAAACTTGAAAAAGAGGTCGGAAAAGATATTGAACAATGGAAATGGGGAAATCATCACACACTTACACTAAATCATCCTTTAGGCGAAAAGAAAATTCTGGACCAAACTTTCAACCTAAATAAAGGGCCGTTCAAAGTAGGTGGAAGTTATCACACTGTATGTCCTTACAGTTATTCTTTAAGCGAGCCTTACGGAAGCGACCACGGGGCATCGCACAGACAGATATATAACCTTGCCGACTGGGATAATTCGTGGAGTGTTATTCCCACAGGAAATTCCGGCATTCCAGCAAGCAAACATTATTGTGACCAAACAGAATTATACATCAACAAACAATACCATAAGGATTACTTTAGTAGAGAAAAATCCAGGGAGAACAGCGAATACAAAATGATATTCAAACCAGAAACAGAATAGAAGTTGAAAAATGAACAAATTTTAACTACAAGTAGTATTACTAAAAAAATAATATTATGGAAACTTACAACATACAATACAAAGGAGAACTTCGTACAGAAATCACTCACGAACGATCAGGAGAAAAAATTATAACGGACGCTCCCGTTGACAATAAAGGAAAAGGCGAATACTTTTCACCCACAGACATGGTATCCAGTGCATTATGTAGTTGTATTTTCACTATTATGGGGATAAAAGCAAAGGAAAATGGGTTTAATATCGACAATGCAACTGCAACTGCAAAAAAATTGATGCGTAACGATCCGCGGAGAATTAAGGAAATTCAGATTGAATACGATTTTTCAAATCA